>Ga0187773_10001097_pt1 | contig 10870 bp, 10 predicted proteins | sample 0216_BV02_MP05_1_FD_133133 | JGI IMG/M metagenome (GOLD analysis project Ga0187773, IMG submission 133133) | Tropical peat soil microbial communities from peatlands in Department of Meta, Colombia - 0216_BV02_MP05_10_MG | ecosystem: Environmental > Terrestrial > Soil > Wetlands > Peat | place...
CCCCTTTCGCGGTGATGCACACAAAGCGCCAAACAATCACTCAGGGGGACGCGACCAGATACGTTCGCGGGTAGGCAGAAATCGTCGTAATTCTCTGAATTCGAGGCGCTTAGTTATCCAGGATCAGCGTGGTACGCTTCCGCCCCAACTCTGATGAAACGGGGTGACTGCACACGTAGTCTGAAAACCATTGGTACTTTCGGGAACCCGAGTTCTTTTGTATGCCTCTTGGGCGCGTTCGACAGGCTTTCCGCCGCTATCCGGTGAAAGCCACAGAGTAGGGTGACGCTCGAGTTGGTTTGTTGGAGTAGATGCGAACCGAAGAATCGGTCTTTCAGCGGAATTAGATCGAACGAGTTACGAGCGAGAACCTTCGCCGCGGATAATATCGTATCGTTCGATCACCGCGGCGACACCGATGCTTTCATGCGCGTCATCGGTGCGCTTGTCCACGCGAACGACGCGGCCATGGGCTCGAACGAAAACCTCTGTGCCTCGCGTAATCTCGGCGGGAAGCGTCAGCGTAAAATCAAGCTCGGTGCCAGGAGCCAATTCATTCTGCATCATGAAATAGACACCGCGCGTCGAAATGTCGCGTGTCTGCCCATTGTGTGACCGCGGCTCTCGGGTGATCGGCAGTCGAATGCTGACAGGTAGAGACAAGTCGTAACGGCGCGCCGTGCGACGCTCGGTCATCCTCGCTGCTCCTTCAGGGCTGGAATGAGGCTGCTAGCGAGCCCCGCACATAGGTTTAGCAATCCCCCTTCCAAACCTTGCGCGGTACGACTAACGCGGAGGTGTATCACTCCCACTCCGCAAATGCGGCGCACAGCCTGCCCCCCGACTCAGAATTGAGAACTCAAGCCGTTTGTATACGCTAACCAGCTCGTAGCTCGAATCTTCAGCGTGCCAGCTTCAGACGGTTCGAGCGCCAAAGATTCCATGCTTCTATCGATTTCGGAGCGGAATACTAGACCAAACGCAGGTTGAAAGGGTAGTGCTATTTCTCTGGATGTGCTCTAGATAGGCAACACTTTGCACGGCCTAGAACTACACGATCGGCCACGACTCACAGGGTGACCATCCCAGTGCCCGAGGTTGTATATCTATGCGCCCTACGAGCCGCGCACCGAAGTTGCGGCGGGAATACCACCGGTTGCGGCGTCCTTGTTGGGCGTTGTCTTCTCTGTGGCGGCCGCCTTGGCCGCCCTTGCTGCGGCCGAACGAGCTCCTCGGCCGGCGTCGAGATTAAATTGGCGCATCTTGTAGAGTAACGCCTTGTAACTGATCCCGAGCAGACGAGCGGCATCTTTACGGCACCAGTTGGTCTTGTCGAGCGCGTCGGCAATGGCCTCGGTTTCGGCCTCGTCCTTCAAACTGCGAACCAACGCTTTCAGTCCTTGTTCTTTGGGCGGGGTCGCTTCTTCCTGCGGAGTGGTGCGCTGTTGTTGCCCGATCATCTCCATCAGCTCGCGGAAGCTGCCTTCGTCATCTTCCAAAATCACGTATCGCTTGACGAAATTCTCGAGCTCTCGCAAGTTGCCCGGCCAGTAATATCTCGCTGCGGCGTCGAGCAGGTGCTTGGAAGGTTCGATCGCCTGCTTTTGATACTTCTCGCTGTACTTGACGAGGAAATGGCGGAACAAGAGCGGAATCTCCGTAGTGCGCTCGCGCAGCGGCGGGATATGAATCGAGAGCACGTTCAGGCGGTAATACAGATCTTCCCGGAAGCGTCCAGACCGCATGGCCTCCTTCACCTCCATGTTCGTGGCGGCAACAACGCGAACGTCTACGTTCACGACGGAGCGCGCGCCCAATCGCGAGTATTGGCCGTCTTGTAGGACATGGAGGAGTTTTGCCTGCAGGTGCGGGCTCATTTCCGCAATCTCATCAAGAAAGATCGTTCCCTTGTTGGCCAGCTCGAACTTTCCGGGCTTCGCGCGCACTGCGCCAGTGAATGCGCCCTGCTCGTAGCCAAAAAGCTCCGATTCGAGAAGCTCTCCGGGCAGCGCCGCGCAATTCACCTTGATGAACGGTTGTTGTCTCCGCGTCGAGCGGAGGTGAATCATGCGAGCAACGACTTCCTTCCCCACTCCACTCTCGCCGCTAATGAAGACCGGCACATCCACCGGGGCGATCTGGAGGATCTGCTGGCGGATCTTCAACATCTGCGGACTCGCTGCCAGGAAGGAGATATCCTCGGTCAGTGTTTCGCAATACTCCCTCAACGCCTGATTTTCCGACCGGAGATCCTGCTTCTGGCGGCATTTCAATAGCGCCGCCTCAAGCTCCGCCTTTTCGAACGGCTTCGTGAGGTAATCCAGCGCGCCGATACGGATTGCTTCCACGACGGTGTTCACCTCGTTGGAACACGAAAGCATGATGACGTTCAACCCGCGGTCCATTTGCATCATCCGCCGCAGCGTCTCCAAGCCGTCCATCTCGGGCATCAGAACATCGAGGATCACCAGATCCGGCTTCTCCGGCCGGGCTAGGCTCTCGAGCGCTTCCTTGCCGCTGGCCGCAGTTTCGACTCCGAAGCCGTCCACCTCGAGTAGCGTTCGGAGATACTTCCGGATGCTCGGCTCGTCATCAACCACTAAGATCTTTTCCGCAGTCGCCATGATCCTTCCCTTGAGAATGTGGAGCTCTTGCCCCGCTTAATCCGTAATCCGGGTGGGCAAGAGAAAGGAGAACGTGCTACCACGGCCCTCTTCGCTATCCACCCAGATTTTCCCGCGGTGCGCCTGAATCAGCCGCTTCGTGATCGCCAGTCCCAGGCCCATCCCCGAGGAAGAAGGGTCTACGCGCACAAACTCCTCGAAAATCTCCTGGTGAAACTCTGTCGCGATGCCGCTACCTGTGTCTCCTACGGAAACCAGAACCGTATTGGGGGCCTCCTTGCGATGGCGGCGCCGTTCATCGGCGGGATTGGATCCGCTCACGCGGCGCTCCCAAAAGTGCGGCTCGGCGTTCAGCATGACACGGCCACCGGCAGGCGTATGTTTGAGGGCGTTGTCCAGCAGGTTCACAATGCACTGCTGCACCTTCTGGTAGTCAAATTTGAATATCGGGAGCTCCGAGTCAATCTGGATTCCCAGGCGCACATTTGCTCGTTGAAATGCGTCCTGCCAGCGGCCGGCCACATCGATAATGCAATCGCGCAGGTCGTTGTCGCGGAGTTGCAGCACAAGCTTTCCGCTCTCGAGTGCTGAGTAGTTCAAGAACATCGAGACAAGACGCACCAGTCGATCGCAACTGTCCTTTGATTCTCGCAATATCTCCTGCTGGCGCTGGCCCAGCCTGCCCAAAGAGCCCGACAGCAGCAGGTCGTAGTAGCCCTTCATCACCGCGAGCGGCGTCTTCAATTCATGCGCCGCCGACGCTAAGAACACCGTTTTCTGCCGATTCACCTCTTGCAGTCGCAGGTACGCAGCCAGCAGGTTTCGGTAGGTAATTTCCCGCTCCTGCATAAGCTCCTGGACTGTCTCCTGCATCTGCGCCTGCTCTCTCGGAGGCTCAAATGGAGCCGGCTCCATGAAAACAACGAGCCACTCGAGTTCAGAGAGCCAGCGCACACGGGCAAGATTCCCACTTTCAGGGAGCTTACGCGGGACCGCGACCTCGGACTCACCGTGTTCGAGCCGTCTCACGATTTCTTCGCGGTTTCCGTGTAATACGTCGCGAAAAAGATTGAAACCTGATGCGCCACCTTCCGCGCCGGTATCAAGGTTGCCTCGCGCCGCGGTGTTCGCGAACAATAATTGCCCGTCGCGATCGGAAATCATCACCGGGCGCCTGAGAGCGTCGAGCAGACCGGCGAGCACTTCTCGGCTCGGCGACCGATCTGGCGTCTTCTCAATTGTCGCGCTTTTCGGCAACCCACCCTCCGGAAGAGCTCACCACGCGCGAGGACACCCTCTTTGCTGAAGCAGCGAGCCGAAAGGGCTCCGCTCGAAGATAGCGTATGCTGGCAGACCCCCCTAGGGGTGTCAATGGTAAAAGCGTCCTGTGTTTGCACAATTCTGGAAAGCAATTTCAGAAGTTTAGCAGCAGAGTGTTCTGTGGTCCCCGCCGGTCGCTGTTCTGGCTCCCATCAATTCACTGACTTTATTGGACTTAAAATTCTTGAATTCCAGTTCCGAAACTTGCATCCAAATTGCGGCCCACGAAGGTACTAATACTTGGGTACCGATGAGCGCTAAAGAACACGCTGTCCAGCAGAGGCCAGGCGCGTCTGCGGTATACGACGACCGTCGGCGCTATCAACGAATTCACATCCAAATCCCACTATTTGTCCGCGGCCGCGACGCGCACAAGGATCAATTCATGGAGCTGGGGAAGACACTCAATATCGGCGCCAACGGGGCCCTGATCACATCTCCGCGGCGCTTGACCATCAACGATTTCGTGACGCTCACTATTCCGGCGCCTTCCATTACGTCCTCACCTTTGGTTCCTTCGGGCATGCCTCCGATCCAAGCTCGAGTGCGGCGCCAACAGGAAGCAGGAGATGTATACCTTGTCGGTGTCGAATTCCTTAAGCCGATCGGCTAGAACTTCTCCAGAGAGTCGGCTAACTCAGATAGTCGCGCATTGAGCAAAAAGTGGAAGCGTTTTTCACTTTTTCCGCGGTTTGGCGCACCTTGGCGTCAACCACGTCCTGGAATGGGCCAAGACACCATAGATGTGGCAACTTAGCGCATTGGTTGGCCGATATTTCACGTCCCGAATTGGACTGCCCCGTGCTATAGATAGGCTGTCCCCGCTGGTGGCCCCATATTCATTCAGGGTGGCCTGGAACAAAGTCGGAATCCAATTCATGCCCCAGCCCGGCGAAGCGTTGCCCCCGCCATCAGCGGCGGACGACTCGTTCTTCGATCTGCTCGTGGAGACCGTTGAAGGTCTCGACGAATCGGCGCGCGGACAATTCCTGCGCCAATTTCTCCGCATCATCGCGCAGACGGACTTAACCGAAGCACAGAGCAACGACTGCTGGCAGCGGATCTTGCAGCGTCGAGGCGAGCTCGCAACGAGCTTCGGCAAACCGGTCTCGTTGCGGACGGCAATCGTGGACGTGCTGGCGTCTGTGAGCGTTCTGCGTGTCCCTGTCCTGATCGAATACGAAAATCTGAAGAAGCTCCAGATCAACGCCGCTACCGACGCACTCACCGGCCTATACAACCGCCGGCTCTTCGATGAGTACTGCGACAAGGAACTGAACCGAACGAAACGTTACGGGCAGCAGCTCGCTATCGTCATCCTGGATCTGCACCGGCTGAAAGAAGTGAATGACCGCTACGGCCACCTGCAGGGCGACAAGGTCTTGTTGCTCGCGGCCTCGACTCTACGCAAGACGCTCCGCGCATCTGATGTCGCTTTCCGCATCGGTGGCGATGAATTCGCTCTTCTTTTGCCTCAAACCGACCCGGAGCAAGCCTCGACGCTTTGCCGGCGTCTCCGCGCCCTTTATGAAGCCGAGGTCCGCGCGATTCAGCTCGACGTTGGAGTCACGCTCGATTTCGGCGTCGCGGTTTACCCGCACGATGGCGACCAGAAAAGCGATCTGTTGCGGATTGCCGACGAGCGGTTGTACGAACTCAAGCATGCAGGCCGCGTCCCGCCGCACGTGATCCCGATCGAACCGCTTGCCGCCCGCGAAGCTCCCCCGGCCCCGGCGTATCCAAGGCCCGCGGCGGCTCCGGCCGCCGGTGCCCCAGCGACCTCGCGCCGGGAGCAGCGGAAGTGGGAGCGTGTGTCGCTTACCGGAACGAAGGCTCACGCCGTTCTCACCGACCTCGCACAGAAGACTGCCCGCGTACTCGATCTGAGTTACGGCGGCGTTGCGCTGCAGCTGGAGATGGCCGAGGAACTCCCCGACCAGTTCCACGCTGTATTGCACGTGCCGATCCTCCCGCCCGTGCGCGTCGTGCTGAAAAGGGTTTGGGCGCAGCCCGCCGAGGGCGGGCGCACTCGGATCGGCTGCTCCTTCGTCTCATAATAGAGACCGGCTGTGGGCGGCGGCGCCCGTCGCTGGTAATTTCTTCCCCGACGGGTTACCATACGGCCTCGCCGCCCTCCCTCCGGAACGGTCGGTCGTCCCATGGCACTCGTGACACTGATAGATCCATCGCATGGCGCCGTATCGCCGAAACCCATCGGCCTAGAGGCATGGATGGACCGTGTTCTCGAGCGGGCCGATCAGGTTGAGCGAGGTTGGGATGTTGAAGACGTCCACGACCTGCGTGTGGCACTCCGCCGCTGCCGCACGATGGCGGATGCGCTGACCGAAGTAGACTCCCGCCCAGGCTGGCGCAAGCTCAAGAAATGTAGCCGCGAGCTATTTCACGCCCTCGGAGGCCTCCGGGATGCGCAGGTGATGAAAGACTGGGTCCGGAGACTCGGCCCGGCCGGAGATCCTGTGAGGAGGGTGATGTTGCGTCACCTGTCAGGGCAGGAACGAAGCGGGCGCGCCGAAGCCGAACGCGCGCTCGGACGCTTCGACCGCAAAGCCTGGAGGAAGCTCGCGCGAAAGCTGGAACCCCGTGCGCGGTTCTTTCCCCCCGACAGCGTTGTCTTTCAGCGGCTGGCGCTTGCGAAACTGAACGTCGCCGTGGAGCTCTACGGCCGGGCACGAAAGTCGCGCAGCATGCTCGCCTGGCACCGCCTGCGGATTGGCGTGAAGCGATTCCGCTACACTGTGGACAATTTTCTGCCGCAGCGCGCCCAGCTTTGGTCCGCCGATCTCAAGCGCGCGCAAGACCTGCTGGGCGAGGTGCACGACCTGGACGTGCTTCGCGGCACAATCCGCCGGCAAACTGCAGAACTCGATCCCAGCATCACCGCGGGATGGCGGGCACGCATCGAGACTGAGCGAAAGACGCGCCTCGACGAGTTTGTATCCAAAGTTACGGGGCCGGAATCCTTGTGGCTGGTCTGGCGTGCGGGGTTTCCGTGGAGCCATTCTTTGATGGGCGCTCCCGTTCGCGAGCGCCGAACAGCGTAGTTTTACTCGCTTTACTTCCTACTTCCGCAGTCTCCGAAGGAGTTTCGGCGTCAGGATCCAGCGCAACTCCCAGCGGCCGTGCGAAGCGGTCTGCTCGAAGCACACGACGCCGCCTTTCTTCAACTCCGTGAAAGGGCGCCGCGCGCCTGCCAGTTCGCCGATCAAGAGATCTACGTGCGGCGCGTGGCCGAAACAAGCGACTTCGCGAACCCTCAATCGAGAGAGCTCTTTCAGGATGTCGGCTGGGTTGGCTGCGGGCTTCAAAGCCTCGCTTACGCGAATCTTGTCCGTTGGAAATCCAAGTGCTTCGGCGAATATTTCCGCCGTCTGGGCCGCGCGGACATAGGGGCTTGTGATGAACACGTCGGGCTTCACGCCGAGTGCGTCCAGACCCAGTGCCGCCTGGCGTGCCTTTCGCACGCCCTCGGCTGTCAACGGCCTTTCCGCTTCCGCAGGAGACTTAGCGTCGGTTCGATCCACCGCGATTCCGTGGCGAATGACATACAGGATCATGGCTCAGGCTACCTTGGCTCTTCGCTGGGCGCGACGGAACTCAGCTTTGAGATGGAACTCCTTCTCGAATAGCTCGGCCTTCCGTTCCAGCCCGGCGAGGTCGAGGCGCGTACCTTCCGTTGCTTGGATGAGGAAGATCGCGCGCCGCCCGACGATTTGTACGTCCACGCCGCTGGTGCGTTCGGTGTGCTCTGACTCCAGCTTTTCAGCGATGCGCAGCAAACTGGTCAGCAGACGCAACTGGTACTGACGCTCGCCACCCAAGGACGCATAGGCAGCATGCTGAACCTGCGGCTCGGATTTGCAGTTGTGGTAGCGGACCAGTGCCGCCACCATATCGCGCCGCCAGCCCCGAAGACCTTGGATTTCGCTGTTGCTGACCAGATACTCCCCATGGCGATGGTGCGCCTTGCGATGGACGAAATGACCTACATCATGCAAGAGCGCGCCAGCCTCAAGAACCACGCGCTCGTTCGTTCCCATTCCGTGCAGCGGACGCAATTGGTCGAAGAGCGACAGCGCCAGTCGCGCCACCTGGTCCGCATGCCGCTCGTCGTAATAGACGCGCCGGGCAAACCAGCGGACGCCTGCCAGCAGTTCCGCAGCGTATCCTTGTTCTTCTTCCGATGCTGCACGGCCTCCGTACTGCTCCGCGACCAATTCGAGCAGAAGCCCTTCGCGCACGCCCACTCCCGGCACCATCAACGAGCGCAGACCCAGCCACCGGGCGATCGTCACGATGACGACCGCCGCGATGCCCATGACTTCCGCGCGGTCTCGCCGCACGCGAAACGCTTTCATCCGGCCGGGAATGTCCAGCTCTAGCACACGCCAGGCCTGATCGCGCAGCAGCCGGACATTGATCGTCGGAGTACCTGCCACCGCCGGTCCCGGTGCCAGGCGCGCCAGAGTCTCCGCATTGCCGCCGCATGCCACCGCAGCCGCTCGCGAGAGTCTCGGTCGTGTCGGCAGCGCGCTCCGAAGCAAAGCAATCACATGATGCCGCAGCCGTCTAGCCCCGTCCTCATCAATGGCGCCCCGGATCGAGTACGTCTCCATCAAGCGGATGGTGCCGAGCGGGAGCGCGACGCGGTTCTGCAGGACTCCGCGCTCGAAGAAATTCATCTCGAGGCTGCCGCCTCCCAGATCGAAGATCAGCCGTGGCTGAATTCGTTCATCAAGCGCCCACCGCACGGCCCGGCATACCAGCCGCGCTTCCTCTTCGCTGCTGATCACTTCCAGCTCGATTCCGGATTTCCGCTCGATGCGCTCGAGCAGCCGGCGATAATTGCGCGCCTCGCGCGCCGCAGCGGTAGCGACGGCGCGGTAGGCGGTCACGCGATTGTGTTCCATCCTCGCGCGGAAGCGTCGAAACAACCGCGCCGCCCTCGAAATGGTTTCGGCATCGAGCAGCCGGCGCGTGAACGCGTTATGACCCAGGCGCACACTGGCTCGTTCGGTGTCGAGAATCTGAATCTGTTCAGGGGAGGTGGCGCGGGCGATGGCCAGTCGGATGGCGTTCGACCCGGCGTCAATCGCCGCCAGTTGGACCGGGGCGGCCACTCTCAGCGCCAGAGATGCGCCAACGCGTGCGAAGGTTTGTAATGCGTGTTGCGAATGCCCAATTGCGACGCGATGCGCTGCCGGAGGATGCGGTTCACGTGCGAGACGCTCCCTTCGCCGTCCACCTCGATGAAACCGTGCCGCTTCGATAGATACTCGAATTCGCGCTTGATCAGCGATTGATACCGGATGAACGACTGGAACAGATCGTTCGAGAGCGACATGTCTCTTCCCGACTCCCAGTAGCTGATCGTCTGCGACTTCTTGAACTCGCGGTCGAACGCCACTTCCGGCAGGACGTTCAGCCAGAAGGTCAGATCCGGCCGCAGTGCGATCTCGTACACGCCGTGCAGGTAATCCCGGCTGATTCCGCGGACGGCCGCGCGCGCGATCAGCGTGAAGATATAGCGGTCCGCGAGAACAATCAATCCCGATCGCAGCGCCGGTAGAATGCGCCGCTCGAGCTGGTCGAAGAAGTCCGTGCCGTACATCAGCGCAAGAGTCATCCGCGTCACGGCATTTTCCTCGAGCAGCGCGTCAATGTCCTCGCCTACGAGGAATGAACGCCGCAGCCCCATCGTCTGCACGGCGAAGCCTTGCGACTCCAGCCATTCCGTCAGCAGCGCGATCTGCGTCGAGCGCCCCGACCCATCCGTGCCCTCGATGACGATCAGGTTACCGGCAAGGTCCTCGATCCGCACTCCGGGGATCGGCGTCCCGTAGAAGCGAGATGCCAGATCCCCATTTCCGTTTCCGGTTCTCTTCCGTGCCGGCGCTTTGATGGCTGGCTTCGCGGAGTTTGTGCCGTTCGGCGAGCTCGACTCTGCTCGCGTGGTTTCGACTTGATTGCGGGTCTTCTTCATTTCTTTTTCGGAGCAAACTGTCGGAGGTCCACGCGTTCACCCAGGATATCGCGCATCTGTTTCTGCAGACGGTTCACCCGCACCGTCCCGTCCATCAGCACGAAGTGGTCGGTCTCCACCATCTGATCGTAGTTGTTCAGAATCCGTTCCTGGAAGATGCGGAAGCTTTCGGAGCGGTCGAGCGAGAGTCCCAGGTCCATTCCGGCTTCGTAATATTTCAGTTTGGGCCGCCCGGCCACGATTCGGTCCACGGCCACATCTAGCGGTGCACGGAAATAGAAAGTGATATCTGGGTTCGGCGCAAAGCTGTAAAGATTGCGCAGCCAATGCGGGGAGCAACCGCGCGCGGCGTCGCGCGCGAACGCCGTGTAAACGTAGCGGTCCGCCAGCACGAGGTAGCCGCCGTGCAACAATGGCAGGATCTGCCTCTCGCAGCGGTCGGCGAAATCCGCTGCGTGCAGCATCGAAAACGTAGTCGGCGTCAGCAGGCGCCGCTGCTTGCCCCGGCGCGTCGCGGACTTTACCAACGGCGACGAATTCCACTCGGTGAAGTGGATGCGGTAGCCTCCAATCTCCAGCCACCGCTTCAGCAGGTAAAGCTGCGTGCTCTTCCCCGAACCGTCAATTCCTTCTACGACCACCAGCGCGCCCGGATATTCGCGCTTTGCCGTGGGCGCTTTCTGCGGTGCTGGCTGCGCCACAGTCGAAATCTCTGGAGTCGTAATGGCCATGAGGGCGGAGCTCGACCTAACAACTTATGATACGTCCGAAATGTTACTCTGGCATGAAAAACAATTTCGCAGCGGCCAGGGCAAACGATCATTCGTCCGTGGATGTGTGCGTCTTCAGCGGGCGTGATCAGTTCCAGTACCTCTGAATTTCTCGAAATCGCGGTTCTTGCGCGCGACTCAGCCCGGTCGTGAAC
>Ga0187773_10001098_pt1 | contig 10867 bp, 9 predicted proteins | sample 0216_BV02_MP05_1_FD_133133 | JGI IMG/M metagenome (GOLD analysis project Ga0187773, IMG submission 133133) | Tropical peat soil microbial communities from peatlands in Department of Meta, Colombia - 0216_BV02_MP05_10_MG | ecosystem: Environmental > Terrestrial > Soil > Wetlands > Peat | place...
ATCTATCACATCGGGATATCCGGAAAGCCGACCCGGGTGGGCTGACCCGAACGCGCTATCGCACCGCCTAACCTCTTGCGCACCTCCTCCGACCGAGTATCCATGTCCTCGATCAGTAACAATCACTCCCTAAAATACTTCGCCAACCTCCTCGGCCCCACTTCCCCGCCGTAGACGTTCCCCGCTGCGTCCACGGCCACGCCTTCGGCAGCGCTCGTGCCTTTCATTTCCAGCGGATCCGGGATCCGGTACAGCACTTTCCCGCTGGTGAGCTCGCCGATGCGGATTCCGCGCTTCCAGCCGGGGTTCGGCGCGACGCCGTTCGATTCGGAGTCGGAGACGTACACCAGCCCGCCGCGCACGACGATGCTGCTCGGGCGGCCGTACTGCTTCCACTCGGCGATCAGCTTCCCCTGCAGATCGAGCACCTGGATGCGGTGGTTGCCGCGATCGGCGACGAAGAGCCTGTCCTTCTCGTCGATGAAGATGTCGTGCGGGGTCTTGAACTCGCCCGGCCCCGAGCCGAGCTTGCCGATGGACCGGATGAACTTGCCTTCGCGGCTGAACACCGAGATGCGCGCGACGGTGTCCGGCGCCGCGTTCGGCTGCTGGCCCGAGTGGCCTTCTGAGATGTAGATGTCGCCGTTCTGCGCAACGGCGACGGCGCACGGCTCGGTGAGCGCATGGGGTGGGTTGCCGGGGACGCCGGGGTTGCCGATCATCATCAGCATCTTGCCTTCTGGCGAGAACTTCACCACCGTGTGGCCGGCCGCCTTCGGCGGATATTTCGCCTTCTCGCGGGCGTTCTGCCCGCGCTCGTCCACGACCCAGACGTTGCCCTCGCGGTCCTGGTAGATCTTGTGCGGGAACACGAACATCCCCGCGCCGAAGCTCTTCACGATCTTGCCGGCGGCGTCGAGCTTGTGCACCGGCGGCCAGTCCGAGCCCGCGCAGGTGTCGTAGAGGAAGGCCGACTCGCCCGGCGGCAGGTCGGGGTTCACGCCGCAGCGGTCGGCGACCCACAGCGACACGCCGTCGTTGTCCACCCAGACCGCGTTCAGCGACCCCCAGCTGTGCCCTTCGGGCAAGGTGCCCCAGGGCGCGACCGCGCGGAAGGGATTCGGCAGGTCGTTGGTCGGCGTGGTGTCGAGGTTGGACGAGATCCCCGTGCAGCCGAGGATCGCGATTGCGGCGAGTGAAACCAGTCTTCTCATTGCTCCTCCCGGAGCAATGGTACCGCTATCCGGACTTCCTCCCCACGACGCCGAAGAGCGCCGGGACCTGCCTGTCCTTCTTGTGCTGGTCGTTGCGCTGCTCCTGGCGCTGGGGTTGCGGCTGGCGCTCGGGTTGCGCTTCCGCCGGACTTTCCTCGTGCCGCTCCGCCGCCGCTTGCTGCCGCGCGTACTCGAGCTGCTCGCGGCGCACCTGCTCGAGGTTCTTCTCCGAGGGCAGTGCGAAGGCCGAGCGCTGCTGCTCCTGGCGCCTGCCGTGGTCTCGGCGCTGGCCTTGGCTCTGGCGCTGCTGCTGTTGCTGCGGCTGCCCGCGCATGGGACTCTGCGGCCGGCGCCGGTCGCCGCGGCGCTGCGGGTTCTGCTGCGGGTTGCGGCGTTGTTGTTGCTGCTGCTGCGGCTGGGGCTGCGCCCGCTCGTACGCCGATCCCGGCTCGAAGCCCGGGACGGGACGCTGCTCGATCTTCCTGCCGATGAGCCGCTCGATGTCGCGCAGCAGGCCGCGGTCTTCGCCGCACACGAGCGACACCGCTTCGCCCGATTCGCCCGCGCGGCCGGTGCGGCCGATGCGGTGCACGTAATCCTCGGGGACGTGCGGCAGGTCGTAGTTCACGACGTGCGGCAGCGACTCGATGTCCAGGCCGCGCGCCGCGATGTCGGTCGCGACGAGCACCTGGATCTCGCGGTCCTTGAAGCGCGCGAGCGCCTTCATGCGCTGCGGCTGGGACTTGTTGCCGTGGATCGCAGCGGTCTCGATGCCGTCGCGCTCGAGCTGCTCGGCGAGGCGGTTCGCGCCGTGCTTGGTGCGGCAGAAGACGAGCACTTGCTGCCAGTTGCCTTCCTTCACCAGGTGCGCGAGGAGCTGGCGCTTCCTGTCGCGGTCGACCGGGTGGGCGACCTGCGCGATGAGATCGATCGGCTGGTTGCGCGGCGCGACCTCGACCGTCACCGGGTCGTGCATGAACGTCCGCGCGAGCTCGCGGATCTCGTCAGGGAAGGTCGCGGAGAACAGCAGGTTCTGCCGCTTCGCCGGCAGGAGCTTCAGCACCTTGCGGATGTCGTGGATGAAGCCCATGTCGAGCATGCGGTCGGCCTCATCGAGGACGAGGATCTCGACGCGCGAGAGATCGATGGTGCGCTCGCCGACGTGGTCGAGCAGGCGGCCGGGCGTGGCGACGACGACGTCGACGCCGCGGCGGATCTCGTCGACCTGCGGAGTGAAGCCCACGCCGCCGAAGATCACCGCGGTGCGCGGCTCGAGGTGGCGCCCGTAGGTGCGCACGCTCTCCTCGACCTGGGCGGCGAGCTCGCGCGTGGGCACGAGGACGAGCGCCTTGGGATGCTCGTGGTCGAGCGACTTCTGCTCGAGGATCTGGAGCATCGGCAGCGTGAAGCCGGCGGTCTTCCCCGTGCCGGTCTGCGCGGCGGCGAGAAGATCTCGGCCGGCGAGAACGACGGGGATGGCTTGGGACTGGATGGGGGTGGGTTGGGTGTAGCCCTGCTCGGCGACCGCCTGGAGCAGCTCGGCCGAAAGGCCGAGATTTTCGAACTGAGTATCTATGAGACTCTCCTGAGAGTGGACCAGGAGCGGGACTTCGCGCGTGTCAGCAATCGAAGACGGCCTGCTTCTGGGATCGGCCCGGGAAGGATCAACCTTCGCACCGGTTCAGGCGGATGGACTGCGTTGAAAAATTCGCGACCTCGGGGAGGACCGACGAAGGGGCTGTCACGCTAACCGGATGAGGCGCAACGGAAACCTTGGGGCGCACTATACCGGAATCCCCAGGAATCGCAAGTGAGATTCGCTTACGGCGCTACTGAAGCTCGATCCGGGCGCGCCTCACCACCGCGCCCCAGCGGGCAATCTCCGAGGCGATGAAGGCGGCAAAGGCCTCGGGCGTGTCGGCGGCGGGGATGGCGCCTTCGGCGTCCAGGCGCCGCCGCAGCTCGGGCGTGTCCATGGCGCGGCGGATCTCGGCGTTGAGGCGGAGGATCACCTCCCGCGGCGCGCCGGCGGGGGCGACGATGCCGTACCAGCCGTTCGCCTCGAACCCTTTCACGCCGGCCTCGTCGAGCGTGGGGACGTTGGGGAGCGAGGGAAGGCGCGTGAGGCTCGAGACGGCGAGGGCTTTCAGCCGCCCCGAGGTGACGTGCGGCATCACCGCCGGCGCGCCGTTCAGGCCCATCGAGAGCTGCCCCGAGACGAGGTCGGTGAGCATCGGGCCCACGCCCTTGTAGGGCACGTGCAGCACGTCGATGCCGGTCGCGAGCTTGAAGTACTCGGTGGTGAGGTGCGAGGTGCTGCCCGATCCCGCCGAGCCGTAGGCGAGCTCCCCGGGATGCTTCTTCGCATAGGCGATGAGCTCCTCGGCGCTCGCGACGGGCAGCGCGTTGTTGACGACCAGCACACTCGGCACGATCGCCATCAGCGACACCGGCGCGAAGCTCTTCACCGGGTCGTAGGGGAGCTTCTTGTAGATGGCGGCGTTCACCGCGAGCGTGCCCAGGTGCCCCATCATGATCGTGGTGCCGTCCGGCGCCGCTTTCGCGGCCGCCTCGGAGCCGATCGATCCGCCCGCGCCCGGCCGGTTGTCGATCACCACCGGCTGGGACAGCCCCTCCGAGAGCTTCTGCGCCAGCGCCCGCGCCAGGATGTCGGTCGACCCGCCCGGCGGGAAGGGGACGATAAGGCGGAGCGGGCGGGAAGGAAAGGCTTGTGCGGGCGCTTCGGCGACGCCGAGCACGAAGAACACGCATGTCATCCCGAGCGCAGCGAGGGATCTCATCAGGCACCGGGCGTAACGAGATCCCTCGGCCTTCGGCCTCGGGATGACAGGGCGGCTAGCGCTTTGCGACACCGAGCTGCGTCGCCATCCAGTCGGCGGTCTGGTCGCGGTAGCGGTACCAGAGGTTGTTCACCACGTGGTTGCCGCCCTCGATGACGGAGAGCACGCACGGGCCGGACACCGCGGCGGCGAGCTTCTCCGCGTGGGTGTGGGGCGTGAGCCGGTCCTTGGTTCCCGCGACGATGTAGATCGGGCAGGCGATGTTCTTCGCGCACTCGGCGAGGGTGAACCGCAGCGCCACCTTGCCCGCCTCCTCGAGGCTCGCGCTCTTCGAGCGCACGCGGAAGGCCTCGACGTTCATCTGCGGCCGGCCGGTGAAATCCGCCGAGCGCTGGAACGGTCCCGACAGCGCGACGCAAGCCTTGAAGCGCTTCTCGAACGCGGCGGCGCGCGGCGCGTAGTAGCCGCCGAGCGACACGCCCCACACGCCGATGCGCGCGGTGTCGAGGTCGCTCCGCGTCTCGATGAAGTCGACGACGGCCTTCACCGGCTTCTCGTACTCGGGGCAGATGGCAAAGTCGTATTCCGCCTCGCCCTGCCCGGGACCGTCGAAGGCGAGCGTCGCGATCCCGCGCGAAAGGAACCGGTTCTCGTAGTCGTCCATCTCCTCCTTCGCCGAGTCGAGGCCCATGCACATCACCACGACGGGCGGCTTCGTCACCCCTTTCGGTTTTCTGAGGTTGCCGTAGAGATTCTTCCCCTCGTACGGAATCGCGACGCGCTCCCCCGGCGGATCGAGATGCGGCAGCGCCTTGTTGCGGCACTCGACCGCGCGCCGGTGCGCCTCGCGCAGCTGCGCCATGTCGTTGACGAACAGGAATTTGCCGAAGTGGTAGCACACCGCGGCGCGGGTGAAGTGCTGCGCGGCGGAGAATTTGTAGCCGCCGGCGAGCGCCTTGTTGCCGAGCTCTTCGTGGATGCGCGCGCGCGCCGACCAGGCGTCGCACCAGTCCTCCCAGCGAGAGACCGAGGCGGTGACCTCGTGGAAGTCGGCGAGCGGCACGCCGTTCGCGACGAAGCGCGGCGCCCAGTGCGAGATCGCGGCCTCGACGCGGGCGTCTTTCTGGGGATTGGGTTGGATGACGGCGGACATGCGCTAGGCTCCCAGCGTGACGAAATAGCCCGGGTCGTAGCGGTCGCCCGCTCGCGCCCCCGGACGGAAAGCGGCGGACAGCGTCTCGATCTCTTTCGGATCGAGTGCGACGTCCACCGCGCTTACATTCTGCTCCAGCCATTTTTCTTGCTTTGTTCCCGGAATCGGAAAGACGTCCTCGCCGCGCGAGAGCAGCCATGCGAGGGAGACCTGCGCGGGCACGACCTTCCGCTTCGCCGCGATCGCCTCGATCGTCTTCACGAGCTCGAGGTTCTTCTCGAAGTTGCCGGGCCGGAAGCGCGGCTGCTTGCGGCGGATGTCGTACGCCGCGATGTCGTCGATTCTCCTGATGTTGCCGGTCAAAAGCCCGCGGCCGAGCGGCGAGTAGGCGACGAAGCCGATGCCGAGCCTCCGGCACGCGGGCAGGATCTCCGCCTCGACGTCGCGCGCCCACAGCGAATACTCGGTCTGGAGCGCCGTGATGGGATGGATCTTGCAGGCGCGCTCCAGAGATTTCGGTCCCGCTTCGGAAAGGCCCAGATAGCGGACCTTGCCCGCCTTGACGAGCCCCGCCATCGCGCCGACCGTCTCCTCGATCGGCACGTCCGGGTCGATGCGATGCAGGTAGTAGAGGTCGATCGTTTCGATGCGGAGCTGCTTCAGGCTCGCATCGCACGCGGAGCGCACGTACTCGGGCTTGCCGTTGTAGGCCTTGGTGCCGTCCGGCCTGTCGATGTTGCCGAACTTCGAGCACACGATCACCTTGTCGCGGCGGCCTTTCAGCGCGCGTCCGAGCATGCGCTCGTGGCGCCCGCCCATGTAGCGGTCGGCGGTGTCGAAGAGCGTGACGCCGAGGTCCATCGCGCGGTGCACCGTCGCGATCTGCACCTCGTCGTCGCGCTTGCCGAAGTTCGTGGTCGCGCTGCCCGCGCCGAGGCCGATCGCCGAAACCGTGGGGCCGTTCCGGCCGAGCTTGCGGTATTTCATGTCGAGCCTGTCATCCCGAGTAAAACGAGGGATCTCTTACCGCACCGCGGCGTCAGGAGATCCCTCGCCGCTTCGCTCCTCGGGATGACAGGCATCATCAGTCCGCCCTGATGCCAGCCGCCTGGATGATCGGCGTCCAGCGCGCGAGCTCCGATTTGACCCACTCGCCCAGCTCCTCCGGCGTTCCGGGCGTGGTCTCGATCCCCTGCTTGAGGATCGCCGCCTTCGCCTGGGGATCGCGCAGGATCTCGCCGATCTCGCGGTTGAGCTTCATTACGATCACGCGCGGCGTCTTCGCGGTCGTGAACAGGCCGAACCAGAGCTTCGCCTGCATCCCCGGGATTCCGGCTTCGACGGCGCTGGGGATGTCGGGGACGCTGGGGAAGCGCGCCGCGCTCGAGACGGCGAGCGCGCGCAGCTTGCCGCCCTGAAGCTGGCTGTGCGCGGTGAGCGGCGAGAGGAAGGACACCTGCACCTCGCCGCCGAGGACCGCGGTGAGGGCGTTGCCCGCGCTGCGGTAGGGAATGTGCTGCAGCGGAATCCCGGTGACGCTCTTCAGCAGCTCCCCGGTGAGATGGCTGATCGTGCCGTTGCCCGCCGAGGCGTAGGACAGGTTGCCCTTCTCCTTCGCGTACGCGATCAGCTCTTGCGCGCTCGTCACCGGCACGGCGAGGTTGGTGACGAGCACCGTCACCCCCTGCGCGACCATGGTGACCGGCTCGAAGTCGCGCACCGGGTCGTAGGGCAGGGTCTTCGCGTAGAGAGAGACCGCCGACACGAACGGCCCCGCGTGGCCCATGACGAGGTTGTAGCCGTCGGGCGCGGCCCTGGCGACCGCGTTGGTGGGGATGGTGCCGCCGGCGCCCGAGGCGCTGTCGACGATCACCGGCTGTCCCCAGCGCTCGGTGAGCTTCTGCGCGATGTAGCGCGAGAGATAGTCGGCCGTCGAGCCCGCGCCCTGGCCGTAGATGCGGATCGGCTTGCTCGGATAGGACGCCGCGGGATCCTGGGCGTGGGCTGCCGTCGCAGACGAGGCTGCGGCGAGCGCGAGAAGGATTCGGGAGAGCATCAGGAACTCCTCATAGTCTACGACTTTTCCGACAGCAATTCGTGGCGCGAGCGCGCCAGAGCGCGCTTCTTCCCGGGAGGCACCTCGGGGAACGCGAGGTCGAGCTCCTCGAGCGCCTCGACGACGGCGCCGGCGACCAAGAGGCGCGTATACCACTTGTGGTCGGCCGGCACCACGAGCCAGGGCGACGATTCGCTTGCGGTCTCGCGCACCATGTCCTCGTAGGCGCTCATGTAGTCGTCCCATCGGCCGCGCTGGCGCACGTCGTTCTCCGAGAATTTCCAGTGCTTCTCCGGATCGTCGAGGCGCTCCAGCAGCCGCCGCTTCTGCTCCTTCTTCGAGACGTGCAGGAAGAACTTGCGGATGACCGTGCCCGAGCGCGACAGGTGGCGCTCGAAGGCGCGGATGTCCTGGTAGCGCTGCTCCCAGATCTTGCCCCCGACGAGAGGCGCGGGCAGGCCCTGCGCCTCGAGCAGGTCCGCGTGCACGCGCACCGCGAGCACCTCCTCGTAGTAGGAGCGGTTGAAGATGCCGATGCGGCCGCGCTCGGGCAGCCCACGCACGCAGCGCCACAGCCAGTCGTGCGCGAGCTCCTCGCGCGACGGCGCCTTGAAGGACGTCACCTGGCAGCCCTGCGGGTTGACGCCCGACATCACGTGCTTGATGGCGCCGTCCTTGCCGGCGGCGTCCATCGCCTGGAAGATGAGGAGCAGCGACCACTGGGCCTGGGCCGCGAGCTTCTCCTGGAGGCGCGAGAGGCGCTCGACGCCGTGCGCGAGCAGCGCCTTCGCCTGGGCCTTCGCTTCGTCCTCGAGGCCGTTCGTGTCGGCGGGATCGACGTGCTTCAGGCGGAACTTGCCGCCGTCGCGCACGCAGTAGGGCGCGACCAGCCTGGCGAGGGATTTGCGCGCTGCCTTTGCCGGACGCTCCGCCACGATCCGGTCCGGCTTCCCGCTACTTCTGCCGCCTGAGCTTCTTGATGGCGGCGAGCTGCGCGGCGAGCGAGGCGAGCTCGGCTTCGACGGTGGCGACCTCGGCCTTGTCCTTCGCCCGCTCGCGCGCCTCCTCGGCCGCCTTCAGCGCTTCGACCGCCTTGGCCTCGTCGAGGTCCTTGCCGCGGATCGCGGTGTCGGCGAGCACGGTGACGATCTTCGGCTGCACTTCCAGGACGCCGCCCTGGACGAACACCAGCTCCTCGTCGCCGCCGCCCGCGGGCTTGATGCGCACCGACCCGGGCCGGATGCGGGTGATGAGCGGCGTGTGGTGCGGGTAGATGCCGAGCTCGCCCACCTCGCCGGGGAGCACGACGAACTCGGCCTCGCCGGAGTAGATCGACTCCTCGGCCGAGACGACGTCGACGTGCATGGTGGCGGCCACTAGATCTTGCCTCCGGTTTCGTTCTTCGCCTCTTCAGGCTTCTTGGCCTCGGGTTCCTTCTTCGCTTCCTCGGCCTTCTTGCCGCCGGTCTCCTTCTTCATCTCCTCGCCCTTCGCGATCGCTTCCTCGATCGTGCCGACCATGTAGAACGCCTGCTCGGGCAGCGCGTCGCACTCGCCGTTGACGATCATCTTGAAGCCCTTGATCGTGTCTTTCAAGCTGACGTACTTGCCCGGCGTGCCGGTGAAGTTCTGCGCCACGGTGAAGGGCTGCGACAGGAACCTCTGGATCTTGCGCGCGCGGGCGACCGCGAGCTTGTCCTCGGGCGAGAGCTCGTCCATGCCGAGGATCGCGATGATGTCGCGCAGCTCCTTGTAGCGCTGCAGCACCGCCTGCACCGAGCGCGTCGTCGCGTAATGCTCCTCGCCGATGGTGTTCGGGTCGACCTGGCGCGAGGTCGAGTCGAGCGGGTCGACCGCGGGATAGATGCCCAGCGCCGCGATGTCGCGCGAGAGCACGACGGTCGCGTCGAGGTGGGCGAAGGTGGTCGCGGGCGACGGGTCGGTCAGGTCGTCCGCGGGCACGTACACGGCCTGGATCGAGGTGATCGAGCCGACCTTGGTCGAGGTGATGCGCTCCTGCAGCTTGCCCATCTCCTCGGCGAGCGTCGGCTGGTAGCCCACCGCCGAAGGCATGCGCCCGAGCAGCGCCGAGACCTCGGTGCCCGCGAGCGTGAACCGGTAGATGTTGTCGATGAAGAGCAGGATGTCGCGCCCCTCGTCGCGGAAGGCCTCGGCCATCGCCAGGCCCGTGAGGCCGACGCGCAGCCGGTTGCCCGGCGGCTCGTTCATCTGGCCGAACACCATCGAGACCTTGGAGTCCTCGAGCTTGTCCTTCTTGATGACCTCGGCCTCGATCATCTCGTGGTAGAAGTCGTTGCCCTCGCGCGTCCTCTCGCCGACGCCCGCGAACACCGATTGGCCGCCGTGCTTGGTGGCGATGTTGTTGATCAGCTCGAGCATGGTCACGGTCTTGCCGACGCCCGCGCCGCCGAACAGGCCGATCTTGCCGCCCTTCGCGAACGGGCAGATGAGGTCGATGACCTTGATGCCGGTCTCGAGCAGCTCGACCGAAGGGCTGAGCTCGTCGAACCTCGGCGCCGCCTGGTGGATCGCCCGGCGCGTCTCCGTCTTGATCGGGCCGGCCTCGTCGATGGGGCGGCCGAGCACGTCCATGATGCGGCCGAGCGTTCCCTTGCCCACCGGCACCGAGATCGGCGCTCCGGTGTTCTTCACCGTCATGCCGCGGCGCAGCCCGTCGGAGGAGCCGAGCGCGATGCAGCGCACCACGCCGTCGCCGAGCTGCTGCTCGACCTCGAACGTAAGGCCTTTCTCGGCGAAGGTCTTGCCGGTGGTCTCCTCGAGGACGAGCGCGTCGTAGACGCGGGGGAGAGCATCGCGCGGGAATTCGATGTCGATCACCGCACCGACGCACTGGACGATGGTTCCTGATTGAGCTTGTGCTTGTGCCATATGTTTCCGATTAGGTCAGGTTCGTTGCATGTTCCGCATCATCCCGAGCGCAGCGAGGGATCTCCCGCGGAACGGTGCCGGAAGAGATCCCTCGCTTCGCTCGGGACGACAACCATTCATACCGCCGCCGCTCCGCCTACGATCTCGGAGATCTCCTTCGTGATTCCAGCCTGCCGGTTCTTGTTGTAGATGAGCGTGAGCTCGTCGATCAGCGACTCGGCGTTGTCCGAAGCGGCCTTCATCGCGACCATGCGCGCGCTCTGCTCGGAGGCCATGTTCTCGGCGACGAGCTGCAGCACCAGCGCCTCGACGTAGCGCGTCATCACGGTGTCGAGCACCACGCGCGCGTCGGGCTCGTAGATGTAGTCCCAGCCGCCTTCCTTGAGCGTGCTCTTCACCGTCTCGCCGTGCTCGTCGAGGAACTCCTGCGGCACCGGGATGAGCGTGCCCTGGCGCGGGTCCTGGCGCATGGTGTTGAAGAAGCGCGTGAAGAAGGCGTGGATCTCGTCGATCTCGCCGGCAACGTACCTGTCGAGCAGCACTTTCACCGGGCCGATCAGCTGCGCGAGCCTGGCGCGGTCGCCGAGCTGGACCGCCTGCGACACGATGCTCCCGCCCATGCGCTGGATGAAGCCCAGGCCCTTGCCGCCGAGCACGCAGAACTCGACGCCGACGCCGGCCGCCTGCCATTCCTTGTACTGCTGCAGCACGAGGCGCAGCACGTTGGTGTTCAG
>Ga0187773_10001100_pt1 | contig 10852 bp, 11 predicted proteins | sample 0216_BV02_MP05_1_FD_133133 | JGI IMG/M metagenome (GOLD analysis project Ga0187773, IMG submission 133133) | Tropical peat soil microbial communities from peatlands in Department of Meta, Colombia - 0216_BV02_MP05_10_MG | ecosystem: Environmental > Terrestrial > Soil > Wetlands > Peat | place...
GGCCTAAGACCCAGGCTCCAGGGCAGAATTAAAAAGGGGGCCGATGTCTCTTTCTCGACCCCCTCTTCTCCCCTGAATGGGACAGCCTGGTATTTACTTCACGGCGATGTAATCCTTGATCTTGTTGTAGGTCCCCTCCTTTATTCCCTTGACCTTCATGATATCCTCGGGCTTCTGCCTATTCCCCGGAAATCAAAACCCGACGATCTTTTTCTTCATCTCTCTCAGTTCTTCTTCCAGTAAGCTGCTGTCCGGAATCCTGCCCTCCGGGGTTAGCTTGTCGATGATCTCCGGCATAATGCTGGCCAGTCCTCCAGAGATTTCCTCCTGAGGTATTCCCGCCCTTTCCGAATATCCCCGGAGCCGATCTTTGCCCAGGGCCTTCAGAATCTCATCCGGGGAAATGGGCATATTCTTTCCCGTACCGATCCAGGAGTTGATGATATCCTCCATTCCCTGGTTCTTGAAGGATTCCGCCAACCCCCGGAGGCCGCCGGTTTGGGGATTGGTCAGCAAGCTTGTGATAATATCCACAAGCGGACTTTGGCCCCTTCCTCCGCCGGCAAGAAGTTTCGGAAGTAACTCCTTGGCAAGAGCTTCGAACAATCCCATGGCGTCCCCCCTTCCAGTGCCCTTCGGAGCAAGAAGACTATGAAATCTCCCCTGAAGAAAAAGGGTGGCTCCGAATGAAATCCGAAGCCACCCTTCGTTTATTCCCCGGGTATTTTGCGGCTATTTCTTTTTGGGGGCTTCCTTGGCGGCGGGTTTTTCTTTGGCCGCTTCTTTGATCTCTACCGCCGAGGCCTTCATGGTGTAATGGACGGTGACCTTGGCTCCCTTCTTCACTTCTCCGCCAGTTACCTTGACATCTTTGTCAAAGGCGATTTCCCACTTTTCGTTTCCCTTCTGAACGGTGATGTGATCGCCGTCAAACTCCAGCACCGGGCCCGTCACCTGGTAGCTCTTGGGGGCGCCCGCCAGGGCAAAGGTAGCAATCAGCAGAACAAGTCCAACCATCATCATGATCCGTTTCATAAATGCCCTCCTTTTTTGGAATTTGTAAAATGATAAAAGAATCGGAGAAAAAAGTAAATACGTATTTTCGCCCGTTTTTGGCCCTCTAGCGCTTTCGTCCCCCGCCAAAAATCGACCCCAGGACCCCCCGAATAATCTGCCTTCCGATCTGGCTTCCGATGGCATGGGCGGCACTCTTGGCCATGGCTCCGACAATCACTTCCACATCTGATTTGGGGGCTGCACCACGCCCCTTGGAGGGAAGAGAGGATTCCGCCCCGGCATGTTTCTCCTCCGCCCGGGCTCTGAGCTTTTCAAAGGCCGACTCCCGGTCCACAACCTTCTCATAATGGCCGTAAAGAGTGGACCCCTGGATGATCTTAATGCGTTCGTCCGGGGTGAGGGGGGTCAGACGGCTCTGGGGAGGATAGACCAGGGCTCGCTCCACAACTGTAGGAGATCCTTTTTCATCCAGCACAGAGACCAAAGCCTCGCCGACCTCGAGTTCGGTAATCACCGTCGCCACATTGAGCTTGGGATTGGCCCGGAAGGTATCGGCAGCGGCCTTCACCGTCTTCTGGTCCTTTGGAGTGAAAGCCCGCAGGGCATGCTGGACCCGGTTTCCGAGCTGGCCCAGGACAGTTTCCGGTATATCCAGGGGGTTCTGGGTGATGAAATAGACCCCAATTCCTTTGGACCGGATGAGGCGGACGACCTGCTCGATCTTCTCCTCCAATACCTTGGGGAGTTCATTAAACAGGAGGTGGGCTTCGTCAAAGAAGAAGACGAGTTTGGGTTTGGGTGGGTCTCCAACCTCGGGAAGGGTCTCGAAGAGTTCGGAGAGCATCCAGAGGAGGAAGGTGGCATAGATCCTGGGAGACTGAAGCAGCTTATCCGCCGTTACGATGTTGATGATCCCCTTTCCCCGGGCGTCGGTCTGCCTGAGATCCTGCAAGTTGAGGGCGGGTTCACCGAAGAATTTCTCCCCCCCTTGCTGCTCGAGGGCCAGCAGGCTTCGCTGGATGGCGCCGATACTGGCGGTGGAGATGTTCCCGTACTGGGTCTTGAATTGATCGGCGTTGTCCCCCACGAACTGGATCATGGCCCGAAGGTCCTTGAAGTCGAGGAGGAGGAGGCCGGTGTCGTCGGCGATCTTGAAGGCAATGGTGAGAACCCCGCTCTGGACGTCGTTGAGATTGAGGATGCGGCTGAGAAGCAGAGGGCCCATCTCCGATACGGTCGTGCGGACGGGATGGCCCTGTTCTCCGAAGACGTCCCAGAATACCACCGGGTAGCCCTGGGGGGAAAAATCGGCGAGCCCAAGCTTCTTGGCCCGGTCCGCTACTTTGGGATTATCCCCTCCCGGAAAGGGCAAGCCGGAAAGGTCCCCTTTCACGTCGGCCATGAAGACCGGAACGCCGACGCTGCTGAACCGCTCGGCCATGACTCGCAGGGTCACGGTCTTCCCCGTGCCCGTGGCCCCAGCAATGAGGCCATGGCGGTTGGCCATTTTGGGAAGGATCCCAATTTCGCTCTTTCCCATAGCGATTACCAGAGACGGAGATTGGTCAGCCATTTTGCCCTCCTCAAAGGGTATAAAACTGGGTTAATATATATAGGATTGCCGAACCTGTCAACGGACTTGAGAAATTCGGCGTTCGGGGTGCTAAACACCGGGCATATCGATGATTTAACCGCCCGGGCGGAATGAAAGGAGGGACCATGTCACGAATCTACGGAATGAGCGGATTACTGGGACGAATCTTGATCTCTTTCATGTTCCTGCAATCAGGCATCAACAAGATCGGGGGGTACAAGGCGACCCTGGGCTACATGGAATCGAAGGGGGTGCCGGGGACGCTGCTGCCCCTGGTCATCTTCGTGGAGATCGCCGGCGCCATCGCGGTCATCGTTGGCTGGCAGGCCCGCCTGTTCTCTTTCCTCATGGCTGGCTTTTGCATCTTGGCCGCGCTGTTTTTTCATATGGATTTCTCGAACCAGGTTCAAACCATCATGTTCATGAAGAACCTTGCCATCGCCGGGGGATTCCTGATGATCTTTGCCCACGGGGCGGGAGATTTAAGCCTGGGCAAGAAGGGCAGGTAAAAGCGGAAGAAAATCCCGATTCAGCCCATTCTCCGGGTTTCCGCTTTGCATTTGTGACCCAATAATTCAAGACTTGAATTTGTCGAATCGGCTCCGGACACTAGGTTAAAATAACCACCACCAGGTAGCGGATGAGGATAAGAACCAGGATGGCTACGACCGGAGATATGTCGACGGCCATCCTCGGGAAGGGCAGGAATTGCCGGACCTTCCTCAGGAAAGGGTCGGTTAGACGAAAGAGGATACCGGAGATGGGAATTCGGGAAAAGGAGGGAACCCACGATAGAATGGCTCGGATGATAATCATCCAGATGTAGATGGTGAGGAAAATTTCGATTATCTGAACTAAGAAGGTCATCATTAAATCTCCTCGCGATCCGTACCGGGGAAAAAAGTCGGGTCCAATAAGTGGGGGCAGGTAATCCCCGGGATTCGATCCGCCCTAACCATTACCCCATCCCCTAATCTGGCCGCTATCCCTCATAGCCCATGACCCTTTACCTATTACCTACAACAGTTGACCCCTAACCTTTGCTTTTTCCCAGAAAAGCTCCAAACCCTGGCTGAACCGCAGGGCGTCGGCAGGGGTAAAATCGGCATAGTGGAGGATGATCCCTTCCAGGAACTGAGGAGCGACGGGAGAGATGTGAGCATGACTGGAGACCAAGTGGGCCAAGTCCAGGGGCAACCCCTCCCGTAAGGTCAGAAAGGTTCCCCAGAATCCATGGGGGAAGAATTTACCGATGTCTGTTTTCCTGAAATTCCCTCTTCCGGCGGTATTCGAAGATTTTGCCCAAATCATGGAGAAGAGCGGCGGCGATCAGAAGGTCTCGGTCGATCTTGTACCCATGGGCCTTCTCCAATTGGCCGAAGATGAAAAGAGCGGCCTTCAGCACAAATCGGATATGCTCGACGAGGGAGACCCCGCTGACTTCCGGGCTGAAAGGAACGGAATCAAGGTATCTTTCTTCGCTCTCTGAGACGGCCAAGTTCCAGACCTTCGGCACTCCTTGGCGCAGGCCAGGTGACTGAATCTGCTTTATTTCCGGGAAGATGGAAAGAAAGTAGGTTTTTATTCGGTCTTTTTCTTTGGCATTCTCTTAGCTCTCCTTCGTTCAGGTAATATATAGGACACGGTGCAAGCAGGTCAAATAAAATTTATGGAGGGCGACTTCAAAGAGTTTATTTCCTGACCTGTTTTCCTGTCCTCTCCTTGACTCTTTATGCGGATGGCTATCTCCAGGCATTCCCGAAGATGCAAAAATTATCGACCAATTTCGATAAGCGGAGAAGGAATTCTCCCGGCATATCTTTTGCTTCTTCTTTTTATAGAAGAATGGGGAAGGGTGAAGAAAACATCCGGTCAGCCCCTCGGCCGTTTGGCTTTTACCCTTGGAAGGGAGTGAAAGAGAGTGGGGAGGAGGCCTTCCCAAAGCAAGGACCGATATTCCGGGGGACTTTTATACTTCTGAGATTTATGGCCGATGTATATTTAAGAAACCAACAACGGTGATGAGGAGGCATTCCTTGCTATGACATTTCAGGAGGCTTTTCAGGTAGGGAAGAAGTATCTGCGATTTCCCACAGGACGGAAGGCCCCCCTCCAGAATCAGCATCCCCCATCCAAGAGCGTAATGCCGGGAGGATACACGGGTCATCCGGGAGGCGGACCTTACTCCATGGCCAGGGATAACTTCCTGCCCATGCCCAAAGAGGAAGGCGGTCCTTCCGGGGCTGGAAAAGGATTCCTTCTGCTCTCCGGGCGAAAGGAAAGAGAAAGCGATCTTCCAGAATGGGGAAACCCATTAGGTTTTCCGAAAATTCCGGCTGATCAAAAGCTCCTGAATTCTTTTCCTGGGCGCAAAAATGCCGAATTAAGAGAATGTTCCCGGGGTTCTGAAGTACCAGAGCCGGATCACGGGGCTGAAGATCAGATAGCTGTGGTATTTTTTCTAACCAGAAAGCTCCTCTCAAAAACCGCAGGGCCCTTGGATTCCCGTTTGATTCGAGATGATAATCGGCTGGAAAGGGCCTTGGGAAAAATTCACCCGCGGTTACCCATCTCCATTCGTCTCATCCTGCGGAAGAAAAGGTATATTCAGTTTATGCTCGACAACCGGGAGCGTTTAATCCCCTAAGAATTTGCCCTTGAATCCAGGTTTTCTAGCTGGGCTTCCCGCTGCTGCTCCATTTCCTGCAATTGAAGGGACAGGGTGTCCCACTCCGAAGTGAGCGCTTCGGTCCTCTTTTTTAAATCGCTGTGGACCTTGACCAAGTCAGCGATTTTCTCCCCCTTGCGGTAAATATCAGGATCAGCCAGTTTGGCCTCGATGGCCTGCATATCCTGGGCCGCCTGATCCAGTGCGGATTCAATCTCCCGGGTCCTCTGGCGAAGGGCCTGAGTCTGCCGGAAGAACCGGTTTCGGACCTCGGCTTCATATCGTCTTTGCTCTTTGCTCTTCCGACCGAGAGGCTCTCTGCCAGCTGTCTCCTGGACCGAAGATTTTCCGGGGATTTCTTTCTCAGCGGCTTCTTTTTCCAGTCCTTTTTTATAGAGATAGTCATCATAGTTTCCGAGATAAGGAGACAGACGCCCGTTGTTGACCTCGATGACTCTATTGGCGATGGCGTTCATCAAGTGACGGTCATGGGTAATCAAGCAGAGAGTTCCCTCGAATTCCTGGAGGGCGTTCTGCAGGACTTCCCGGGCGGCCATATCCAGGTGGTTGCTGGGTTCGTCCAGGAGAAGAAAATTCGCCGGATGCATTAGCATCTTGGCCAGGACCAACCGGCTTTTCTCCCCGCCGCTCAGGACGGACACTTTTTTTTCGATCTCCTCCCCCGAAAAAAGAAAGGCCCCCAGCAGGCCGCGCAAAAAACTGACCGGCTCGTCCTTGGCCAAGGAAAAGACCTCTTCCCAAACCGTCTTGGAGGGGTCCAGAAGCTCCAGCTGGTGCTGAGCAAAGTATGCCGTGGCCACATTGTGTCCCAATTCGAGCGTACCCTCGTCGGGGGGAAACACGCCGGCCAGGAGTTTCAGGAGGGTTGATTTTCCCGCCCCATTTACCCCGACCAGGGCGATTTTCTCCCCCCGGTCGATAGTCAGATCGATCCCGGAATAAACTTTCACCGGCCCGTAAGCCTTGTGGACCCCTTTCAAAGCGGCCACCACCCGGCCGCTTCGGGCTGGCTGGGGGAAGGAAAAACGGATCGTCTTCTGGGTTTCCCCGATTTCGATCTGCTCCAGCCTTTCCAGGCTCTTGATCCGGCTTTGCACCTGGCGAGCTTTGGTCGCCTTGTAGCGGAATCGGTCGATGAACTTTCCGGTCTGCTCGATCTTGCGGCGCTGGTTTTCTATGGCGGCCTCGCGGAGGGCCGCTCTTTCTTCCCGGAGCCGCAGGTACTCGTCGTAGTTTCCGGAATAGAGTACGATTTTCCTTTCTTCAATGGCCGCGATCTTCTTCGCCACCCGGTTCAGGAAATCTCGGTCGTGGGAGACCATCATGACCGAACCCAGGTAGTCCGCCAGGAACCGCTCCAGCCAGATGAGGGATTCCAGGTCCAGATGGTTTGTGGGTTCGTCCAGGAGAAGGAGGTCGGGGCTGGCGAGGAGGATCTTGGCCAAAGACAGGCGCATCAACCATCCCCCGCTGAGCTCTTCTGAGGACCGGATAAAATCCTCTTCTTTGAACCCCAGTCCTAGCAAAATAGCCTTGGCTTGAGACTCTAACGTATATCCTCCCTGCCTGGCGTATCTTTCCTCCAGTTGCCCGTAAGCCTGAGCTAGCGCCTCCAGCACCTGGGGGTCCTTCTCCTCGGCAATCTCTTCCTGGAGGAGGTGCATCTTGTCTTCCAGGAAAGCCAGGCCCTTCGCCCCGCCCTGGACCTCTTCCAGAAGGGAAAGGCCTTTCACCGGCGCTGGTTCTTGAGAGAGAAAACCGGTGTGCGTCCCCCTGCGGAGAAGGATCTCTCCCCGGTCGGGAAGCTCTTCGCCGTAAATCATCCGGAAGAGAGTGGTTTTCCCCGACCCGTTCGGACCGACCAGGCCCATTCGTTCCCGGGCCCCCAGCCGGAGCGAGCAGGAAGAGAAGAGGACCTTCTCCCCGTATTGTTTGTTGATTTCCTGGATGTCGATCATGGAAAGGTCTGCCGCATGGATGCCGATGGACCTCTTCTTGAGGTTGAACCTCCATAATTTTACCATCTCCTGCCAAAAGGGAGCCCCCTTTTTTTAATTTTTGAGAGCGATTCGTGTTTGCATCCCACTTGCGCATCCTTATAATGGTCTAAGGGGTTGCTAGCCCGTAAGGGAAAAAAGAAAGGAGAGCGAGATGCCCATCATTCACGTGCACATGTTCGAAGGGAGAACGGTGGATCAGAAGAGAAAACTCGTCGCCGCCATGACCGATGCGGTGGTGAAGACCCTGGATACCAAACCGGAGACGGTTCGCATCCTGCTCCACGACATGTCCAAGAACGACATGTCCGTGGCCGGGGTGCTCCATTCGGACAAAAAATGACAGCCGAAAACTCCCTCTCCCCTCGCGGGAGATGGTTAGGGTGAGGGGGGAGAGAAAAAAGGAGTCTTCGGATGAAGGCCAGCTGATAGCTGACCGCTGAAAGCTAAAAGCTACTTCCTTTCATAATACGCCGCCACCCGCGCAAGGGCCTGGGCTGCTAGAGGAAGGGAAGAGTAGGCGGGGATTCCAGCCCGGCAGTAGCGCTGGCGCAGCATAGCTGCTTCTCCGGCGAGGCTGGGATCTTCGCCGGCGCCGTCAACGACGGCGACGAGGGATTTACGGTGGCGATTTCTTTGGAGGTAGTCGATTGCCATCTGGGAGGCATTCTTCCCTTCGGGGACGGCGTAAGTCATCCGAGGGATTAGCCGGTCCAGGATGATCATATCCAGGTCCGGTTCCTCGAATACGACCTCCAGGATTTGTTTCATGTAGTCTGGATCATAAAAAGCCCTCCAGGCATCGACGGGATTTCGAGCGAAAGAACCCACCGAAGGGACCATGGCCGAAATTTGATCCCGTGTTCCTCCGCTCAAGGGGAGGACCTGCAATCCAACCCGCATGCAGATGTCCGCATAGTAAACGCTGTTGCCCCCGCCTCCGCCCAGGATGAAAAGACGCCGGCCCTTGGGTGGAGGAAGATAGAGAAAAGCCATGGCGGTTCCCACGACCTCCTCCAGGGAACGGGCGCGGGTGATTCCGGCTTGTCGAAGGCCGTTTTCCCAGACTCGATCCTCTCCTGCCAGGGTACCGGTGTGTGAAGCCACTGCCCCGGCTCCGGAAGACGTTTCCCCTCCTTTCCAAAGGACCAGAGGTTTGGTTTGATTGACCCACTGGGCTACTTCGAGGAAGCGCCGTCCATCCCGGACGCTCTCCAGATATAAGCCTACCACTCTCGTTTCATCGTCCTCGGCCAGGTACTCCAGGTAATCCGAGCTGTCCAAGACCGCCGCGTTCCCAAAACTGACCGCCTTGCTGATTCCCACGCCGGTGAAGTGTCCGTGCTCGCTGATTCGCTGGGTTAAGGTCCCGCTCTGGGACAAAAAGGCCATGGAACCGGCAGTCCCAGGTATCTGTCCCCAGGGCATGAGCCGAGATTTGGGCACATAGGGACCCATGCAATTAGGACCGATGACTTTCAGCCCGCCTTGGATGGCTACCCGTCGGATTTCTTCTTCCAGCCGGATTCCCTCGGAGGTTCCTAACTCCTTGAACCCGGAACTCAGGATGTGTATGTTGCGCACTCCCTTACGACCACATTCTTCCAGGACCGGGGGCACGAATTGGGCCGGTACACAGATGATGGCCAGGTCCACCGCTTCCGGAAGGGCCGAGATGCTCGGATAGGCCTTCATTCCGGAGACCTCCCCTGCGGTGGGATTTATGAGATAGACCTTCCCGGGAAACTCGGCCCGCTGCAGGTTCTTGAGAAAAAACTGGCCCCCCAGCCCGGTGTAAGTCCTGGAGATTCCAACGATGGCGACGCTTCGAGGGTGAAACATCTTTTCAAAAAGCATTCTCTTTTCCGTTTCCATTAGCCCTTCTTTTTCCCTTCCAATCCGATCGCTGCCATGCCCTTTTCGGGAATGGATTAAGGTTTAAAACTCCCAACTCGAAACTTGAAAATTGCTTTAAGGAGTCATTATAACGAAAAAGATCAAAAAAGTTGACTCCAGGTTTAGATTTCCTTTATATTAGACCTGCCTGAAATCAGTGAAAGCGAAGAGAACTGCGAGAGGCAAGAAACAGAGGGCAGCACAGAGGGGATTTCTGATCCTCTTAGTTCTCGAAGGTTCATATTTTTGCTTCGGAAAGGAGTTTGGAAATGCGAGAAGTGGTCATCGTCGGAATGGTTCGCACGGCCATCGGCCGCATGGGAGGGACGATCGCGCGGTATCGGCCGGAAGAGCTAGGAGCCTTTGTTATTCGAGGAATCGTGGACAAGACCGGGATCGATCCGGGCCAGGTGGAAGACGTGGTCATGGGCCTTTCCAACTCCTGGCATGCGGCCTACAATCCGGCCCGCTGGGCGGTATTGAAGGCCGGGCTGCCTTACAGCCTTCCGGGGGTTACGGTGGAGAGGCAGTGCTCCTCCGGCCTGCAGGCGATCAATCATGCGGCTGCACAGATTCTGGCCGGAATCGGGGACATCTACATCGCCGGCGGAATGGAGAGCTGGAGCCAATGTCCCTGGATGATCCCCCGGCCCGATGAGGCCTACTCCTTCATTCCCCCCCAGATCCTCCGCCGGGAGACGGCCCCGACACCGGAAGACAGCCTGGTCATGGGAATCACCGCTGAGAACCTGGTGGAAAAATACAAGATCCCCCGGGAAGAACAGGACCTCTTCGGCTTGAGAAGCCAGGAGCGGGCTTTTAAAGCCATCCGGGCCGGCTATTTCAAGGACGAAATCATTCCCCTGGTTATCACCCAGAAGAAGAGCCAGATCATCTTCGACACGGACGAGCATCCCCGGGAGACTTCCCTTGAGAAACTGCGCGCTCTGGGGCCGGCATTCAAAAAAGACGGAACCATCACCGCCGGAACGTCCTCCGGGCGCAATGACGGGGCCGCGGCGGTTTTGATGATGACCCTGGAGAAAGCCAGAGAACTGGGATACAAGCCCCTGGCCCGGTGGGTGACCTGCGGGGTTTCAGGGGTGGACCCCAAGATCATGGGGATCGGCCCGGCCTACTCCATGCCCAAGGCTCTCAAACGGGCCGAACTGAAGATGTCTGACATGGACGTCATCGAGATCAACGAGGCCTTCGCCGCGCAGGTTCTCGCTTGCGTTCGGGAATTGAACGCCCAGGGGCATACCGTCGATATGGAGAAGCTCAACCCCAACGGGGGAGCCATCGCCTTCGGCCACCCCAACGGCATGAGCGGGACCCGCATCGCCATGTTTCTGATCGGTGAATTACAGCGCAGGAAAGGCAGGTACGGCATCGCCTCCCTGTGCATCGGCGGCGGCCAAGGCCTGGCAACAGTTTTCGAAAGACTTTAAAGGATTCACCACAGAGGCACAGAGAACACGGAGAAAATATTAAATAGAGAAAGAGCTTCTTGCTTTTAGCCGCAATTGACCTTCCTCGGGGTCCTCTGTGTCTCCGTGGTGAATCAGCCGGTGACCGCGTTGATCAGTCGGCCCTGCAGGAAGGAGATGATGTTTTCCACCAGCATCTCGTTTCCCCTCTCGATGGCTTCTGGAGTCA
>Ga0187773_10001101_pt1 | contig 10851 bp, 10 predicted proteins | sample 0216_BV02_MP05_1_FD_133133 | JGI IMG/M metagenome (GOLD analysis project Ga0187773, IMG submission 133133) | Tropical peat soil microbial communities from peatlands in Department of Meta, Colombia - 0216_BV02_MP05_10_MG | ecosystem: Environmental > Terrestrial > Soil > Wetlands > Peat | place...
AAAAAAGGTAAGCAAAATTCGATAATTTGATTTTCTGAATTTTTTAGGTGAAGTTATTAAGTCAGTTATTGCCCTGAATTAGATTTATATGGATTTCACAACATTACCATATTTAGAATGCTTTCGGACAAGAAACATAAGCTCTCTTGCAAAGTTTGGATAGAGTTCAAAGATAAACCGGTGATTGGTAAAGGCGGCGCAGAGATCCTTGGGGCAATCGAAAAAGAGAGCTCAATTTCTAAAGCTGCAAACACGTTAGGCATGTCCTACCGTTATGTCTGGAATTACCTGCAGGACATACAAAAAGCCCTTGGCGAGCCAATAGTTGTAACTTTTAAGGGAGGAAAAGCTGGAGGCGGAGGCGCAAGGCTGACTGACTTAGGCAAAAATCTGCTTGCTGAGTATAAGCAAGTTGAGAGCTATCTTAACAACGTCTTGTCGAGTTCAGGCGTATTGGAGGTGAAAGCTTTGAAGCTAAGTGCAAGAAACCGTTTTAAAGGAAAAGTTATAGCCGTTGAAAAAGGCATTATTACAGCTAAAGTAAAGGTTGAGGTAAAAGTACCTGTTACCATTACAGCTGTAATAACTAAGGAATCAGTTGAAGATTTAGATATCAAAGTCGGAGATGAGGTTGAAGCAATCATGAAATCAACAGAAGTCATGATTGCTAAATAATTTCTTCTTTTTACAAAAAATGTCTTAAATGGGTAGCCCTTTGTATTTTGAAAACTTCTGCATTAGATAAAATCCACCATCTTATTGTCGAGTTGCAGCACTCTTTTAGATATCGTAATTTGAAAAAATGGATGGATGTATTTTTTACTCTACTACGTATCTGTACGTAACGTGTTCGCCCGCGGTTGTGCTTTTTCTGGTGATTTTTAGCACATCGCCAGGTTTTGCACCAATTGCTTTGACCGCGGGGTCACCGGACTTTATCTGCGGCATTTGATAGGGCTGAACCCTGAATTGAGCTAGAAGCTGGTTCTTCTCTTTTTCGCTTACAATCTCATGCAATGGAACCAATGCATGCTCGAAAATGTCGAAAACAGGAAATGACTTCGGCAGAAGTTCTACTTTTTTCTTTTTTGCACCTAGTTTAACCGCATGAGTGTATCGTCCTTCAGTAACTACTATTGCTCTGTCGATTTCTTTTTCTTTCATCACTTTGTATAGTGTATTCATGGCTGCGATGCCGACGGTTGCTTCTCCTAAAATGCACCAAATGAGCGCTTTTTCTTTATCTTGAGGAATATCAATGATGTACCCTATTGTGCCCTCAAACTTTTCTTTTTCAAGCAGCTTGTATTTTCTTAGTTTAATAAGGACTTCTGCCTTGCGTTCTTCGATTGTTTCAAGTTTAGTACTCAACGATTAAACCCCTTAATAAGTGGAGCACGCGAAACCATAACAAACTATTACCCTTAAAACCTTTTTGCTTCAAAAAACAACCAAGCCAAAGCAAAATATCTTTCGCCGAGACCTTAGTGAAGAAATCAAAGAAAAAAATGAAGTTTATGCTCTTACTAGTTTATAGCCGATTTTCGTGCCCATTCCATTAATGAAAGCTAACTGCATTAACATCATTGCCATTGCGTCAAGATAACGTGCTGCCCTTAATGAGCCACAATCCACCGGTTCAAAGCCTATGTCACGAGTTAGCTGAGCCACAGTGTCTTTCGCTTTCACATCGTCACTAGCCACAAATGCGGTTAATTGCTCTTTGCCTAGTTTTCCTTTGCTTTGGTTTGCCGCAAAGACTGTGTTGAATGCTTTAACGACCTTGGTCTTGGGTAATTTCTTCTGTGTCTGTTCTGCAGTGGATGTGCTGCAGCTGATCGTTAAATCAAAGTTTTCCCCCACTGCGTTCATAACGTCGATTACTATTTTTCCGTCTGCATATGGCCTTATTGCTTCTATCGCATCGTTTGCACTGTCGTATGGCACAGCAAGAATGATGATCTCTCCCCATTTTGCGGCTTCCGCAACTGGCTCTTCAGGACTTCGATGCCCAAACTTTGTTTCATGTTTTTGTCTTAAACCATCATATAATGCGTTACCAACGTTACCTTTTCCAATAATTGCAATTCTCATTGATTAACCCCAAGTAATCACGGTTCTTGGGGTTCATTAGATGTTGTGACTGCATTATGCCTACAACAAGGGCTTGTATGAGAAACAAAGGGGTTGACCGATTAAAATTATACGGCGAATTTTGCAGGCTCAATGGGAGACTGTTATTTGCCCTTTGGTTATTTTCAAGTTTACCCGGTTGCCTGAATCTCCAATAGTGATTGTATTATTGTTTTGGCTGCTCACTATAACTGCTTTCGTTGCGTAAAAGTTTTCCTGGTACATTGTGGGCTTCACTAGAAGAGTGTCTCCTTGATAGGTTGCGTAGGAAGAAATTGCTTCTTGGATGTTGCGGTATCCTAGACTATTGTTGAGGTCTATTATGGGATAGTTGTCCATTGCTTCAAAATCGTTTGGCCAGTAGAGGACTTTGCGGTATTTGCTTTGTATTGTATTTTGGAATTGCAGGTCGTTGTATACTATGTCTATGCTTGAATTATATTGCCATATGAGTTTTGTAACGTCTTTGTATAAATTGGGAGTCCAAGAGTCTCCTTCGTGAATTTGCCACACGCTGTCGTTAATGCTCCGAAAACCAAAACCATAATCACTAGGAACAACTGCCGCTGCGTCAGCTTCGAGGCTGCCTTGTTTCTCAGGATTATCATGGATGTAGTTCCAAAAATCCCTCAACTTTTCGAAATAATCCTTATTCAGAGTGGTGGTTGTAAAGTTGTGCGACGAGTCGTATATTGCTATGTACTTTGCTCCTGAATCGTAAGCTAAGACCATGTCGTCGTAGAGTTGAGGTGCTGGTTCCAAGTAGGGCATTTGACCGTTATTATATGTCCACGTTATTATTGCTCCCCAATCTTTACCATAAGCGTTTGCTGCTCCTCTATCCAAAGAGATCTGCAGTTGCCGACTGTTATTCCAGCCAAATTGGGTAAGAACAGTATCCCAACCAACTTGGTAATCAAACCAGTACAAGGCATAATCCGAAGTAAGCGTTATGGAATTCAAGCTGTGGGTGAAGTTGGCAACTGCGGGCACGCCTCCACCATGGGTCCATAACCAACGAAAGTTAGTCGCATTATCTCTGTAACTATTTGGCGAAGAAATTGGCGTGGGAGAACGGTAAGTTGTATTGGTTTGGTCAAGCTGGAACCCCCCAGCTTCGTCATAAAAGTATACGCCTAGTAACTTATCTCCATATAGTTCTTTAGCTTTGGTAAACCAAGTTGAAGGTAAGTAATAGCCTCCAACGCCTAAATATAATGTTGAGTTGCTCAAATTGTTGAAGTAAGGCATAAAATACATGCCCGATTTATAGGCGTAATCGCATACCTGGTTAAGCAAGGCTTCATCGCTTAGAATTAGAGGCGATGCAATAATTAGGAGATTAGTGTAACTCCTGACTGTATCAATTAGTTCTTTGCACTCTGTTACGTTACTGGCCCATCCTATTTCAATTCCAACGTAGAGAGGCGGGGATGAAGCTGAGGTCGGTTTTGCGGGAAGAAGACTGTTGGCCACAAAAAAAGACACGATTACTATTGCAGCTAGGAAAATAACTATGAGAATGATTCTCAATTTTGCCGTTAATTGGTCCCCTCAGCTTCCGAAATCATTTCTTGTTTAACTTATTTGAATTTTTTCTTAGATTTTTTGAAAAATCAGGGAAATTTTTATAGAAAACACTTTCTGGTCGGATCGATTCTTTGCGTTAAGTCTTTAAGCAGTTGGAGCATAAAAACTCGCTAAGGGTGAAACAGTGGATAAGACAGATGTAATACTATGCCAGCTTTTGTTGGCTAATTCTAGGCTGCCATATCGTGAGCTGGCGGAAAAGCTAAACTTGTCTGTAACCGCTGTTCATAACCGCATCCAATCCTTAATTGAAATGGGAATAATCCGAAAATTCAACACTAAAATCAGCTTATTCGCAAAAAATGGCGTCCACGTGCTTATCTTTGGCACGTCAAAAACTAACTCAATCAGTGGCTTGAATCCAAAGCTGGAGAAACAAGGGTCAATTTACTGGTTGGCTATCGGCGGCGGAAACAGCTTGTATATCGGCGCTTACTTAAGGCATATCGCAGAGTTGGATTCGCTTGTTCACTTCATTAAAGAGGTAGCAGTAATGCCTGAACCAACCGTTGGCATAACTTCTTCGCCTATTCCAGCTTTTATGTCACAAAAGGAAATTGACACTAATCTTTGCGAGCTTGACTACAAAATTATTCGTTCTCTCAAGGATGACTCACGTAAACCATCCTCAGTTGTTGCAGACGAGATAGGAGTCTCAACAAAAACGGTTCGCCGCCGACTAAACAGAATGACAAAAAATTTTCAAGTGACGTTCTCCATAGACTGGTACCCAGACGCCTCAAACGATATAATGAGCGCCTTTCACATCCAGCTGAAACCCGATGCTGACCCCAAAACGCCTAATCTCATTTGGCAAAAGCATTATCCAAATACACTCTTTTACTGGGGTTTCAGCAATATACCGAACTCCTACCTATTTTTGACGTGGACACCCACTGCAAAAGAACTCCGAGAAATGCGTGAAAGCTTGGAGAACGAGTCAGCGGTACAAACAGTATCTCCTAATATGCTCTACACTGGATACATATTTTCTACATGGCTTGACGATCTTCCGTAGTTAATTCCCTTTTTTTTATCAATTAATGTTGAAAAGAGACTTTCTGGAGCATCTTAAGTTATTTTTTCGTAATCAACTGGTAAACTAGAAACTAAATTCTTCAAATCCTACTTATGCTTGCAAAAAGGAGAATAACAAATGACCGAACAAGCAATAACAATACAAGACCTAACTAAAAAATTTGAAGACAAAACAGCGCTAGAAGACCTCAACCTACAAGTTGCTAAAGGCGAACTCTTTGGATTGCTAGGACCGAACGGCGCTGGAAAAACCACAACTATCAACATTCTCTGTGGGCTTGTAAAACCAACAAGCGGTATAGCGAAAGTCTACGGCTATGACGTGCAGAGGGAAACAATGAAAGTTAAAGAGTTAATCGGCGTCTGCACTCAGGAAACAGCTATCTACCCCTATCTAACCGGGTTTGAGAACTTGGAACTTTTCGGAAACCTAAACAGTATGGATAAAAATTTGCTCAAAGAAAGAAGTAAAATGCTGCTCACAAAAATGGGGCTAGAAGGGGATGCGAAAAGAGTAACTGGAAAATACAGTGGCGGAATGAAGCGTCGGCTAAGCTTAGCTCTTGCCTTAATTCATGATCCTCAAGTAGTATTTCTAGATGAGCCCACAGTCGCTATGGATCCGCAATCTCGTCATGCAGTGTGGGATTTTGTAAGAGACCAGAAAACTCATGGCAAAACTATTATTTTGACCACCCATTATATGGAAGAAGCCGAAGAGCTATGCGACCGCGTTGGTATAATTGACCACGGTAAACTGATTGCGCTAGGACCCCCCAGAGAACTCATTGCTAAGAATCAAGTCAGGAATTTGGAAGACCTCTTTATAAAATTGACAGGGAGAACCATCCGGGAGGAAGCATAAATGCAATTTCAACGAATATTTGCCTTAGCAAAAAAAGAGTTAAAGAAAACAATCCGTGAACCTGCCGTTCTTTTCATGATATTCCTATTTCCAATAGTGTTCGTTTTCGCTTTTGGTGCTTCCTTCGGCGGAGTCGGAGGCAGCCAAACCGTGACCTACCAAATAGGCGTTGTCAATTTAGACCACGCCTGCTCAGTAAACGCCTCCCAAACTCTGCTCACATCAATGTTCAACTCAGAAATACTCAATGTTCACCTTTACACAGACAACAAGACCGCACAAAACGATCTCTCGCAGGGCAAAGTTCAAGCTGTAATGATAATTCCCACCAATTTCAGTGAAGGCTTAGCCTCCTATCAAGCAGCACCCAATAACCCGTCAGCTTGGACAAACGCCACCTTATCAATTTTCCTAGACAAAGGCTCCATAGTTGCAACCCAGGCTATACCCCCAATCCTGCAGCAAACCCTAACAAGTCTCACAGATAAAGGTCAGGCAGCAAATCAAAGTCCGCTAAAAATGGAAACTGCTTCACTGGTTGAAGTAAAGACCGTATCAGCGCTTGATTTTATTGTGCCAGGCATGTTCACGTTCGCTTCAATATTTCTCATAATGATGGTTGCGCAGTCCTTTACCCACGACAGAGAAAACGGCATGATGAAACGCATCCGCATTACACCTGTAACTCCTACTGAGTTCATGGCAAGCCAAGTAGTAGCATACATGAGTATAGCGATAATACAAGCAGTCCTTGTTTTCGCCATGACTTACGCTTTAGGCTTCCGACCCAATGTCGGTTTACCTGCCTATGCTTTCGCGTTTGTGCTGGTAATGATATTTTCGTTATCAAATGTTGGATTCGGCTTAATCACCGCAACCATTTCAAAAAGTGCCAGTGCAGCCACAGGCTTAAGCTTTCTCTTCGTCCTTCCACAACTGTTCCTCGGTACATTCGTCGGAGCATCACTGTCTTCAGGCGCTCAAGTAGCAGGCAAATTTGTACCAAGCTACTATGTTACAGATGCCTTAACCTCGGTTTTCCTCAGAGGCGCTACACTTGCAAGCCCGACAATACTAATCGATTTAGCACTAGTATCAGTATCATGCGTAGCAATTCTCGTAGTCGGCATAGTGCTATATGCAAAATACTACAAAATCTAAAGATCCACTTCCTTTTTTCCTTTTTTCAATTTCTAAACATACAAGTTTAACTGCGTGAGTCTCAGCTTAAGCTATGAGGTTGATGTGTTTGCCTGATCCTTGGCGCGAACCCTACCATGTCGTAATTGAAATTGAGAATAAGCAATGCAAAATGGTCAAGAAACTTGCTTCACTTGGGTTTAAACATCTTAAAGTTGTCGATGTACGTAGTTCAAAAAGCGGGTCAGTTAGGCATCTGATGGATGTAGGAGAAGACCAAGCGAAAGAGGTTCCAAAAGAGCTTGCAGCTAAAGGTCATGTTGAAGGAAAATCGTCTGTCTGGCTCGAAAGTGAAGGATGTGAAGTGTGCAACACTATCATCGGACATGATGCTTTCTTAGTTTCTGGAAAAAGCTTGGAGGATGGCCTTATTAATTACAGTTTTATGGTGCCTACCTTTGAAGCATACAGAGGCATAGTTGTTGACTTGAAGAATTTTGGTTACAAAGTTAATATTCGAAAAATCGGCAAGTTTGAGCAGCAAATAGGGATATTGACTGAGCATCAGGAGCGGATTTTTTGGCTTGCTCTCAAAAGTGGCTTTTTTGATTATCCGCGGCAAGTTGGAATGGCTGAGCTCGCGGCTAAATTGGGAATCAGTCCCGCAACGCTTTCTGAGATTATGCGTCGAGGAACTCGAAGATTGCTTGAGCATTATTTTAAGAGCGAACTGTAGCCGTCGAACTGCACTCAACCTATTTTTAATAAATCCCGTAATTGTTTGGGGCAATAGCTATTTGAAATGGAGCACTATTGTTTAAGTGATGCAAAATGAGTCAAAACCAAATGTTTTGTTACCAATGCGAGCAAACAGCTAAAGGTCAAGGCTGCACAGTCGCAGGTGTTTGCGGAAAAACAGCAGACGTTGCCACACTTCAAGACTTGCTTGTTTATATGCTTAGAGGGCTCGGCCAAATAGCAACTGAGGCTAGAAAAGCTGGAATAAAAGATGAAAAAATTGACCTGTTCACGTGTGAAGCATTGTTTAGTACTTTGACAAACGTGAATTTTGATCCCGAAGCAATAACCGTCTTTATTAGGAAAACAGCACAGCAACAAGATCAATTACGCGACAGGTTGTTAGCGGCTACAGGCAAGGTAACATCAACATTCAATTTGTCTTTGGAAAAGACTACGGCAGGCTTGCTTGCACAGGGCAGACTCCACGGGATAAACTCTGATCCAACGGTAGACCCAGACCTTCATTCGCTTCAATGGCTATTAACTTACGGATTAAAAGGGGTAGCCGCCTATACGTTCCATGCAGCTCTGCTAGGCAAGAAGGATGATGCAGTTTTCAGTTTTATTCATGAAGGTCTTGCGTCTGTACTCGACAAGAACCTTAGCGCTAACAACTTTGTAGACTTAGTTTTCAAATGCGGAGAAACAAACGTACGCGCGATGGAGCTTTTGGATATGGGAAACACTGAAACCTATGGACACCCCGTGCCAATTAAGGTGCCTCTTGGTCATAAGAAAGGAAAAGCCATACTTGTTTCTGGCCATGATTTGATTGATTTAGAAGATGTTCTAAAGCAGAGTGAGGGTAAAGGTATCTACGTTTACACTCATGGTGAAATGTTACCTACCCATGGTTACCCAGGACTCAAGAAGTATCCGCATTTCTACGGTCACTATGGAACAGCATGGTTTAATCAGCAGAAAGAATTTGCTGATTTCCCTGGCTCAATCTTGATGACAACGAATTGCATCCAGAGGCCGGTAGAAAGCTACAAGGGCAATATTTTCACTTCAGGTCCTGTAGGCTATCCAGGTGTTCCGCATATATCTGGAAGAGACTTTTCGCCTGTAATAGAGAAAGCTTTGCATTTGTCTGGGTTTCAAGAAGATAAAGAGGGCAAAACTGTTTTGGTTGGTTTTGGTCGAAACGCAGTGCTGTCCGTAGCCGATAAAGTCATAGCCTCGGTGAAGAATGGGCACATAAAACGATTCATACTTGTCGGTGGATGCGACGGTGCTAAACCCGGAAGAAGCTACTATCCAGAATTTGTAGAAAAAGCACCTAAAGACACAATAATTCTAACACTAGCGTGTGGAAAATTCCGCTTCTTCGATAAGGAATTGGGAACAATTGATGAAATTCCACGCTTACTCGACATTGGACAATGCAACGACGCGTATTCAGCGGTTAAGATAGCTCAAGCCTTAGCAAGCGCCTTTAACGTGCAGGTCAATGATTTGCCGCTTTCGTTAGTTCTATCGTGGTATGAGCAGAAGGCTGTCGCCATTTTGCTGTCATTACTTTACCTTGGCATTAGAGATATACGCATCGGACCAAGTCTGCCAGCCTTCATAACACCAAATATCCTCAAAGTGTTAGTGGAAAAGTTCAATATTATGCCAATCAAGACACCGGATGAAGACTTGAAAGCAATAATGAAATGACGTTCTCAGGATTTTCCTTCTTTTCCTTCCTTTTTCTGAGCAGCCGCGCTATTAGAAAGCCGATGGGGAGGCTTGAGAAACCTCTCTGTTATGTTGGTTTTAGGTTGAGATGAAAAAAAGGTGGAAGAAGCTCAAAGAAGGTCTTAATAGCCAAAAAGGCATCATTTAGGTGGTAGGTAAACTATTTTTTCCATTTGCTTTTTGACATTGTAAATCAGTTTTTGCCGCAAAAATTCTTTATTAAGTTAGCTAGCTATGACGAAGGCAAGGAGAGACGCCTCTGGTTGCTCAATTCACTTCGAACGAACAAAAGTAAAGCAATCTTTTTCACAATATTGGCAGGCGTCTTGTGGGGTACTTCCTTTCCAGTAATTAAAATCGGTTTAACTTACACTGACCCATTCGCTTTTCTTTTCTGGCGATTTTTGGTCTCCTCATTAACATTAATAATTGCGATGGGGGTTCTTAGAAAACTTGAGTTCAAAGTAGAAAATAATAGGCTTCTTGTTTTTTTAGGCATCACAAATGCAGTTGGCTACTTATTACAGTACGTTGCAATGAATTACACAACAGCTGCCAAAGCTGCGCTCTTCATAAATTTGAGTGCCATGTGGGTTGCAATTCTAAGCCCCAGACTGTTGGGTGAGAGCTTTTCTAAGAAGAAAATTATCGGTGTACTGTTCGGACTATTTGGTATCGTTTTTGTAAGCACTAACATGGATTTCTCAACTTTCGGACAGGGACAGTTTCTGGCAGATTTTACCCTTATCTGTTCAGGTGTTACCTGGGCAGTATTCATGATTTATAATAAAAAGTTCGTTATGAAATCGACATCTGCAACTTTCCAGTCTATGACTTGGGTAGTTGTTATGACGTTTGTAACAATTGTACCGTTCACAGTATTGGCTGGACCGCGGTTCTTTCCCTTAACAAGTTACGCGTGGCTGGCGATTTTTTGGACAGCGATTGTTTGTTGGGTATTGCCATATTACCTTTGGTTGGAAGGACTTAAGCACCTTTCCGCATCTACTTCTACTGTTCTGCTTTTATCTGAGATAGTGATTGCCGTTGTTCTATCCGTTATAGTACTAAAAGAACCTATAACTGTATTCTCAACTATTGGAGCCTTCTTTATTGTTGTTGCGATAGCGTTAGTTTCAATCAATATTAATTCAAAAAAGCGCAAAGATTGACCAAGACGTGAGCTTGCGAGTTATGGCTTAGATTTAAATACACAAAGCGTTGAGATAGGAAGGCTAGGGAGAACCAAAAAATGGCAAAAATATTAACCATAGGTCTAGTTGTTGTGATGCTCATTATAGGCTTTGCAGTCGGTCTCGTCGCTAGTCCTTTCATTTTAGCGCAGAATGCTTCAAGTTCCGATACTGTTTGGAATAACATACAATCGACAAAAGTTATCCGAGTTGGCACAGACCCAAGTTGGCCACCCTATGAACAACTTGACAACAGCACGAATAAAATTGTTGGCTTCGAAGTTGATTTGACGAACGCTGTCGCTGCTCAACTAGGATTAACAGTAGATTGGCAGAGTGTAAGTTTCGACAACATCATAACCTCAGTTAAGCAAAACAAACTTGACATGGGAGTCAGCGGTTTCT
>Ga0187773_10001102_pt1 | contig 10848 bp, 13 predicted proteins | sample 0216_BV02_MP05_1_FD_133133 | JGI IMG/M metagenome (GOLD analysis project Ga0187773, IMG submission 133133) | Tropical peat soil microbial communities from peatlands in Department of Meta, Colombia - 0216_BV02_MP05_10_MG | ecosystem: Environmental > Terrestrial > Soil > Wetlands > Peat | place...
CGCGAGCTTCTCGCGCGTGTCGGGCTGCTTCATCACGGTCTCGATGTCGCGGGAGATGCGCGCAGCGAGCGCCGGGTCGATCGACGCCGGCGCGAAGAACCCCTGCCACAGCGTCGCCTCGTAGTTCGGCAATCCCTGCTCGGCGATCGTCGGGATGTCAGGCGCGCCGGGGAAGCGCGTCTTGCTCGTCACGCCGAGCGCGCGCGCCCGGCCCGACTTCGCGAGCGGAAGCCCGACGGGCATGCCCGCGAAATAGTAGGAGACGCGCCCCGGCAGCACGTCCTGGACCGCGGGCGCGCCGCCCTTGTAGGGAATGTGGACCGCCTGGATCCCGGCCTGGAGATTGAAGAGTTCCCCGCACAGGTGATCCGAGTTGCCGACGCCGGACGAAGCGAAAGTGAGCTTGCCCGGATCCTTCTTCGCGAGCGCGATCAGCTCGTGCACGTTCTTTGCCGGAAAGTCCGGGCCGACGATGAGGATGTGCGGCGTCGCGGCGACCGGCGCGAGCGGCACGAGATCGGTCGCGGGCTTGTAGGGGAGGTTGGAGAGGGCGGCGGCGCTGATCGCCAGGCCGTTCTGCGCGAAGAGCAGGGTGTAGCCGTCGCCGGGCGATTTCGCTGCGGCTTCGCCGGCGAGGTTGCCCGCAGCGCCTCCGCGGTTCTCGACGATCACGGTCTGCTTCCAGTACGCGCCGAGCCGGTCCGCCATCACTCGCCCGACGATATCGGTCGAGCTGCCCGCGGCGTAGCCGATCAGCACGCGCACGGGATGTGTCGGATACTGCGCCTGGCCCCACGCGGGAAGCGCGAGCGCGGCGAAAACTGCGGCGACGAATCGGTGAAGTCTCATGGATCGCTCCTCCTCATTGGTGTGCGAACATCTTCTTTCCGGCGACGGGGAATTCGGCGGTCACGATCTCGCCGTTCAGCGAGTCGGTGACGAAGAGCGTCTTGCGCTCGCGGCCTCCGAAGGCGACGTTGGTCAGCAGGCGGTGACGTCCGCCGCCGTGAACGAGATGCGTCGGCAGGCAGTTCGAATCGAAACGCCACACGCCGACGCCGAGATGGCAGACGACGAGGCCGTCTTGCTCGTCCATCTCGATGCCGTCGGGCCCGGCGTGGCCGCCGGAGAGCTGGATCGCGACGCCGGTCTTCGAGGGCGTTCCGCCCGCCATGAGCGGCAGGCGCCAGATCTGCTGCGAGCGCGTGACGGCGACGTAGACCTGCGTGTTCTTCACGTTCATCGTGATGCCGTTCGGCGAGGGCGCGTTGTCGACGAGGCGCTGCAGCTCTCCCTCATTTTCGTCGAGGCCGCGAAGTCGATACACGCGCCCGCTCGGATCCGCGATGCCGGTCTGTCCCTGGTCGGTGAAGTACAGGTCGCCGTTGTCGGCGAAGTGAAGGTCGTTCAGCCCCTTGAAGCCTTCGCTGAACGCGGTCTCGAGGAAGGGTTCGATCCTGCCTGACTTCGGATCGAGCACCATCAGGCCGCGCTTATAGTCGGCGACGAAGATGCGGCCGTCCTTGTGGATCTTCAGGCCGTTCGGCCAGCCGTCGTAGTGGACGGCGAGATTCCACCCGCCTTTGGGATCGATCCGGAAAATGCGGCCGAAGGGGATGTCCACGCACCAGAGATTCCCGTCGCGGTCGAACGACGGCCCTTCGAGGAAGCTGTCCACCTCGGCGCCGCCGCGGTTCGGGTCGGACCAGGCGGTGCGCGATCTCTTGCGGAATTTCTGCGGAAGCGACGTGAAAGGCCGCGCTTCGATACGCTCGACGTTCCGGAAGGGATTGAACATGTGGGTCCCGCGGGCGAAGCATAACGCAACGCCGCCGGTGAGCGCGCGATGAGCGGCACATCGTGCCGCCTCGATCGCGCGCAGTTCGAGCGGACGCGGCACCGGTCCGCGCGTTGAACGGCGCGCTGCGTCCGTTCGAACGCGCGGAGGTTAACGCGGTGCGCTTCACGCGTCCGCGTTAACTATTTCTTCATCCGTGCCTTGACCGGATCCTTGACGTTCGGGATCTTGTCGATCTCGACGTTGACGAGCTTCCCGCCGACCTTCTCGACGCGCCGGATGTACACCGTCTGGACGATATCGCGGGTCTCGGGATCGATCGAGATCGGCCCACGCGGGCTCTCCCACGCCATGCCCTTCGCGGCGTCGACGAGCGATTCACCGTCCGCCTTGCCGCCCGTCTTTTTCAGGGCTTCGTAGATCAGATGCATGCCGTCCCAGCCGCCGACGCTGAAGAAGTCGGGGTTACGGCCAAAGGCCGCGTTGTAGTCGGCAACGAACTTCTCGTTCATCGCGGACTTATGGTTGTGGTCGTAGTGGAAGGCGGTGATGAGGCCGAGCGCCGCGTCGCCCATGACTTTGAGCGCGTTCTCCTCCGTGATCTCGCCCTGGCCGAGGATCTTGGTCTTCTTCGAATCGATACCGAGATCGAGCAACGCCTTGGCGAAGGCCGCCGGCTGCGCGCCTCCCGGGATGAACACGTAGATCGCCTCGGGGTTGAGGTCCTTCGCGCGCTGCACGAAGGGGAAGAAGTCGGGATTCGCCAGAGGCATTCGCACCGAGCCGACGATCTGGCCGCCGGCGTCCTTGAACGCGCGCTGGAACGCGCCTTCGGCGTCGATTCCCGGGCCGTAGTCGGAAACCATCGTGAAGGCCTTGTGTACGCCGTGATTGTAGACCCAGGCGCCGAAGGCTTCGTTGAGCTGGGGGATCGTGATCGAGGTCCGCACCATGTAAGGCGACTTGGTCGTGATGATCGAGGTCGCTGCGTTCATCACCACCATGAACTTCTTCGCCTGCGCGGACACGTCGGCTGCCGTAAGCGCCTCCGGCGTGATCACGAAGCCGGCGAGGATATCCACCTTGTCGCGCACCACCAGCTCCTGCGCGTGGCGCTTGGCGGCGTCCGGAGAACCGGCGGTGTCGCGGCGGAGAAACTCGATCTTCCTTCCCGCCACCGTCTCGCCGTGCTCCTTGACGTAGAGCTTGATGGCGTTGTCCATCTGCGTCGACGCATCGGCGAACTGGCCCGAGTACGGCATGATGAGCCCGATTCTCACGGGCTCCTGCGCCTGCGCGTAAGGCGCGGCCGACAGCGCGAGCATTCCGAGAACTGCTGCGAGATTTCGGTTCATGGTTCCTCCTCCAAAGGAGCCGCCACCTTAGCAAGACGGCGGGAGCCCTGCAAGCTTGGGCGGCGTCCCACCGCGTCCGCTATTTCTTCCGGCCGAACTTCCCGGTCAGTTTCGCCCTGGCGATCGCCTGCGCGTTGACCATGTAGCCCGCGAGCGACGCCGTCGCGCCTTGAACGTCGATCCGGTCGGTCTTCAGCGCGTAGAGGGTGAAGTTGTAGCGGTGCGGCTTGTCGCCGACGGGCGGGCAGGGCCCGCCCCAGCCCGGCGAGCCGAAGTCGGTCGCGACCTGCACCGCACCCGCGGGAAGCGCGGAGCCGTCGCTCGTGCCGGCGTCCTTCCGAAGTCCGGTGGTGCCCGCAGGAATGTTGACGACGACCCAGTGCCACCAGCCGGCGCCGCCGGTGGGCGCGTCCGGGTCATGGACGAGGATCGCGAAGCTCTTCGTCTCCGCCGGCGCACCGGACCATTTGAGTTCGGGCGAGATGTTCTGACCGGAGCAGCCGAAGCCGTTGAAGACCTGTTCCATCGCGATCGGACCGTTCGGACTGATGTCGGAGCTCGCGAGCTTGAACGCCGCGCGCGGGGTGCGGGTCCTGCGGGACTTGCGTGCCATGGTCTCCTCCGTGCGATGGGGCGGGAACGCGATTGTAGCGAAGCGGCGGGCGGGTCGCATTTATAATCCGGCGCTGGTCATATCCCGACGAACCGAAGGAGGACGCATGCCGCAACTCACACTGAAGCAGGCGAACAGCATCATCGAAAAGGCCCTCGCGAAAGCGCGCGAGATGAAGATCAAGCCGCTCGCCGTGGTCGTCCTGGACGATGCCGGCAACGTGAAGGCCGTCCAGCGCGAGGACGGCGCGAGCATGTTCCGCGTCGATGTGGCGCAGGGGAAAGCCTGGGCGTCGGTGGCGATGGGGGCGTCGAGCCGCGCGCTCGCGAAACGCGCCAAGGACAATCCGAATTTCTTCATCACGCTCTCGGCGACCGCGAAGGGGAAATTCCTGCCGCAGACCGGCGGGGTCCTGATCAGGAACGACAAAGGCGAGATCCTCGGCGCCGCGGGCGGGAGCGGCGGGACGGGCGAGGAGGACGAAGAAGCGTGCGTCGCCGGAATCCAGGGGGCGGGGCTCGTCGCCGACGCGTCGGCGTGAAAGTCCGCCGCAGCCGTTCCTGGTTCGACGAGCTCACCACGAACGGCGCTCCCGTTCGTCCTGAGCCTGTCGAAGGACGAACGACCTTCTCGAGATCGATTGCCGAGCGCCGCGTTCCATGCTGATCCTCGAGCGCATCGTCGCGGTCATCGCGCCGGTCTTCCTGATCATCGCGATCGGCTACGGCTACGCGCGCCGCAACAGGCCGGACCTCAGGGCCTTCAACCACGTCTCGCTGCACGTGCTCGGGCCGCTGCTCGTGTTCACGTCGCTCGCCGGCGAGGATTTCCATCTGAAGGGGAACGCCGCCTTCGTCGCCGGCGGCGTGGCGGTGATTCTCGTCTCGGGGCTGATCGCGTGGCCGATCGCTCTCTTCGCGCGGGTCAGCTCCCGCACTTTCGTTCCGCCGATGATGTTCAACAACTGCGGCAACATGGGGCTGCCGCTCGCGGTGCTCGCGTTCGGAAGGCCCGGGCTGGCGGCGATGGTGCTGCTGCTGGTGGCGAGCACGCTGCTCCAGTTCACGCTCGGCAGCCGCATCGTCAGTCGCCACGCCGAATGGAAGGCGCTCGCGACCTCGCCGATGATCATCGCGAGCGTCGTCGGGCTCGCGTTCGGGGCCTTTTCGTGGAAAGTGCCGGGGGCGCTGATGCCCGGCCTGAAGATGCTCGGCGACGCCACGCTGCCGATGATGCTGTTTGCGCTCGGCGCGCGCCTGACCGATCTCACGAAGCGCGGCTGGCAGCTGGGCGTGCTGGGTGCCGTCGTATGTCCGATGTCTGGAATCGCCGGCGCGTACCTCGCGCAATGGGTGCTGCATCTCTCGACCGATCAGTTCGCGCAGCTGATGCTCTTCGCGTGCCTGCCGCCCGCGGCGCTCAACTATCTCCTCGCCGAGCGCTACAACCAGGAGCCGGACAAGGTCGCGTCGCTCGTGCTGATCGGGAACGCCTTCGCGATCGCGTTCGTGCCGCTCGGCCTGACGCTCGGCATGCACCCCGTCTGACGCGGCATCGCTACTTCGCGTGCTGCCTGGCGAACGCGGCGATCTCCGAAACGATTTCCCCGTGGTGCCCTACCCAGACGTGGCCGCCGCTCGGGTAGCCGACGAAGCGCGCGCCGGGGATGTGTGCGGCGGTGTAGCGCGCGGGGGCGTAAGTGCCGAAGCCGTCGTCCGCCACGCTGATCGCGAGCGTCGGCACGGCGATTTTCTCCAGATCGTAGCGCTGCAGCGACGCGAGGACCCTCGCGTCGTTCAGCAGCCCCTCGCGCCGCTCGCTCACCGGCAGCACGTCGCCAAACATCTCGCGCACGCGCGCACGCTCGTCGGCGCTTGCCGCCTGCAGTACCGCGGGCGGCGTGGCGAAGGCGGCCGCCATCATCGCCGTGCTCTCCATCCTGACCGCCAGCCAGAACAGAAAATCCGAACGCAGCGAAGCCTCGAAGAAGACGGGAATCGCCGCCGCTTCGGGGGCGCCTTCCGGCCGCCCCGGCGCCCATGCGACGGGGACGAGCAGCACCATCGCGCTGCAGCGGTCCGGATGGCGCAGTGCGAACTGCATCGTGGACGGGGCGCCGGCCGAAGCGCCGACGATCACCGCTTTCCCGATGCCGAGCGCATCGAGCAGGCAAACGTAGGCGTCGGCCTGGGCTGGAGGCGACGCGTCGCGCGGAAGCGGCGTGCGCAGGTAACCGAAGCGCGACGGGGCGATGACTCGAAAGCCGCGTTCAACGAACGCTTTCGCGAACAGCATGCCCTGGTCCCAGCCGCCGCCCGCGCCGTGCACGACGAGGAGCGGCTGACCTTCGCCCGCGGCGGCATATTCGATCTGTCCGCACGAAGTCTGAACGGCGCGGCTTCCCGAGACGACGCGCTCGCGTTCCCGCCGAAGATCGCGGTCGTAGCTGAACGCGATCCCTATCGCCAGGCCTGCGAGTGCGAGCGCTGCGACGGTCAGCGCGATCCGCGCCGCGGTCATGACCTCACCTCGGTCTTCGTCGAGGGGCGAAGTCCTGGTTGAGGAAGGCGTTGCCTTTCGGCCGCGTGATGACGTTGAACCCGTGGCCGGTCGCCCGGTGACAGGCGTTGCAGGCATCGGTGAGAGAATCGAACGCCTCGGTGAACGCGCCCGCGTTTTTCTTGTCGATCGCGGCCCGGAGTGCGGCGAGCGGCCCGCTCGTCATCGCCGTGACGAATTTTCCGATGGGAACCGGCGATGATTCGTCGTTGGGATGAAACTCCGCGGCGTCGTGGAATCCTTCCTCGAGCTCGCTCACCTCGTAGGCGGCGAGGTCCCAGTTGCCCGCGCTGCCGGCGAGCCAGAGCTTCGCGTGGCGCATCTGGGTGAAGGTCATGATTTCGCCGAGGCCCGGAGCGTACGGCTTGGTCGGAGGTTTTTCATTGCACGCGCAGAGCAGCGCCGCGGCGATCGCGATTCCGAACGCGGGTCGCGCGAAACTCATGCGACGGCCAGATACACCGCGAGCAGCAGCCCGAGCACCGCGATCGCCAACGCAAGCAACGACGTGACCTCGGGAAGCGGAACGCCCGGAAGATCCCCGGGCGGGAGCGTGCGGACGTACGCCCGGTGATTGTTGAGCGCGATGAGGATGGATCCCGCGCCGAGCAGGACGAGCGCGATGCCGAGCGCGCTGGACGGCCAGTGACCGCCGGGAGCACTTTCGGCGGCGGCGCGCGAAGCGGCGAACAGCGTCAGAAACAGTCCGAAGCGCGCGACGACGAATCCGAGCGCCATCACCGTGAGCCCCGTGCGCACCCAGGCGAGGAGCGTGCGCTCCGCGGCGAAGAACACGCGGGGATCCGACATGGGAGACGGCGGCGCGCTGGCCCGCGCGCCGCCGCAAACCCGGCTACTTGCTCGACTTCAGCGCGTACGCGCCGTCGCCCAGCAGCGCGAGCGAGAAGGAAGCGATCGCCCAGAACAGCGGATATTCGTAGCCGCCGCCCGGTCGGGTGAACGGCCAGCCGTTCCCCGCGTGGCCGAGGTAGGCGGCGAAGAGCAGATGGATCCCGAGGAAAACCGCGACCCAGCGGGTGTATACGCCGAAGATCAGCGCCAGTCCGCCAAGCGTTTCGTAGATCATGACGACCCACGCGAACCATTCCGGCAGACCGAGCTTGCCGAAAAAAGCGCTGATGCCCGTCATGCCCACGATCATGAATTTCAGGTAGAACCCGTGCAGCAGGAACAGCACGCCCATGCTCACTCGAAGCAGCAGCGCGCCATAGGGTGCCTTGCTTGAATCGATCATGATCTCCTCCTTTCATCGCCGGTAAGAACGGGTTTCTCTTGCCACAGCCGCGCGAAGTGTCGCACGCTGCGAGCCGCCGCGCAATCACCGCGCGCCGGGGACTCTGCGCGTCGTCAGGAATTGCTCCAGCGTCTCGCCCCGGAACGCCGCGACCATGGCCGGGTTGGAGACGCCTTTTACTCGGCCGAGCTTTTCCAGGCAGAAGAAACTCGCGCCGTACCGGATCAGCGCGGCCCAGTCGAGTTCGCGGACCATCCTGCGCTCCTCCTCGGTGAGGCCGGCCCGCTCGAAGGCGGCCTCGGGATCGTCCTTGAAGAGCGTCCGGTTTCCGGGAACGGTGAGCCCGTGCAGGAAGCGGTTGAGGCGAAGCGACTTGGCGCTCGCCGCCAGGTCGAAGACATGCGTGCCCTCGAGCTTCTCGGCGCCTTTGAGCTGCGGATTCATCGAAGCTTCAGGCCGGAACGCGCGCCGCGTTTCGGCGCGCCTTGCCCGCGGGGCGCGCCTTTCTCGACGCCGCCTCGAGGCCGGGCTCCTCGAACAGCGCCACGGCCATCGCGGTGGTCATCGGCAGGTAGTAGTTCTGGTGGATCTTCTTCACGCGCGGCGAAAGCGCCCCGCGCATCGCGAGCCACATGATCTCCTCGGCGCCCTCGGTGCCGCCCAGCCTCATGTAGTCGGCATGCCGCATCGCGGTGAGCCTCTTCGGCTCGCTCGCGATCAGCTCGAGGAACTTCCTATCCCACTTCTCGTTGTTGAAGCCGGCGCGCTTGCCGTTCATCTGGTGGGAGAGTCCTCCCGTTCCGACCACGACGACCTTGAGGTCTTCCGGATAGGACAGCACCGCGCGGCGCACCGCCTGCCCAAGCTTCCAGCAGCGCAGCGGCGTCGGGAGCGGATGCTGTAACACGTTGATCTCGATCGGAACGATCTTTCCCGGCCAGTCCGGCGCGGGCGGCCAGAACATGGTGAGCGGCGAGTGCACGCCGTGGTCGATCGGCAGGTCCTGCCACACCGAGATGTCGAACTCGTCGGTGACGAGCGAATCCGCCATGTGGCGCGCGAGCTCCGGGTGGCCGCGCAGCGGCGGGATGGGACGCGGGCCGAGCCCTTCGTCGGCGATCGGGTATTCCGCGCCGACGCCGAGCGCGAAGGTGGGATAGTGATCGAAGAAGAACGTGCTCGCGTGATCGTTGTAGAAGAACACGAGCACGTCGGGCTTCTTCTCCGAGAGCCATTCCTGCACGGGCGCGTAGCCCGCGAAGAGCGGAGCCCAGTCCGGATCGTTCTGCTTCTTGCGATCGTACGCGCCGCCGATCGTGGGCACGTGCGAAGTGCCGATGCCGCCGATGATTCTCGCCATGGATCTCTCTCAGGGAAAAATGATGACGCAGCCGGCGCGAGATCGCAAGCGTGGCACGGCGTCGCTCAGCGTCTGGCCGTGCCGATCGCGACGATGCAGCCGATCACGATGACAGCGCCGGCGATCTGCCTCGGCTCGAGCCCCTGCCCGAGGATCGCCCAGCCGAGGAAGAGCACGGCGACCGGCTCGAAGTTGAGCACCGCGACGTCGCTCGCCGAGCGCATGCGCGGCTGCAGTACGAACAGGCCCGTGATCGACGAGCCGTAGAAGAGCGTCAGCAGCGCAAGCGCCAGCCATCCGGCGCCGTCTGCGGGCGCGACGAAAGATCCGGTCGCGCCGGCTCCGGCGAGCGCGACCGCTCCGCAGCTCGCGAGCGTCACGCAGCTGCGCAGCCGCCCGTCCATGCCCTGGGTCCACCGCGCGTTGAGGAGGAGCACGGCCGCAAAGGCGATCGAAGCGGCGATCGCGAAGCCGGCGCCCGCGCCGATCTCGATCCAGCGCTGCGACATCTTTTGCACGCCGCCGATCACGTCGAGCGCGAGCGCGAGGCCGAAGAGCGCCACCGGCATCGCGAGCAGCGCGCGCGTCGGCGGGCGCGCCTCCGCGCCCATCGCCCAGGCCGCGATCGCGTAGAGCATCGGATAGGTGTTGAAGGTGAGGAGGGCAAGTGCGACCGGCAGCCGCGCCACCGCCGAGTAGATGCAGTAACTCTGCGCCGCGAGCGCGATGCCGATGACCGCAGCGCGGCCGAGCGTCGCCGCGGGGACTCTGAGCGGCACGCGCAGCGCGAGGAGCAGGGCGAATAGTGCGAGCGCCGTCCCGCACGAGCGCGCGACCACCGCGTCTATCACGTTCGCGCCGTGCTCGAAGGCGACGCGCGCGGCGATGTGGTTGCTGCCGAAGCTCGTCGCGATGACGACGAGCAGCGCGATGCTCGCCCAGCGGGGAAAGGGATGGCCCGACAAGTATTGACGTTTGGAATTATTCTTGTCGGGAATTCTAACCTGCTATTTCCCGGACGAAAGGACGTAGTCGACCAGCGTCTTCAGCTCGGCGTCGGTCGCCTTGACTTGAGGGTGCTTCGTGCCGGCCTTGATCTCCGCCACGAGCATCGAGGCGGCATCCGGTTTCCCCTTATACTTGGCGGCGATCTGCTTGAAGGCGGGGCCCGTCTTCTGCTTGTCCATCGAGTGGCAGGTCGTGCAGCGTTTCGTTCGTGCCAGTTCGGCCGGGTTCTGGGCACAGGCGTTGAATGCGGCGATCGCCGCGATTGCCGCGACACATCCCAGTGAAGTCTTCTTCATTCGTGGCTCTCTTCTCTTGGGGCGATTATGCGACGGATACGGGTATCTTGAACTCCTGGATGCGCTTTTTCCACGCCTGCGGCCCGGTGAGGTGCACCGACTCGCCGCGCGAGTCGACCGCCACCGTGACCGGCATGTCCTTCACCTCGAATTCGTAGATCGCCTCCATGCCGAGGTCGGCGAAGGCGAGCATGCGCGACTTGCGGATCGCCTTGGAGACGAGATAGGCGGCGCCGCCGACGGCCATCAGATACGCGGCGCCGTGCCTGCGGATTCCTTCGATCGCGACCGGGCCTCGCTCGGCCTTGCCGATCATGCCGATGAGCCCGAGCCGCCCGAGCATCATCTCGGTGAACTTGTCCATGCGCGTGGAAGTCGTCGGGCCCGCGGGGCCGACGGCTTCGTCGCGCACCGGATCTACCGGCCCGACGTAGTAGATGAGCCGGTCGGTGAAATCCACCGGAAGCTTCTCGCCGCGCTCGATCATTTCCTGGATGCGCTTGTGAGCGGCGTCGCGGCCGGTGAGGAGTTTCCCCGTGAGGAGCAGCGTTTCGCCCGGCTTCCAGGCCCCGACTTCCTTGCGCGTGAGCGCGTCGAGGTTGAC
>Ga0187773_10001103_pt1 | contig 10846 bp, 9 predicted proteins | sample 0216_BV02_MP05_1_FD_133133 | JGI IMG/M metagenome (GOLD analysis project Ga0187773, IMG submission 133133) | Tropical peat soil microbial communities from peatlands in Department of Meta, Colombia - 0216_BV02_MP05_10_MG | ecosystem: Environmental > Terrestrial > Soil > Wetlands > Peat | place...
AGCCCGAGCGGGATTTCGCGCAGGTCGTTTTCGCCCTTGATGTATCCGCGGGTGCGCACCATGTATTCGGCTTCGGCCATCTCGATGACCGAGCCGCCGGTTTCCCGGTTCGCGTTCTCGATCGCCATGCGCGCCTCGGGCAGCGTCAGGCGCCAGGCGCGAAGCTTCGCGGGATCGACGATCACCTGATATTGCTTGACCATGCCGCCGACGGTCGCGACCTCGGATACGCCCGGTACGGTGCGCAGTTCGTATTTGAGGAACCAGTCCTGCAGCGCGCGCAGTTGCGCGAGGTCGTGGCCGCCGCCGCGGTCGATCAGGGCGTATTCGTAGACCCAGCCCACGCCGGTGGCATCCGGGCCGAGCTCGGGTCTGGCGCCGCGCGGCAGCCTGGGCAATACCTGGCTCAGGTACTCCAGCACGCGCGAGCGCGCCCAGTAGAGATCGGCGCCGTCCTTGAAGATGACATACACGAACGAATCGCCGAACTGCGAAAAGCCGCGCACGGTGACGGCGCCCGGCACCGCGAGCATCGCGGTGGTGAGGGGATAGGTCACCTGATCCTCCACCACTTGCGGCGCCTGGCCGGGATAACTGGTCTTGATGATGACTTGCGCGTCCGAGAGATCGGGAATGGCATCCAGCGGCGTGCACGTCATCGCATAAGCGCCCCAGGCCACGAGGAACGCGGTCGCGAGCAGCACCAAAAAGCGGTTGCGCAGGGACCAGCCGATGACGGATGCGATCATGGTTTTCGCTCCCCAGGGACGGCGCGCGAGTCCGTCGCCGGCGCCTCCATGCGTTCGAAGCTCGCGTGCACGTTCGCCTCGGAGTCGATGAGAAATTGCCCCGAAACCACCACCATGTCGCCCCGCTTGAGCCCCTTTTGAATCTCGATCCACTCGCCAGACTCCTGGCCCGGCAGAACTTCCACCGGCTGGAAGCGCCCGGCGCCGAGCGCCAGGATCACTGTGGCGCGCGTGCCGGTGCGGATCAGTGCTTCGCGTGGGATGACCAGGCGCGCGCCGGCGACGGGAATGCGAATGGCGACTTCGGCGAACATGTTGGGCTTGAGCGCCGCTTCCGGCGAGTTGATGCGCACGCGCGCTTTCAGCGCACGGCCGCCGATGTCGATGTCGGATTCCACGCGTTCCACCGCGGCCTCCCATTCACGATCGGGCAGATCCGCCACGCGCACCGTCGCGGCCAGGCCCGGCCGGACCGTGGTCGCATCGCGGTCGAGGACATCGACCAGCGCATACAACTGACCGCCGTCGCGGAACAGATAACCCTGAACCGTCAGACGGCGCGCGGACTCGGTACGCGTGATCTGATAGGTGCGCACACCGAGGCTGTTCGCGATCTCCGGGTGGACGGTCACCACCGCCTCCGCCGCCTCACCCGCGTACACCGGCACCAGTTCCATATCCATGAACGGCGATTTGCCAGGTTTGTCGGAACGGAAACCCGGCACCATCGGGTCGGTCCAGTAAAGCACGCGGCGCTCGGCTTTCGCCGCCGCCGCGGCCGCAGGCGGCTGGGGCGGGTGCGTGTGCCACACCAGCGCGGCGCCGACGATGACGCTCGCGGCAATGGCGATAGATATCAGGAGATGTTTCCGGTTCATGGCATGTCCTCCCCGGTGAGATACAGAAGTTCCGCCTGGCTCTTGGCGAGATCGACGCGCAGTCGGACGAGTTCGGTTTTCGCTTCCAGTTCCTTGCGCCGCGCCTCGCGCAATCCGGTCACGTCGCGCGCGAACCCCGAAACGGTCACGCGCGCCTCGCGCTCGATGTCGGGCAGCAGCCGTTCGGTGTAGATTTTCACGCGCGCCGCGAGCGCTTCGTGCTCGGCGCGCACGGCACGGTAGCGCGCCTCGAGTTCGCGCCGGCGATCCTCGGTTTCGAATTGCGCCGCGGCCTGCATCGCCTGTTTTTCGGCCAGACGCCGGTCCTGGCGCTTGGAGCGGAATATCGGCAGATCGAAAGTGACCATGGCGCTGACCAGGTCCGGGCGCGACTGGCCGTCCGGCCGTGATTGGCGCGCGCCGTAGGACAGGTCGAACGTCATGCCGGGCCTGTATTCCTGGCGCGCGATGTCCACGTCCAGGCGCGCCTCCTCCAACCCCGCCTGCGCCGCGATCCATTCCGGATGCCGCGCAGGCTCGAACCGCTCCGGTACGTCCGGCAACGGCGGCGCCGCCTCCGGCAACGGCGCGTAGGCCGGCTCCCCGATCCAGCGCGCCAACTGCGCGCGCCGGCGTTCACTTTGCGCGCGCAGATCCTGTTCGCGCTCGTCAAGGCGCGCCAATTCCTCGCGCGCCTGCAATACTTCCTGCTGGGTCACCGCCGCGGCGCGAAAGCGACCCTCGGCGGCATCGCGCTGGCGCACGGCCAGCTGCCGCGACTCTCGAAGAAACCGCAACGACTCGTCCGCAAAGTAGAGATCGAGCCAGGCATCGCGGACCTGCAGCAGCAGATTACGCCGCTCCATTTCGAGGCGCGCTTCCTCGCGCGACAATTCCTTTTCCGCGCGCCGGCTGCGCAGCTTCAGCGTATCGCCCGGTGGAAACGCCTGGCGAATGCCGACGTTCACCATGGTCATGTCCTCCTGGTCGAGCCTGTAAGTATCCGTGGGAACGTTGACCATGCCGACCGTGAGCTGTGGATCGGGAAGACGGCCTTCGTAAGTGACGCGTTCAGCCATCGCCGCGACGTTGGTGCGGTGGTGCGAAAGCCACGGCGCGTGCTGCAGCGCCAGCCGCTCGGCTTCGGTGAGCGTCAGTTCGGGGTCGGCCCGGACGCTGGAAGCGCCGGCCATGAGGATGAGCGATATACCCGCGAGGCGGGACAAAACACGGATGACGGACATGAATCTCTCCTTGCAGTCGTGAACGGAAACGACATGGCGCGCGAGCGCGCGCGAGAGAGATTTAAAGGATCAGGGTGAGATGTCGGATATGAAACGGCGGCGCAGGAATGTCCGGCGTGAGATGAATCCGCTGTGGTTGCTGGCCGGTATTCGGCAATATGAACGACACCGGCAACACCGTGAGCAGGGCCGGTGTCGCAATGGCATGATCGAGCGCGGCGGCCAGCGGCGTGTTGACGTCGGGCAACTGGCAATTGACCGACGTGATCGGCCCGCAATCGCTGGCGTCCATCGACATCGCACCCTGGTGCATCGGGCAATGACTGGACGCGTGGTCCATGGGATGGGGCTGCGCCATGACGCAGGGCGCGGCCGCCGCCACCAGCCACAACGACGCGATCGCAGCGAGAACGCCGCGACCGTGCGGTTTTAGTTTTTTGCGAAACCAGTGCAGCATGGCCTTAGTTTAGCTTGAGAGCGAAATGCGGTATACATGCAGTCCGCACGAATGATTGATTCATACTCCTAAATTCACCAGATGAGATTGATTTCCGTCAATGTTGGGCTGCCGCGCGAAATTGTCCATCAGGGGCGGGTGGTTAGCACCGGCATTTTCAAGGAACCGGCGGCAGGACCGGTACTTTTGCGCCATTTGAACCTCGACGGCGACCGCCAGGCCGACCCGCGGGTCCACGGCGGCGCGGACAAGGCGGCGTATCTCTATCCCTTCGAGCACTATGCCTTCTGGGCCGCCGAAACCGGTCGCGCCGATTTCGCGCACGGCCAGTTCGGGGAGAACTTCACCGCCACCGGCCCGCTCGAGGACGACGTCCGTATCGGCGACGTACTGCAGATCGGCGCAGCGCGCGTGCAAGTGAGCCAGCCGCGTTCACCCTGCTACAAGCTCGGCATCCGCATGGGTGACGATCAATTTCCCGCGCGCTTCACCGCGGCCAACCGCACCGGCTTTTACCTGCGCGTGCTGGAAGAGGGCATGGTGCAGGCGGGCGAACCGATCCGGGTTCTCGAAAGCGCCGCCGGTTCCATGAGCGTGCGCGATATATTCTTTCTGCGTCACGGCAACCGCGGCACGCGCGAGGACTACGCGCGCGCCGCGCGACTCCCCGGCCTGTCTGAAAGCTGGCGGGCGGCGTTTGAGAAGCGGGCGGCGGAGAATTAGTCGAGGTGCATCACATGTACTATTAACGCTGCCATTGAGCGGCCGAGCAAGCAGGCGAAGCCCGCTTGCGAAGGTCCGCCTCGAATAGCTCGTTCGATGAGCCAGGGAAAGCGGAGCGCTGGCGAAGAGCCCGCGATAGCCGGGGTAGGGGACCCCGGCGTAGAGTCACGGTGGCGCCTCTCAGCCGCAGGACGGTCGCGGCCAAACTACACGCCGCGAGTCCCGAGGGCGTTTGGCACACGGGACCTGCCAAACGTTTACTGAGGGCCGCGGCACTACGAGAGAACACTTTGCAGCAATCCTCGATCAGGCATCAGCTTCCCAGCCTGAAGCCGCTCAATGGTGACGAGGCGGTCTTCCAGCTCTGCTTGAGACAGAACGCCTTTCCTATAGAGGACGCGAACAAAATCTGGCGCGGATTGCGCCTGCTTCGTGGTGTTGCATTCGTGGCACGAACACACAATGTTGCGGTAGGAATTATCTGTGCCGTTTGCTTGAGAGACGACGTGATCGAGTTCACATGACTGAGCCCCAATGCCCTTCAAGCAATAGAAGCAGCGGTTGTCCTCGCGCGCAAGTAAGGCCAAGAGAAACCGGCGGCCAGAAAAGAAGTCGAGGTCATTAACGTCGATTTCAGCAGCAGGGCTAAGCTTGGGGAGAACCCCTTCAATCTCTTCGGGCAAAAGAACGCGCACAAGGTGCCCATTGCGCGACCGATCCTCGATCTTGATACAGCCACGCTCATTCAAGCTGCGAATGTCTTCGCGAGCCGAACTTTCAGCCACGCCCATCGCATTAGCAAGCGGCAGAATTGCGACTAAGGCAGAGGGCTTGCCCTCAAGGTGAGTGAGCCGCAGCAGATGGTAGTAGAGAACGCGCTCCCGCACGCTGAATTTCAGCGTGGGGAAGAGGTGGTCCTCGCACTGCTTATAGATAAGAGACGCATCCATATTGATTAAATATTAACGATCTACCACCGAACCGGCCAGAGGGAACTCCGACAAGACAGGAACTCATGTTTTACCGAGAGTCCGCAAAACCGAAATAGACTGCAACCTTGCCGTATGACATGCGCTAGATCGTGGGTGGGCTGCATGTTTTCCATGCATGGAGATGACATGCAAGAGGGGTTTTTCAAATTCCCCGTAGCCGCCGCTGAGCATCGCAGCCGGAATCGGGGTGTTCGCGAGACTTCTGATCGAGCCCGAGGCGCGTTGTATGCGCCCGGCGAGTTAGGCGAGCGCTGATTCCGGCGAGAAGCGCAGGAAGCATTCGGCGGCTCCGGGGTGTCTTTTCTTTTGGTGACTTTTCTTTGGACAAGCAAAGAAAAGTTACCTGCCGTGGGTCAGCCACCCACAAGTACACGCGGCCGCAGGCCGCTCGACTTAGAAAGGCAACGCCATCCCCGGCTTCACAGCGTGAATGAATTCCCGGAACCGCCCCTGAATTCTCTCCAGCGCGGCCGGATTATCGCCCTCGAACCGCAGCACCAGTACCGGCGTGGTGTTGGAGGCGCGCACCAGCCCGAAGCCGTCGGAGAAATCCACGCGCAGGCCGTCGATGGTGGTGACCTTCGCGTCAGGAAAATGCGCGTGTTTGACGAGTTCCTTAATGACGGTGAAATGCTCGCCCTCGGCGAATTTGAGGTTCAGTTCCGGCGTGTTCACGGTATTGGGCAGGGAGGAAAAAATCTGCTGCGTCGGACGCGGATCGCGCGCTAGCAGTTCCAGCAGTCGCGCGGCCGTGTACAACCCGTCGTCGAAGCCGTACCAGCGTTCCTTGAAGAAAATATGCCCGCTCATCTCGCCGGCGAGCGCCGCGCCGGTTTCCTTGAGCTTGGCCTTGATGAACGAGTGCCCGGTCTTCCACATGGTCGGCTTGCCGCCGGCCTTGCGGATCTCGGCGTCGAGCGTGCGCGAGCACTTCACGTCGTAAATGATCTCGGCGCCGGGGTGGCGCGACAACACGTCGCGCGCGTACAGGATCATTTGCCGGTCGGCCCAGATGACATGGCCGTCGGGAGCGATCACGCCCAGCCGGTCGCCGTCGCCATCGAAGGCGAGGCCGACGTCGTAGCCACCCTTGCCAATTTCCCTGATCAGGTCTTCGAGATTTTCGGGCTTGCTCGGATCGGGATGATGGTTCGGAAAGGTTCCGTCGGTCTGGCAGAAAAGCTCGGTGAGCTGGCAGCCGAGTCGCTTCAGCAACGCCGGTGCGATTTCGCTGGCGACGCCGTTACCGCAGTCGATCGCCACGCGCATCGGGCGCGCCAGCTTTACGTCGCCGGTGATGCGGTCGAGATAGGCCTGGCGCACATCGGTCTGAGAGGCCGTGCCCTGGCCGGCTGCGAGATCGTTATTGATAATCCGCTGCCGCAATTTCTGGATCGCCTCGCCCGACAGCGTAGTGCCGCCAATGACCATCTTGAGACCGTTGTAATCGGGCGGGTTGTGGCTGCCGGTGACCGCCACGCCCGAGCCCGCGCCCAGATGCTGGATCGCGAAGTACACCACCGGGGTCGGGACCATGCCGATATCGACCACATCGCAGCCACTCTTGGCGATCCCGCGGGCCAGCGCCGCGGCCAGTTCCGGCCCCGAGAGCCGGCCGTCGCGTCCGATGACGAAGCGTTTCTGGCTCTGGGCGCGCGCCTCGCTGCCGAGGGCACGGCCGATTTTTTCCACGATGGCGGGCGTGAGCGTGTGGCCGACGATGCCGCGAATGTCGTAGGCCTTGAAAATTTCTGGAGGAAGAACGGCGGTCGCTGAGGTGGCGCTGGGATCAGGTCTCGACATGGCGGCGGAATCTCGGGTTTAAACGATTCGGCCGCGAGTCTACCGCATCCGACCGCGCCGGGCGAGGCAGCGGTTACTCCCCGCGGGCGCCGGCAGCGCGTCTCAGCTCACCATGATCTGCTTTTTCACCGGCGGTCCCGACGCCGCATCGTAAATTTTGGTGATGTTGCGACCGGCTTCTTTGGCCTGCAGCAACGCCCGATCGGCGCGCCACAGCACGTCATCGGGTTTGGCGTCCTTGTCGTGCATGGCGCTCAGGCCGCCAGTCCACCGCAATTGATGTATGACGCCTTTGGTCAAGGCAACCTCGCGCGGCAACTGCTTGCGCAGGCGGTCGGCCAGGACCTTGGCGTTGTCCAGGGAGGCGTATGGATAAATGATGCAGAATTCATCGCCGCCGAGGCGCGCCAGCACGTCGGTCTGCCGCACCACCTTGCGCAGCGCCCTGGCGAACGCGACGATCAGCGCATCGCCGGCGTCGTGGCCGTGGCGGTCGTTGACCTGCTTGAAATGGTCCATGTCGATGATGAGCACGGACGAGGGGCCGTTCGTCTTGGATGCCTCGAACAGTTCCTTGAGCCGCGTCTCGAAGTGTCGGCGATTGGAAAGTTGCGAGAGGTGATCCATGAGGCCCATGTTCTTCATCTTTTCTTTTTCTTCGACGAGCTTCTTTCCGCGGTCGCGCAGGTAATCGAATATCTCGGAGAATTCCTCGAGCTCCATGGGATAGGCCACGCGCACGGTTCCGTCACGCAGATCGCGAAACATTCGCACCAGCGACTTGATGTCGTGGCGCACGGCCGTGCCGGTCCGGTGTTGCATGCGGAACAGCATCATGACGATAACCGCCATCGCGAGGACGATGAAGCCGAAGTAATAAATCCGGTTTCCGGCGAGCAGGACCGGCGGCGGGTCTGCCGGCTGGTATACCATGGTCCAACGGGTGTCGCCGAGGTTGGTCGACACCGTCGTCGCGTTGGCGAGCGGCTCACCGATCGCCAGCACCGTTTGCGCCGGATGCCCGGCATCGGCCTGCTGCAGTTCCAGGTAGCCGCCCGGCAGGGATTGCTGGATCGTCACGCGCAACGACGCCGGCGCGAAGCTCGCCAGCAGGTGACCGAGCGGTTTTCCGGTTTCGTCCCGTACCGGTACGGCCAGGTCGTAATGCTCGGCGGCCGTGCCGAGTGCGTGAAATTCGGGCGCGGCAGGCGTGTCGGCGAATCCCGCGCGCCGGACATAGTCGAGGCACGCCGGATCGATCGGTGCGGTGGCGGAGACAACGCCGGCGTTGTTTAGCGGCAGCAGATGTACCGCGATCGCGCCGGGGAGCAGGGTCTTGATTTCATTTTCTTTGCGGTCACGGGCCGTGGGCGTCATGCGTTGCAGCAGCCCGGCGACCGCCGGCTGGCGCGCGGCTTTTTCCAGCATCCGGCGTTGTCGCATCAGCAGTGCGTCGGCGCTATCCGCCGCCGCGCGCGCGACGCGCGCCACGTTTTCCTGGTAAAGAGATTGTTGCAGGTCGCGCGCAAACCGATAGCCGGCATAACCGGCGAGCAGCAGGGACAGCAACAGCACCACGAGCGCCAGCAGGTGAATGCGCGTGAGCGACGAAGCGGTTGTGTCGCGCGATGCCATGGTTTCGGAAATGTGGTCCTTTAGACGGAAATAACCGGTTTCCTCTCCCTTAAACATAGGAAACTTCGCCGAAACTGACCAGAAGGAAAGGGATGTCTCTCCGACCCGAGGTCGGAAACTGCGGATATGCGCCCGTGCGCGCCGGATTATTTCCGGCCCGAATGGCCGAAACCCCCCGCGCCGCGCCGGCTTTCCTCGAAATCGGGGACGACCTCGAATTCCGCCTGCACCACCGGGACGAACACCATTTGCGCGATGCGGTCGCCTGGCTCGATGGTGAAAGTCTCGCGTCCGCGGTTCCAGACCGAGACGAAAATCTGCCCCTGGTAATCGGAATCGATGAGGCCGACAAGGTTGCCGAGGACGATGCCGTGCTTGTGTCCCAGGCCCGAACGTGGCAGCAGCACCGCGGCGAGCTCGGCGTCGCCGATGTGGATCGCGATCCCCGAGGGCACGAGGTGCGCCTCGCCGGGAGCGATGTGCAGATGCTCGTCCAGACAGGCGTACAGGTCCATGCCGGCCGAGCCGTGCGTGGCGTAGCGCGGCAGCGGGAATTCGGCGCCGATGCGTTTGTCGAGGATTTTCAGTTCCACTTTCTTTGTCATTTTCAGCTCTGAATGGCGTCCTCGGCTTCGTTAATCGGCACGTCCATGCGCCACGTCTCGGGGCGCGCCGGCAGCATGCCTGCCGTGATATTTCATCGCGATCTCATGGATGAGCGCGCGCGCGAGCCGGGTCTTCGGCTGGAGCGGCAACTCCGTAGCGCCGTCGCGCCCGATCAGCAGCAGGCTGTTTTCATCCGACTCGAAGCCGAGATCGGCGCCGACCCGGTTGGCGGCGATCAGATCGAGGTTCTTGTTTTCCAGTTTATGGCGCGCGTGCCGTTCGACATTCTCGGTCTCGGCGGCGAAGCCGACGGTGAACGGCGCCGGCCGAAGCGCCGTCACGCTGGCGAGAATGTCCGGCGTGCGGACCAGCTCGAGCGTGAGTTTGGTTTCCGTTTTCTTGATTTTCTCGGGGGCAGTCACGGTTGGACGGTAATCGGATACGGCCGCGACGCCGATGAAAATGTCCGCCGCGCGCACCTGCGCGTGCACCGCGTCGTGCATTTCCTGCGCGCTCTCGATGCGAATGGTGCGCACGCGGTCGGGGTCGGCTAGCGCGGTGGGTCCGGAGACGAGAATCACGTTCGCGCCGGCTTCGGCCGCGGCCTGCGCGACGGCATAGCCCATCTTGCCGGAGCTGCGGTTGGTCAGTCCGCGCACCGGATCGATCGCTTCCCAAGTTGGCCCGGCGGTAACAATGACGGTGAGTCCGTCGAGCTCGCCGCTCGCGAATAATTGCGAAGTTAGCCGCGCCAGCTCGGCTGGTTCCAGCATGCGGCCCGGACCGACTTCGCCGCAGGCCTGCAATCCTTCGGCGGGACCAAAAATGTTTACGCCATTCTTTTTAAGGCTGGCGAGATTCGTCTGGGTCGTGGCATTGTTCCACATCTGCTGATTCATCGCGGGTGCGACCGCGACCGGCCCCGCGGCCGCGAGGCACACGGCGGTCAACAGATCGTCGGCGCGCCCCTGGGCGAGTCGCGCCAGAAAGTTGGCGCTCGCCGGCGCCACCAGCACGGCGTCCGCCCAGCGCGCGAGCTCGATGTGTCCCATCCCGGCTTCGGCATCGGTATCGAGCAGGTGTTGATACACCGGATGACCGCTGACCGCCTGCAGCGTCAGGGGCGTGATGAAGCTCGTCGCGCCCTGCGTCATGACGACGCGCACCTCGGCGCCGGCGTCGCGCAAACGCCGCGCGGTGTCGGCGCTTTTGTAGGCGGCTATGCCACCCGTGACGCCGAGGAGGATGCGTTTATTCGTGAGCGTGCCCATGTGTTAAAGTGTACTTGCCCGGCGGGGACGAGTACAAATGATAAGGACAATCCCATGGCAATAAGCGAATGGCCGGAACACGAGCGCCCGCGCGAAAAGCTCCTGCAACGCGGTCCCGCGGCGCTCTCGGACGCTGAGTTGTTGGCCATCTTTCTGCGTACCGGAGTGCCCGGCAAAACCGCCGTGGACGTGGCGCGCGAATTGCTCGCACGCTTCGGCGGATTGCGCGACCTGCTGGCGGCAGGCCCGGAAGAGGTATGTCAGGTATCCGGTTTGGGCGAGGCGAAATACGTGCAGTTGCAGGCGAGCCTCGAAATAGGCCGGCGCTTTCTGGCCGAGAAACTCAAACGCGAAGTCACGCTGAGTTCTACCCGAGACACAAAGGATTTTCTCCAAGCCCATTTGCGAGACCGCAGGAACGAGGTGTTTTGCGTATTGTTCCTGGACAACCGGCACCGGGTGCTGGCGTTCGAGGAATTGTTCCAGGG
>Ga0187773_10001104_pt1 | contig 10844 bp, 7 predicted proteins | sample 0216_BV02_MP05_1_FD_133133 | JGI IMG/M metagenome (GOLD analysis project Ga0187773, IMG submission 133133) | Tropical peat soil microbial communities from peatlands in Department of Meta, Colombia - 0216_BV02_MP05_10_MG | ecosystem: Environmental > Terrestrial > Soil > Wetlands > Peat | place...
AGGGTATCAAGGGCCTGGACCCGATCCTGACCGGCCAATTGACCCGCGAGCAAATAGCTGAGGCCGAGAAAAACCCCGATACGCGTCTCAAGCTGACCGAGCCGAAAGTCTCGGTTCCACCGCCCGAGCGCAGCAAAAAGGGGCCGCGCTATACACCGGTATCGCGCCGCCAGGACCGGCCGAACGCGATTCTCTGGCTGGTGCGTAACCATCCGGAACTCAAGGACAGTGCGATCATGCGGCTGGTGGGCACCACCAAGTCGACGATTGCCTCGATTCGCGACCGCACCCACTGGAATTCGGCCAACCTGACGCCGATGGATCCGGTCACACTCGGGCTGGCGTCCCAGGTTGACCTCGATCTGGAAGTGCAGCGCGCCAATAAGGAAAAGCCGGCGCCGGTCGACACCGGCGCGACTTTGCTGCCGGCCGCCGAAACGACCGCGCGCAAGGAGGCCGAAGTGGCAGCCGCCGAGCCGGAGAAAAAGCCCGGCGAGCTGGACGTCAGCGCCGTGTTCGCCAAGCTCAAGCAACTTGGCGGCAAGAGCGACAAGGGCGACAAGGAAGGCGAGTGAGCGGCGGAATTTTCCCGCTCGCTTGCAAAAATTTTACGCAATTTTTCCGTATGACGCTCGCGCGCGGGTCGCGATAAGTTGATCGTGCGATGGATTTTTAGTTGTGTCGCATTTGCGCGCTGAATCGAGATTTCAGTTCCACAATAAATGATTTTGCCAATCCGATTTTAAGGTCGTCTTCACCGCTGAGGCAGAGGCTCGGGCTCGTTAGACGAGTAATGAGCGGCGACCAATCACGCCGATCTGCTCGGCATGTGGCTGTGATGTCGCGCTCCTCACGGGCGCAATCACCCGGCCGCGCGGCACCGCCGCCCCCCACCCGGCGTCCGCGCGGCCGGTCTGGCTTCGAAAGCTCAATATCCCCTGGTTCCCTGGACCGCCGAGACGTAGCGCGCGATGGATTTTTCCAGCACCTGCCTGGCGTCCTTCGCAATGACGCGATCGAAGTAATGTCCATAGATCATGTCGAACTTGAAAGACGCCAGCACGGCGCCGATGTGCTCAACCTCGCGCGCCGACAATGGAATGAAATTCGGATAGCTGCGCATGAACGAGAGCCACTTTCGATCGGTGGCGACGGTGAGAATATCCCCGGCGCAAACGATCCCGCGTCCGGCGGCGCCGGCTTCCCAGTGCAAAACGGTCCCACCAGGAAAATGGCCGCCGCAGCGGACGAGCGTAACGCCGTCCCAGAGCTTGAGCGTATCGCCGTTCCACAGTTTGATTGCGGAGTCTTTCCGCATGATCCATTCACGGTCGGCGGCGTTGAGATGAATCGGGCAATCGAAGGCGCGCGCCCACTCCACCATCGTCGTGTAGAAATGCGGATGCGAGATCGCGATCGCCTTGAGGCCGCCGAGCCCCTTGATCATGCTCACGGTGGCGGGGTCGAGCGTCGCGATGCAGTCCCACAGGACATTGCCTCCCTGCGTGCGGACCAGCAACGCGCGCTGACCGATGGCAAATGACGGCTGCGAGGCAATGCCGATCAGGCCGGTGTCGTATTCATGGAAGGCATTCATGTGGCCCTGCAACAACGCTTCGAGCGTCGTCCACGTCTGCCCCCGCGGCGGCACGTACTGCCGCTCTTCCTCACAAATGATGCATTGCGCGGGCGCGGCGGCACTTTCCGCATACTGCATCCCACACGCGGTACAGATGAAAAGAGGCATAAGTTTCCCGGGGCCTTTTTTATACGTTCGCGGTCCATTGTGTTGTGTTCCGCGCCTTTTGCAAAGCGCCGGAAGGTTGTCGGACGTTGGGCTTATGCCGTCATTCTCGAATTTTTAGCAATGAAATCCGGCCGGCTGGCTGGTTGCAGTTCCGCACGCGAAAAGCAACACGCGGGTTGAGCCGCGGTTGTTCCTATAGAAAAGGTCGTACAGCCCAGGGACGCCGATCACAGCGTCATTGACGAACAGAAAAAGCTCGCCGTCTTTGGTTGCCTTTAGCTTTTCACTGATCGCGAAGTGAGGGTCACCAGTGTCCGGATCGAGGAAGGTTTCCTCGCCCCCGGTGTCGCCGGTACGGGCAACGACCCGATACCAGGGGCGGATCAGCTCTCGGCGCAGCGGCACGCCGAGAAAAAACGGCACCTGCTGCCCGAACAGCAGATCGGTTGTGTGGAATCCTCCGCCCGCCTTGACTGAGCTGTCATAGAACGAATCCGTGCTCTCGAGCCGGATAAGGTACATCCGGTTTCGCTCCAATTTGACCTGCAGGCTCTGGCAGAGTTCGGAGGTCTGAAAGACCGGAAGCTCCTTGACGTATTTGAACGGATTCTCCTTGTCGGCATCCGACAACGCCGGATTGTTCCGCGCTGCATTTTCGAAATCCGCCAGCTTGTCGGTTTTGCCGCTGGCGAGAAGAATTTCACCGCGCGCCAGTTCGCTGGGTTCCGTTTTCGATTTCACGCAAACCCAGCCCATGTCGTCCTGCATGACGTAAAGCGCGTGGTTGGCGAGTGTGACGCCGAGCCAGGCAAATACCAGGGCAAAGAAAGCGGGGGCGATCTTCGTCTTCACAACCCGATGAATCCGGATGTATGGCGCGCTCGTACGCACGCGGTAGAGCACGTCTTTCGGCAGACCTGGATCGCTCAGTTGTCCGCTAAGCGAATTTTTCCATACGACATCCATGCGATTCGTAATCCTGCGCGCCAGCCAGGAGCCGAACCAGAGCGCAAACGCAAGAGCCACAACGGTCCATATGAATTTGCTGGGGTCACGCGCGTACCCATCGATCCAGGGAGCCGCCGCTCCCGGTAGAAACGAGCCAGCCAGTCGAATGATGTCCGACATCCAGCGCAGTCGCGTGCTCAATTCGGCAGTGACCGGCATGCTCTTCGCAATCGGGAAGGAAAACAGATAAACGGAGATTCCGACTGTGACGAAATAGATGAGCCGACGCAGCCAGATGCGGTTCCATACCCTCTCCTGGCAGTGCCAACGCGCTTTTGCCAGGGCCGGCGTCTCATACGGATTGCGTGCCGGCGAGAGAGCCTCCCCGCTGGCAGTGACCACCTCATATTGTTCCGGCAACCCGACCGGCGCGTACGAATGCGCGTGATTTTTGATGCGCCTGAACACGCTTTCATGGACGCGCGGCAGTCCGACGGCGCCGCGTCGTGACAACAGGCCTTCACCCAACGCTTTCAAATCACGCGGTCCATACCGGTAGTAGCCGCCGAGCCCCGCGCGCGGATCGTAAATTCGGCCGTCCTTGTCCTGCGCGGTATTGGGATGACCGGCGGTCTGCGGATTTGCGTCCGCCACCGATTTAAACCGCAGGCCGGCATTCTGGGCTTCCGACAGAATCCAGATCAGCGGGATTTGTGCGACCGAATCATCCGGATAACCACCGCCGACATTGGAGTGCACGCCGGGGAACCAGACCTGGCTGATACGTTCATTCTTCAGCAGGTATTTTCCATCCTGGTCAGGCGCCAACGGGGCTTCGTTGCTTTCATCCCAAAGGGTCGGATGAAACGTGGTGCGCTCGTCGTCGACCGACAGCGCGTGACACGCGCGTTGGACGCGGGGATCGAGATTGCAATCCGGCAACATCCACGGCCAGAGCCATTGGCTCATCCCGCGCGCCATTTCTTCCACCGGCATTCCGTAAGCTGCAACGGTGTCCCAGAGGCCCAGGAACCGGATTTTGGGCGCCTTGAGGTTGTCCGCGCTGGAATAGTTGCTTCGCAGGACGAGATCACGCAGCCAACGGAAGGGATGCTCCACGCCCCAGATGGTGTGAAACCGGTTCGCACGAAACTGGCGATAGGCGGCGGTGGCCTTGGCGTGCAATTCTGTCTCGCTGTTGGCGCGAACAAGGCCCTGATCGAAAATCAAGCCGACCACGATGCGCATGGTGAATGCACCGCGGCTGAAACCGAAACCATAAATTTCATCGCCCGAGTCGCGATAGTTGCGGCAGGCAAACTTGTAGAGATCGATGACATTGCGCTTGAGGCCGAAGCCGAAAGCGCCGCCGAGGATTGCAAGTGGCTTGAAAGAGGCAGTACCGACGCCATCGTCATATGCGGCTATCTGCTCGCTGCCCGAGAGGTCGAGAGATTCGAACACGCGCCAGACGTTCGTGCGCCATACCTTGGCTGCAGAATTGCCGGTGCCATCCGACAACAGGACGATTTTTCTCGCCATCACAGCCCCCACAAAGACTAGTGACGATCAGCTCCTGGAATTCCTTTCGTGCCTGCGACAGAAATTCATTACAACCTGGAAATAATATGATTGTCCACCGCAACTTGTCGCCACATCGGTACAACGCGCAACAGCATCCGATCGGCCTGCCGACGATTGACGTGCAAACGCCGGTTGGCGATAGACGGCAGCAGAATTCATCGCAATCAGCCGGAAACCAATGGCCACAAAGTCCACCAACGTATTGATGATGACCGCAATCTTATCGGTGGTCATCGCAGCTGCGCAGGTAAGGCCCGGAGGTGCGCAGCAACCTCCGGCGGGCGCAGCGGGGATCGCAACCTACGAAGCGCGGCTTGCGGAATACAACGCCGCGCGTTCGTCGTTCGAAAAAGAGGCCGCCCCCTATTGGCAGAGTGTTACCGACAAACGAAAGGTTCGAACCGAAAAGCGCGCAAGGAATGAAGCTCCGACAATGAGCGACTATGTTCTGACGGAGCCGCCCGTCTACACCGGGCCGCCGCGGCCGACGCCGCCGGCGGGATACAAGCCAAAAGAGGAAATCGCGCCAAAAGTCGTTCCGGTGATCGCCGACTTCCTGAAAAACGCGAAAGCCGAATTCCAGTTCAAGCCGGACCGCCCGGCGAGCGAACTTCAGTTTAAACGTGCCTATGCGAGGGCAGCGACCGCCGCGGGCCTGACGAAGGACCAGGTCGTCCGGATTTATGCTTTTGAAACCGGCGGCAATGCCGGTTACGACCTGCAGGCCGGATTCGAGAGCAAGAAGCCGGATGCGCACGCGGTTTCAACCGCACTTGGCTACAATCAACTCCTGCATGTCAACACAATCGAGCTGCTGGCCGACAAGGGCGCCAAATTTGTTTCAGCCTTGCAAGCAAGAACCAAAACTGCAACCGGCAAGCGGCGCAAGCGGCTGCAGAAGAAAATCGAGATCCTGCAACGGATGATCGCCTTCACACGTTCGGTGCCAGACGAGTGGACCGAACACGTCGGGATCGCAAACACACCGCAGGGATTGGGCATCCATGCGCTCAATCTCGATATTGACGTTGGCCCGCTTTTGCAGGTGGAAAACCTGGCGACATCCGTTACCTTCGGGCGCCGCCACGGACTTGCCCGTCCACTCACCGCTGCAGAGCTTGAAATGATGAATTTGGCCGGCGACGGCAGCGGCTTCGACATTGTCGTGATGCCTGGTCCACTACGCGACCAGGTGCCGACGGCGAATTTTTTCGAGCGCAACGGCTATGAAGCCAACCCGATCGTCATGCGCAACAATACTGTTGCCAAACTGCTGGCGGCCACAAATGCCGAGATGGATGAAAACAGCGCCTTGCCCGGAGCGAAGGCGCTGGCCTTGGTTTATTGAACCAGAATTCCATGGAACAAGAGAGTTCCTGCTGCATTGATCGCCCGATACGGGCGTGCGTGACATAGCGGGCGCGTCCGGGTGTTCTTTTTTCAGAGACATACGCTCGTCTTTTTATAGCCCGGGAGCATCCATGAAATCGCATCGTGGTCCGGTAATAAAACGTCTACCCGCCAACACAGAACGTCCGTCGCGCGCTGCCGCCGAGAACGCCGTTCGGACGCTGATCCAGTGGGCGGGCGATGATCCTGATCGGGAAGGATTGCGCAGTACGCCGGCGCGTGTCGTCCGTGCGTATGAGGAATGGTTTGCGGGCTATTTCGACGATCCGCGCGACTATTTGCAGCGCACTTTCGAGGAGGTTGCCGGCTACGACGAAATGGTTTTGTTGCGCGACATACGGTTCGAATCGCATTGCGAACATCACATGGCGCCGATCATTGGTCGCGTGCATATCGGCTATTTGCCCCGTAAGCGGGTGGTCGGCATTTCAAAGCTGGTGCGGCTGGTCGACGTCTACGCCAAGCGAATGCAGGTGCAGGAAAAAATGACCGCGGAAATTGCTTCCTGTCTCAATGCGGTCCTGAAACCGTCGGGCGTAGCGGTTGTGGTCGAAGGCGCACATGAATGCATGACCACACGAGGCGTTCACCGGCCCGATGTGACCATGGTGACAAGCCGCATGCTTGGCGTATTCCGGACGAATGTTAAAACCCGACAAGAATTTCTAGCTGCGATAAAACTGAGACATGGCGGCGAGGATGGGACGATCTGAACTGATCATGGACGTTATCGAACGACGTCCATTTTGACCTTGGCTATACCGCGTCCGACAATGCCCAACGTTTCCGCCGCAGAATAAGAAACATCAACAACGCGTCCGGCAACGAATGGACCCCGATCATTGATGCGAACGGTCACGGATCGGCCGGTAGCAACATTTGTGACGCGCAGCCGCGTGCCGAACGGCAGCGTGGGGTGAGCCGCGGTCAGCGCATTCGGATTGAACTTTTCGCCATTCGCTGTCTGTTGATCCTCGGTATAGAAACTGGCGATGCCGTACGCGGTCCCCGGCACCGCGGCGGTGTGTTTGTACGGCGTGTGCTTGATGGCCTTGATCGCGACGCGCTTCCGCCTCACCGGCGCTTCCTGATTCTCTTCCGGCGGTATCTGCTGGCTGGCACTGCGCAACGCCGTCTTGTCAGTCGTTGCGGTGGTTTCCACACACGCGCCCATCGCTCCCGTGAGCACGACGACGGGCACAAGGCGAAAAAAGTTCCAACAACGAAAAGATGCGGACAAGGCGTGTCCCCCTACGCGCCGGAATCCGGCAGTCAATCGGGGCGACACGGTGGCCAGATTACAAATAATCGGGTCTCAAACTGATTTTCATTTCGCGTGTGATGGATTTGTCACGCTTTCGAAAAGCGGTAATGGGAGGAACCGGCGACGACGCCTTCAATGCGGATCCTGTCAGACCGGCGTTCCTTCAGCGCACCGCGGATTTAGGACACGCGCCGCGGAACCGGCGAGCTCCTCGGTCAATCGCTTTATTTTTGATTCCGAGGTTTCGCGTTCGCTGTTCAACAGCGCTTCGAGGAGTTCGACGCGCTGGGTCAACCTGCTGCGATCCTCTTCGAGATTTTTTATTCGCCTCTCACGGCTTTCAGCGATGGCTTCGGCCTTTCCGATTCTGTTTTCCAACATCGACGTCCGCTCATTGAGCACATTACGATGCTGTTTCCTTTCAGCTTGCACCGCTGCCACCAACTTGAATCTTTCCGCCGAGGCGGTCGTCAGTTCTGAGCTCATCAGCTCGACCTGTTCCAAGGCCGCAGCGACATTACCTTCCCTGATTTTGAAAGCGGTTTCCATTGCAAGCAATTGACCCGCCACCCGTCTTGAATCCTGCACGGCCCTGTCTAGCTCTTGGCGCAAATCCGCTTTTTCATTCTCCAGAAGTGCGATCTTGTCCTGCGCGGCCACTACCTCTATCTTGTACTGCGTCATTGTTTGTCGAAGCTGTGAGACGATCTGGTTCAGGCGATCAATTTCCTCTCGGGCAGCCTGTAGCTCGTTCTCTCGCTGTTGCTGGAAATTGTAGAGGTCAATGACCTCTGTTAGCCGCAAATTCAATTCCGCAGATTGTCTCGCAATCGTATTCTCGAGTGCGATGATGTCATTGTCCGATAGTGTCGGCCACCGGTGCTCTGGAGCCTCGAAAACAGGTTCTATAAAGTGCGCGTTTCCGGCCATTGCGTGCGATCAATCAAGCGGCGTCGAATCATTTCCGCCAATGGCGCAGCATCCGGATCAACTGCTTAACTAATACTTAATGCGCTTGCCGGGGCGAGCTGCGCCACGGCCATCAGTCCGCAAGATGCGATCATCACATCTTTTCGTTAGTCCACGATTGGCACGCGGTCTAGCACTGGTTTCTCGCCGCACGGGAATACCGGACCAGCACTTGCGTGATGATCGGCAAGACGCAAAGCAAAACGAGGTCGTGAAGACGCACTATCTCGGGGCGATAATTCTGATTGCCGCCGCGGAGGGATTTCTTGTGTTCATTTTCGCCCTTGACCGCGTCGTCGATTTCAGCCGTTTCGTCTACTGAAGGCTAGCGGCCGGCGGCGTAGCCCTGCATGCCGCGTGGGTTTGCGGCGGCCCGGCGGCGCGAAGCCACGCGCGACGCGGCAGTCAACCGGCCCTCGGACCAGGCCGGCCCGACCTCGACCTCATGACCGCGCTTGCGCAGTTCGGTGATTGTTGCGTCCGGCAAGCGCTTTTCAACGACAAGCACGCCCGGCCTCGCCGTGCGCGGCCAGAATGAAATCGGGAAATGCTCCGAGTGCCAGGCCGGCGCATCGATGGCCTCCTGCAAATTCATTCCGGCATGCACGTGCCGCAAAAAGAACTGCGTCGTCCACTGATCCTGCTGATCGCCACCGGGTGAACCCCACGCGAGGTACGGCTCACCGTCGCGCAATGCCAAGGTGGGCGATAGCGTCGTGCGCGGACGCCTGCCCGGCGCGAGTGCTGCCGGATGATTTTCGTCGAGCCAGAACATCTGTGCCCGCGTGCCGAGGCAAAAGCCGAGCTCGGGGATGACCGGCGAGGATTGCAGCCAGCCGCCTGACGGCGTCGATGAGACCATGTTGCCTGCGGTATCGACGATATCGAAGTGCACAGTGTCGCCGACCACCTCGCCGACGCGGCCGACCGTCGGCTCGCCGGCACCAAGAGCCCCTACCGCCGCGCGTGCCCCCTCGGCGCGTCGCATCTCTATGGCCGCGCCGAAACCCTTCACCACGCCCGGACGCAACTCGAGCGAGGCCTGCTTGCCGATCAGCTTGCGGCGCTCTGTGTTGTAGCGGTCGGACAACAACGTATCGATCGGCACACGCACAAAATCCGGATCGCCGTAGAAGCTTTCTCGATCCGCATAGGCAAGTTTCGCGCATTCGACCTGCCAATGGATGAAGTCCGGGCCTGTCGGATCAACATTGTCGAGATCGAAACCTTTCAGCAAGGCCAGTTGCTGCAACATCACCGGACCCTGACTCCAGACGCCCGGCTTGCAGACGGTGTAGCCGCGGTAGTCATAGGTGAGCGGTGCCTCGACGTGCGCCTGCCATGCCGCCATGTCCGCACCGGTGAGCACGCCGCCATGGCGTTCGCCACTGACGTCCACCACCTTCTGCGTTCGGCAGAACTTGTCGATCGCCTCGGCGACAAAGCCTTGTGACCAGACCTTGCGCGCACGCTCGATCTGCGCGACGCGATCACCGCCGGCTTGCTGGCCTTCGCGGATCACGCGCGTGTAAGTGTCGGCAAGCGTGCGATTTGTGAACAGTACACCCGGGTCCGGAACCTTGCCGCCCGGCAAATAGATTGCTGCCGAAGTTGGCCAATGCTCCCGAAACAGCTCAGCCACCATGGCAATCGTTGCGCTTGCGCGCTCGACCAACGGATGGCCGTTGCGCGCATAAGAAATTGCCGGCGCAAGCACATCGCTTACGCTCATCGTGCCGTAGTCGCGCAGCAAGAGCATCCATGTGTCGAACATGCCGGGAACACAGGTGGCAAGCAGGCCGGTGCCCGGAATCATGTCGAGGCCGAGACTACGGAAATGCGCGATCGTTGCGGCTTGCGGCGACGGCCCTTGGCCACAGATGACCTCCGGCCGCTTGCGTTTCACATCGTAGAGGATGACCGGCACGTCGCCGCCCGGTCCGTTGAGATGCGGCTCGACTACTTGCAGCGTGAACGCAGTTGCAGCGGCGGCATCGAAGGCGTTGCCGCCCTTTTCCAGCGTCGCCATGCCGACTGCTGTTGCGATCCAATGGGTGGATGTAACAACACCGAAGGTTCCTTCGATCTCGGGGCGAGTCGTGAAGCGATTGGGATTGATCTTGGAGACGCCAGCTTTCATGCGCCGGGACTGTAGTTGAGATTACATTGGGTCGCCACCTTGTTTCTCCGGCCCATTCGCGGCTAGTTTTGCCCCGTGGGGAGTATTGAGGGGATAAGATGTCAGCAACTGCCGTAGCGGCTACCGCGCAGCGTCAAGCCAGTACGTTCAAGATCCTTGCCGCGGCCTCTATCGGAAATGCGCTCGAGTTCTACGATATCCTCATCTACGGCTATTTTGCCGTCACCATCTCCAAGCTGTTTTTTCCAACCGCCGACCCGACAACGGCTTTGCTGTTGACCTTTGGTACCTTCGGAATTTCGTACCTGGTGCGTCCTCTCGGCGCCCTCGTGCTTGGCGCTTATGCCGACCGCAACGGGCGGCGCGCGGCGATGTTGTTGTCGATTGTCATTATGACCATGGGAACGGGCCTCATGGCGATCATGCCGACCTACGCGTCAGTCGGGATTCTCGCACCAATCGCCGTGCTTGTTTCGCGACTGTTGCAGGGCTTCGCGGTCGCTGGCGAGTTCGGCAGCGCCACTGCATTCCTGGTCGAGCACTCAAAAGAACGCAAAGGCTTTTTTGCCAGTTTCCAATGGTTCGGTCAGGGGCTCGCCGCTGTGCTCTCCTCACTTTTTGGCGTTATTTTGTACGGCTGGTTGAGCACGGAGCAGATGGAGGGCTGGGGCTGGCGCGTGCCATTCTTCTTTGGCCTGCTGATCGGCCCGATCGGGCTCTACATCCGCAAGCAACTCGGGGAGAGGCCAGAATTCCGCGACCAAGGGCCTGCGCACGCGCCC
>Ga0187773_10001106_pt1 | contig 10840 bp, 10 predicted proteins | sample 0216_BV02_MP05_1_FD_133133 | JGI IMG/M metagenome (GOLD analysis project Ga0187773, IMG submission 133133) | Tropical peat soil microbial communities from peatlands in Department of Meta, Colombia - 0216_BV02_MP05_10_MG | ecosystem: Environmental > Terrestrial > Soil > Wetlands > Peat | place...
CGCCTGCCGCGGCGCGCGATCGTGGTGGGCGGGGGCTACATCGCGGTCGAGTTCGCCTCGATCTTCAACGGGCTGGGCGTGCAGACGACGCTCGCCTACCGGCGCCACCGCCTGCTGCGCGAGTTCGACGCCGAGCTCGGCACGCGCCTGGGCGAGGAGATGCAGAAAAAGGGCGTGATGCTGCACTTCGGCGCCGAGCCGGCCGCCATCGCGCGGCAGCCCGACGGCGCGCTCGAAGTCACCTACGGCGACGGCCAGCACGCGCGCGCCGAGCTGGTGCTGTTCGCCACCGGGCGCGTGCCGAACAGCAAGGGCCTGGGCCTGGAGGCCGCCGGCGTGACGCTCGGGCCTATCGGCGAAGTGCTGGTCGACGCGTATTCGCGCAGCTCGATCGCGTCGATCCACGCCATCGGCGACGTCACCAACCGCATCAATCTCACGCCGGTGGCGACCGCCGAGGGCGGCGCGCTGGCGAAGACGCTGTTCGGCGGCGAGCCGGCCGCGCCGGACCACGAGAACGTGCCGACCGCAGTATTCGCCAACCCGAATCTCGCCACGGTCGGGCTGTCGGAAGAGCAGGCGCGCGAGCGCCTCGGCGCGATCGAGATCTACAAGACCAGCTTCCGTTCGCTCAAGCACGCGCTCACGGCAAGCGAGGAGAAGATCTTCATGAAGCTCGTCGTCGAGGCCGCGAGCCGCAAGGTGGTCGGCGCGCACATGATCGGCCCCGAAGCCGCCGAGATCATCCAGGGCATCGCGATCGCCGTGAAGCTCGGCGCGACCAAAGCGCAGTTCGACGCCACGATCGGCATCCACCCCACCGCGGCGGAGGAGTTCGTCACCCTGCGCGAGCCGGTGGTATCCTGAACTCATGCTGCTCGAATCCCGCGTCAAGAAGGTGATCGGAAGGCTGCGCGCCAACGCGAGCCTGCCGGTGGCGATCGAGCTGTGGAACGGCGAGCGCTATGAGCTCTCGCCCGCGCCGACGGTGACGCTGCGCGTTCCATCGGCCGCGGCGCTGCGTTACTTCGCCAACCCGGATCTCGCCAAGCTCGGCGAGGCCTATGTCGAGGGTTACGTCGACGTCGAGGGCCCGATCAGCGACGCACTGCGCGCTGCCGAAGGCTTCTCGCGCCAGCTGGGCGAAGCCAAGAAAGGCCGCCTGCCGCTGCTGCGCAACCTGCACACCCGGAAGACCGACGCCGCGTCGATCCAGTACCACTACGACGTCTCGAACGATTTCTACGCGCTTTGGCTGGACCGCAACATGGTCTACTCGTGCGCCTATTTCAAGACCGGCGACGAGTCTATCGACGTCGCGCAGGAGCAGAAGCTCGACCATATCTGCCGCAAGCTGCGCCTCGGGCCGGGCGAGAAGCTGCTCGACATCGGCTGCGGCTGGGGCGCCCTGGTGCGCTGGGCGGCCAAGCACTACGGCGTGGATGCCACCGGGATCACGCTATCGCACAACCAGCACGCGCTCGCCAACCAGCGCATCGCCGACGAAGGCCTGGGGGCGCGCTGCCGCGTGCTGCTGCAGGACTACCGCGACGTCCCGGGCGAAGGGGTGTACGACAAGATCTCCTCGGTGGGCATGTTCGAGCACGTCGGCCTGAAGAACCTGCCGCTCTACTTCCGCAAGATCCACTCGCTGCTGCGCGAGGGCGGGCTGGTTATGAACCACGGCATCACCTCGGTCGATCCAGAAAGCCGCTCGGTCGGGCTCGGCGCGGGCGAGTTCATCGGCAAGTACGTGTTCCCGCACGGGGAGCTGCCGCACGCCTCGCTCGTGCTCAAGGAGATGGCGCGCGCCGAGCTGGAAGTCATGGACGTCGAGACGCTGCGCCGGCACTACGCCCGGACCCTGTGGCACTGGAGCGAGCGCTTCGAGGCGAATCTCGACGCCGCCCGCCGGCACGCGGGCGACAAGCGTGCGCGCATCTGGCGCGCCTATCTCGCCGGCTGCGCGCACGCGTTCGAGCAGCGCTGGGTGTCGATCCACCAGGTGCTCGCGGTGAAGAGCTCCGATCCGAAGGCGAAAGCGCTGCCCTGGACGCGCGCCTGGATCTACGAATGACGAGCCCCACCGCGCACTGGCACGCCGAGCACGCGAACTTCATGCAGCTGCTCGATGCGCTCGACGGCCAGCTGACGCTATTTCACAGCGGCGCGCATCCCAACTACGAGCTGATGCTAGACATCGTCAGCTACCTGCGTCATTTCCCCGACCGCTACCACCACGCGCGCGAGGACGTCGCGTATGAACGCCTCGCAGCGCGCGATTCCGCGATGCAGGTGAAGGTGGCGCGCCTGCTGCAGGAGCACCGCGTCCTCGCCAAGGCGGGCGATGACCTGCTCGGGCTGCTGAACCAGGTCGCCGACGAGGCGATCATCGCGCGCGCCGAGGTCGAGGCAGCGGCCGCGACTTACCTCGTCTACTACCGCCACCACATCGCGAGCGAGGAGCGCGATATCCTGCCGCGCGCGGCCGAGCTGCTCACGCCCGAGGACTGGGCCGCGGTGGCCGCAGCCGTGCCGTCGGGGCACGACCCGCTGTTCGGCGACCAGTCCGACGAGCGCTACCGCGAGCTGCGCCGCCTGATCGCGGTCGCCGCGGGTTAGGCGAGCGCGCGCGCGACGAGCGAGGCTCCGCTCGCGAGCAGGAGCAGCGCCACCGCGCGCATCAGCGTCTCGCGCCGCATGCGCACGAAGAGGTGCGCTGCGACCGAGATTCCGACCCAGGCCGCGGGCAGCGCGAGCGCCGCAGCCAGCCACACCCGCGGGCTGCTCATCAGACCGGTCAGCGCGAACGCGGCAAGCCGCAGCGAGATGCTCGCCACCGAAGTGAGCGCGAGCGTGGCGCGGAACGATTCCTTGGACAGGTTGCGCTGCGAAAGGTAGATCGCGTACGGCGGCCCGCCCGCGCCGAACAGGGCGCTGGTCACGCCGCCCGCGAGACCGGCGGGGTAGGCCCAGCCGCCGCCGACGGTGCGGCGCCGCGCGCGTGCGAGCAGCGAGTAGAGCGCGAAGGCGACGACGAAGCAGCCGAGCGCCAGCATCCCGACGCGGCGCGGCATGTTGACGAGCAGCGTGGCACCGAACGCGGTACCGACCAGGATCATCGGCACCAGGCGCGCGACCTCGCCACGCACGACGTGGCGCGGGGCCTCGAGCCCGAGGCGCAGCGAGTTGGACAGGTCTACGAGCACGAAGACCGCCAGCGCGAACGGCAGCGGCACGAAGTGCGTCGCGAGCGGGATCGCGATCAGCGCGGCGCCGAAGCCGGTGACGCCGTAGACGAGCGCGGCCGCAAACGCGATCGGTGCCAGCGCGAGCAGCGCCGCATACCCTTCAGGCACCGTCGCGAACGCTTTCGCTGGTCGGAATCATCACGCGTCTCCGCTCGATGGCGCGACGATTATAAGGTCCGCACCGGCGTGCCGGTTCATGCGCCGCAGCGCACCGATGTAACGGCCGAAAGGCAGCTCGTAGCGCGCCTCAAGCGCCGCCGCGCGCACGCGCAGCGTCTTCCAGGCAAGGCGCGCGGGCCCGTCCTTCAGCGCGAACGCGATCAGGTTCGGATCGGATAGCGCCGGCATGCACAGCACGGCCCCGCCGAAGGCGCGCTCCAGGCGCTGCAAATAGCTATCCAGCCCCGGGTCGTCGCTCATGTAGTTGACCACCAGCACGCCGTGCGGCGCGAGCGCCAGGTAGCAGGCGTCGTAGAACTCGCCCGAGGCGAGGCGCGGCACCTGCTCGCCGTCGTCGAAGCCGTCGACCAGCAGCACGTCGCAGCATTCCGGCGCCAGCGCCTGCGCGCCGTCGCCGACCTCGACCGCGAGGCGCGCATCGTCGGGGGGCAATGCGAAATGCGCACGCGCCGCGGCGACCACGCGCGCGTCGAGCTCGATCGCGCGCACGCGCGTCGCGCGCAGGTGGCGATGGAAGAACTTGGCGAGCGAACCCCCGCCCAGCCCGATCATCAGCGCCTCGCGCGGCTGCGGGAAGAACAGCAGGAAGGCCATCATGCAGCGTGTATAGTCGAGCGCCAGCGCGTACGGGTCGTCCAGGCGCATCGCGCTCTGAATCGCGTCGCCGCCGATGTGCAGCTCGCGCAGGCCGCGCCGCTCGCTCACGGCGACCACCGGCGCGCGCTTCACGCTGCGGCCCGCGTGTGCCGCATCAGCACCAACACCAGGCCGGCGCCGGCGAAGGACAGCGCGGACGCGGCAAGGATTGGCACGGCGTAGCTGCCCCAGGCGTCGTAGGCCGCCCCGGCGAGCGGTGGGCCGAGCAGCGTGCCGATCCCCGGCGCTGTGTAGAGCAGGCCGATGATCCCGGAGACCGCGCGCGGCCCGTACAGGTCCATGACGATCGTGGGAGACAGGGCGACGAAGCCGCCGTAGAAGGCGCCGAACAGCAGCGCGAACAGCACGAGCAGCCAATAGCCGCTCGCAAGCCACCACACGATCAGCATCACTCCGAGCCCCAGGTACATGGCGGCGAACGACGGCACGCGCCCGAAGCGGTCGGCGACCCCGCCGATGCTGAAGCGCCCGAGCAGGCTCCCCAGCCCGATCAGGCTGACCAGCGCGACCCCCTGCGCCTCGGTGTAGCCCGCGTCCTGCGCGTAGTTCGCGAGGTGCACCATTGGCACGAACAGCCCGACGCACACCAGCATGCTCGCGGCATACAGCAGCCAGAACGGGCGCGAGCGCAATGCCTGGCCGAGCGTCGCTCCGGGGAGCGACGCTCGCGCGGTGCGCGCCGCGCCCGGCGCGCCGTGCCGCGCCGGGTCGTCGTCGATCGCGAGCGCGGCAGCGCCCGCGAGCAGCAGCACCGCGAAGGCCATCGCCTGATAGGCGGCGCGCCAGCCGAGATGGCCGATCAGCCAGGTTGCCGCGAGGGGCCCGAGAAAATTTCCCGCGCCGATCCCCGCGACCGCCAGGCCCGAGGCGAACGCACGGTTTGCGACGAACCAGGGCTGCACCGCGCCGACCGAGGGCACGTAGGTGAGGCCGATGCCGATGCCCAGGCCGACGCTGTAGGTCACGTACAGCACCTCCACCGACCCGGCGACGCTCGCCAGCCCGAGCGCCGCCACCATGCATGCCACCCCGGCCAGCGCGACGCGGCGCGGGCCGAGCCGGTCCGCGATCATCCCGCCCGGCGCGCCGAGCGTGAACCAGAGAAACGCGCAGACCGAGAACACGAGCGACACGTGCGCACGCGACGCCGAAAATTCCGACTGGAAGGCGCGGAAGAACGCGGCGAACGAATAGGCGGCTGCGAAGCCGACGAACATGAGCGTGAAGGCCGCCGCGACCACAATCCAGCCGTAGTAGATGCGCTGCCGCACGCCGCGCCTCAATAGATCGCGCCGCGCGCGCTGATCGGCCACAGCGCCTCGACGATGCCGCCGCGCACGCAGACGTACCAGTCGTACAGGTTGACCGTCGGGTCGCAGTGCCCCGGCACGAGCAGCAGCTTTTCGCCGAGCGCCGGCGCGTTGGCGCCGGCCTCGATCTCGAGCACGCCGTGCTCGTCGGAGGCGCGCGCGTAGCGCAGTCCCGCGCGCTGCCAGACGAGCGGCAGCCCCGAGTCGACGCTCGAGGCCTTGAGCCCCGCGTCGAGCACGGCGCGCGCCGCGGTCGGCCGGCTCATGACGGTCGACAGCACGAACAGCGCGTGCTCGAAGCGCGGCAGCGGCGCGGCCCACTCGTTCTTCGCGTAGTCGGCGTCCATGAACACGTAGGAGCCCGGCTGGATTTCGTCGAAGGCGTGCGACTCGATCTCGAACGCGAAGCTGCCGCTGCCTCCGCCGGTGACCGTCGGGCAGGCGATGCCCGCCGACTCGATGAGCGCGCGCGTGTCGCGCGCCGCGCGCGCCGCCGTCTCGATCGCGGCGCGCCGTTCGCCCATCGCGCGCAGGTGCTGCGCGGCGCCGTGATAAGCCTGCAATCCCGCGAAGCGCAGCGCCGGCCGCGCGGCGACCTCGCGCGCAAGCGCGAGCGCCGGCTCACCGGGCGGCACGCCGCAGCGCCGCGCGCCGACGTCGATCTCCACATACACGTCGAGCCGCGCGCCGGCCGCCGCCGCGGCGGCGGCGAGGTCGCGCACGTTGCCCGCGTCGTCCGCGCACACGCCGATGCGCGCGCGCCGGGCGAGCGCGGCGAGGCGCGCGAGCTTCGGCGCGCCGACCACCTCGTTCGACACCAGCACGTCGCCGATGCCGCCCTCGACCAGCGCCTCGGCCTCGGACACCTTCTGGCAGCACACGCCCACCGCGCCGGCGGCGAGCTGGCGCCGGGCGATCTCGGGGCACTTGTGCGTCTTGGCGTGCGCGCGCACGCGCACGTTCTTGCCTCTGACGCATTCGAAAAGAGCCTTCTGATTGCGCTCGAAAGCGTCCAGATCGATAACCAGTGCCGGAGTGTCGACCTCCTGCAGGCGCTGCCCGAGGCTTGCCGGGGGCCGCATCGTCAGGCGGCCGCCGTGCGCTGCGCCAGCGCGAGCCAGGCGATCGCCGCCATCACCAGCGCGATGAGCGGCAGCGCCGCGTAGTTGACGATGCGCCAGCCGGCGTCCGTGACGATCATGCCGGAGGAGAAGGACGAGATCGCCATCGTGATGAAGATGGCCGAGTCGTTTGCGCCCTGGGCCTTGCCGCGCTCCTCCGGACGGTAGGTTTCGGTGAGCAGCGTAGTCGCGCCGATGAACTGGAAGTTCCAGCCTACCCCGAGCAGCACGAGCGCGAGCCAGAAGTCGGTCACCGCGATTCCCGACAGCGCGACGCCGACCGCGGCGGCGGTGAGCAGCGCGCCGGCGAACATCACCGGCAGCGCCCTGAAACGCCGGATCAGCCCGCCGGTGATGAACGAGGGCAGGTACATGCCCACCACGTGCGAGGAAATGACGAAGGTGGCGGCCTTGTAGGGGTGGCCGCAGATTTGCATCGCGATGGGCGTCGAGGTCATGAGGAAGTTCATGACCCCGTAGCTGATCGCCGCGCAGGCCACCGCGACGATGAATTTCGGCTGCGCCGCGATCTCCGACAGCGGCCGCCCCCGCTCGGCGTGCGCAGCCGCCCCGGCGTGCGGCATGCGGATGAAGCTGAGCAGCCCCATGGTAGCGAGCGAAACGAGGATCAGGGCGAGGTAGGCGCCGAGGAACTTCTCGGGCAACAGGTCGACGGTCAGCCGGCTGGCCGTCGGGCCCAGAATCCCGCCGACCAGCCCGCCCGCCAGCACCAGGGAAATCGCCGTGGGTCGGAACTGGGCGCTCGCGACATCGGCCGCGGCGAAGCGGTAGTACTGGCCGTAGGCGTTGTACACCCCGAACACCAGCGTCGCGAAGCACAGCAGCCAGAAATTGTGCGCGCGGATGGCCGCCGCGCACAGCAGCGCGCCCGCGACGCCCCACAGCGTGCCGAGCATCAGCCCGCGGCGGCGCCCTACGCGCCTCATGTGCAGCGAGGCGAGCATCGTGGCCACGGCGCCGCCGAGCACCCAGAAAGTCACCGGCAGCGTGGCGAGGCCGCGCCGCGCCGCGAGCGCGAGGCCGGCGAGCCCGTTTATCGAGATCAGCGTCGAGTTGTTGGTCATCAGCATCGCCTGGCAGGCGGCGAGCAAGGCGACGTTGCGCCGTTCACTGATCATATATACAGTATCGCAAACGCGGGACGAAGGCGGGATTTTACCGGCGCGCACGATGCCGAACGACGCAAAGAACGAAACACGCTCCGTGGCGCTGCCGGCAGCGCGCGTGCAGCTCGCCGGCAAATCGCGCGGCGCGCTGTCTTACCCGCAGGGGCGCTTCGAGCGCGCCGCGCGCGAGCCGTTCGACGACGGCTGGACGCGCGTCGAGGAGGAGCCGCGCGCGCTCGAGACGCATGTCACCGAGGAGCGCGCGCGCTCGATCATCCAGACGAACGACTCGCCCGACCTGCCTTTCGAGCTCTCGATAAACCCCTACCGCGGCTGCGAGCACGGCTGCGTGTACTGCTACGCGCGGCCGAGCCACGCCTACCTGGAGCTCTCGCCGGGCCTGGATTTCGAGACCCGGCTGTTCGCCAAGGTGAACGCGGTCGAGCGGCTGCGCGAGGAGCTCGCCCACCCCGGCTACGCGGCGAAGCCGATATCGCTCGGCGCCAACACCGACTGCTACCAGCCGATCGAGCGGCGCTACCGCATCACGCGCGGCCTGATCGAGCTGCTCGGGCAATGCAAGCACCCGCTCACCATCGTCACCAAGTCCGCGCTCGTCGAGCGCGACCTCGATCTGCTCGGGCCGATGGGACGCGCAAACCTCGCCAAGGTCTTCGTCTCGCTCGGCACGCTCGACGCCTCGCTTGCGCGCCGGCTCGAGCCGCGCGCCGCGAGCCCGCAGCGGCGCCTGGACACGATCCGCGCGCTCGCCGCCGCGGGGGTCCCGGTGGGCGTGATGGTCGCGCCTGTCGTGCCGGCGCTGTCGGACAAGTCGCTCGAGGAATCGCTCGAGGCCGCGGCGGGCGCGGGCGCGAGCATGGCCGGCTACCAGCTGCTCAGGCTGCCGAACGAGTTGAAGGGCGTGTTCCGCGAGTGGCTCGCGGCGCACTATCCCTTGCGCGCCGGGCACGTGATGAGCGTGCTGCAGCAGCTGCGCGGCGGGCGCGACAACGATCCGCGCTTCGGCACACGCATGACCGGCACCGGGAACTACGCCGAGCTGCTCGCGCGGCGCTTCGAGATCGCCTGCGGGCGCCTCGGGCTGAACGGGAAAGAGCGCGGCGGCGTCGCGCGCCGCTCGCTCGACTGCTCCCGTTTCGTGCCGCCCTCCCCCAGCGGCCAAATGCGGCTGTTTTGAAGCTGCGCGCGCTCTGGCTCGCCGCCGGCTGGGCGATGGTAGCCGGCATCGTCTATGGCTCGGTGATGCATTCGCCGCCCTCGCTCGGCTTCGCGCAGGGCGACAAGCTCGAGCACCTGGGCAGCTACGGCCTGGTGATGTTCTGGTTCTGCCAGCTGTACGCCGCGCGGCGCGCGCGCGTGGGCTACGCACTCGGCTTCGTGGCGCTAGGCGTGGCGCTCGAATTCGTGCAGGGCTGGCTCGGCTACCGCGACTTCGAAGTCGCGGACATGGTCGCCGATGCCGCCGGCGTGGCGCTCGGCTGGGGCGCGGCGCTCGCCTTTCCAGGAGCGCTGCCCAGAACGCGCTAGCCGAGGAACTCGATCAGCGCGTCGAGCACCGCATCCGGCGCCTCGGCCATGAGCGAGTGGCCGCTCGCGGCGATGCGCAGCACGCGGCTGGCGAGAATGGCGCGCGCGAGCGCCTCGCTCGCCTGCGGCGGGGTCATCATGTCGCGCTGCCCGACGACCAGCAGCGCCGGGCACCTCACCTTGGCGGCGCTTTCCAGTCCCGCGGCGTAGTCGTTGCACGCCTTGAGCGACTTGTAGAGCACGCCCGGGGCGAGGCGCGCCAGGCGCGCGAGCGACTCGCCGTACATCCACATGCCCGGGTTCGGGTTGGCGCCGAGCGGCACGCGGGGCGCGTGCGCCCAGATGGTGTCCATGTCGTAGGCGTCCTGCTCGTTTCTGCGCGCCGACTCGAGGAAGGATTCGGACACCCTCATCGGAAAGGCGACGCCGAGCAGCGCGATGCGCTCGACACGGTCCGGATGGCGCGCCGCGCACTCGAGCGTGGCGAGCGCGCCGAGCGAGTGGCCGACCAGGCTCGCGCGCGAGACGCCCGCCGCGTCCATGAGCTTCGCGACCCAATCCGCGATCGCCTGCACCGTTTCGAGCGGCGGCCCCTCCGAGCGCCCGTGCCCGGGGAGATCGAGCGCCAGGGCGTTGCGCCCGTGATAGCCGAAATATCGGCTCTGCAGCCCGAAAGAACTGTGGTCGAGCCCCGCGCCGTGCACGAACACGACACTCGGCCTGGCCGGATCGATGGCGCGAGCGGCGGTATAGGCGAACGCCGCGCGGCCCTCGACCACGAAGTTCACGGCGCGGCCTTCTGCGCGGCCTTGAGCGCGCGCCCGAGATCCTCGATCAGATCGTCGGCCTCCTCCAGCCCGATCGACAGGCGCACCGTGCCGGCGCCGATGCCGGCCTTCTTCAGGTCCTCATCCGACATGCGGTAGTGCGTCGTGCTCGCCGGGTGGATGACGAGCGACTTGGCGTCGCCCACGTTGGCGAGGTGCGAGAACACCCGCAGGCTCTCGATGAACGCGCGCCCCGCGGCGCGCCCGCCCTTCATGTCGAACGAGAACACCGCGCTGGCGCCGCGCGGCAGCAGCTTCTTCGCGAGCGCGTGATCCGGATGCGAAGCGAGCTCCGGATAGCCGACCGACACGACCGCCGGATGCGCGGCCAGGAACTGCACCACCTTCCTCGTGTTCTCGACGTGGCGCGGCATCCTCAGGTGCAGCGTCTCGATGCCCTGCAGGATCTGGAACGCCGTCATCGGCGCCATGCAGGCGCCGAAGTCCCGCAGCCCCTCGCGCCGCGCACGCAGCAGAAACGCGCGCGTGCCCGACTCCTCCTCGAAGTCCATGCCGTGGAAACCCTCGTAGGGCGCGGTGAGCTGCGGAAACTTTCCGCTCTTCTCCCAATCGAAGCGTCCCGCATCGACCAGCACGCCGCCGATCGCAATGCCGTGCCCGCCAAGGAACTTGGTCGCCGAGTGGTACAGTAGGTCCGCGCCGAGCTCGAAGGGCTTCATCAGCCAGGGCGTGGTGAAGGTCGAGTCGACCAGCAGCGGAACGCCTGCGTCATGCGCGATCCGCGCGACCTGCGGAATGTCGAGCACGTCCAGGCCCGGGTTGCCGAGCGTCTCACCGAACACGAGCCGCGTGCTCGGC
>Ga0187773_10001107_pt1 | contig 10818 bp, 11 predicted proteins | sample 0216_BV02_MP05_1_FD_133133 | JGI IMG/M metagenome (GOLD analysis project Ga0187773, IMG submission 133133) | Tropical peat soil microbial communities from peatlands in Department of Meta, Colombia - 0216_BV02_MP05_10_MG | ecosystem: Environmental > Terrestrial > Soil > Wetlands > Peat | place...
ACCACAGGATCGAGGGCCCGCCGCCGGGGAACTTGGTCTGGAAGCCGACTTCCATCCCCGCGTAGTAGGCCGCGGCGGTCAGGAGACCGAGGAGAGCGATCCGGGCGACCCGCGGCAGTCGCAGCGGGCCGTCGATCCCCGCACGGTGCAGGAGGAGCGCGATGGTGCTCACCGCGCGGCCCCCGCCCCAGCGGTCATCGGCATCGAGCGCATCTGACGTGATTTCAGCCCGTCCCGGCTGCCCTGAAGGTCAATTAATTGGCGTGCAATGTCAAGACATTAGCGGGGCCGACCCCTACCATTGCTGGTCGAGGAGAGGAACGCGAATGGTGGGCACTCAGGCGTTCAGCGTGGGGGATACCGTGGAGCGGCGGAACTGGGTCGGCATGACGAAGGGGCGGATCGTCGAGGTGGACCCGGATGGCGAGACGATCCTGGTGGAGTGGCGGGTGGGATTCCGGCTGGCGGGCAGCCGGACGGTCGAGCGCCCGGGCGATCTCCGGAAGTCGCTGTGAGCACGCAGCCCCTGCCGGCCCGTCCCGTGCGAGCGATCGTCCTGCGCGAGGTGTACATAGAGGAGAAGCCAGGGAGTCTCACCGCGGTCTTCGTCCTGAACGCCCGACCCGACCGGCGCTGGATCGACTACTTCAGAAGCCGAGCGTGGTACAGCGTCTACGATGCCGCCTCCGCGCGGTTCTCGGGAAGGCGAGCCCGGGTCACCCTGCTGCGCCGTGAGGACCTGGCCCAGCTGACCATGTCCATGGAGCGCTTCATCGAGGGGGCGAACCTGGACGCCGAGCTGTCCGGGCTGCCGTAGCGGTCGTGGCCGTCGGCCGCCCCGCGACGCCGTCTCAGCGCCGGGCGAGCGCCCGGCGAATCGCTCCGATCAGGGCGTCCTCGTCGAAGGGCTTCCGGAGGTAGTCGACCGCTCCCGCCCGTCGGGCGCGCTCGCGGCTCGCCGGGCTGTCGTGAGCGGTGATGAAGATGATCGGGATCGGCGGTCGCGTGTCCGGCAGACGCTCCTGGACGTCGAAGCCGCTCAGGTCCCCGAGGTGGATGTCCAGGACCAGGCAGTCGATCGTGGCGAGATGGCGCGACGCCAGCACCTCCTCGGCCGACCCGAAGGTCTCGACCGTGAAGTCGGCGGCCCGCAGCAGGCGGCGCAGCGCACGCTGGATCGACGCGTCGTCGTCCACGACCCCCACCACCGGAGCCGGGGCAACGTCTCTCTCGGGCCCACTCGACGGGCAAGGATGGCTCGGGCTGCGCGCGGCTTGCACGTGTGTTCGTCTCCCCGCGTGGAGGCTGAGGATCGCTCGGCCCACGCCCGGATACGTGTACCAGACGCCCCGGGGGCGACCAATGGGACGAAGGTCCTACGGAAGCGAGCGCTTCCGGCGGGTCGCTACTGGAACTCGAGCGTGGCCGCGCGCAGGCCGCAGAGCAGCTTCCCGGCGGTCTCGAGGCAGCGGTCGTTCGCCGGCGGCATGACCGGCCCCGCCAGGGCATCGCGGTGCCAGCGCTCCAGCGGCATCTCCTTCAGGATGCCGCGCCCGCCGGCCAGGCGCATCGCCCGCTCGGTGGCCATCAGCCCCACGTCGGCGCAGTAGCTCTTGGCCTGATTCACCGCCAGCATCGTCGCCTCGCGCTCGCCGGTGATCTTCACGGTGGCGGCCTCGTGGAGCAGCAGGCGCGCGGCCCGGATCTGGGTACCGACCTCGGCGACCGTCCGCTGCACGAGTGGATGGTGACTGATCGGCTCGACGGAGGGTCGCTGGACCCGGGTGCGCGCGTACTCGGCCATGTACTCGAAGGCGGCCTCGCCGATGCCCAGGTACACCGCGGCGTAGCCGAGCGCGAAGCCCTGCAGGTCGATGGTGAGGTACTGGCCCGGCCGGCCCACCACGTTGGCCCGATCGACGACGCAGTCGTAGCGGATGGTGTGGCTGATGGTGCCGCGCATGCCGGTGGCGTTCCAGGTGCCCTCGATCTTCACGCCCGCGTCGCGGCTCGGGATCATCGCGGAGACGACCCCGTCCCGTGCGTTGGCGTGACCCTCCAGGATGCCGGTGACGAAGAAGTAGTCGGCGGCGTCGCCGAGCGAGCAGAACTGCTTGACACCCGCCACGTGGTAGCCGCCGTCCCCGCTCGGGCGGAACACGGTGTTCAGCACGAACTTGTCGCGGAAGCTCTGCTCGGGCTCGCTGGTGATCGACGCGATGCGGGCACCCCGACCCACCACGTCGCCGAAGTAGCGGCGCTTCTGCTCCTCGGTGCCGAGCGCGTCCAGGAAGGTGGTGACGGTGGAGTGCATGTTGAAGGTCAGGGCGGTCGCCGAGCAGCCCTTGGCCATCTCGCGGAGGGCGTGCACGTAGGTGACCGCATCGGCGCCGACCCCTCCGTGCTCGCGCGGCACGGTCAGCGCGTGCAGGCCGGCCGCGTGCAGATCGGCGTAGTTCTCGTAGGGGAAGGTCGAGTCGGCGTCGTAGCGGGCGGCGCGGGGTGCGAAGCGCTCGCGCGACAGCGCGGCGACGCGCTCGATCACGCCACGCTGCTCGTCGGTCAGTGGGGGGAGTGGGAACACTGGGCCGCAGCCTCCTGGATTGGGGTGGAGCTAGCCTAGCGCCACGGGCCGGCCCGGCGCAACCGGCCGACCGCACGTCGGCCTCCGAGCGCTGTGGTACTGTTGTCGCAGCATGCCGACTCGAAAGCGTGACGTGCCCGCGGTCGCGGTGTCGTCGGATCTGCTCGTCCTGGGCGTCTCCGCCGCCGGCCTCGCGATCGCGGCCTATCTCACCTGGCTCAAGTGGACCGGCACCACGGCGGCGTTCTGTGTTTCCGGCAGCGGGTGCGACATCGTCCAGTCGAGCCGCTACGCCACCCTGCTGGGGGTGCCGACCGCCGTGTGGGGCGCGCTCCTCTACGTGGCCATCGGCGTCCTCGCCGCCCTCGGTCTGAACGCGACCCGCTGGGCGTGGGCGTTCTACCTGGCCGCGGCGGGGGTCGGCGTCTCGATCTACCTCACCGCGCTGTCGGTCCTGGTCATCGGCGCCACGTGCGCGTACTGCCTGGCCTCGACCGCCATCACCTTGGTGCTCCTGCTCGTGCTCTGGGTGAGGCGGGCCGGGCTGCCGGGTCGCCGGCCGAAGGTGACATCGCTGGTGGTCGGCGCGCTGGTCGCGGCCGCGCTCGCGCCGTTCGGAGCCGCGTTCATCTTCGCGATGCCCGGGGGGGCCGGGGCCGGCTTCGAGGCCGCGCTGGCCCGGCACCTGCGCGACAAGGGCGCGGTGATGTACGGCGCCTACTGGTGTCCTCACTGCAGCGAGCAGAAGGCGCTCTTCGGCGATGCCGCGAAGGATCTGCCCTACGTGGAGTGCGACCCGGGTGGCGTGAATGCGCGGCCCGATCTCTGCGAGAAGGCCGGCGTGAAGTCGTTCCCGACCTGGGTCCTGGGCGACAAGCGGCGCGAGGGCGTGCAGACCCCGCAGGCTCTCGCCGATTTCTCCGATTTCGTGCCGCCGGCGGCGGCGAAGCCCCAGTAGGCCGGCCCGGCCCTCAGTGCGCTCCCGGCGTCGGCCGGGCCCGCACGCGCTTGAGCAGCATCGCCAGCGGCATGCTGCAGATCGCTAGCACCGTGATTATCCGGAAGTTGTCCACGAAGGCCAGCAGGGTCGCCTGCTGCACGAGCGTGCGGTAGAGCAGACCCACCGCCTGCTGGGCCGCGGCGCTCGGGCCCACCTTGGGGGTCAGGCTGCGGCGCAGGGCCTCGAGCTTCTGCTGGTAGACCGGATCGTACGGGGTCATGTGCGCGACCATGGTGCGCTGGTGGACCTGCGCCCGCCGGGCCAGCAGGGTGGTGGCCACCGAGATGCCGATGCTGCCGCCCAGGTTCCGCATGAGGTTGTAGATGCCGGTGGCGCCGCCCATCTGCTCGCGGCGGAGGGTGCCGAACGACAGCGTCGAGAGCGCGATGAAGATGAGCGGGTTGGCGAGGCCGTTCAGGAAGGTGACCGAGGCGATGTTCGACCACGCCACGTCGAAGGTGAGACGGCTGAGCCAGACCCCGGACATGGCGAGCAGGCCGAAGCCGGCGGCGATCAGGATCCGGGTGTCCACGATGCCGATGAGGCGGCCAGCCACGATGGCGGAGAGGAGCGCGCCGAGCCCGCGCGGGCTGGTGGCGAGGCCGGCCTCGAGCGCCGGATAGCCGAGCAAGGTCTGCAGGAACAGGGGCAGCATGGCGGTGGTGGCGTAGAGCACGACGCCCATCGCGGTGATCAGCATGGTGCCAAGCGCGAAGTTGCGGTCGCCGAGGATGCGCAGGTTGACGATCGGCTCGTCGGCGACGAGCTCGCGGGCGACGAACGCCACCATGGCCACGCACGAGATCGTCAGGGTCCAGCGGATCCACTCCGCGGCGAGCCAGTCGTCCTGTTGACCCTTGTCGAGCACGACCTGCAGCGTGGCCAGCCAGAACGCCATGAAGGCGAGGCCCCAGTAGTCGATCCGCCGCAGCACGGTGCGCTGCAGGTAGGGCGGGTCCTCGATGAAGGTCTGCGTCATCAGGAGGGCCATGAACCCTACCGGGAGGTTGATGTAGAAGATCCAGCGCCACGAGTAGCTGTCGGTGATCCAGCCACCGAGGGTCGGGCCGAGGATCGGCGCCACGATCACACCCATCGAGTAGGCGGCCATCGCGCGCCCGCGCCGGGCCGGCGAGAAGCTCTCGAGGAGGATCGCCTGGGCGATCGGCTGGAGCGCGCCGCCGCCGATCCCCTGCAGCACGCGCGAGAAGATGAGCACCCCGAGGCTGGTCGCGGCGCCGCACGCCGCGGAGGCGAGCGTGAAGATCATGATGCACGTGAGCAGGAAGCGCTTGCGGCCGAAGGCCGCGCTCAGCCACGCGGTCATCGGCAGCACGATCGCGTTGGAGATCAGGTAGCTCGTCAGCACCCACGTGGCCTGCTCGGGCGTGGCGGAGAGGCTGCCCGCGATGTGGGGCAGCGCCACGTTGGCCACCGAGGTGTCCAGCACCTCCATGAAGGTGCCGAGCATGACCGAGATCGCGATGAGGACGGGACTGGAGCGCGGACGCCACTCGCCGGCGGCGTCCGCGGCGGACGTGGTCGGCGCCGGGCTCTCGTCTGCCATCGCTTGACGGGTTGGATACCGCCCGCCATTATAAGCGCGAACCAATGACGGATCTCGATCAGGAGGGGATCTCCGGTCGCCTGCGGGCTCGTTTCTCCACCTACCAGGAAGCGCCCCCGCGGCGTCGCTTCGCCTTCCTCGCGATCGCGCTCGTCGTCCTGCTCGCGCTGGGCTACGGTCTCTACGTCTGGAGCTACTGGCGGCACCACATCTCGACCGACGACGCGTACATCACCGCCCACATCGCCCCGATGAGCGCGCGCGTGCCCGGCACCGTCGTCGAGGTGCTGGTCAACGACAACCAGGACGTCAAGGCGGACCAAGTGCTGGTGCGTCTGGACCCGCGCGACTACGAGGTCGCGGTGGCCCAGTCGCGTGCCGTGGTGGCGTCCGCGAAGGGTGATCTGGAGAACGCGGTCGCCAATGTCCCGCTCACCGACGAGTCCACCCGCAGCCTCGTGCGGCAGGCCGACGCGGCGCTCGGGGCCACCGAGCACGGGAGCGAGATGGCCCGGCACGATCTCGAGGAGCGGCGCGGCCAGCTCGAGGCCAAGCAGGCCGCGGTGGCGGCCGCCGACGCGGCGGTGCGCTCGGCGCAAGCCGACAACGATCGCAGCAAGCTGGATCGCGATCGGATCGCCGCCCTCGTGAAGGCGCAGCTCGTGGCCCAGCAGGACATGGACCACGCCGAGGCCGCGTTCAAGACCGCCGAGGCTGCGCTCGACGCGGCTCGAAAGCGGCTCGATCAGGCGCGCAGCGAGGTGGCCCAGGCCGAGGCCTCGTTGCGGACCCAGCAGGCGGCGGTCTCGCAGTCGGTGCGGCGGGTCGACGAGAGCCGGGCCTCGCTCGAGAACGCGCGCAGCCAGCGCCAGCAGGTACGGCTGCGCCAGGCTCAGGTGGAGGCCGCGCAGGGGCGCCTCGCGCAAGCCCTCGCGAACCTGCAGCAGGCCGAGCTGAACCTGGCCTACTGCACGATCCGGGCACCGATGGCCGGCCGTGTCAGCCGCCGATCCGTCGAGCCGGGGCAGGTGGTGACGGTGGGGCAGGCGCTGCTCGCGGTGGTGGACCTCGACGACGTCTGGGTGGTGGCCAACTACAAGGAGACGGAGCTGACCGACGTGCGCGTGGGTCAGTCCGCCACCGTCACGGTGGACACCTATCCCGGCAAGACCTTCAAGGCGCGCGTGGACTCGATCCAGGCCGGGTCGGGCGCGGTCTTCTCGCTGCTGCCCCCGGAGAACGCCACTGGCAACTTCGTCAAGGTGGTGCAGCGCGTGCCGGTGAAGCTCGTGTTCGAGCCCGGCGAGAACGCGCAGCACCTGCTCGTCCCCGGCATGTCGGTGGTGCCGGTCATCGCGCTCCGATGAAGATCGACGTGCTGCTGGTTCCGGTCGGCGCGCGCTACCCGGAGATGCGCGCGGCGGCGATCGCCGCCGAGGAGGCGGGCTACGACGGCGTGTGGACGTGGGATCACCTGCGCGATCCCGACGAGGCCGCGGACCCGGGGGTGCCCGAGGCGTGGACGGTGCTGACCGCGCTCGCCGAGGCCACGCGGCGCGTCGCTCTCGGCCCGCTCGTGCTCAACACCGGGCTGCGCCATCCGGGCGTGCTGGCCAACATGGCCGCGACCCTGCAGCAGGTCTCGGGCGGGCGGCTCCTGCTCGGGCTCGGCGCCGGGGCCACCCCGTCGATGGCCTACGCGCGCGAGCAGACGGCCCTGGGCATGACCGTGCCCGGCGACCGGATGCGCGCCGAGCGCGTGGCCGAGACCGTGCAGGTGCTCCGGCGTCTGTGGAGCGGAGACGATTCGGGGTTCACCGGCACCCAGTTCCATCTCGATCGCCCGTCCGGTTACTTGCGCCCGGATCCGCCCCCGCCGATCGTGGTGGGCGGCTTCGGCCCGCGGATGGCCGCGATCGCGGGCCGATACGGCGACGGGTTCAACACCCAGGCGATGCACCCCGACCTCGCCGAGCTCGCCCGCGTCGCCCGGAGCGCCCACCAGGCGTCGGGCCGCGATCCGGCGCGCTTCAGCCTGAGCGTGTTCGCCGGGCTCGGCGACCGGTGGCTGCGGCCGGACACCCCGGAGCGCGCCCGCCTCGAGCGCGTCGGGGTCGACCGGCTCATCCTCCTGACCCAGCCGCCCTATGCCCCGCTGCTGAAGGGCCGGCGCTAGGGCACGCGCCCCCGCAGCAGCGCCGCCGCCTCCGCCTCGCGGCAGAGCTTGGCGTACGCCTCGTCGATCGGGATGTCGGCGGCGGATCCGGGTGCGAAGCCGCAGTCCGGGTTCAGCCAGATCCGCTCGGCGTCCACGTGCCGCAGGGCCTGGGTGACCCGCGCCGCGATGGCCTCGGCGCTGTCGACGTCGGCGCCGCGGCAGTCGACGCAGCCGAGGCCGATCTGTCGGTCGTCGGGCAGCCGGCGCAGCACCGCGAAGTCGCCGGCGACCGGGATGGTGAACTCGAGCACGTACTGCGAGACGGCCAGCCGTCGCAGGAAGGGCAGGATCGGCCCGTAGCCGCCCTCGCCGACCCAGCCCTGCCGCGCCTTGTTGCGCCGGCAGAGATGCACCGCGGTCGCGATGCCGTCGACTCCGGCCACGATCTCGTTGAGCAGATCCACGCACAGCGCAGCCTCCGCGTCGGGATCGGCGAACTCAGCGCGCACCCTCGGGTCGACCAGCAGGCAGAGATGGGGGTCGTCGAACTGGGCCACCGTGACGCCGGCGGCCTGCACCGCCAGCAGCTCCGCCCGCAGCACCGGGACCAGGGCGCGCATGAAGGCCTCCCGCGTGGGATAGGCGGCTCGCGAGCGCGTCGGGTCCCACATGCGCTGGGCGAGCAGGTAGGGCGAGGGCAGCGCGACCTTGGTCGCGCGGCCGGTGCGCGAGACGAGGAAGCGCGCCTCCTCGCCGAGCAGGCCCGGTCGTCGCGGCGTCATCGGCTCCACCACCGTATGCCACGAGAGCCCGTCTCGCGTCTCGCGCACGAATCCGCTCATGATCTCGGCGATGACCCCGATGTAGGAGCGCCGGCGCCACTCGCCGTCGGAGACCACGTCGAGCCCGGCGGCCTCCTGGACCGCGATGATGTAGGCGACCGCCGCGTCCATCAGGGCGGGCCGCGCCGGATCGCTCTCGGGGCGGTCGAGCAGCTCGCGCACGAAGGCCGAGCGCGGCATGCTCCCCACCACCGAGGCCGGGAAGCGCGGCAGCGGCGTCACCGGGGGCTCCCGGCCCGTCGCCGGGACGCGGCCCAGTCGCGCGAGGCCAGCCCGTGGTCCTCGGTGGTGTCGACCTCGAAGTAGCCGCCCCGCGTCTCGACCGCGTGCATGGTCACCCCCGCGGTCAGCATCGCCTGCAGCAGGTCGATCAGGTAGGCGCGGGCGAAGCTCGACGAGTTCCCGAACGGCCGGCCGTCGAAGCGCGCCCGGGCCCGCCGGAAGTGCTCGAGCAGCAGCCGCGCGCCGGTCGCGGTGAACCGGGCCACGCCGGTGAACTCGGCGGGCGCCTCGGCCGGGGGGATCCGCCGGCTCACCTCGACGACGCGGTCGTGGTAGAGCCTCACCTTCTCGCCGTCGGACTCCGGATGCAGGGTCCGCGGCCGGTAGCGCGCGCGCCAGTCGGTGTCGACGAGCAGCACGATGTCGCCGGGGTGCCGCACCAGGCGCTGCACCGCCTCCGGCGTGTACAGGATGTCGGCGTAGCTCGAGACGAAGCCGTCCGCCATCTCGGCCTCGGCGCTCATGAGCGAGAGCAGGATGTTGTTCCGGAGCCAGTCGCGGTTGTGGACGAAGCGGAAGCGCGGATAGTCGGTCTGCACGCGCTCCATGCGGTAGCCGCCGACGAAGACGATGTCGTCGCAGCCGGCGTGCCCCAGCGCCTCCACGCACCAATCGAGGATGCGGCGGCCGCCGATCTCCGCGTAGCACTTCGGGACCGCGTCGGTGAGCGGCATGAGCCGCTGCCCGCGCCCGGCCGCGATCAGGATGCCCTTCAAGGGGCGCCGAGCGCGTCGGCCAGGAGCGCGCCCTCGACCCCCGGCAAGTCCACGCCGAGCAGCCGGGCGGCGGTGGGCGCGAGGTCGAGCATCGAGATCGCGTCGAGGCGGGCCCCCACCCGGACGCCGGGCCCGGCCATGAGGAATGCGGCTCCCATGAGCGGCAGGTCGGGCGGGTGCCCGTGCGCCGCGAGATAGACCGGGGCGGCGGCGGCGGCCTCCTCGGTGGCGTGGCCGGTGAGGAACACCCCGTCGCCGGCGGCCAGCATCAGGTCTCCCTGCATCGAGCGCGGGCCGGGCGCGGGCATGCCGAGCTCGGCGAAGCGATCGGCGCCGATCACGTCCACGCCGGCCAGGGCCCCGAAGCGCTCCGCGAGCCGATCCGCGGTGGTGCGGGGCGCACCGTCGAGCACGTAGACGTGTGCGGCGCCGCCGTTGCCGGCCGCCCACGCGCGCCGCTTCGTGATCAGGCCGTCGCCGCTCACCTCGAGCAGGCGCTCCTCGCGGAGCACCTGGTTGAGATGATGTCGCGTGGAGACGTTGACGAAGCCGTGGTCGCCGAAGACCATCAGCGTGGTGCTCTCGATCCGGCCCTGCTCGGTGAGGGTGTCGAGCAGGCGCCCGAGGAGCGCGTCCATCTGGAGCAAGGCCCAGCGCGCCTCGGGGCTGCCCACCCCGTGATCGTGCTGGAACGAGTCGAGGGTGAGGAAGTGCAGGAGCAGCAGGCGTGGCGGCCGCACGGCCAGCACGTGGCGCGCGGCCTCGAGGGTGAGCCAGTCCTGCATGGGCCCGAGCGGGTGGTGCTTGCTCCAGGGGCCGTAGCGGTGCACCGGCAGCCCTTTTCCGGCGAGCTCGGTCCACAGCGGGCGTGAGGCGTAGGTCTCGAACAGCTCCTGCTCGTAGAACTCGGGGATGTTGTCCGCGATGGCGCCGACCCCGCGCGTCTTGGGCCAGCACACGCTGGCGATGCGCTCACCGCGCGCGTGGAGCCGGTCCCACAGCGTGGGCGCGAGCACCGGCGCGCCGGTGCGGTCTCCGTAGTGCTCGACCGGCTGACCCGTCGCGCGATCGAACACGAGGTTGCCCAGGACGCCGTGGCGCGCGGGCGAGACGCCGGTGACGATCGACGTGTGACACGGCCACGTCACGGTCGGGAACACCGGCGTCATCCGGCGGGCCTGGACCCCGCGCGCCGCGAGGCCGCGCAGCGCCGGCAGGGCGAGGGTCGGATCGTCGACGAAGTCGGCGCGAAGCCCGTCGATGCTCAGCATGACGAGGAGCGGGGGCGTGGTCACCGCCTCCTTGTAGCAGAAGTGCGACGACGCCCGCAAGCGCGCTCCCGTATAATGACCGGGCTCCATGGTCAGCTCCGTCCTCGTGGGCATCGACATCGGGACCTCCTCCGCCAAGGGCGCTGCCTACGACGTCGACGGACGCCGTCTCGCGGGTGCCGAGATCGCGTATCGCTACGAGACGCCGCGGCCCGGATGGGCCGAGGCCGACGCGGAGGCGTGGTGGACGGCCACGTGTCGCCTCCTGCGCTCGCTGGTCGAGGCGGTCCGGCCCGGGCGCATCGACGGGGTCGCGGTGACCGGGCAGGCGCCCACGCTGCTCGTGGTCGATGCCGACGGGCGCCCGCGGCGGCCCGCGATCCTGTGGCTCGACGTGC
>Ga0187773_10001108_pt1 | contig 10817 bp, 13 predicted proteins | sample 0216_BV02_MP05_1_FD_133133 | JGI IMG/M metagenome (GOLD analysis project Ga0187773, IMG submission 133133) | Tropical peat soil microbial communities from peatlands in Department of Meta, Colombia - 0216_BV02_MP05_10_MG | ecosystem: Environmental > Terrestrial > Soil > Wetlands > Peat | place...
GCTCTACTGGGCCTCGGCCCGCGGGCTTCTGTAGGAGACCGCCATGGACGCCAACCACGCACTGGAATTCGAGCGCCTGACCGCGGCCGCGCGCGACTCGCTCACCGACGAGACGGTGAGCCGGCTCTCGGCGACGGCGGCCGACGGCATGGATCTGCTCGATCAAGTCAACCGCTCCGGGGTGGGGCGCGCTTTGCCCGCGCTCGCTCAGCTCGTCGCGAACGGCGACTTGGACCGGCTGGTCGCGCTCGCGCGCACCTATGGAGCAGCGCAGGACGCGATGACCGACGAGATCGTCACGCGCATGGCCGACACCATGGGAGCATCGGTGTCGCTCATGGACCGGCTCAACCGGGCCGGCGTCGATCGGCTGATCGGACTGCTCGAGCGCGCGGTCGTCGCGCTCGAGACGGCGACGCGCGAAGCATCGGAAAAGCCCCCGGCGGCCGGAGGGTTCGGCGGCCTGTGGCAGCTCATGCGCGATCCTGAGAATCAGGAAGCGCTCCGCTTCATGCTCGCCGTCGGCCGCGGACTGCGCGGCGGAAGGAGTCGCTGAACCGGCGGGAACGGGGAATTCGGTGGGCGCCGCCTTGCTGGAGTTCGCGCGCGGCCCCGCGCTGACCGTCTCGCTCGTGATCCTGTTCGCCGGGGTCGCCTGGCGATTGATCGGCATCTTCCGCATCCCGAAGAGGCCAGATCTGTCGGAGCCGCGCAGCACCGCGCTCGTCTCGGGCGCGTTGCGCGGCATCGTCACTCGGATGTGGCCGCACCGAGAGTTCGGCAACAGCCCGACGCTCGCGACGAGCAACGGTTACGTCTACCACATCGGGCTCGCGTTCGTCGCCTTAGGCTATCTGCCGCACATCGCCTTCGTCGAGCGCCTGACCGGCCTGCATTGGCCGGCGCTGCCCGAGTCGGTGTTCTATGTCGCGGCCGGACTCACGATCGTGTCGCTGTTCATCGCGCTCCTGTACCGCCTGACGGACCCGGTGCTGAAGCTCCTGTCGAATTTCGATGATTACTTCAGTTGGTTCGTCGTGATGCTCGCGCTGCTCTCGGGGATGCTCGTGGTCGAGCAGTCTTTCAGGCCGGGCGCAGGGACAGCGTCGCCCAACGATCCGATGCTGGTCGCGTTCCACCTCTTGGCCGTGGAGCTGCTCTTCGTCTGGCTGCCGTTCGGGAAGCTCTCTCACGCGTTCCTCGTGTTCGTTTCGCGCGGCACTACGGGTGCGGCGTTCGTCCGCAAAGGAGCCCGGCCATGAGCGATATCGACGTCAAACATCCGATCGAGCTCGACTCTCCACGCTTTTCGGTGAAAAAGCCGGAAGTGCGCGTCGACAGGCAGGGCGATGCGCCCGACACCGAACGCGTGCAGACGGCGATGGCGAACTTCATGCGCGACATGAGCCAGCAGGTCGCGACCTACATGGAGTCGTGCATCCACTGCGGCCAGTGCGCCTCGGCGTGCCACTTTTACGAGTCCACGCGCGACCCCAAGTACACGCCCATCTGGAAGCTCGAGCCGTTCAAGCAGGCGTACCAACGCGACGCCGGGCCGTTCGCGTGGCTGTACAAGGCGCTCAACCTGAAGCGCGAAGTCACCCTCGAGCAGCTGGAGGAGTGGCAGGAGCTGCTCTACGACTCGTGCACGATGTGCGGGCGCTGCACGATGATCTGTCCGATGGGGATCGATATCGCCTCGCTCGTCGGTCTTGCGCGCCACGCGATGTTCCACGCGGGGCTCGTCCCGCACGAGCTGTGGGCGGTCGCCGAGCGCGCCGAACGCGAGGGCAGCCCGCTCGGCGCGACGCCCAAGGTGCTCAAGGACCGCATCGAATGGCTCGCCGACGAGCACGACGTCGACATCCCCCTCGACAAGGCGCGGGCCGACATTCTGGCGACGCTGTCCTCGATCGAGATCATGAAGTATCCGCAGTCGATCGTGGCGCTCGCGCGCGTGCTCGGGCACATGGGCGCCGACTGGACGCTGCGCAGCGACGGGTACGAAGCGACCAACTTCGGCATGCTCTCGGGGAACGCGCAGTGGCAGAGAGACTCGAGCATGAAGCTGATCAACGCTGCGATCGCGTGCGGAGCGAAGACGCTGATCCTGCCGGAATGCGGCCATGCCTACAGCGCGCTCCGCTGGAACGGCGCGAACGTCTACGGCAAGCCCTTGCCGTTCCGCGTGCTGCATATCTCGGAGTTTCTCGCCGAGAACGTTGGCTCGGGCAGGATCCGCGTGAACAAGCTCGCGAAATCGGTCACGTTCCACGATCCCTGCCAGGTGTCGCGCCGGGGCGGGGCGACGCAGGCGCCGCGCGAGGTGCTGCGCGCTCTCGGCTCGGAGCTGCGCGAACCGGAGAGCGGCGGCGACCTGAACTGGTGCTGCGGCGGGGGCGGCGGAGTCGTCGCGATCCACCGCGCGGATCCGATCCGCTACCGCGCTTTCGAGATCAAGATGCGGCAGATCGACGCGACCGGCGCCGACATCGCGATGACGAGTTGCGCCAACTGCCGCCAGACCTTCGACGACGGCCGGGCGCACTTTCACTGGGACCGGACGATGACGAGCCTTCTGGAAGCGGTCGCCGACAATCTCGCCGAGAAGAGCGCCGCGCCGGCCTCGCCGCGAGGCTGATCGGCCGAGGGCTCCTTCAGAACGTCAATACCGTCGTCGCCTCCTCGGCGAGCTGAAGCATTTTGGCGCCGCCGACCATCTTCACGCCCTCGATGAGGTCGGAAGGGTGCAGGCCGTGCAGGTCGGTCGACGCCGTGCAGGCGAGCATCTTGACACCGGCGTCCAGCGCTTCGTGCAGGAAGTAGCTGACCGGCTCGCCGCCCGCCTTCGGATAGATCATCTCGGCCGCGCCCTTCTTCAGCAACAGGGTGCCGTCGATGGTGAAGAACATGGTGACGTCGTTCTCCATCGCTGCGGCGAGCGTCGCGAAGAAAAACGGCGTCGCGCAGCGGCGCGGCGTGTCGGGGCCGCTGGTCATGACGATCAGGACGCTGGGCCCGGCCATGGCTATCGTCGCGCTTCAGTACACCAGGACGTTCGTCGCCTCGGTGCACTCCTTGACGAAGGTCGCGGCGTTGACCACGCTCGCTCCCTCGACGAAGTCCTTCTTGGGATCGATCTTGCGCGACTGGACGCACGGCCCGCAGACGAGCAGCTTGCCCCCGGCCTCGAGGTACGCGGCGAACAGGTCTTTCAGAGGAGGAAAGCTCGGTGCCGCGATGCGGTCGGCCGTACCCTTGGTTGCCAAGGTGACGGCGTCGGCCTGAAAGCCCATCACCACGTCGACGTCGGACGCCTGCGCTGCCGTCGCCATGACGAACGGGATCGTTGCGCGCTCCGGGTTTTTCGGCCCGTGGGTGCACATGATTACCAGTTTTTCCGCCATGTTTTTGCTCCTTACGCTGAAATTGCGACCGCTACTTCTCCTTGCGGATGTAGAAGACGTACTTCTCCCCCTCCTGTCTGCTCGCGACGAGCGTATGCCGCGTCTTCTGGGTCCACGCGGCGATGTCGCCCGGCGCCCCGGGATCGGTCGCGGTCATCATGAGGATCTGCCCGATCTTGAGGCCCTCGATCGCCTTTCGGGTCTTGAGGATCGGCATCGGGCAGGGCAACCCGCTACAGTCCAGCGCCTGATCCGCTTTCAACGCCGTCTCGGCATTCGTCGCCATCCCCGTCAGCTCCTCAATGTCACGCGTTCATGTTATGACCGAGAGAGAAAGGCCAGTTGATGCAGGTCAAACCCCGGCTTCACGTGAGCCCCGCTCCCGGCCATGGCGCGAAGAGAGGCAGATTGGCTTGAAGAAGCCCGCCAAATCGATTACCTTTTACGATTCGTGAAATCATCCCGAGCGACATGAAAACGACCGGATCGAACGGCATGACAAAGGCGATCGCAAAGGCGGCCGAAATGGCCAAGCTGGAGGCGAACGCCCTGCGCGCGTGCACGCTTCTCAAGGCGATGGCCAACCCCTCCCGGCTCATGGTGCTGTGCCAGATCGCCGACGGCGAAAAGTCGGTGAACGAGCTGGCGCAGGCGGTCGGGCTGAGCCAGTCCGGCCTTTCGCAGCATCTCACGGTGCTGCGCAACAAGAACCTCGTCACGACGAGAAGGGACGGTCAGACGATCTTCTATTCTCTGGCAAGCGCCGAGGCCGCATCGGTGATGGCGACCCTCTACGAGCTTTTCTGTCGCAAGTCCCAGGGGTCGGCTCGACTCAGCGTGAAAATCGCCTGACCGGCGGCAGCGAAGTTCCGGAACGAAGCGGGTTCCGGGCGGCCCGCAAATCATCGCGGTGCTATATTCGGCCCATGTCCTATTCACCCGGCACTGCCGTCGTTTTTCAATCGGCTGCGCAGCGCCGCGCTCTTGCCGCGTGCATCTGCGTCTCGGTCGCGCTGCACGCGGTTGTGCTCTTCGCGTTTTCTCTACGCGCGACGCAATCTTCGGAGATGAGAACCTCAACGATATTGGAGGCGTCCATCGCGCCGGACGTCCTCCCACCCGGGAAGAAAGTTTCCGCGCGGCGATCTTCGTCGCCGGCGCACGCGGACTCGTCGCGGAGGGAAACCGGATCGGAAATTGCCGAGGAAGGAGTGGATCAGTCGGCCCCTGTCTGGCTGGCGCCGCCGGCTGCACCGGCGTCGGGGGAAAGCGCTCCGACTCCGCCCGCCACTATCTCACCTCCCGCCCCCGCCGGAGCGGGAATGCTGGCGACGGCCGCGGGCGCCTCTGCCGCGTCGACGGCCCCGGTGGACGCAGGAGCCCTCGGCGTTTACCGGCAGGCGTTGATGGACGCGGCTAGGCGATATCAGCGCTATCCGCCCGAGGCAAGGGAACGAGGCTGGGAAGGACGGGTGGAGATCCGTCTCATGGTCGGCGCGAACGGCGTGATCAAGAGCGCGACGGTCAAGACAGCCAGCCGCTTCCGGATTCTCGACGATCAGGCGCTCGAGATGGTGAGGAGGGGAACCGAATCGACGCCTGTTCCGCCGGCTTTGCGCGGGCACGAGTTCACCCTCGACATTCCGGTGAGCTTTTCCCTGGTCGGCTGACCCTCAACGCCGCCGCAAATACGATTGAAGAAGTCGCCCGGTCCCGGCATTTCGATTGCGCAGCGACTCGAAGCGATCTTCGAGCGTGGCGGACTGCTCTCGAAGAAGATCCCGGACTATCGAACGCGGCCGCAGCAACACGAAATGGCGATGCGCGTCGCCGAAGCCATACGCGACCACGCGGTGCTCGTATGCGAGGCCGGCACGGGCACCGGCAAGACCTTCGCCTATCTCGTGCCGGCGCTGCTGTCCGGCGGGAAGGTGATCATTTCTACGGGCACCAAGCCTCTGCAGGATCAGCTCTTTCACCGCGATCTGCCCGTGGTGCGCGAGGCCCTCGGCGTGCCCGTGACTACCGCGCTGCTCAAAGGACGCGGCAACTACGTCTGCCACTACTACCTGGAGCGCAATCTTGCGGAAGAGTGGCTGCCGGGCCGCGAGACCGCTTCCGAGCTGAGAGAAATCGCGCGCTTCGCCCGGACGACGCGCAGCGGCGACAAGGCCGAGCTGTCCGAAGTGCCGGAAGATTCGCCCGCCTGGGGCTTGGCGACGTCGACGCGCGAGAACTGCCTCGGGCAATCCTGCCCTCGCCACCAGGACTGCTTCGTGATGGCCGCGCGGCGAGAAGCGCTCGCCGCCGACGTCGTGGTGGTGAACCACCATCTGTTCTTCGCGGACGTCATGCTGAAGGACGAGGGCATGGCCGAGTTTCTGCCCGCGTGCAATACGGTGATCTTCGACGAGGCACACCAGCTCCCGGAAACCGCGACGATGTTCTTCGGGGAATCCGTCTCCGGCGGCCAGCTGGTCGAGCTCGCCAGGGACGTTCGCGCGGAAGCGCTGGCGGGCGCGAAGGATACGCCCGACGTGCCTCGGCTCGCAGCCGCGCTCGACAAGGCCGCCCGGGAGCTGCGTCTTTCACTGCCGAGCGAAGGCGCGCGGCTCACCGCGAAATCGGCGAGGCTGCGGCCGGAGTTCAGCGCCGCACTCACCGCGCTCGTGTCCGAATTGTCGTCGTTGCGCGGGCGACTGGAGCCGCTCGCTTCGCGAAGCGAAGGACTTGCGCGCTGCTTGGAGCGGGCGGAAGAACTGCTGGCAAGGCTCGAGCGCTGGAACAACGAGGGCTCGGGCGACCTCGTTCGCTGGGTAGAGATCTTCAGCCACTCCCTTCAGTTGAACGCCACGCCGCTGTCGGTCGCGGAGGTATTTCGCAGGCAGCTCGAGGGCCACCCGCGGGCGTGGATCTTCACTTCGGCCACGCTCGCGGTCGCGGGTGATTTCAGCCATTATCGCGGCGAGCTGGGACTGGATGACGCGCGCACCGCGTACTGGGACAGTCCGTTCGACTACGCGAGCAACGCGCTTCTCTACGTACCCCGCAATCTTCCCGATCCGAACACGGCGGAGCACACGCACGCCGTGGTTTCGGTCGCGCTTCAGGCGATCAAGGCGAGCGCAGGCCGTGCGTTCCTGCTGTTCACGACGCTGCGCGCGATGCGGCTTGCGCACGAGCTGCTGCTGGCCGAGACCCGTCGGAGAAAATTCGAGTACCCGCTCCTGCTTCAGGGCGCGGGATCGCGCAGCGAGCTGCTCGAGCGCTTCCGCCGCCTGGGCAATGCCGTGCTGATCGGCAGCGCCAGCTTCTGGGAAGGCGTAGACGTGCGGGGCGAGGCGCTGTCGCTGGTCGTCATCGACAAGCTGCCGTTTGCGCCGCCCGACGACCCCTTGACTGCGGCGCGTCTGGAAGCCGTCGACCGCGAAGGCCGCAGCGCCTTTCTCGACTACCAGCTTCCTCGCGCCACGATCGCCTTGAAGCAGGGCGCCGGCAGGCTGATACGCGACGAGGCTGACCGGGGCGTGCTCGCGATTTGCGATCCGCGTCTGATTTCGAAAGCGTACGGCAGGCGAATCCTCTCCAGCCTGCCGCCGATGAAACTCGTGCGCGAGTTCGACGACGTCAAGCGCTTCTTCGCATCTACTGAAAGACCCGCGGCGGGGTGATCGCGGAATACCGGCCCGCCGCGGCCTCAGCCGTCGAACCGCCCCGCGGCGCTCTTCGAATACTTGTTGTCCGGGAAATTCCGCTTGAGGACTCTTTGGGCGTCGTCGCGCAGGTCGGTCAGACCGAGCGCATCGTACGCCTGGATCATGATGACGAGCGCCTCCTGCAGTGCAGGCGCCTGCGGATAATTCTTCAGCACGTATTGAGCGCGGTTCACCGCCGCGACGTAGGCGCCGCGCCTCATGTAGTAGCGCGCCACGTGGATCTCGTGGGTGGCCATCGCGTTCACCAGATATTTCATTCGCACGACCGAGTCGGCCGCGTACTTGCTCTTCGGGCAGCGCACCACCAGCTCCTTGAACGCGTCGAACGCGTCGTGGGTCGACTTGGGATCACGCTCCGTCGGATCCTGGCGGGAGATCCTGCCGAACAGCCCGAGGTCCTCGTTGAAGTAAGTCAGCCCTTTCAGGTAGTACGCGTAATCGACGTTCAGGTTCTCCGGGTGAAGCTTGATGAACCGGTCGGCCGCCGCAACCGCGGACGCCCCCTCGTTCTGCTTGTAGTAGGCGTAGGCGATCTCGAGCTCCGCTTGCTGCGCGTAGCGGCCGTAGGGATATCGCGCTTCCAGCGATTCGAAATACTTGATCGCCTGGTCGTACTTGCCGTCCTTCAGCGCGTCCTTCGCCTCGCCGTAGAGTTTGTCCGCGGACCATCCCGCGGTCGGGTCGTACTTGTCGCTGCCCGCGCAGGCTGCCAGCACCAGGGCGAATAAAGCTACACTACGTTTCATGAGGAATTCCGCAATCGAATCCGCCAATTATAATGCGCCGCGAATCACCAGACCTGTACCGGAGGCGCTAGCCGGCCTGCGATTGGACCAGGCGCTCGCCCGAATGTTTCCCGAGCACTCGAGGAGCCGCCTGCAGAGATGGCTGCGCGACGGGTACGTACGCCTCGACTCGCGCCAAGCCAAGCCCAAGCAGAAGATCTGGGGCGGCGAAAGCGTGGAGATTTTCCCGCAGCCGGGCCCCACGGAATCGGCTACGCGCGCCGAGCGCATACCGCTCGAGGTTATCTACGAGGACGATGCCATCCTCGTAATCAATAAGCCGGCAGGGCTCGTCGTTCATCCGGGCAGTGGCAACTGGCAGGGCACGCTGCTCAACGCGCTGCTGCATTATTCGCCGCCGCTCGCGCAGATCCCGCGCGCCGGGATCGTGCACCGGCTCGACAAGGACACGAGCGGTCTCTTGGTGGTCGCGAAGACCCTGCCGGCGCAAACCGCGCTGGTGCGGCAGCTCCAGGCGCGGACGGTGAAGCGCGAGTATCTCGCCTTGGTCCACGGCGCGGTCAGATCGGGCGGAGAAATCGCGGCCCCCGTGGGCCGCGATCCGCATAGGCGCACGCGCATGGCGGTCGTCGCATCGGGAAAACCCGCGCTGACGCGCTACAAGGTGGCGAAGCGCTACGCCGACGCGACGCTGCTCGTATGCAGCCTCGCCACCGGCCGCACGCATCAAATACGCGTGCACATGCAGGCGCTGGGGCACCCGTTGTTCGGAGATCCTGTGTACCGCGGAAAGCGGCGGCGGGGCGCGCGGGAATTCGGACGCCAGGCGCTCCACGCAGCGCACCTGGAGTTCCTCCACCCGACTTCCGGGGCACCGATGCGCTTCGAGGCGCCTCTGCCCGAAGACTTCCAGGCGCTGCTCGCCGCGCTCCGATGAGCGTCCCGCCGCATCCGGAGTGGATTGTCCCGGACTGGCCGGCGCCCCGCCGCGTTCGCGCGCTCGTCACGACGCGCGCAGGCGGCGTGAGCACCGGCGCGTACGCAAGCCTCAATCTCGGCGCGAGGGTGGGCGACGATCCAGCGAGCGTCACGCGCAACCGCGAACTCCTCCGCAGATGTCTCCCTGCGGAGCCTCGCTGGCTCAAGCAGGTTCATGGGACTGCCGTGATCGATCCGGCACGGACGGCGGCGGAGACCGAGGCGGACGGCGCCGTGACCCGTGAGGGTGAAGTCATCTGCGCGGCGCTCACCGCCGATTGTCTGCCTGTGTTGCTTTGCGAGCGCGCCGGCGCCGTCGTCGGCATCGCCCACGCGGGCTGGCGCGGCCTCGCCGCGGGAGTCGTCGAAAACACGATCCGGGCGATGCGAGTGCCCCCGAGCGACCTGATCGCCTATATCGGGCCGGGAATCGGGCCGCGCGCATACGAGGTGGGAGCCGACGTGCGCGATGCCTTCGTCCGCTCCGATCCGGGAGCGACGGCGGCGTTCGTGTCGAGGGATGGCGCGAAGTACGAGGCGGATCTGTATGCCCTCGCGCGGCGCAGGCTGCGCGCGCAGGGAGTCGAGGCGATCTTCGGCGGAGGATTCTGCACGTCAAGCGACCCGAGATTCTTCTCCTTTCGCCGCGACCGGATCACGGGCAGAATGGCGAGCCTGATCTGGCTGGAGAAAACCTAGGAATGACCACGATCGCCTGGATATCCGGAGCGACGATCGCCGGAGGAGCGCTCAGCATCGCGATCGCGGCGCTCTTCGCGCTCTCGGCTCCCACGAGCTGGGTGCCGGCGCTGGTGAGCTTCGCGATCGGCGCGCTGCTCGGCGCGGTGTTCCTCGAGATTCTCCCGCACGCGATCGGAAGCACGGGCAACGTGCAGACGCTGCTTGCGATCGTACTCGCCGGCATCCTAGGATTTTTCGTCCTGGAAAAGCTGGTGCTTTGGCGCCATTGTCACGTCGAGGATTGCGAAGCCCACGACCATCACGCCGATCCGAACGACCGCGGCCGAAGCGGCCTGATGATCATCATCGGGGACGCGTTTCACAATTTCGTGGACGGCATCCTGATTGCGGCGGCATTTCTGGAAAGCACGGAGCTCGGGGTAGTCACCGCCGCGGCGATCATCGCGCACGAGATTCCGCAGGAGATCGGAGATTTCGTCATCCTGCTGCATTCCGGCTACGGAAGGTTCGCGGCGATCGGGCTAAACCTCCTGTCGAGCGTGGCGATGCTCGTCGGGGCGCTGTTCGCCTATTTCGTGCTGCAAAGCGCGCGGCAATGGATCGGCCCCGTGCTCGCGCTCGCCGCCGCGAGCATGATCTACGTGGCGGTCGCGGATCTGATCCCGGGATTGCACCGGCGGCCGGAGCTGCATGCAACGGTGCAGCAGGTGGCTCTGATCGGGCTCGGCGTGCTGCTCATCTGGTTCGTCGGCGATCTGACCGGACCGGTGTAACGGCAGCGCAAACTAGATGCGAATACTCGTCACGGGCGCGGCCGGCTTCATCGGCTTCCATCTCTGCGGCCGGCTGCTCGCCCGGGGCGACGAGGTGCTCGGCCTCGACAGCCTCAACGACTACTACGATGTCGGCCTGAAACAGGCCCGGCTCGACCGGCTGCGGGTCGGGAGGGCGTTTCGATTCGAGAAGGTCGACCTCGCCGATCGCAGCGCCGCGGAACGCCTCTTCTCGAGCGAACGGTTCGACGCAGTGATCCATCTCGCGGCGCAGGCCGGAGTCCGATACTCGCTCGTCAACCCGCTCGCTTACGTCGACGCGAACCTCGTCGGCTTCGGTCACGTGCTGGAAGGCTGCCGGCATGCTCGCCCGGGACACCTCGTCTTCGCCTCGTCGAGCTCCGTATACGGTCCGAATCACCGCACGCCTTTCTCCGAGCACGATCCCGCGGACCATCCCGGCTCGTTCTACGCGGCGACCAAGCGCGCGAACGA
>Ga0187773_10001113_pt1 | contig 10803 bp, 10 predicted proteins | sample 0216_BV02_MP05_1_FD_133133 | JGI IMG/M metagenome (GOLD analysis project Ga0187773, IMG submission 133133) | Tropical peat soil microbial communities from peatlands in Department of Meta, Colombia - 0216_BV02_MP05_10_MG | ecosystem: Environmental > Terrestrial > Soil > Wetlands > Peat | place...
GCCCGGTAGAACCGCTCGAACAGGTTGGCCACGTGCTCCGGCGCGATCCCCGTGCCCGTGTCCTCGACCTCCACCAGCGCGGCATCGTCGGCCCGCCGACAGCGCACCTCGACCCTGGCGCCGCGAGGCGAGTACTTCACCGCGTTCTCCACCAAGTTCCCGACCGCCCGCTCGAGCAGCCCCGCATCGCCGCGCGTGAAGACGGGGGACGATTCGAACGCAAGCTCGATGCCGGCCTCCACCGCGGTCCCGCGCGCCCGCTCGACCACTCGAAGCGACACCGCCTCGAGATCCACCGGCCACAACTGATCGGCGGGCAAGCCTGCGTCGGTGCGGGCCAGGGTGAGGAGGTTCTCCGCCAGGGCGGCCATGCGGTCCACCTCCTCGCGGCTGCTCTCCAAGGCACGACGATACTCCTCCGCCCCCCGCTCCCGCCGCAGCGCGACGTCGATGTCCCCCTTGAGCACGGTGAGCGGCGAGCGCAGCTCGTGGCTGGCATCCGCCACGAAGCGGCGCTGGGCACTGAATGCGCGGTCGAGGCGGTCGAGCATGGCGTTGAGCACGACGACGAGGCGCCGGTACTCGGTTGCATCCGCGTGCGCGGTGATGCGGGCCGACAGCGTGCCCGCCTCGATCGCCTCGGCCTGCGCCACGATTTCAGCGACGGGCCGAGTGGCCAAACCGGCGAAGTACCACGCGCCGGCGAACGCCGCCACGGCGCCCGCGAGCCCCAGCAGCGCGGCCAGTAGGATGGCCCGGCGGACGGTGGAATCCACCGACCCCATGGGAGCGGAGATCTGCAGGTAGTGCTCGGCGTGTTGGGCGCCGACCAACCCGACCGGGTAGACCACGGTGCGGATCCGCTCTCCGCGCCACGTATGGGTGGCCCGGCCGATCTGGCCGGCCCGGGCCGCGGCCATCGCTTCGGGCGGCAGCGCGAGGTCTCCGGTGCCGAGGTTGGCGCTGCGCGCGACCGCCTCGCCCCGGTCGTTCCACAGCTCCGCATAGCGGGTCAGCTCGGAGAGCGGAACCGCGGAGCTGCCGAGAAAGACACCCTCGTGGAACCGGAACGACGGGCCCGTGGTCGAGGCGCCTGCCTCGGCCTCGACTTCGGCAAGCGTCAGCAGCGTCCGATCGAGCTGGTGGAAGAGCCGCGCCCGGAGCAGCGCGGTGGAGCCCGCAGCCAGCGCCACCAGGATCGCGAGGAGCGTCAGCGCGAACCGAAGCGCGAGCTGCGCCCGGAAGGAGCGGATCATCTCTCCTCGCGCAGCGCGAAGCCCACGCCACGCACCGTCTGGATGAGCCGTGGCCTGCCCCCCTCCTCCAACTTGCCGCGCAGGTTGGAGACGTGGACGTCCACTACGTTCGACTCGGGATCGAACGACATGTCCCACACTTTCTCCAGCAGTTCCGTGCGGGTGACGACCGCATCGGGCCGCGCCAGGAAGTACTCCAGGAGACGGAATTCGCGCGGCGTCAGATCGAGCGGACGGCCGCCACGGGAGGCCCGGTGATGGAGCCGGTCCAGCTCGACGTCCGCGAACCGCAGCGCCGCCCCGGCCACCGCGGCCGGGCCGCGCCGGCCCAAGGCGCGGACCCGGGCGACCAGTTCGTCGAACGCGAAGGGCTTCGTGAGGTAGTCGTCGGCCCCGCTGTCCAGCCCACGCACGACGTCCTCCGTGGCGTCGCGGGCCGTCAGCATCAGAATCGGCACCGTCGCACCCTCACGACGAAGCTCCGCCGCGAGCTCCAGGCCGTTCTTCTTCGGTAGCTGCACGTCCAGCACCAACACGTCGTACGGATTGACGTGCGCGAGCATGGCCCCCCCCTCGCCGTCCGCCGCGATGTCCACGGCGTGCCCCTCCTCCTCCAGCCCCTGGCGGACGAAGCGGGCGACCTTGCGGTCGTCCTCGACGACGAGGATGCGCATGGGGCGAAGTTACCGCGGGGTCGCGGAGCGGAGCGCTACCACGCCCGCGGTGCCGGGCCGCGCCGGATCGTCGTCGCCCGGGCCGTTCGGCCCGCCGTCGCGGACCTTCGCGCTCCACTCCTCGATCTCCAGGGCGACCAGAGCGGTGACCGCCAAGTGCGCCTCAGACGCAGCCTCGTAGTCCACGCCGGCTGTCCGGCCGGGGAAATAGCGCGCGATCATCGCCTCCAGAATGCGCCCGCGCTCTGCCCCGTCGGGCTGCTCCGCCGCCGCGCGCGCGAACAGCACCACCGAGCGGTAGTTCACGGAGTGGTCGAGCGCGGTGCGCGAGTACACCAGGCCGTCCACTTCTGTGACCGCGACGCACACCGGCGCGCCGGTGGCCAGGTGCTGCATCAGCCGGCCTTTCACGCCGCCGTGGAGGTAGAGCCGGCGCGGCTCGTCGGCCGAGTACTGATAGGTCATCGGAATCACGACCGGGCGCCCCGCCTCCACGAAGCCGACGTGGGCGACCAGGCCGCTCGCGAGGATCTGCGGCGCGTCCGCCGTCCGGTCGCGCTCCGAATGGGCGCGGATGCGCGCATGGGCCGGGTATTCTGGGTCGGTCGGCTCACGCTGGTCGATCATCAGGGCACCGCTCCAGCTTGGGGTGAGACCTCTGGCCAGTGGGTGGTCAGCGCCGCGCGCGCCACATCACCATCCCATCCGCTCGCGCAGGCTCGTAATGTGCGCCGTGTGATGCCGCCCGTGCCACGAGTACATGGCGAGCACCCCGTCCAGCGTCATGACTCCCGACTCCGGATGGATCAGGCTGCGGCCGAACTCCGCCGGCGCGACGCCGCGCAGCAGCAGCACCCAGCGCTCGTGCAGGGCCGCCAGCAGCGCCAGCGAGACTTCGGCGGGGGCGCGCGTCTCCGGCGTTGCTGCCCAGCGGGCCTGATCGTAAGGCTTGATCGTGGGGCGCTCCTCGGTGAGCGCAAGCTTGAAGCGCACGTAGGCATTGAGGTGGCTATCGGGGACGTGGTGAACCACCTGACGCACCGTCCAGCCGTCCGGGCGGTAGGGGGTGTCGAGTTGCCTCTCGTCCAGCCCGGTCACGGCGCGCCGCAGGCGCGCCGGCGTCTCGGCGATCTGGACGATGCACTCGGCGCGCTGCTCCGGCGTCAGGGTCGTCACGGGCTTGTGGCGGCCCACGGGATACTGCAGGTCGGGCATCGGATCCTCGGCGTGCGGGTGTGAGGCGTTGCGCCGCGAAACATAACCGGCCGGCACGCTAGCACCGGCGCAGGCGCCGTGGGTGCTGCGTCACCCCGGTCGTCCGGCCCGGGCCGCCCGCTCCCGGGTCACAGCTTCAGCTCCCAGATCTCGAACGTGGGGTCCGTGCCGAGGTCGTCGTGCCGTTCCTTCTTCACGAGCCGGTACCCCGCCGTCTGGTAGATGTGGCGGGCCGCGTCGAGGACGCTGTTGGTCCACAGCACGATCTTCCGATAGCCGGCGCGGCGCGCGAACCGCGTGCACTCGTCCACCAGCCTCCGGCCGAGCCCGAGGCCGCGGGCCGCAGGCTCGACCAGCAGGAGACGGAGCTGCGCCGCCGACGCGGTCTTCTTCACCAGGAACACGCACCCCACGCGCTCCCCGTCCCGCTCTGCGATCCAGCAGCGCTCCCGCGCCCGGTCCTGACGCTGGACGAACCGTGCCACGATCTGCGCCACCAGGGCCTCGAACCTGGCACCCCACCCGTACTCCGTGGCGTAGAGCTCGCCGTGCCGCTCCACCACCCATCCCAGGTCGCCGGGGCGGTAGTTGCGCAGCACGTAGGTTGGCGCGGGCGCCGGCCGGTCGGTGAGCATCTCCTCGACGGCGCGCATCGCGGCCACCAGCCGTGCCTGGGACGGACCAGGGCGCCGGGCGAGCATGGCGCCGACGTCGCGCTGCGCCGCAGCGTCGAGCCTGGCGTACGCCGCCCGGCCGCGCGCCGTGAGGGCGAGGTGGGTCCGCCGCGCGTCCGCGGTCGAGCGGCGCCCCCCGACCAGGCTGCGCCGCACCAGGCCCGCCACGATCCGGCTCAGGTATCCTGCGTCGAGGCCCAGGCTCGCCCCGAGCACCGAGGCCGTGATGCCTCCGTGGTGGGCTACCTCGTACAGCACCCGTGCCTCTGCCAGCGAGAACGGGCTCCGGTTGAGGTGCTCCTCGAGCACGCCGATCTGCCGGGTATAGAATCGGTTGAACCGCCGCACGGCCGCGATGCGGCCGCTGCGCCCGCGAACTGATGCCATCGTGCGCCCTCCGGTACCTGGGCGATGTAGGCTATTTACTTGACTCTGTCAAGTATTTTGATGCCCCCCAGGCAAGGTGCGGCGGCGGTCCGTCCGGGCGACGTCGACAGGCGGGACCCTCGTCACTGCGCTGCAGCAGGCCGCAGCAGCGGTTACGAGGCCCGGCGCCCCAGCGCCGCGTAGGTCGCCGGTCCGGCGAGGCCGAAGGCCGCCGCCACCAGCACGCCGACCAGCCCGATCGCCCGGCTCCGCACTTCCAGCGCGACGGCCACGGCGATCAGCGCCACCGGGAGTGCTGCCAGCACCGTCAGCGCCGGCGCGCCCAGCGGAACGCGGAAGCTGCCCCGGAGCTCCGGCTCGCGGCGGCGCAGCGCCAAGAGCGCTGCGAACTCCATCGCCAAGGCGGCGGTGTACAGCAACACGTCCGCGGCCAGCAGGCCGCCGAAAGAGAGCAGCGCAAACAGCGAGTAGCCCACCGCCGAGACGATGACCGCCCGCCGCGGCGTCCCCCGAGCATCGGTGGCGCGCAGCGGCGCAGGGAGCAGGCCATCTCGTGCGAGCACCAGCGGGATCCGCGAGTAGGAGAGGAGCAGGGCATTGAACAGCGCGAACGCGCTGACGATCCCCGCGGCTGCGATGGAGGCGGCGAGCCCGGGCCCGGTCACCGCCCTCGCAATGACCGGCCAGGCGCCGTCGGCCCACGTGCGCCAGTCGGTTACGGCCAGGGCCGGGATGACCGCCCCGAGATAGACCACCGTGACCAGCGGCAAGGCGCGCAGCAGCGCGCGCGGATAGACCGCGCCGGCATCCTCTATCTCGCCGCCGATCGTCGAGGGATTGTCCCACCCGCTGTAGTTCCAGATGCTCTGCGAGATGCCGAGCCCCAGGGCCCCGAGGAAGGTCGTGCCGGCCGCGCGGAACGGCACGCGCGCGAGTCCCACCGCGTGCCCTGCGGCGACCCACCGGGCGAGCGCCCCACCCGCCAGCACCGCGAATGGGCCGATCACCAGCACGGTGAACCAGCCCGACGCGAGGCCCACGGTCCGCGTCCCGCGCAGATTGAGCCAGGTGGCGCCCCAGATCAACCCGAGCGCCAGCAGCCACGAGGGCAGGCGCCCGATCGGGCCGGTGAAGAACTGGAGGTACTGAAGGAAGAGCACCGGGTAGATCGCCATGTCGATCAGCGAGTACATCCAGCTCAGCCAGCCGTTGGTGAACCCGGCGAACCGGCCGAACGCACGCTTGACCCACTGGTAGTAGCCGCCCTCCGCGGGGAGCATCGAGGCCAGCTCTCCGATGAGCAGCGTCTCGGGCACGCTGTAGAGAAGCGGCGTCGCGATGAGGAGCAGCACGGCGAGCCCGGGCCCGACCTGGCCCACCAGGCCCTCGACGCCGAACGGCCCGCCGGAGACGGTGAAGAACATGACCGCGACCAAGGGGCCGAGGGACAGGAGCGACCGCTGCCGCGGCCTCAGAGCGGCACCAGCTCCGTCGTGGTCGCCCGGGACTTCGCACGACCGAGGTCCCGGGCGTACTTGAGCGATGCCCCGGTCCCGTACTTCTCCAGGTACGCCGCGTCAACGGCGTCCTTCACGCGCTCGCTCCTGGTGCGCACCACACGAACCCCGATGGTGCGGCCGGCCACTTGGATCGCGCCTCGCGGCTCCTCGAGGAAAGTCCTCCACCAGCTTCGTTGCTTCAGGCTCCATGACCGCACGAACACGCGGCCGTCCACCACCACGACCCAGATGCCGATGAAGCGATGCGCGCCGGTGCCGGCCCGGATTCTCAAGGCCTTGCCGTCGCGCAGCGCCGTCAGGACGTCCTCGGGAAACCCACGTCGGGTCCGCATCGCTGCGGGCACGGTAGTGCCGGCGCCGGGCTGACGCAACGACTGGTGGTAGCTTCGGAATCGCCCGGCTGGCGCTTCCCGGCCGCCGCCGCGAGCCGCCGGCTCGGCAGACTCCGCCCGGCCTGCTTGGCACGTGCGCGGTGGCCGCTTATGTCTAGGCGTGCTGCTCGCGTCCGGCGCCGCCATTCACCCCTCCAGGACCAACGGGCTCTGACCGCCGCCGCGTTCGACGTCGCGGTCGTCGGCACCGGTCCGGCCGGCTGCGTCACGGCCATCCAGCTGGCGCGGTCGGGAGTGCGCGTCGCTCTGGTGGACAAGGCGACGCTGCCTCGGTACAAGACCTGCGGCGGCGGGGTCGTCGGCCGCGCCCGTCGCCTTCTTCCCGTCGACATTGCTCCGGTCGTGGTGCGCGAGTGCCGGCACGCCGAGATCAACGTGCTGGACCAGGGCCTCGGCTTCGTGTGCGAGCGGGAGCGGCCCATCGTCTCGATGACGATGCGGAGCGAGCTCGACCATTTCCTGGCGCGGGCGGCGGTCGAAGCCGGAGCCACGTTGCTGGCTCCCGTCGAGATCCGGGGGTTTCGCACCGGCACGACCTGCGTCCTCGAAACCGCTGGTGGCTCTCTGATGGCAAGCCTGGTCGTCGCGGCCGACGGGGCCACGGGCTTCATCAGCCGTGCTGCCGGCTGGCCGCCGGGCCACGCGTCCATTCCGGCGCTGGAGTGCGAGATTCCGGTCGACGCGGCCACGTTCGAGCGCTTCGCCGGCACGGCCCGCTTCGACTTCGGCGTCATCCCCCACGGCTACGCCTGGGTCTTCCCGAAGGAGGCCCACCTCTCGGTTGGCGTCCTCAGTACGCGACGAGGATCGGTCGGGCTGAAGGCGTACCTGGCGCGGTACCTGGCGCAACGCGGCATCGCCACCGCGGGCGAAGCGGCACCGCACGGTTACGTCATCCCGATGCGACCCGTCGCCCGGACCTTCGTCAGGAATCGCACGCTGCTGGTAGGGGACGCGGCCGGGCTCGTCGAGCCGGTCGCAGCAGAAGGCATCAGCTTCGCGGTGCTCAGCGGCCGCCTGGCGGCCGACGCGATCGTCCAGGGCGGCTTAGACGAGTCTCGGGTTCGGGACTTGTACCATGCCTCGCTGCGTTCCCACATCCTTGCGGAGCTTCGGGCCGCGCGCCTGCTCGCCCGGGTCCTCTACGACTGGACCTATCTCCGCCGGTGGGCCTTCAGGATCAACGGGCGATTGCTCGCGGAGGGCGTGACGGACGTTTACATGGGAGAGCGCACGTATCGCGCGTCCCTCTCGCGCCCCCTCAACTACCTGCGCCTCCTGCACCTTCGGTGACTGCCGGAGGACGCCGTCGGCCTCAGTGGCTCCTCCGGGCGACAAGAGCGAGTCCGAAGCCCACGAAGACGACGCCTGTCACGCGATCCAGCGCCCGGGCGATGCCCGGACGGCCCAGCCAGCCGGCGAGCCGCGCCGTCGCCACCGTGAGCAGCGAGAACCAGAGCAGACCCTCCGTGGCGTGAATCGCCGCCAGCAGCATGCTGAACGATCGGACCGGCACGCCGGGCGGAACGAACTGCGGCAGGAAGCTCACGTAGAAGACGCCCACCTTGGGATTGAGCAGGTTGGTCAGCAGCCCGCGCCGGAACCAGTGGCCGGCGACCAGCCCGGGGTCGGGCTCGAGGTCGGCGTGCGGCCGCGCGGCGGCCGTCAGGGAAACCGGCGTGTGACGGCGGAAGAGCAGGGTGGCGCCGAGAAAGATCAGGTAGCACGCGCCGACGACCCGCAGCGCGTCGTAGGCGATGGTCGAGGCCGCGAGGAGTGCTCCCGCTCCGGCGGAGGCGGCGAGGCCCCAGGCCAAGCAGCCTAGGCAGATGCCGACTCCCGCGCTCATGGCATGGCGCGGCCCTTCGACCGCCGCGGTTCGCAGCACCAGGGTCGTATCGAGGCCCGGCGTCATGGTCAGTAGACCCGCCGCAGCGCTGAAGGCCAACAACGCCTGGCCGATCGTCAAGGCTCAGCTCCCGCGGCCGGAACCCACAGCCGCCTCATCCGAACTCGGGTCCCAGGATGCCGCCGAGCAGCCCGGGCCGACCCGCATACCGGTTCACTCCCCGGAACATCCTCGTTAGCGGCCGTGACAATGCGAAGCCGCGAGCCTGCACGAGCTCGACGGCCCAGGGGTTGGATCGCACGCAGTCGACGAACACTGCCTCGCGACGCGACCGGAGCAGGAACTCGTCCAGCAGCGTCGCGGCAACGCGTACGTCCCGCGCCACCCACGGGCCCAGCTGATCGGCGCGGGCGCCGCGCCGGCCGAACGAGTACCCGGCGACGCCCGACGGCGAACGGACCATGAGGGCGAAGTCCGGATTCTCGTCCGCTATGGAGCGCAGGATGGCGCTGCGGTCGGCCCCGAAGACCTGGCGATCGAGCTCCAGCAGCTCGCCGATCGCAACGGGCGCGGGTGCCGCAACGCCCGCGCCGGACGGGCGAGATAGCGTCCAGCGCTCGATCTCGTATTCCGTCTCGAACCCGAGGCGCGTGTAGAGCGGCTTCCCCGCCGGTGTGGCGTCGAGCTTGACGGAGGGAACGCGGCGCGCCTCGAGGTGCGCGATGGCGCGCTCGAGCAGTGCGGTCCCGATGCCTCGCCCGCGGTACCCGGGATCGACCACGAGCATGCCGATCCACCCCAGCCTGTCCTCGTAGACGACGGTCGTCGCGGTGCCCACGACGCGACCCCGGTGCTCCACCGCGAAGCATCCCTCTGGATCGGCGGCCAGCATCCGCTCCCAGTCGCTGGCCGTCTGGTTCCAGCCCAGCGCGTCCTTGAGGCGCATCGCGTGAGCGATGTCCTTCCTCGCCAGCAGCCGCAAGCGCATGTCCACGGGGATCCGGAACAACCTAACCTGGGGGCGGGCTCCTCGGCGGCCCCTTGACCGTGCGTCGCGCCTGGCGATGATTCCCCGGTCCCTTACACACCCCGGCCCAGGTCTGGCGGGAGCGGCGCGTCACGGGCGACAAGCTCGCCCGCGGCGCCGTCGTCGCGCCACCCGACCGGGAGACGCAGGCTCATCGGACACGGAGAGACTCATGGTCGCGAGGCAGCACCTGGCGCTCATCGGCGCAGTGGCGTGCACAACGATGTGCAGCAGCGGTGACCATATGGCCGCGAGCGGCGCGAAAGTGCCGACACCATCCGGGATCTACGTGTTGAACGACCCCAGTAACGAGCAACCCGCCAGCACGGCCTACGCCGCCGGCCTGGACACCTCGGGAGGATACGTCAGGGACGTTACGGGCCACGCCATCTTCGTCCCGATCGCGAAGATCCTCCCCTCGATCACGACCTGGGGCCAGTTCAACTGGAGCTGGGGGTATCTCGACACGCTGGTGCAGGCCGCCCTGGCGCACCAGAAGAAGTTTTCCATTGAGCTGGAGACGGGATACCAGACCGGCAGCACCTACCTGCAATCGTTGCCCGCTGGGTTCGCCGCGACGTGCGGGGCTGGCTGTGCACCGCTGTTCGACGTGTACACGACGGGCGGCGCCGTGAATCGCTGCATCAGCGCGTATGTACTCTTGCCGTGGGTGGCGAAGGTGCAGCAGTTCTGGGGCGCGGCCGCGACGGCGCTCGCTGCCCACCTGCAGGCGGACGGCGCCTACGGTTCCCTGACGCTGGTCCACGTGCCAGGCCTGAGCGTCTATGACGAGGAGATTCGTCTGCCGACGGGATATCCCCGGCCGACCTCCACGGACACGCTCACCTGCGCCGACTCGAGGCCCGCGTACCCGACGGTCATCACCGACGCCGATACCACCCGGTGGCGCAGCCTGGGCTACTCGGACACGGCCGTCGTCACCGGTTTCACCGCCGTCGCCACCTCTTTTGCGCGGGCCTTCCCGGATCGGTTTCTCGGCCTCAGCCTCTTCAATCCGGCCGCCATCGGCATTGACTTCCCGAATCTCACCGCTGACGCGGCCGGCTACGTGGCTTCCCAGATCGTGCAGTCGGTCTCGCACGTCGCGCCCGGCCGCGTGCAGGTGCAGGCGGACTTTCTCGACACGCAAGCCATCCTGCCGGAGGTCTTGAGTCTCGCGTCGCAGGATGCGGACTCGGTCGGTTGGCAGTCCAACAAGCACGGCGGGACTGGCGCCGGGTGCGACGGTGGCGGAGCGGGAACCTGCGGGCCCGACGGCCCCGCCAGTCCGTTCTTCCGCCTCCTGCAGGAGGGGGCGCAGAATCGCGGGGAGTACGTGGAGATCTGGTCGGCGGATGTCGTGCGGTTCCCCTTGAGCCTCGACGCGGCCAAGGCGGCCGGACTCTATCCGGCCCGCTGAGCCCGACGCGCCGCCGACGCGCGCGCGTGCCGCCGATCGCCGAGGAGGTGTCCGTGACTAAGCCGCCAGGGCGGCCCGACATCGTCGCCCCACTCAGCAGGCAGCTCGCGGTCTCCGACCTCGGCCGGAGCGAGGCATTCTACCGCGACCTGCTGGGATTCGAGCCGCGGGGCCACGGCGAGCTGGCGTCGGGCCCGGCGCGGATCCAGCTCGTGCTCGGCGACCAAGCGTCCGACAGCACCGGCCAGCCCCGGCCGCGCGGCGCGGCTATCCTCTTCATCCAAGTGGCCGACGTCGCCGCGACGCGCGAGTTCGTAGCCCGACGCGGTGCCGCGCCGAGCGAGCTGGAGAAGGTCAACTGGATCAAGATGCGGATGTTCCAGCTGCGC
>Ga0187773_10001114_pt1 | contig 10794 bp, 8 predicted proteins | sample 0216_BV02_MP05_1_FD_133133 | JGI IMG/M metagenome (GOLD analysis project Ga0187773, IMG submission 133133) | Tropical peat soil microbial communities from peatlands in Department of Meta, Colombia - 0216_BV02_MP05_10_MG | ecosystem: Environmental > Terrestrial > Soil > Wetlands > Peat | place...
GACAGTGAGCCCAATTTCAAGGTCGCGCCCGGAGGGTTCTACGACATCGATTACATCCTGTCGTATCTGCTGGTGATGTACGGCGTGAGGGACGTGCAGGGGAACACACGCGAGCGCTTGCACACGCTGGCGGCGCGGGCGTTGCTCTCCGACGATGACTGCGCTACCCTGGATGCTGGCGCCGAACTGCTCCGCACGATCGGCCACGTGGTGCGGCTGGTCACCGGCCGCGCGCGCAGATCACTGCCCAAGGCCGACCATCCGCGGCAGATGTGCGAACAGTTGGCGTCACGGATCCTGGGACGCGCGTTCCGGGAAGACCTCGAGCGGGACCTCGAACGAACGTACTGCTTGGTTCGGCCGGTCTACGAAAAGATCCTCGGACCCGCCTCCGTAGAAGTGTAGCGGACGTGCTGTCTTTGCGCCCGAGGCGAACTATGCGCGACCGTTCGCCACCAGCTTCAGAAACTCCGCATGCACCCGCGTATCCTTCGAGAGCTCGGGGTGGAACGTTGCCGCCATGATCTTGCCCTGGCGGACCAGAACCGGATCGTTTTTCTCTCGCGCCAACACTTCGACACTCGGACCCACGCGCTCGATCCTGGGCGCGCGGATGAAAACCATCTCCAGCGGTCCCCCGGGCAACTGTGTTTCACCCTCGCCGATGAAGCTGTCTATCTGGCGCCCGTAGGCGTTCCGGCGGACGGAGATATCGAGCGCGCCCAAGCTGGTCTGCGGCGGATCCTCGACTTCGCTCGCCAGCAGGATTGCTCCGGCGCAGGTGCCGAAGGCTGGCTTGGTGCGCACGAACTCACGCAGCTTCTGGAGAAAGCCGCCTTTTTCGAGAAATTTCAGGAAGGTGGTGGACTCACCCCCGGGAATGACCAGCGCATCGATCGAGTCAAGCTGCTCCGGTTTCTTGACCAGCACGACCGAGGCGCCGAGCTGCTCTAATCGTCGGCGGTGGGCGTCGAAGTCACCCTGGATTGCGAGTACGCCGATGGCCATCGCTGACATGGTGAGGAGGCGAGCCAGGAGCTAAAAGCTAAGAACCAAAAGCCAAAGCTGCTCTACCACCCTCTCGTCTGCAGCATCTGCTCCGGCGCAAGCGTGGCGACCGACAGCCCCTTCATCGTTCCAATGAGCGCCTCGCTGGCTTCGAGTAGGATCTTGGGATCGTCGAAGTGCGTGGTCGCCTTGACGATGGCGCGGGCGCGACGTTCGGCCTCGTCGCGCTCCTGCGGATTAGAGAGATCGAGCGGCGTGGACTTGTCCTTCATGAAAATTCCGGAGCCGACGAACACCGCCTCGGCGCCCAGTTGCATCACCAGCGCGGCGTCGGCAGGCGTGGCGATGCCGCCGGCGGAAAAGTTGGGTACTGGCAGCTTGCCTTCCCGCGCCACCATGCGCACCAGTTCAAAGGGCGCGCCCCATTCCTTAGCTTTGGCCATCAGCTCGTCCTCGCGCAGGATGGTGAGGAGCTTCATCTCGTGGACGATCTGGCGAATGTGCTTGACGGCGTGCACCACGTCGCCGGTGCCGGCTTCGCCCTTGGTGCGGATCATGGCCGCCCCCTCGCCAATGCGCCGCAACGCTTCACCCAGATTGCGTGCGCCGCACACGAACGGCACCTTGAAGGCGTGCTTGTCCACGTGGTGCTCTTCGTCGGCGGGAGTGAGGACCTCGGATTCGTCTATGTAGTCCACGCCCAGCGCTTCCAGGATCTGCGCCTCGGCGAAGTGGCCGATACGGCACTTGGCCATCACGGGGATGGAGACGGCAGCCATGATCTCGCGGATCCTGCGCGGCGACGCCATCCGCGCAACCCCGCCCTCGGCGCGGATCTGCGCCGGCACGCGCTCCAGCGCCATTACCGAGACAGCTCCCGCCTTCTCTGCGACCGTTGCCTGCGCGGCGTCGGTCACGTCCATGATCACGCCGCCCTTGAGCATCTCGGCCAGGCCGGTCTTCAAACGCAGCCCGCCGCTACCATTAGTCTCCGACATACGCTGCCTCTTCGCCCTTAGGTTCTTGCCGTGTGGGAACGAATCTATTCTACCGCTTGCATCGCCTCCATGACACCCACCACGAGGGCGCAGAGGCCATAGATGCATTCGTGAATCTGTGCCTCCGTGGTTAGTTCTTCAGATTTCGTCCGTACTGCGGGAGCGCTTTCTGCCGTTGGGGGCGACCGCCGATTGCTTGAGCAGCCTGGTCATCTGAGACTTGCTGAGGTACTTGGCAAACATCCGATGGGGATCGACGGCGATGAATGTCCCCTGGCTGCGCGCCAGCACCTCGCCCTTCTGATTGTGGATCTCGGCCAGATTGATGTGCCGCTTTCCGCGGACGCTCTTCTCCCAGCCCACGGCGACTAGCGGCTTGCCCAGCGGCACCGGCTTCAGGTATTCGACCGTCATCTTCGACGTCACAGCAATGACATGGTGGAGCTTGTTTACCTTGCCCATTGCCTCGTCGAGGATGGTGGCGATGATGCCGCCGTGGGCGTGCTTAGGCGGACCCCAGAAGCGCTCGGACAAGCGGAAGCGGCAGACGAAGTGCCGGCCGTCATCATCAAGGAGGAACTTCAGGTGCATGCCTTGCGGGTTGTCCTTGCCGCAGGCGAAACAGAAGTTGCGATGGCTGCGGAAATGCTTGGTGTCGTGTCCGTGGGCTCGTTTAGGCATGACTCTCGCTTATGTGACTACACGATCCGCCAGAGCGATGCAACTTCTGTATCCAGACCTTCCGAAACTGTCCCTGGCGGTTGCCGCCGGTGTTACGCTTATAAGCAGGGCGGGGGTGCCGCTTCTATCCCGCGAACCAATGCAAGGGATGCCGCAGCGCGCCGCTCTCCGTGCAGACATGTTGCAGAAACGCATCGACGATCACGCCATCATCTCGCCCCAGGCGGTGCGCGAGGCGGAAGACATCTTTCACACGCACCTCAAGCGCGTGGGGCTGAAGCTCACCGACCAGCGCGATACCATCCTGCGCACTTTCTTGGAGACCCGCGCCCACCTTTCCACCGACGAACTGCACGGTCTGGTGAAGAAGAAAGACCCGCGCATCGGCATCACTACCGTCTATCGCACGCTGAAACTGCTGGCTGCCTGCGGCCTGGCCAGCGAGGTCGCGTTCCACGACGGCGTGGCCCGCTTTGAGCACCAGTACAACCGCCGCAGCCATCATCACATGGTCTGCACGACCTGTGGCAGTTCGGTAGAGTTCTTTTCCCCCGAGGTGGGCCGGCTGGAGCAGGAGATCGGCCGCAAGCATCGCTACCTCACCACCCGCCACACCTTCCAGATTTACGGCATCTGCGAAAACTGCCGCAAGAAATCATTGGCCCGGACGTAAGGGCGCAGCGGTTGTGTCCCCCAAGAACGCGCCTTTGGCTCAATGACTCAACCCCTTCACCACCACTCCGTTCGCCATCACGAAACGGACGCGTCCCAACTCGCCGATGTCCTTCAGCGGATCGTCATCAACGGCGATCAGGTCGGCGAACTTTCCGGCTTCGATCGCGCCGGCCTGCTCCTGCCATCCCAGCAACGTGGCGGCGTTCACCGTGGCCGCACGAATGGCCTCGAGCGGCGACATGCCTGCGCGCACCAGCGCCTCAAACTCGTGCGGCAACATCTCCGGATCATCGTCGAGGCCGAAGGAGATCTTCAAGCGATACTTCAAGGCCAGCGCGAAGGCGCCGGGCTGGAACTTCATGATTGCCTTTGTTTTTTCCAGCGTGACCGCTTCCTGGCCGTGGGTAGTACCGAGCTCCACGCTATGCTGAAAAGTGTAAAGCGTAGGCACCAACCAGGTGCCCTTCCCGGCCATCAGTCGTGCGGCTTCTTCGTCGAGCATCGTGCCGTGCTCGATGGTGTCCACGCCCGCGCGCACCGCCGCCTTGATGCCCTCGGTGCCTTCGGCGTGGGCCATCACGCGCTTGCCGGCGTGATGGGCCACCTCGACTGCTTTCGCCATCTGCTCTTGGCTAAGCTCCTGACGGTTGAAGTCGCTCATGGGATCGCTCACGCCGCCGGTGGCCATCAGCTTGATCCAGTCGGCCCCGTACTTGACGTCATAGCGCACGGCCGTAGGAACCTGGGTGACGTCATCGGCCAGGTTGGTGCGCCGCGGCAAAGCCTGGTCGGGGGCGAGGACATCGGCGTCGCCGTGGCCGCCGGTCACCGAGATGCAGCGTCCGGCAGAGGCCATGCGTGGCCCGCGGACCAGCCCCCGGCGTATGCCGTCGCGGAGGGCGAGCTGCCCGTAGCCGAGGTCGTTCTCGCAGGCATCGCGCAGACCGGTGAAGCCGTGGTCGAGCCAGCTCTCCAGATTGTGCACGCCCCAAACCGTCCCCATGGCGGAGGAGTAGCGCAGGTCGCGCATGGGTGAGTAGTCCTTGGGATTGCCCAGGACGTGAGCGTGGCAGTCGATCAGCCCGGGTAGCACGGTGGAACGGCTGAGGTCGATGATGGCTGCGTCCTTGGGGGCGTGCGCCTGGACTTGCACCAGCGGTCCCACGTCCTTGATGCGTTCGCCCTCGATGAGCACGCCCTGGTCGGCGCGATACGTGCCCTCACGCACGTCCAGCAGACGCCCGGCCTTGATCAGCGTGACTTTCGGTGGGGGTGGGTTGTCTTCGGCGAACCCCGGAGTGGAAAGCGCAACCAACAGACACACAACCGACGCGATGTGACGCATGAGCCCCCTCAAAATTGGATTGACAGAGGGGAAAGTATACAGGCGTTCTACGGCGCGGTCCTCCGCATCACGAAATACAACGCGGGCCCTGCCGCCACCAGCGCCAGCCCCAACAGCAATCCGCGCGTCAGACCCTGCTCGCTCACATTTCGCGCGATCGCGACGCCGAGCAGGAGTGAGGGGAGAAATGCGATCAGCACGGCGCCCGCCAGCCCGCCGGGCACACGGAAAGGACGCGGCAGTCCGGGCTCGCGCACCCGCAGCACGATGAGCGCGGCAAACTCCAACACGATGCTCAGTCCTGCCAGCATGACGTCGAGTTCGATCAGCCGCTCGAATCCCAACCCCAGCGAAAGCGACCAGACCGCGGCGCAGACCAGGATCGAGACCCACGGCGCTCCCGTGTGGGTGCTGGTGCGGGAGAGCAGGCGCGGCAGCAGCCCGTCCTTCGCCATCGCCATCGGGACGCGGGAATAGGAAAGCACCAGGGCGTTCATCATGCCCAGGCCGCACAGCATTCCGCCGGCGACGACCGCCAACCCCAGCGCGCGCCCGCCGACCGAGGTCGCTACCTCGACCCATGCTCCGGTGTTCCAGGCGGCGGGAGCGATGCCGATGCGCCAGGCCGCGCCGACGACGATGAGATAAGTCGCTGCTACCGCTGCGACCGCCAGGAAGACGGCCAAGGGGTAGTTGCGCTGCGGGTTCTCCACCTCGCCCGCGACGGTGGAGGCGTTGTCCCATCCCATGTAGTTCCACATCACCACTAGCACGCCCATCATTAGCGGCAGATGCGCGCCGATCATGGGCGGCGCGGCCACGCGCGGCTTCAGAATGGCCTCGACCACCAGGACCACGAAGGGCGCCAGCAGCAGCACGCCCACCAGCACCGAGCCGTTGCCCACCGAGCGGGCGGAAGCAAGGTTCCACGCGACGCACATGGCGATCACCGCAACGCCTACCGCCAGCGCCACGTGGCCATCTCCCATGCGCGGCCAGATCCGCCCCAGGTAAAGCACGAAGAGCGTGGGATAGAGCGCCATGTCAAAGACGCTCGCGGCCAGTGACAGCCACGCCTCCTGGAATCCCCAGAACGGTCCCATGGCCCGTCGCACCCACTCGTAATAGCCGCCCTCTTCCGGAACGGCGCTGGCCAGCTCGCCCACCATCAGCGCTGTGGGCAACGCCCAGAGAACCGGGGTTATGAGCAGCACCAGAACCGCGCGTCCGTAGCCGGCGCTCTGCACCAGGTCTTCCAGACCGTACGGTCCGCCCGAGACCATGAAGTAAGTAGCTGCCACCAGCGGGATGAGCGTCAACTTCCTCCGCGCGATGCGAACCATTCTTACCGTGGCCATGCGCGCAGCATAACATTCAGGTTTGCCCGCGCGGACCGCGATGACGCATGTCGCCGTGACATCCGCAAGGCGGAACAGAACCTGGAGAAGGCCGTCCGCAAGCACGGCGAACACAGCAAGCAGGCGGAGGAGCGCCGCCGTCAGCTCGAAGAGGTTCGGCGACGCTGCCATTGGGAAGAGCACGGGCACCGCTAGTCTGGGGCTCCCGCTTTTTGGTGGACAAGTGCCGCCTCGGGACGGTTGCGCCACCGTCCCGCAGGCCTCGGTTCATCGCATTCTGAACCCCTCAGTAGTTGGCGGCGCCCTCGGGCGAGTGTCCACGCTTGTAGACGAGCATGGTGCGCTCGAAATCCATCACCTGCCTGCCGTCCTGATTGAAGCCGCGTGTGTGCACGGTGACGATGCCCTGTCCCGGTCGGCTCCTGGATTCCCGTTTGGCAATCACTTTGGATTCCGCGTAGAGCGTGTCCCCGGCAAAGACTGGGTGCGTGCACCGGACCTTGTCCCAGCCGAGATTGGCCACCACTTTGGCGCTGACGCTGTGCACGCTCATCCCCGTCAGGATGGAAAAGGTGAGCGTGCTGTCCACCAGGCACCTCTTCCATTCAGTGCGGGCGGCATAGGCAGCATCGAAGTGGAGCTGCTGTGAGTTCATGGTCAGTAGGCAGCCCCAGATGTTGTCGGTCTCTGTGATGGTCCGCCCGGGACGATGCTCGAAGATGTCGCCGATCTCCAGTTCGTCGTAGTAGAGGCCGTAGGCCTCGCGGTACCGCCTCCGGCCCACCTTCTTGTACATGGGAACCAGTTTCTTCATGGACCACTCCTGTTGGCGCGGCGGCAATAGTACCAAGGACCGAGAACCGAGGACCGAGTACCGAGTACCAGGCAACGGACCCGTTTTTACTGGGTACTGGGTACTGGGTACTCGGCACTACCCCGTGCTATGCTGCGCGAAAAGGCGAGGAACGAGTGCTGCGGGAGCTACGGGTCGAGAATTACGCCGTCATTGACAATGCGGCTGTCGAATTCGCGCCGGGTTTGAACCTGCTGACGGGCGAGACCGGGGCAGGGAAGTCCATCCTCATCGATGCCCTGGCGCTGCTTCTGGGAGAGAAATCATCGTCCGACATAGTTCGCCACGGTGCGGAGAAGGCGGTGGTGTCGGCGGTTTTCGAGGCCGAAGGCGAGGCCATCAAGGTGCTCGATGCCAATGGTATCGATGCCGCCGAGGACGAGATCATCCTGCGGCGGGAGATCGCGGCCGGAGGCAAGAACCGTGTTTTCGTCAACAACCAGCCGGCGACGGTGGCGGTCTTGAAACAACTGGGGCCACACCTGGCGGCGGTGCACGCGCAGATGGAGTCGCTGCTCGCCTTCGACGCAGAGGCGCGATTGGAGTTGCTCGATGCCTTTGCCGGTGTCGAGGTCGATGCAACCGAGCAGGCGTACCAGAAGTGGCGCAGGCTGCGGGAGCGAGTCGCCGAACTCGAACGCGACGAGCAGGACCGCCTGCGCCTCGTGGACCTGGGGAGCCTCCAGAAGAATGAGATCGAGCAGGCGAAGCTCACGCCAGGCGAAGACGAGCATCTTGAGGCCGAGAAGCGCGTGCTGGCCAACTCCGAGAAAATCTATGCCGCGGCCATGGGCGCCTATGATGCGCTTTACGAAGGCAATGCGGCGGCGGCCGTATCGCTGCGCGCGGCGGCACGGCACTTGGAAGAAATTGCGCGATACGACGCGCAGTTTCAGGCAGCGCTGGTGGCGGTGGAGTCGGCGCGGCTCGCGGTCGAAGATGTCGGATTCACGGTGCGCGACTATAGCGAGCGGGTGGAGGCCTCGCCGGAAAGGCTGGGACAGATCGAAGACCGGCTGGCGCTGCTTGACCGGCTCAAGCGCAAGTACGGTGCAACGCTCGCGGACGTGATCGCTTACGGGGAAGAAGTCGCGCGCAAGCTGGATGACGTCGAAAACCGCGACGAGGTCCTGAGGAAATTGCGGCAGGACTTGGCTGCGGCGGGTGGCGAGTATCTCGAGACGGCACGGGCGCTCTCCCGTCGGCGCTACCAGGCGGCGCGCAAGCTCGAGAAACTGGTGGAGTCGGAACTGGAAGAACTGGCGATGAAGGGCCGGTTCAAGGTCGAAGTCAGCGGCTCGGACGAGCCAGAGAACTGGTCGGGTGCGGGCTTCGACCGGGTCGCGTACCTGATTGCCACCAACCCCGGCGAGCCGTTGCGTCCGGCGGAGCAGATCGCCTCGGGCGGCGAACTTTCTCGGGCGATGCTCGCCCTAAAGGTCAGCGTGGAAAGCGGGGCCGGCCGTGCTAAACGTCGCGAGCGCACGCTGGTGTTTGATGAGATCGATACCGGTATCGGCGGGCGCGCGGCGGAAGCCGTGGGCAAGAAGCTGAGGGTGCTTGGACACGTGCACCAGGTACTGTGCATCACGCACCTGCCGCAGATCGCTGCCTTCGCCGACCATCATTACCTCATCGAGAAGCGGGAAGCGGGCGGACGCTCGCGGACCAGCGTGCGGCGGCTCGATGACCATCAGCGCCGCGAGGAGATCGCGCGCATGCTGAGCGGGGAGCGGTTAACAGTGACGTCGAGAAAGCATGCAGAGGCCATGCTGGAGAATTTGTGATCGTTCTTGGGTTTCCGGCCCGGCTGAAGCCCCTTCGGTGTCGTGAGGCATTTCTTAGCAACCAGCTAGTGCGCCGTGCCTTCCAGTTCGTCGGCCAGCTTGCCGGCTCCGTACAGCTTGCGCAGGGCCTCGATCATGGCCGCGCTGTGTACCGCCACCGCGCGGTTGGTCTCTTCGTCGTAAACGAAATCTCCCGCCAGGGATTCGATGTTGCCATCGAAAATCAGCCCCACCAATTCCGCACTTCTGTTGATCACCGGCGAGCCTGAGTTGCCTCCGACCACATCGCAGGTGCTGACGAAGTCCAAGGGTGTCGCAAGGTCAAGTTTCCCGATCCCCTCGCGGTAGCGAGCTGGCAAGTCAAAAGGTGGTGCGAGATCGAAGCTGTGGGCGCGGTCGTAGAGTCCATAGAAAGTCGTCTTGTAGGGCGCCTTGGTGCCGTTCATTGGGTAGCCCTTCAAGGTTCCATAGGAGAGGCGAAGGGTGAATGTGGCATCCGGATACGCTGACTTGCCGTACGCGAGGAAGCGTGCTTTGCCGAGCTTCTCGCCGGCCGTCTGCTCGACACTCTGCACGTTGTCTTCGAACCACTTGGTCAGGGCGCGAGACAGGGGATCGATTTTGCGTGCCAGGGCGATCATGGGATCGTCAGACGCGGCCACGGCCGCTTCACCGCCTTCCAGCAGCGCTTTGCGCACCTTCGGGTCGGCCAGATGCGTTCCTCCGATGACCTCAGCAGCCACCGCGTCCGGCGTGCGGCCGGCGAGGACGGTCTTTACGAACTCATCGTCAGCGCCCAGTTCCCGGGCTGATTCCGCGAGCCCACCGCTCAGGCGCGCCTTTTCCAATTCCGGATAGATAGGCGCGGGCGAGAGCAGACGATACCGCAGGGACTCCAGTTGCGCCTCGTGGAAACCAAGCAGGCGCTCACCGTCTGGTTTCTTGATCTCCGCCACATACTGCACGAGGGACAGCGCCAGACTGGCAAGCTGGGAGTCGAGACGCCGGAAGATCTGCTTTTTTGTCATCGGCGCAGCCTTGGCCTCGGCAGTGGCAATGGCGTCCCAGGCGCCGCCGAACTCCGACTGCCATTCCGGCTTGGAAGCCACGAGCTTGCGGAATTCATCTTCTTCCGCCTGCTTCTTGGCTATCACCTGCTTGTCGAGCAAAGCCTGGTACGTGCCTTGATAGGCTTTTACGGCATTTTCCAGGCTCAGGCTCAGTGCTTCCGACTGGCGCGCCTGCTCTTGTCCTTTGGCCGAATACTGCCTCAGCACCTCGAGGCGTTTCCTGAGCCAAGCCTGGATCAGCGGCAGGCGGACATCACGTTCACGCAGTATCTGCGCCATCGTATCCAGCCGCCACGTCGTTCCCGGATGCCCTGAAACAAAAACCAGTTCGCCGTTGACCGCGCCCTTGGCATTCCACTTGAGGTAGTTCGCGCTCTCCAGGGGCTTGCCGTTTTCATAGACGCGGAACAGCGCCATGTCCAGGTCGTAGCGCGGATAGGTGAAGTTGTCGGGGTCGCCGCCGTAGTAGGCGATCTGCTGCTCGGGAGCAAAGACGATGCGCACGTCGGTGTACTTCTTGTAGCGGTAGAGCCAGTATTCACCGCCCTGGTAAAGAGTGACCACATCGGAGCGCAACCCAGTCTTCTGCTCGCTCTCGCGTGTGATTTGCGCGATCACGTCCCGGCGGGCGGCCAGCGCCTTCTGCGGGTCGGCGATGCCTTTGACGGCACTCTGCACGCGCTCGGTGACGTCCTCCATAGACATCAGGACGTTCACCTCGAGGTCCGGCGACTTGATTTCCTGTTCCGTGGTCGGCGCGTTGAAGCCGTCGCGGACATAGTCATGTTCCGCGGTCGAGTTCTTCTGTAGCTGTCCAATGGCCACATGATGGTTCGTCAGCAGCAGGCCGTGGGGGCTGACGAACGATCCAGAGCCGCCGTCGTTCAGACGGACGCTGGAAAGCCGAACGTGTTCCAGCCATTGCGGCGTGGGCGTGAAGCCGTATCGCTCCTGCAGCAGCTTGCTGGGGGGATTATCGAAGGTCCACATTCCCTCGTCGGCCACCGCTGCACCCGCCA
>Ga0187773_10001115_pt1 | contig 10792 bp, 9 predicted proteins | sample 0216_BV02_MP05_1_FD_133133 | JGI IMG/M metagenome (GOLD analysis project Ga0187773, IMG submission 133133) | Tropical peat soil microbial communities from peatlands in Department of Meta, Colombia - 0216_BV02_MP05_10_MG | ecosystem: Environmental > Terrestrial > Soil > Wetlands > Peat | place...
GCGACCTGCACCCCCGCCACCGCGCGATAGTAGAGCCGTGGCCCGAGCAGCGCGAGGCGGGACCCTGATCGCCGGCGGCGGCTTCGCCGGGGCGTACGTGGCGCGCTACCTCGGCAAGGCCGGCGCGACGATCGTCAGCCCGGAGAACTTCATGCTGTTCACCCCGCTCCTTCCCGAGGCTGCCTCCGGGACGCTCGAGCCGCGCCATGTCGTCGTCCCGCTACGTCTGATGTGCCCGCACTCGGAGCTCCTGCTCGGCAGTGTCACCGGGCTCGACGCCGCCAGGCGCACGGTCGCGGTCGACTCCGCCGACGGCCCGTTCGAGGTCACCTACGAGAACCTCGTCCTTGCGCTCGGCTCGATCGCACGGACGCTCCCGATCTCCGGACTGGCCGAGCATGGGCTGGGCTTCAAGGACCTCGCGGACGCGATCGCCCTGCGCAACCATGTGCTCGGCCAACTCGAGGCCGCAGCGGTGGCCGAAGAGGACTCGGCCGCGCGGCATTTGACGTTCGTCTTCGTCGGTGCCGGCTATGCGGGAGTCGAGGCACTCGCCGAGCTCTCGGACCTGGTCTCCGACGCGATGCGCCACTACCCCGAGCTGCACGGCCGCGCGCGCCGCTGGGTGCTGGTCGACGCGGCGCCGAAGATCCTCCCGGAGATCCCGAGCCGCCTGGGCGACTACGCGGCCGAGCAGCTGACGAGGCGCGGGATCGAGATCCACGTCTCGACGACGCTCGAGTCTGTCGATGCCGAGACCGCCGTCCTCTCAGACGGAACGCGCATTCCGACCGCGACGCTCGTCTGGACGGCCGGCGTCCGCGCCAATCCGCTGCTGGCCCGGCTGGGCCTGCCGCTCGACGAGCGCCACCGCGTGCGGGTCGACGAGACGCTGCGGGTCGAGGGCCACGAGAACGTCTGGGCGCTCGGCGACTGCGCGGCCGTGCCGAACCTGGCCTCGCCGGGCCCGCCCGACCCGCCGACCTCGCAGCACGCCCTCCGCCAGGCGCGGCGCCTGGCCAAGAACCTCCGCGGCGACCCGCAGCCGTACCGCTACCGCACGCTCGGCCAGGTCGCGACCCTCGGCCGCTACAAGGGCATCGCCGCCGTCCCCGGCCTGCGCCTGACCGGCTTCCTCGGCTGGTTCGTGACGAGGACGTACCACCTCTTCCAGCTACCGCTCTTCTCCCGGAAGCTGCGCGTCGTCGTCGACTGGACCGTGGCGCTCTTCTTCCAGCGCGACATCGCGGAGCTCGGGATGCTCGGCCACCCGCGAGGGCTCGGCGATGAATGACGACCTGGCCCGCGCGTACGCATTCCTCGCTCGCGGGGACACATGGGGGAACCGGTCGCTGGAGTCCACGGTGGGAACCGCGGTCTACCTTGACGAACTCCCGAGGCGGCTCGATGCCAACTACCTCCGGGTCGAGCATGAGGCGACGCCCGAGGAGGTCGAGGCCGAGGCCCGGCGGCTCCGCCGGCGGATGGTCTTCGTGCCTGATGCGGAGCTCGGCGAGCGGCTCGTGCCGTACTTCGACGAGCAAGGCTGGCGAGTGAGCCGTGTGACCGTGATGGCGCAACTGCGCGAGCCCGACCGCAGCGCCGATCTCGGCCTCGTCGAAGAGGTGACCGAGGAGGAGCTCCGGCCCGCGCGGCTGCACATCAACGCAGGCACGCCCTGGGGCCGGCCGGAGGTCATGGAGCAGCTCTTCGCCGGGAAGCACGTCATCGGGCGCCTGATCGAGGCGCGCTACTTCGCGGTGAAGGTCGGCGGAGAAGTCGTGAGCTACACGGACCTCTACCAGGACGGCGCGGAAGCGCAGGTCGAGGACGTCGCCACACTGCACGAACACCGCGGCCGGGGCTACGCGACCGCGGTCGTGCTCGCCGCGATCGCAGCGGCGCGCGAGCGCGGCGCCGAGTTCGTCTGCCTCGTCGCCGACTACGAGGACTGGCCGAAGGAGCTCTACCGCCGCCTCGGCTTCGACGAGCTCGGCTACTACGTCAAGTTCATCGCGCCGGCCACGTAAGAGCCCTCACGCCGAGCCTCAGCCACCGAGCCCGGTTTGCCGATACAGAAGGCTGCGATGACGGGAGCCCACTTCCCCTGGCAGCCTCTCGGGACGCTCCTCGTAGAGCAGGGCGTCCTGACCTCTGACCAGCTCGACGTGGCGCTGGCCGAGCAGCGACGGAGCGGCCGCGTCCTCGGCCAGATCCTGGTGGGCTTCGGGTACGTGACGGGGCTCTCGCTTGCGAGTGCGCTGTCCGAGCAGCACGGCGTCGAGCTGCGTCCCACGAGCCGGCCTGCGCCGCCGCACGAGATCGAGCCCGGCCGAGTTTCCCGAAGCGCGGAGGGCGAAGCTTCGTGGCGCCCCCTCGGACGGCTGCTCGTCGAGAAGGGCTACGTCACCGAGCTCGAGCTCGAGGAGGCCCTGGCGCAGCAGCTCCGGCGCGAGGGGTCGCGGCTCGGAGAGATCCTGGTCGAAGGCGGCTACGTCTCCGGCCCCGAGCTGGCTCGAGCGCTCGCCGAGCAGCACGGCATCGAGCTCGAGGAGCCCGGGGTCGACCTGGAGGCGGTGATCCGGCCTCCCGCGCCGGGGGAGCCGGTCTACCAGGTCTGCGACGTCGTTCTCGAACCGACCTACCTGATGAAGGCCGTGCTCTCCGAGAGCCACAACTTCCTCGAGGCCACCGACTTCGCCTTCGAGTACCTGGACGGGAACGAGCCCGAGGCGCTCGAGATCCGGCGCGTCGACGACGAGACCTGCGAGACGGTCTGGACGTACAGCGAGAGCCGCGCCGCGGCCGAGTCCGCCGCCAAGCCGAACCTGGTCTCGACCTTCGGCTTCGATCCCACCCGCTGGGACGCCGGCTCGCAGCTCCGCTAGCCGGTCGGTTCCGTCGTACCGGCCGCCTGTAGCGTGGCGGCATGACCCGCGCACCCGGCTCCGCGAGCGCCCTCAGAGTGCGCGGGCTGGCCAAGCGCTACGGCTCGCTCGTGGCGCTCGGCGGGGTCGACCTCGAGGTCGCCGGGGGCGAGCTGGTCGGCCTGCTCGGACCAAACGGCGCCGGCAAATCGACGCTCGTCAAGATCGCCTGCGGGCTCGTCCGCCCCTCGGCCGGAAGTGCGGAGATCTGCGGGCTGCGCGCCGGGTCGCACGAGGCGCGCCGCTCCCTCGGCTACCTGGCCGAGCTGTTCCGCTTCCCGGGCTGGGCCTCCGGCGACGAGGTGCTCGAGCTCCACCAGCGCCTGGCCGGCTCGCGCGGCGGCCAGCACGAGCGGCACGAGCTGCTGGAGCTGGTCGGCCTGGCGGACGCGCGCGACCGCCGCGTCGAGGAGATGTCGAAGGGCATGCAGCAGCGGCTCGGCATCGCCCAGGCGCTGGTCGGCTCACCGCCGCTCCTACTCCTCGACGAGCCGACGAGCGCGCTCGACCCGGTCGGACGCCGTACGGTCCGCACACTCCTCGAGGAACTGCGCGGCCGCGGCATCTCGGTGCTGCTCAACTCGCACCTGCTGAGCGAGATCGAGCTCGTCTGCGACCGCGTGGCGATCCTGCTTCGCGGCCGCGTCGTGACCGAGGGCTCACCCGCCGAGCTGTCGAAGCCGCGCGGTGTGGAGATCGAGACCGACGAGGGCGTGCGCCTGTTCGAGGGCGCAGGCCGCGAGGATGTGCCGCGCCTCGTCGAGGAGCTCGTGGCGGCGGGGCGGAAGATCTACGAGGCGCGCGTCCTGACCTCGACGCTCGAGGACACGTACCTCGAGGCGGTCGGAGGCCAGTCGTCGTGACCGCGGTCCTGACGATCGCCGGCTACGGCCTGCGCGAGGCGCTGCGACGGAAGGTGTTCGTCGTCGTCCTGCTGCTGACGCTCGGCTTCCTGGCGCTGTACTGGCTCGCCAACCACTACGTCTTCCGGGACATCGCCCACGTCTCGCCGCCGGTGGGCATCGAGCCGAGGCCGTTCGCGGGCGCGTTCGTCTTCGGCCTGGCGATGTTCGCCACGCTCTTCCTCGGGACGGTGCTCGCGATCTTCCTCACGCTCGGGGTCGTCAGTGGCGACGCGGAGCGCGGGCTCCTGCAACCGCTGATCGTCCGGCCGGTGAGCCGCCCGACGCTGCTCGCCTCCCGCTGGCTCGGCGCGGTCGCGGTGTGCGCGCCCTACGTCGGCGCGGTCTACGTCGCGGCGATGTTGATCACCGGCCTCACCGGTCACTGGTGGCCCGACCACCTGGTCGCGCCGGGGCTCGAGCTCGCGGCCGGCGTCGCATTGATAGCCGCGATCTCGCTGCTCGGCTCCGTCTTCCTCAGCTCGACGGCGAACGGGATCGCCGTCTTCATGGTCTTCGGTGCCGGTCTCGTCTCCGGCCTGCTCGGAACGATCGGCCACGCGCTCAACTCGCACACGCTGGAGCACGCCGCCAAGATCGCCGCCTGGCTGCTCCCGTTCGAGGCCCTCTACCAGGACGGGCTGCGCGAGATCACCGCGAACACGACCGGCCTGACCGGCTTCCTGCTTCAGCTCGGCCCCTTCGGCGGCGCGTACACCGGCGGTACCAGCGTCCGGCTCTGGGCCGTCGCGTACCTGTTGATCGTCGCCGCCCTGGCCGCGTACGGCTTCAGCCGCCGCGACCTCTGATCACTGCAGCGTCTTCAGCGCCTTGCTCAGCGACTGGCGGGTCGTGAGCACGCCCTCGAAGAGGTCGCCGTGCTCGGCCACGCGCTTTCGGACGGCGTCCATCGTGAACGCCGCCGGGTCGAGCGACTCGTCCACCTCTTCCCAGCGCAGCGGCGTCGACACCGGTGCGCCCTCCTTCGGCCGCACGGAGTAGACCGAGGCGATCGTCTTGCCCTCGCCGTTCTGGTTGGCATCGATCAGGACGCCGCGGCGCTTCGCCTTCGACCACTCGGTCGTGACCAGGCCGCGATGCGTCGTGGCCAGCGCGCCGGCGACGATCTCGGCGAACTGGCGCGTGTCCTCGTAGGTCGAGCGCCGCTCGACCGGCACGAGCACGTGGATTCCGTCCGCGCCGCTCGTCTTGCAGAACGACCGGAGGCCGATCGTGTCGAGCACCTCCTTGACCAGCAGGGCGACCCGCACCGTCTCCGGGAAGCCGACGTCGGGCGAGGGGTCGAGGTCGAAGAGCACGAAGTCGGGCCGGTCGAGCCTGTCGACCCGCGAGTACCACGTGTTCAGGTCGATGCAGGCCATGTTCGCCATCCAGAGGAGCGCGAGCTCGTCGTTCACGAGCGGCGCGTCGATCCGGCGCCGCCGGCGCGGGCGCTCGCGGCCGGTCACCTCGATGCTCACCGTCGGGATCCAGTCGGGCATCCCGGCCGGCTTGTCCTTCTGGAAGAAGTGCTTGCCCTGCCAGCCGTCCGGATAGCGCTTCATCGTGAACGGCCGGTCGCGGAGATGCGGGACGACGACCGGCGCAACGTCGCGGTAGAACGCGAGCAGGTCGCCCTTCGTGATCCCCTCGTCCGGCCAGAACTCCTTGTCGAGGTTCGAGAGGCGCAGGACGCGCTTGCCCTTCGTGACCACCTCGGGAACGGGCCGGGCGAGCTCGCGCCGGACCTCGCTCGCGTCCTTGTCGTCGCGCAGGCCGAGGTAGACCGGCGCGCGGAGGCGGCCGTCGTGCGTGAACTCGGCGAACGACACCTCGGCGACGAGCTTCGGCTCGACCCAGAGCACGTCGCCCTTGCGCACCCGCGGCATCTTCGGCTCCTGCGCGAAGGGCGAGGTCTTGCGCGCGAGCGGCCGCAACGTCTTCAGCAGCCGCTCGATCTCCGCGTCGTCGAAGCCGGTGCCGACGTTGCCGACCCAGCCCAGCTCGCCGCCCTCGTAGGCGCCGAGGACGAGCGCGCCGAACGAGCCCTCGCGCCGGCCCTGTCCGCGCGTGTAGCCGGCGACCACGAACTCCTGCTCGGCGTGGGCCTTGAACTTGAGCCAGTCGCGCGAGCGCCTGCCCGGCTGGTAGCGCGAATCGAGCCGCTTGCCCATCACGCCCTCGAGCCGGCGCTCCTTCGCGGCTGCGAGCAGCGCCGGGCCGTCGTCGAACGACTCCGAGAACTGCACGGTGCGGTTACGCCGGTCGAGCAGCTTCTCGAGGCGCTTGCGACGTTCGGAGAGCGGCAGGTCGACGATCGGCTCCCCCTCGACCTCGAGCAGGTCGAAGAGGTAGTAGACGATCGGCGTGCCGGGCTTCGCCTGCTGCATCGCCGAGAAGCTCGGCCGGCCTTCGTCGTCGAGCGCGCAGACCTCGCCGTCGACCACGCAGTCCGGGGTCTTCAGCGCCCTGGCGAGCTCCTTGGCGACGTTCGCGAAGCGCTTGGTGTAGTCCTGGTCCTTGCGCGTGCGCAGAGCGGCCTCGCCCCCGGCCACGCGCGAGACGATCCGGTAGCCGTCCCACTTGATCTCGAACTCCCAGCCCTCGCCGCGCGGCATGTGCCGCTCGTCCTCGAGCGTAGCGAGCATCGGCGCGTACTTCCGGCCGGAGACCCCGGCGGCGCCGTCCTCGCGCTTGCGCAGGATCAGCCAGTTCTGCTCCTTGCCGTCCAGGTGCGCCGGCACGAGCGTCCAGAGACCGTCGAGCTTCTTCCCGTGGAGGCGGACGGTCAGCCCCCCGTCGCGCTTCTCCTCGACAAGCTCGTAGGTGCCGGAGTCCCAGATCTCGACCGAGCCGGCGCCGTACTCGCCCTTCGGAATCTCGCCCTCGAAGGTCGCGTAGTCGAGTGGATGGTCCTCGACGTGCACCGCCAGGTGCTGCTGGCCGGCCTCGAGCGGCACGCCCTTCGGTACCGCCCAGCTCGCGAGCGCGCCGTTCCGCTCGAGGCGGAAGTCGTAGTGCAGCCGCCGCGCGTCGTGACGCTGCACGACGAAGACCGGGTCCTTGCCCCGGCGCTTCCCGCTGAACGGCTCAGGCGTCTTCCTGCGGTCGCGCTTGCGCTCGTACTCGCGAAGGCTCATCGGGGCGGGCTTGCGATCGCGCCCACTTCGGCAGGAACGTTCTCAACAGATAGGCGTCTCCGTTTCGAATCGTCTCCACCTGACGGGAGGTTACGGTCGGGGCCGGCTACAAGCTGGCCTCGACATGTGTACGGGCCGGGGATAAGCCTGTGGATCATGTGGAAAAGAGCCGCTAAAACCCTGTTTCCAAGCGGAGCTAGGTCGCCGCGGAGACCTGGCCGATTGTGCGGAAACGCACACGCCGCCGCCGCCGGAGCTCGTCGCCGCTCATTCCGTCCAGCAATTCGAGCGACTCGGCGAGAGCGTCCCCGAGCAGCCGTGCCGCCGCGTCGAAATCGGTCTGCGCGCCTCCCTCGGGCTCCGGGACGACCCCGTCGACCACGCCCAGCTCGAGGCAGTGGCCGGCGTCGGGCTTGAAGGCCGCGGCCGCCTTCTTCGCCTCGCCCGCGTCGCGCCAGAGAATCGCCGCGCAGCCCTCCGGCGAGATGACCGTGTACATCGCGTTCTCCTGCATCAGGACGCGGTCGGCGAGCGCGGTCGCGATCGCGCCGCCCGAGCCGCCCTCGCCGATGATGCACGCGACGGTGGGGACACGCAGCCGCGCCATCAGCGCCTGCGAGCGCGCAATCGCGCCACCCTGGCCGTGCTCCTCGGCGGTGACGCCCGGGTAGGCGCCGGGGATGTCGATCAGCGTCAGCAGCGGGAAGCCGTGCCGGTCGGCGAGCTCCATCGCGCGCATCGCCTTGCCGTAGCCCTCTGGGTAGGCCATGCCGAAGTTGCGCTTCGTCCGCTCCTTGACGTCGCGGCCCTTCTGGTTCCCGATCAGCACGACGGTTCGGCCGCGGAAGCGCCCGAGGCCCGCCACGACCGCCGCGTCATCCCCGTGGGCGCGGTCGCCGTGCAGCTCGAACCAGTCGTCGAGCAGCCGCTCGACGTAGTCGAGGGCGTACGGCCGGTCCGGGTTGCGCGCCAGCTCGACGGAGCGCCAGATCTCCTCGTCGCTCGGCTCGTCGACGATCCGCTCGAGCTGCTTCTGCAGCCGCTCGAGCTCGCCCGAAAGCCGCGCGCCGCGCAGGAGCGGCAGGCTGCGGAGGCGGCTCAGCTGCCCGCGCAGCCGGACCTCGGCCTCATGCGCCATTGCCGAAGAGCCTCAGCAGCCGGGCCACGGTCGCGCGCAGCTCGGGTCGGGGGACGATCGCGTCGACGTGGCCGTGCCGGTAGTTCGACTCGGCCAGGCCGAAGTCGTCGGGAAGCTTCTCACGCGTCGTCTGCTGGACGACTCGCGGGCCGGTGAACGAGAGCAGCGCGCCAGGCTCTGCCACGATCACGTCGCCGAGACTGGCGAAGCTCGCGAGCACGCCGGCGGTCGTCGGGTGCGCCATCACGCTGATCAGCGTGCCGCCCGCGTCGCGCAAGTCCTCGACGGCACAGACGGTCTTCGGCAGCTGCATCAGCGAGAGGATCCCCTCCTGCATGCGCGCCCCGCCCGAGGCGGTCACCGAGACGAGCGGCATTCCCTCTTCGGCGGCGCTCTGGCAGGCGGTCGCGAACTTCTCCCCGACGACACGGCCCATCGAGCCACCCATGAACCCGAACTCCATCACGGCCAGCTCACAGGGCCGCTCTTCGATCGCCGCCCGGCCGATCACCATCGCCTCGCCCAGGCCGGTCGAGAGCTCGGCCTCGACCAGCCGCTCGGTATAGGGACGCAGGTCGAAGAAGCCGAGCGGGTCGTCGGAGCGCAGGTCGGCGGCCTCCTCGCTGAAGCTGTCCGGGTCGGTCAGCTGGCGGATCCGCTCGCGCGCGTGCACCGGGAAGTGGTGCCCGCACTGCGTGCAGACGCGCAGGCTCGCCTCGAGCTCGTCGTCGCGGTAGTGCGAGCCGCAGCTCGGGCAGGTGTTCGGATGCGGGCGCCCACCGTCTTCGGGCGGCGCGTGCTTGTGCTCGATGGAGACGTCGATGCGCTCGGACACGTCCGCGAGTTTAGACCCGGCCGCCTTCCAGGGAGTTACAGCCCGAGCGCGGCAAGCAGGCGCGTTGCGGGCTCGACGTTGCCAGGCTCGGCGGCCAGGCCGCTGAGGCCGGCGCCGAGAACGGGCGCGCGCTCGGCGATCGCGCGCAGGAGCCGCTCGGTTTCGTCGAGCGAGAGCCCGTCCGGCTCGGGCATGAACGAGCGGATCCCGGCCGGATCGAGCGCGTCGGCGTCCAGCGCGACGTAGACGCCCTCGGTTCCCTCGAGCGCCGCCTCGAGCTCGTCTGGCTCGGTGCGGAGGCCGATCGAGGCGATCAGCTCCGTCTCGGGCGGATCGAGGTTGCGCGCGCCGAGCAGAAGCACGTCCTGCGGGTCGACGGAGCCGGAGTCGAGGATCATCCGTAGCGGCATCCCCCAGAGGTTCCCGGACGGCGAGGTCTCGGGCGTGTTGAGGTCGCCGTGCGCGTCGAACCAGACGAGCGCGATGCGCCCGTGCCGCGACGCGAGCGCCTCGACCGCGCCGATGTGCGAGCAGCAGCAACCGCCGAGCACGAGCGGCCGCTCCGGCAGCTCCGCCGCGACCGCCAGCGTCTGGTCGCCGAGCGTCTCTTCCTCGATCACGGCGGCCTCGGGATAGGGCAGCGGCAGGCGCGCCGCCTCGGCCATCGTCTCGCCTCCGTCACCCCACGCGCGCGGGACGCGCACCATTCCCGCCGCGAACTCCCGCCCGCAGGCGTGGCACTCGTAGCCGGGCCCGAGGGCAACCGCCGTGAAGGCGCCGCAGTCCGGACAGCGCGCGCGGAGGCGGCTCACGCCGTCCGCTCGTAGATGTCGTTGCGCCGGTCGACGTGCATGCCAACGCTCTCGTAGAGCCGAACCGCACCCGTCGTGTTCTCGCCGTCGACGCCCAGGCCGACGCGGGTCGCCCCGCGCTCGCGGAAGTCGCGGAAGGAGTGCAGCAGGAGGGCGGTCGCGAGCCCGCGGCGCCGCCACGCCGGCCGGGTGCCGAGAACGTGGATCCAGCCGTAGTGCGGGTCACCGGACGAATGCCACGAGTTGATCGAGACCGCCGCCAGTTCCTCGCCGTCCTCAACGAGCCACCAGAACGTGGGGTCGTAACGATGCGGATCCTTGTGGAACGCGATCCACTCGTCGAACGTCCGCGGGTGGAAGTCCCAGTGATCGGCGAACGCGTCGTTGGTGGCAGCCCAGACGCGCTCCTCCTCGCCCTCGCGCAGGTTCCTCGGCACCAGCCCCGCCGGCCACTCGGGCTCGGGCGGCTCACCGTCGAAGTCGATTCGCATCTGGAACGCGTGCCGGATCACGTGCCAGTCGCCGGCGTCGGCCAAGAACCCACGTGCGGCCGAGTCGTCGCCCTGGATGAAGACATGCACCCGTGGCTCGGCCGAGCGTTTGCGAGCCTCGGCATACGCAGCGTCGACCATCAGCCGCGCGACCTCGGGCTCGAGCGTGCGCGCATCGATGTCGAAGCGGCCGTCGTCGATCGACATGTCGATGTAGCCCACCAGCTCGCCTTCGCGCTCCGCGACCTTGATCCAGAGGTTCGGTATCCGGAACCAGCTGCGGAGCTCGTCCTCGCTCAGATCCCGCTCGCCGAACGAGTCGCGTGCGTGCCGCTCGAGCAACTCCGCGAGGAGCGCCGCGTCCTCGTCGGTCACATCTCGCAGCTCGACGGTCACGCCAGCTCGCCAAGAGCCTCGCCGAGGCCGTTGAGGTCCGGCAGCTCGCGACTCGGCTGTGGGCCCGGCTGCTCGCCGAGCCGGTTGATCCAGATCGAGGGGAGGCCGAGCTCGTTCGCAGGCGCGACGTCGTGGAAGAGGCTGGCGGCGA
>Ga0187773_10001116_pt1 | contig 10786 bp, 9 predicted proteins | sample 0216_BV02_MP05_1_FD_133133 | JGI IMG/M metagenome (GOLD analysis project Ga0187773, IMG submission 133133) | Tropical peat soil microbial communities from peatlands in Department of Meta, Colombia - 0216_BV02_MP05_10_MG | ecosystem: Environmental > Terrestrial > Soil > Wetlands > Peat | place...
AGCAACCCGCGCGGCAGCTTCACCTTCACCGGCGTGAACACGGCGTTCATCTGCGCTGGCCAGAGTGGACCGCCGTGCAATGGAAACGTGGGACCCCTGCCGGGCACGGGTTCCGCCTTCGCCGATTTCCTTCTCGCACTTCCCCAGTTGAGCACCGTTCAGACCGTGCAGCCCCCGTTTGGGTCTAACAATTATCACTTTCGGGGCAATTCCTGGGACCTGTTTGTGCAGGATGAATGGCGCGTGCGCGGCAATCTGACCCTGAATCTTGGCCTGCGTTACGAGTACGTGTCGCCGTACAGCGAGATCAACAACCTGATCGCGAATCTCACCTTTGCGCCCGGACTTCCGCAGGGGGTTCCTGCAATTCCCGTCTTGCCAGCCGGTAGCAACCCTCAGCTTTGTCCTCCCGGAGGAATATATGCCTGCGGCTCCAGCCCTTATGCTGGAGTGCTGCCTGCGACGCTGATCCATCCTGATCGCAACAACTTTGCGCCGCGCCTCGGCATCGCTTGGAAGCCGTTCGCCAAAACGGTGGTGCGCGCCGGATATGGGATCAACTACAACACCGGCGCGTATGCGAATATCATCCAGCAGCTTGCGTTCCAGCCGCCGTTTTCATTTACCCAGACGAACACTGAGTGTCTGCCGACGGGGTCCTCCGCGAATTGCATCCCGCCGTCGCAACTCGCGCTGGGATTTTCACCGACGCCACCTGCCACGGTCACCAACAACTATGGCAACGACCCCAACTATCGCATGGGATACGTCCAGATATGGAATCTCAACATCCAGCGCGAGCTGAAGGCGGACCTCCTGCTGAACGTTGATTACACCGGAACCAAGGGCACACGGTTGGACGTTCAGGAGGCCCCGAACCGAACCGCCACCGGCCCCCTGAACCCTGACGTGCCGGCGTTCTACTTCGAGACCTCGCAGGCTGATTCCATTGCCCACGCGGGGACGGTGCGCCTGCGCAAGCGGCTCCGCCACGGCGTCTCCATCGGGGGCAGCTACACTTATTCCAAGTCCATCGATAATGCCTCCACCATCGGCGGGGGGACGACTGTCGTCGCCCAGAACGCCGCTGACCTCGCGGCCGAACGCGGCCTCTCCAGCTTCGACCAGCGCCACCGCTTCGTGGCCGACTATTTCGTTGAGCTGCCTTTCGGCCACGACAAGCGCTGGCTCTCCAACAAGAGCGTGCTGCGCGACCTGTTCGGCGACTGGCAGTGGAGCGGCGATTGGACGATCGCCTCCGGCCTGCCGTTCACCCCACGCGTGCTCGGCAGCTTCACTGACGTGAACGGGGGCACCAATGGCACGTTGCGCGCCAATCTCGTTCCTGGCCAGCCCATCTCCTTGCCCAACCCTTCCATCGCGGAGTGGTTCAATACCGCAGCTTTCGCCGTTCCGCCCGCGGGAAGCTTTGGCGACGCGGGCCGCAACAGCATCGAAGGTCCGGGGAGCGTGGTGTTCGACATGGCTTTCACCAAGGTGGTGCCGCTGGGGGATGTGCGCGTGTTGGAGTTCCGTGCCCAGATGACAAACATTTTCAATAGCCCCCAGTTCACCGGCATCGATGCCACCGTGAACTCGCCCACGTTCGGCCAGGTGATCAGCGTGGGTTCCATGCGTAAAATCCAGATGCAGGCGCGTTTCAGGTTCTAACATGCGGCGGCTCGTTCCAACCCGATGCTTGCGAAAGATGCTGGCGACAGCACTGTGCATCGTCCTGACGGGCACGGTGCCGGCGCAGCAGTCCTCGCAGACGCCATACACATTCCACGCCCGCAGCGAGGTTGTGCTCGTCAACGTCACGGCGCGCGACAAGAAGGGAGCCCTCGTCCGCGACCTTACCGCCGACGACTTCACGGTGTTGGAGGACGGCAAACAGCAAAAAGTCGCCTCGTTCGACATCGAGAACACCGACGCCGTCCTCGAGGCTGCCGTCGGGCCGGAACAGACTACCGTCCTCACTCCGCTCAAACCTCGGGCTGAAGCCAAACCGGCGGAAGCCCAGCCGCAGCCATCGGCGCTCAAGGACCGCCGCTTGCTGATCCTTTTCTTCGACTTAAGTGCGATGCAGCCGGACGAGATCGATCGCTCCACCACCGCCGCCCTGAAGTACGTCGATCAGCAGATGGCTCCGGCCGACCTGGTGTCGGTGGTCTCGCTGGGAAGTACGGTGCGCGTCGAGCAGGACTTCACCAGCGACCGCGCCCGGCTCAAGCAGGCGCTGAACCGGCTGAATCCCTCGTCCGGCGCCGGGTTCGAAGAAGGGTCGACCGCTACCACCGAGGGCACGCCTGATACCGGCCAGCCCTTCACCGCCGACGATACCGAGTACAACATCTTCAACACGGATCGCCGCCTGGAAGCGCTGCGTACGGTCGCCACTGCCGTCTCTCGCATCGAGCAGAAGAAGTCGCTCATTTATTTCTCCAGCGGGATGGACCGCACCGGCATCGAGAACCAGTCGGAGCTGCGCGCCGCCATCAACGCGGCCGTCCGCGCCAACCTCGCCATCTACAGCATGGATATCCGCGGACTCCAGGCGCTGGTCCCCGGCGGCGAGGCCCAGTCGGCCAGCCTGCGGGGCACCTCGCCCTATTCCGGCCGCGCCACGTTGAACGCGCTGAATTCGAATTTCACTGCGCAGGAAACTCTAGTCACGCTCGCCGGCGACACCGGCGGCCGCGCCATCCTCGACACCAACGATTTCAGCCAAGTCTTCAAACGGGTGCAGGAAGACACTTCGACCTATTACATGCTGGGCTACCACAGCAGCAATCCGGCGCGCGACGGCAAGTTCCGCCGCATTGTGGTGCAGGTGCGCCGTCCCGGGCTCAAGCTCGAGTACCGCCGCGGATATTACGCGCCCGCTGATTTCCAGCATTCCACGCGCGAAGACCGCGAACTGCAGTTGGACCAGGAGCTGGCTTCCGATCTACCCACCACCGATCTGCCCGTGTATCTCGCGACCGGGTATTTCCGCCTGGCGGATAACAAGTTCTTCGTGCCCATTTCGCTGGTGGTTCCAGGCTCGGAAATTCCATTCACTCACGGCGGCGATCAGGACAAGGCCACATTGGACGTGATCGGTGCGGTCACCGATGAGAACAAGCGTCCCATCACTTCGCTGCGCGATACGGTGAAATTCAACGTGCGCGGCTCGCAGGAGGTCCGCCGCAAGAACGTGCAGTACAACAGCGGATTCGTGCTGCCCGCCGGCAAATATCACCTGAAGTTCGTGGTACGTGAGAACCAGAGCGGGCGCCTGGGATCGTTCGAGACCGATCTCATTGTCCCCGAACTCAAGACCGCGCCGCTGAGGATGAGTTCGGTGGTTCTGGCCAGCCAGCTTCAGCCCGCCGCCAAGCGCCGTAGCGATAACCCGCTGGTCCGCGATGGCTCAGAGCTTATCCCCAACGTGACCCACGTGTTCTCCTCCGGACAGCACCTTTATCTGTATTACGAGGTGTACGACCCAGCACGCCAGGCCAAAGAGAAGCAGCCGGAAATCCGTCTGCTGACCAACGTTGCCTTCTTTTCGGGAAAGGTGAAGACCTACGAGACGCCTCTGGTCGAAGCGCAGCAACTGAATGCACCCGACCGCAAGGCCGCCGTCTTCCAACTTGATGTTCCGCTCACGTCACTCAAGCCAGGTTTCTACACTTGCCAGGTGAACGTGATTGACGATGCCGCGGGGCACTTCATCTTCCCGCGCCTGGCGCTACTGGTCAGGCAGTAGGGGTGTCCGGGTGCTCCAAAGGAGCCTGCCCCGAGCGAAGCCGAGGGGGCGCCTTTGCCAACGGTGGGTGACGATTCCTCTTCTTAGCCATGTACAATACCCTCCCAACCTTGGGCGAGGATGGCGTCCGAGGTGATTCGCGCCGGAGGGGTCTCAGCATGTCCGATGAATTGGCGGAAAAAGTTCAGTCGGTGATCGCCGCCAGCAAGCGCATTCCGCGCGAGCGGGTCTCGCTCGACAGCACGCTCGAAGACCTCGGCCTGGACTCGCTCGACCGGCTTAATCTCCTGTTCGCCCTCGAGAACGACTTCAACATCTCCATCCCCGACGAAGAAGCCAAGTCCGTCCGCACCGTGCGCGAGATGGTCGAAGGAGTGAGAAAGCTGGTCACCGGCGCATCTGGGGCTACCTCGGCGGCATGAGACATGGCGCCTCGTCGAGTGGCGGTGAGCGGTCTGGGCGTGATCTCTGCTCTCGGCCACGATGTAGCCTCATTCTGGAATGCGCTCACCGGCGGCCGCCCGGGGATCGGGCCCATAACATCGGTGGACGTCAGCAATATCCGGTTTCAGAATGGAGCCGAGGTCCGGGATTACGATCCGGCACAGCACTTCGAACCCGCGCGGGCCGACCTGCTCGACCGCTTCGCCCAGTTTGCGCTGATCGCTGCCCGCCAGGCGATTCGTGATTCGGGCATCGTCTTTACGCCCGAGTTGAGTCAGCGGACGGCAATCGTCACCGGATCGTCGGTCGGCGGACAGTCCACTCAGGATGCGCAGTTCCTAGAGGTGTATGGGCGGCATTCTCCCCGTGTCCATCCCCTGACCATTCCGCGGATCATGCCCAATGCCGGGGCCAGTCACATCTCGATGGAATTCGGAGTCTCGGGACCGGCCTTCACCGTCTCGACCGCTTGTGCTTCCTCGAATCACGCCATCGGGCAGGCATTCTGGATGGTGCGCGATGGCGCTGCTGAAGTGGCTATCGCCGGCGGCAGCGAGACCCCGTTCAGCTTTGGCTTTCTGAAAGCTTGGGAAGCCATGCGTGTGGTCGCTCCCGATACGTGCCGTCCGTTTTCGCGGGACCGCCACGGCCTGATCCTGGGCGAAGGTGCCGCAATGCTGGTTCTGGAGCCATTGGAGCGGGCGCGGGCTCGCGGTGCGCCTGTGTACGCGGAGATTGTCGGCTTCGGCATGTCGTCGGACGCCGGGCACATCACCACGCCTTCGACCGACGGCCCGGCTCGCGCCATGCTTGCAGCTCTGCGCGACGGCGATATCAACGCAGAGGCCGTGGGCTACATCAACGCCCACGGCACCGGCACCGCCAACAACGATTCCACTGAGACCCGCGCTATCCGCCAGGTGTTTGGCGCGCATGCCGAGAGGCTGGCTGTGAGTTCCACCAAATCCATGCACGGGCACGCACTGGGCGCCGCGGGCGCGCTGGAGGCGGTCGCCACGGTGCTGGCCCTGCGACACGCCACGCTTCCCCCGACTGCCAACTTCACCACGCCTGACCCGGAATGCAACCTCGACGTGGTCCCCAACCAGCCGCGCCGGGCCGAGGTCGAATACGCGCTGTCGAACGCGTTCGCTTTTGGTGGACTTAATGCGGTGCTGGCGTTCCGGCGGCCTGACCGCAAGGGCTGAACGCCTGACAACCGCAGAGGATGCCGAGGACGTAGAGGCTATCGTATTGCTGCTGCTATCCCCCGTATCCTCTACGTCCTCGGCGGTTTTAAGTTCTCGGAATTACTTTAGTCCAGCGCTCTCGGCTTCCAACTGCGCGATCGCCGACCAATCCTTCTCTCCCATCCCGCGCGAGATCCCGGTCAGGAAACGGTCGTGGAGCACGCTCGCGACTGGCATAGGGACATTGGCGGCGTCGGCGGCGGCCAGGATCAGCCGGACGTCCTTAGCTCCGAGGCGCAAGGTGAAGCCTGGGGGCTCATACCTCTGCTGCGCGATGATGCCGCCGTAATTCTTCTGAAAAGGCGCGCTGAAGAAGCTGTTGGTGAGCATGTCCAGGTACTGCTGCGGATCGATACCGTACTTGCGCACCAGCGCGAAGGCTTCCCCCAGGCACTCGAGCGTCGAGACGATCAGAAAATTACCACTCAGCTTGACCACGTTAGCGGCTGGCGGGTCTTCGCCCAGGATGAACGTCTTCTGCCCCATGGCGCTGAACAGGGGCTCGCATTTTGCGACCGCCGCCTTCCGCCCAGCGGCTACGACGAACAGCTTGGCGGCCTCAGCGGCGTCCGGGCGGCCGAACACCGGTGCTGCCATGTAGACCGTCCCATGGCGGTGATGTGCTTCCACCAGGTTACGCGAGAGTTCCACGCTGATGGTGCTCATCGAGACGTGGACCTGGTCCGGGCGAAGCTTCGCCAGCAGGTCGCCGGACCCGAGCAGCACGTCTTCGAGGGCGTGATCGTCGGCGAGCATGGTGATGACGACCTCGCCCACTGCCGTCTCGGCCGGCGAGGCGGCAACTTTGGCTCCCTCACGCGCCAGTTCTTCAGCACGCGCCCGCGTGCGGTTGTATACCGTGACCTCATGCCCGGCCTTAAGCAGATTCCGCGCCATACCGCGTCCCATGGATCCCAGACCGATGAACCCGACTTTCATCTTCGTTTTCTCCTGTGATCACTTGAGTTTTTTCATGCGTGGATTGGGGCGGTATTCGCGCCCGACTTTGGCGCAGTGGACGAAACGACCGTTCTCATAGTAGCCCACCACGTCGGAAGTGAACGGGGTGCTGCCCTGAAAAGCATTTTCGCCCACGGCGTAGACGTCCACGCGGGCGCCGGCGCGCTCGAACTCGCGGATCTTCTCGGGATTGAAGCCGCCGCTGACGGCGATCTTCACGTCCTTGCCGCCGGCTTCATCGAGACGCCGCCGTACGATTTCCACCAGCAAGGGATTGACGCCGGTAAACTTCTGACCGGCCTGTTCGACCCCTTTATCGACCAGGGAGGCGGCGGTGTCCAGGCGCACGCCCGCGAGCACGAGCCCGCGCTGCCTGAGTGCCTTGTAGACTTCGACGGCAGTCCGCGCGGAGTCGTTCTCGAAATCGACCAGCGACCAGATCGGCCGGTCGGGAGTGGCTTCCGCCAGCGCCAGCGTGGCTGCTACCGTGTCGCCCTTGAAGGCGGCGATCAGCGAGTGCGGCATCGTGCCCACCGCAGGAGCGTGGAACGCCTCAGCACCGGCCGGCGTCGAGGCTCCCGCCGCGCCGCCGATCTTGGCCGCGTAACCGTCATATTCCTGCACCTTGGGCACATCGAAGCGGGCAGGGAAGAAGAGCACGGGTTTGTCGCCGGCCGCCGCAACCACAGCTCGCACGCTGGTCGCAACGCGGGTCATGCGCGACAGCAATCCGAGATAGACGGTCTCCAGTTCGACCAACTCCTGGATGGGTCCGTGGAGGTGCAGCACGCCCTCCAGAGGCGCGATGAGGTCGCCATCGGCGAGACCCTGGACTTCGACCTCGGGGCTGGTCTGCGCCAGCAGCTCTATCGCGTGTTTGATCCCGCAGAGCACGGCATCGCCGCGTTGGAAGACCTGGTACACGACTCGGCGGTTGTTGCCCGCGTGCGCACACGTCAGCCGGGCACGCGTGAAGTACGAATCCGTGTAGGGCGGGACTTCGTTTAATCTCATGCGGCTGGATATAGTACGCCTTTCAGTCGAGGAACCGCTGGGTAATGGCAGCGTAGCTGTCCACGCGGCGGTCGCGCAGAAAGGGCCACTGGCGGCGCACCTCTTCGAGACGGCGGAGGTCGACCTCGGCGATCAGGATTTCTTCGCGGTCGCTCGGCGCCTCGGCGATTACCGCGCCGAAGGGATCGGCGACGAACGATCCGCCCCAGAACTCGAGACCCGCTCCCGGCGCGAGGTTGCCGTTGACGTTACCGTTCTCGTGCCCGACGCGGTTGACGACCGCAACGTAAACCCCGTTGGCGATAGCATGGCCGCGCTGAACGGTGCGCCAGGCGTCGTGCTGCCCGGCGCCGAACTCCTGCTTCTCCGCCGGATGCCAGCCGATGGCCGTGGGATAGAACAAGACATGCGCACCCTGGAGCGCCGTCAGCCGTGCCGCCTCGGGATACCACTGGTCCCAGCAGACCAGTGTGCCGATCCTGCCGAACTCGGTGTTGAAGGCGCGGAAGCCGAGGTCGCCGGGCGTGAAGTAGAACTTCTCGTAGTAGAGGGGGTCGTCGGGGATGTGCATCTTGCGGTAGGTGCCTTTGATGGAGCCATCGGCGTCGAGCACCACAGCGGTGTTGTGGTAGATGCCGGGAGCGCGCCGCTCGAAGACCGAAGCGAGGACCACCGCCTTCGCCGCGCGCGCGACTTCCGCGAGCTTGTTGGTGGTGGGGCCAGGCACAGCTTCGGCCAGGTCGAACAGCGCGGCATCCTCGCGCTGGCAGAAGTACTGCGTGCGGAACAGTTCTGGCAGGCAGATCACTTGGGCGCCGCGGGCGGCGGCGTCGCGCACCATGCCGGCGGCGTGGCCGAGATTTTTCTCCGGCTCCGGCCCGCACGCCATCTGGATCAGGCCGACTTTGAAGCTCTTCGGCACGAGTGCATATTAAACGAATTGGGTCATCGGGAGATCGAGTCGTCGGGGGATTTGTGATGGGCGATCTGTGATTTGCAATTGGTCTGCGGTTGACGGCCGTTGCCACGACACGATAGCTTTCAGTTTCAATCCATGACTTTCTGCGAGGGCGACAATTGAAACACGGTAATCATGAAGGCGCGGGAAGCATCCGCAAGCTGCACGATCCGGTAGAGGACAAGCTGGTACCCATACACCCACTGGACCTGAACCGGACGAAGACGGTCAACGACCTGGTGCGCGCCATGGGGGACACGGCGTTCACGGGCCGGCAGGTGGGCGAAGCCGCGGACGTGCTTGAAGCCATGGCCCGCGACCGCGACTGCTTCGTGGTCATGACGCTGGCGGGGGCGATGACCGTAGCCAAGCAGGGGCTGATCGTCACTGAACTGATTGACCGCGGCGTGGTCCACGCTATCGTCTCCACCGGTGCGCTTATGGCGCATGGGCTGGTGGAGGCCACCGGACGCGCGCACTTCCGCTACGACCCCGGCGTCAGCGACGTGGAGCTTTACGAAGCCGGCTACAACCGCGTGTACGACACGCTGGAGCCCGAACGGAATCTCGATGACGTCGAGGCCGTGGTCTTCGACGTCTTGCAGCAGTGGGACCTGAAGGAGATCGTCTGCTCCTGGAAGCTGAACCGCGCCATCGGTGAATACTTGGTGAAGCACGCCGAAGGGCCCGGCATCCTGAAGTCAGCCTGCCAGAAGAAGGTGCCCGTGTTCGTGCCTGCTTTCACCGATTCCGAGCTGGGCCTGGACTTTGCGCTCGCCAACCGCATCCGCACGCGCGACGGACATCCACGCCTGCGCTACGACCCCTTTGAAGACTTGGAGTGTTTCGCGGAAACCCTGCTGGCGCAGAAGCGGCTGGGACTGTTCACCATCGGCGGGGGCGTGCCACGCAATTGGGCGCAACAGTTCGGTCCCTACATCGAGCTGCGCCACCGACGCGCGGGCGAAGACGTGCCGCTTAAGCGCTATCACTATGGCGTGCGCATCTGCCCGGAACCGGTTTATTGGGGCGGGCTGTCGGGAAGTCCCTACACTGAAGCCGTCTCTTGGGGCAAGTTCGTCCCACCGGAAGAGGGTGGGCGTTTCGCGGAAGTGTTCGTGGATGCGACGGTGGGGCTGCCGCTCATCGTGGGTGCGGTGCTGGAGAGGCTAAAAAAATAGCAATTAGCAGTTGGCAATTGGCAGTTAGCCCTGGGCAGCGCGAGCAAGGAAACAGCTAAATGCTAATTGTGCTAGTCGAAGATCATGATCGCGGCCGCGATCACCGTGGTCCACAGCCCGCGCTTGTCGCCCACCGCGGACTGGGTATTGTTCATCGTCCGCACGATCTTGTTGGAGATGCGGTAAATCTCTTTCTTCTCATCCCAGGAGCGGTCGGGGTCGAATTCCAAGTTCAGGGTGGTGGCCAGCATCTCGGCGGCGAGTTCTTCCGCGTAGTCGCCGGCGGTATCGTCGGTTTCGCCGAAGGAGTGATGTTCACTGAGATAGCCGTAGGTGGTGCGATCGGCGGGAATAGCGAGGCCGATGCTGGCCGCCACCAGGCGGTGCGGCTCGCGGGTGGAGTTCTCCGCCACCACCGCAAACACCACCTCGCCGGGATGCAGGTACTTCAACCCTTGCGAGCGGGGAATCAGCTTACAGTTGGGCGGGAAGATGGAAGAGACGCGCACGAGGTTCTGGGCGGCGATGCCGGCGTCGCGCAAGGCCAATTCAAAAGATGTCAGCCGTTCCTTGTGCTTGCCGACGCCCTTGGTGAGAAAGATCCGCTTCGGGACCATGTCTTTAGACAACTCTTAACACCTCCCACGGTAGCTGCAAACGGGAAAATGTAACACAAGGACACGCGTGTCTAGATGAAATCTTGAGGCGGGTAAAGAAGCGGCGGACAGGACGCCCGCGGCCACAATCCGTGATACGCCGGTGCTACTTTGCGGGTGTGACCGAGGCAACCGTGATGGTCTTGCCCTTGAGCGCGCCACTGACCGTGGCCTTCTGGCCGGCCAGTTTGTCCAGCATGGCGGCGTCCCCGCCTTCCAGAGTGTATACCTTGTCGCCCACCACCAAGGCGTACTTCGATCCCTGCTTGACGCAGGCGCGCGTACAGTCGGCGTCGGAAGCTCCGGCCATCATGTGCTTGGCCCCGCACATGGTGTCGCTCACTTTTCCAGTGAAGCTTTGCGGCTTGTCGGCAGCGAAAGCCAGAACGGCCGTGAGCAGCACCAGAATTGCTGCAGGGCGAAGGAAAATGGATCTCATGCGTCGGTCTCCTTAGATTGGAATTCCCATGATCGGGTAACGACGTCTCTCCGTTCTTCTTAATAGACTATCGACCCGTCTCCAGGTTTCAAGTTCCTACCGTCTGCCGCTCCCCGGTCTTGAGCTTGAC
>Ga0187773_10001117_pt1 | contig 10780 bp, 8 predicted proteins | sample 0216_BV02_MP05_1_FD_133133 | JGI IMG/M metagenome (GOLD analysis project Ga0187773, IMG submission 133133) | Tropical peat soil microbial communities from peatlands in Department of Meta, Colombia - 0216_BV02_MP05_10_MG | ecosystem: Environmental > Terrestrial > Soil > Wetlands > Peat | place...
GGCGAGGGCACCAGGATGCGGATCGGCTTCGAGGGAAAGGACTGCGCCGCGGCGAGCCCGGTGAATACCGCAAGAACGCAGGCGAGGATCGTTTTCATCGCACCGGCTTTCGCGTTCTTGCGACGTCGAGAGTCACCGCTTTGCCATCGACGGCGAACCTGATGCCTGCCATGGAAGCCTCCTTTGGGTACGCGGCCTCGTGAACCGAGCCGTCGCCGTTCGAGTCTAGTGTAGACGCGGGGCCGCGGCGCTGCAACGCGCGAAGCTGCCCTGTCTCGCGGTGGTACGATACGCCGCTGATTCGGAAGGAGACCCGGTGGAAACAGGCGAGCGCAAGGCGGAGGTCGGTCTCGAGCGGCTCAAGCCGCAGGGCTTCGTCGGGGCCGCAGTGGCCGCGGCCCTCGTCGGCCTTTCGGCTCCGGCTTCGGGCGCGTTCTTCCAGATCGCCGAGAACAGCGCCTCGGGCATCGGCAATGCGTTCGCGGGCGGCGCGGCGGCCGCCGAGGACGCGAGCGCCGTGTGGTACAACCCGGCCGGCATGACGCGGCTGAAGGATGCGCAATTCCTCGCAGGCGGACACTACATCCACCCGAGTTTCAAAGCGAGCGAGGTCAGCGCGAGGGTCCCCGCACTCAATCAATCCATTAGCGGTGGCGGCGGAGACGCGGGCGAAGCCGCCCTCGTTCCCAATATCTATGCGAGCTTCCCGGTTTCCCAACGATTTGCGATTGGCGCAGGCGTGAATGCGCCATTCGGCCTTGCGACGAGCTACGACGAGACCTGGGCGGGGCGCTACTACGCGCTGCGCTCGGACATCAAGTCCGTGAACCTCAACCTCGCCGGCGCGTTCAAGTTCCACGATGCCCTGTCGTTGGGCGTAGGTGTCAACCGCCAGCACCTCGAGGCCGAACTGACTCAGGCGGTGGATTTCGCCACCCTGTGCACCGCGGTCGTATTTCTTATTCCAAATACGTGTGGCGTCAGCGGCGGCTTCGGCCACCCGAACAGCCCCAACGACGGTAAGGCGAAGGTCAGTGCGAAAGGCGACGCCTGGGGCTACAACGCCGGAGTTCTTTCGCAGTTCGGCGACACGCGCATCGGCCTCGCGTATCGCTCCAAGATGAAATACAAGCTGGATGGAACGTTCGATATCACCGAAGGGGTGAACGTGCCCGCCGCGCTCCTCACGAACCCCAACTTTCGCCTCGTCGATTCGGCAGCGAGCGCCGAGGTCACGCTGCCCGCGACGGCGTCGCTGAGCGTGTACCAGAACCTGGGGAGCGCCTGGGCGATCATGGCCGACTTCACGCGAACGTATTGGAGCGTTTTGCCCGAGCTGCGAATCAAGTTCGATTCCGGCCAGGCGGATCAGGTGGTCACGCTGAATCTGAAAGACGTCAGCCGCTATTCATTAGGCGCGACCTACAAGCCGAACGCCTCCTGGACGCTGCGAACCGGAGCGGCCCTGGACAAGTCCCCCGTTTCCGACCCGACAAACGCCACCCCGCGTCTGCCGGATTCGGATCGCAGGTGGCTGTCGCTCGGCGCGGGTCTGCAGGCTTCCAAGAAGCTGAATTTCGACTTCGCGTATACCCACATCAAACTCGCCGGGAGCACTGTCACAAAGACCGACGGCGGCTTAGGCACCGAGAATCAGTTCAAAGGCGACCTGACAGCGAAGTACACAGGTTCGGTGCAGATCTTCAGCGCCCAGGCCCGCTGGGCTTTTTAGGAAGGCGGCTCGCTCCCGCTTCGTGCAGAAGAAAATCTACATCTCGGCCTTCGCCGGCCTCGGCAACCGGCTGGAGGCGCTTGTGCTCGCAAGCATGATCCAGGACCGCCACGGTCATGCGATCTATCTCGACTGGCCCGAGAAGGACAGCCTTCAGGTCGCCGGCACCGAGGCGGGCAGGATCGCGCTGTGGGAGCGCATCGGCAGCCTGAAGCTCCGCGATTTCGACGAAGCGAAACTCGCGACCCTGGGGAGCGCGCGCATCATCAACCTGCGCGCGAGCTACGGGCCGCGCGAGCTCCAGCGCCGCTACGTACTCCCCGCGGCCGCACGCCTGCGCGCGCATCCGCGCATCGCCGCGGCGATACGCGAGACCTTCGCGCGTTTCGGCAGCCGGCCCGCTGTCGCGGTGCATTTGAGGCAGGGCGACTTCCAGGTGTCCGGCGATATCTACGACGCCGGCGCGCACCGGCATCCGGCGCCGGCGCTGTGGTGGTACGAGCACGTGATGGAAGCCTACGCGCGGGCGTTTCCGGATACCTACTTCGTCCTCGGCTACAATGGAGACGCGCAGACGATCAAGCGGTTGCAGGGGAGATTCGAGATTGCGCTCCTGCCAGCCGTGTTCGACTTCGAGTTCCCCGGCCGTCCCGAGCTGATGCGGGCCGGAGGCCACCCCGTGGCCGACCTGTTCGGGCTGGCGTGTTGCACGACTCTCATCGCCACGCCCACGTCGAGCTTCTCGCATTGGGCGGCCAATATGCTCGGTCCTCGAACTCGGACGCTCCTGCCGCCGCCGCGGACCTCGCGCGACGATCCGCGATTCGGCGTGGCCGAGCTTTTCGGCTGCGTCGTTCTCGACTGGCGCGAAGCCGCAGAGCAGGGGCGGGGCGTCACGCCGGTTCCGCAGGGCGCGCCGCCTCCGCCGCCGACGTCGCCCGTCACCGAGTGGCTCCAGGATTGCCCGGGGCTGGCATGAGCGACGCGAAAAAGGCCTGCGCCCGATCGCTCGTCGGATGGATCCTCGCCGCATGGATCCTCGCGATGCAGGGCGCGCACGCCGCGGAGGACGAAGAGCTGGAGGAGCGCCTGCCGGGAATGGAGGTCCAGCGCATCGACGAGCCCGTGTTCAAGGGACGCGTCGTCGTCTACGAAGGCGGCAAGGAGAACGCGCGGGAAGTTCTTCTCGTGCACGGCATCGGATCGGATGGCGCGCGCGATTTCCGGGAGCATATCGAGTGGCTGCAGAAGAGCTATCACGTGGTCGCTCTCGATCTGCCGGGATTCGGGCAGTCCGACAAGGCCAACGTCCTGTACTCGCCGGGAAACTACGCGCGGGTGCTCAGGCACGTCGCTGGCCGGTTCCTGAAACGCCCCTTTGCACTGGTGGGTTACTCGATGGGCGCAGTCGTGTCGCTGCGCTACGCGGCCGAGCATCCGGAGGACGTCGAGCGGCTCGTCGTCATCGACGCGCCTGGCGTGCTCCAGCTTCAATCGCTCACGAGCCACTATCTGGCGCACGTCGGCCTCGAGTTCGTTCCCGACGCGATCGATCCTGTCGTGGGCCTCGCGCGACTCGCGCGTCGGCTGCTTGCGCCCCTGGAGAGCCTGCAGCCCGATCTGGAGGCCGTGCTTTCGAACCCGGATATGCGTGCGAGAGTACTTGGCGGCGATCCTGCAAAGATCGCCGGGCTCGCGGTGGCGAGCGAGGATCTTCGGGAGGTCCTGCCCAAGGTCGCCGCCGAAACGCTCATCGTCTGGGGCGCGGACGACACCATTGCCCCGCTCCGCTCCGGGAAAGTGCTCGCCCTGGAGCTGCCTCGCGCCCGGCTCACGTTGATCGAGCACGCAGGCCACGAGGTCATGCTGGAGGCGCCCCAGCGCTTCCGCGAGGCGCTCGAGCCGTTTCTCGATCGAGGCTTGCCGCCGGAGCCGGCGGGCCCGGAAGTCCGCTTACCGCAGCACGGTGATGCAGAGTGCCGGGGCGAGCGCGATGCTCTTTTCGAAGGCGAGTACGGCAAGCTCACGCTCGAGAAGTGTCCCGACGCGCGCATCCGCAACGCGCGGGTTCGCGAGCTGCGGATGCTGAAATCCAGCGTCACAATAGAGGACAGCCGGATCGGGGGGGGCAAGATCGGGATCTACGCGAGCGGCGCCGCCATCACCATGACCGGCGGGCGGATCGAGGGCGACACCGCGATCAGGGCCCGCTCGAGCCGGTTCGATCTGGCCGCGGTCGAAGTGGTGGGGCGCAAGGCCGCGGTCGCGAGCCAGAACCGGTCCTACGTCGTATTTTCGCTGAGCCGCGTCCACAGCCCCCGCACCAACGGGGAACTGCACGGCTTCTACGCGGTGACCGCGAAGAAGCCGCTGTAGGCGTGCGGCCGCGCGGGAGCCGCGGCCGGTGGCAGCGGGCGGTTCTGTTACGTCCGTCCCTGAAGGGCGGCGATGCGCTCTTCGATCGGCGGGTGGCTGGAGAAGAGCGCCATCCAGCCCGGCTGGCCGCTGATTCCCGAGGACTGGAACGACTGCGGCAGCGCTCCCGGCTGCATGCCCCCGAGGCGCATGAGCGCCTGGACCATCGGCTGGGGCGTGCCGAGCAGGCGCGCCGAGCCGGCGTCGGCGCGGAATTCGCGCCGGCGCGAGAAGTACATGACGATCATCGAGGCGAAGATTCCGAACAGGATCTCGCACACGATCACCGTGATGTAGTAACCCGGCCCGATCCCGCGCTCGGTGCGGAATACCGTGCGGTCCACGACGAAGCCGACGACGCGCGAGAGGAAGACCACGAAAGTGTTGACCACGCCCTGGATCAGGGTGAGCGTGACCATGTCGCCGTTGCTGACGTGCGTGATCTCGTGCCCGAGCACGGCTTCCACTTCCTCGCGGCTCATCGATTCGAGCAGTCCCGTCGAGACCGCTACCAGGGCCGAATTCTTGAAGGCGCCGGTGGCGAACGCGTTCGGCGCGCCTTCGTAGACAGCCACGTCGGGCATGCCGATGCCGGCCTTGTCGGCGAGGCGCCGCACCGTGTCCACCAGCCAGCGCTGGTGCGAGCCTTCGGGGGATTCGATGATGTGCGCGCCCGTGGACCAGAGCGCTATCCGCTTGGAGATCAGGAGCGAGAAGAACGAGCCGCCGAAGCCGATCACGAGCGAGAAGACGAGCAGCATTTGCAGGTTGAGCCCGCTCTCGGTGAGGAAGCGGTCGACGCCCAGGACGCTCAGGACGACCGAAAGGAGCACCACCACGGCGATGTTGGTGGCCAGGAAGAGGAAAACGCGCTTCAGCATGTCGGCTCCGTATCTTGTTAAGGGCAGCTGACTGCGATGTGGGGGTGAATCCCGCGAAACTCAAGCCGCGGACAGGAACGCGATTGTAGCCCTTCCGGGGGCAATACCGAAGGGGCGCGGCGTGCGCCGCAGAAAAGCAAAAAGGCGGGAGGTCCCGCCTTTCTGGTCCGGCCCGGCTCGAAGAGCCGGTTGCCCCTACTTCTTCATCTCTTCCTTCTTCATTTCATTTTTCTTGGTCTTCTTCTTCTTCGTCTTCTTGGTTTCCTTCTTGGTCTCCTTCTTGGCTTCCGCCTTGGCGGGCGCAGCAGGCGTCGCCGGAGCCTGGGCCACGGCGTTGAGCGCCGTACCCGCGAAAGCGGCGGCGATGAGCACTGCGATCAGCTTCTTCATAGACATCCTCATGAGTGGTTGATGAACATGCCCGCTGTGGCGGACATGCCCCCAATAACGCCAAATCGAGAGCGCGGTTGACCCGGGAGGTGAATGTCATGAGTTGTCGCCTGCGGGCGACAGCCCCCGTACAATCCGCTGCCTATGCCGCGCGCGAAGGGCAAGCTGGGTTTCATCGGAGCAGGCAGGGTCGGGACGGGCCTGGCGCTCGGTCTGGCGCGGGCCGGCCGCCGCGTCGTCGCGGTGGCGAGCCGTGACCCGGCTTCGGCGAGGAAGCTCGCCAGGCGCCTCCCGGGCGCGCGCGCCTGTACGCCGCAGGAGGTCGCGGACCGCACGGATCTGGTCTTCCTCACGGTACCCGACGACGCGATCGAGGCCGTCGCCTCGGGCACCCGCTGGCGGAAGGGCACCGCATGCGTGCATTGCAGCGGCGCGGGAGAGATTGACCTGCTCGCGAAGGCCGCCGCGGAAGGCGCCGCCGTCGGCAGCTTTCACCCCTTGCGGATGTTCGGCGAGCCGGGCAAGTCCTTCGACCTGCGCGGCTGCGCCGTCGCGATCGCGGGTCCGGATACGCTCGCGAAAGAGCTCGCGCGCCTTGCGCGCGCGCTCGGCGCCCAGCCGCTGCGCATCCCGGAGGGCGGCCGCGTCCTCTACCACATCGCCGCAAATTTCTCCGGCGCGCTCGTCATCGCCCTCATCGACGAGGCAGTGGCGCTGTGGAGGAAACTCGGCATCGCGGAGAGGGACGCCCTGCGCGGACTCCTGCCCCTCCTGCGCGGGACGGTGGAAAACGTCGAGAATCTCGGGGCTGCGGGAGCCCTGGGGAGCGTGATCGCGCGCGGCGACATCGGCACAATCCGCAGGCACCTCGAAGCGCTCGGGGAACTTCCGGAAACGCTGGAGCTCTACCGCGTGCTGAGCCTCCGTACGATCCCGCTCGCGATCGCGAAGGGCACCCTGGCGCCGGCGAGAGCGAAGGAGATCGAGGCGCTGCTTCTCGGCTCGGCGAAGCGCGGCTAGAGCGCTGCAGGCCTTGTCCCGGGCCCGGGACCTCAGGGCACGCCGACGAGCAGGAACAAGCTCTTGTATCCGCCCGGTGCGAAACCCACGCCGAGCCATGTCGGCCCGAGGGTATCCGCTCCGAGAAATGCGGTTGTCGACCAGAGATTGCCCGTCGTGTCGCGGCCATCGTAGAGCTTGTTGACCCGTCCGGCCTCGAGCGAGGCGCCTGCGTATATGCCGGAGCCGAGAGGGGAGGGAAGGCGCTTGACCTGGTTCAGGTATCGAATGGACCCGAACGCCGCCTGCTGCCCCGAAAACTGGTTGATGGCATAGGCGGAGAGCCGGAACGGGCCGCCGAGCACGAAGGAATCGTAAGCCGGCAGGCTCGTGCCGAAATTGGTGCCGCCGTAGGCGGAGGCCTGGAAGGTGTGCTCGCCGGAACTCAGGGCCCCCGTCCATGCAAGCTCGCCGCGCGAGTATTCGACATCCGAGCCCATCGCCGATGAGGTCTTGAATGCCGTGAGGACAAAGCGGTGTCCGTCGCGGGAGAACCAGGGCTGGTCCATGGTGTCGCCGACCAGCCTCAGGCGCGCGCCGCTCGCGTTGTCGTCGATGGTTGGCAGGACCGGGTTCCCCGTCCGGACGTCGGCCCTCACGCTCTGCCACACCGGCCCCAGGCGCAGCTCGCCCCATTGCCCGAAATTGGTGCCGAGGTCGAGGCCGGCCCGGTTGTCGCGCTTCCAGTAGTCCGCGACGCGATCGTTTCCGGAATAGAGTCCGCGATAAGACAGGCCGGCCGACGCGTAGGGCGCGACGAAGTAGTAGCCGTAACGGGTGAGCGGCTGGTAGAACTCGGTGAATGCGTAGGAGTTCTGGCCGAACTGCGCTTCGAGCTTCCATTCGCCCCCGAACCGGTTCACCCAGGTGCGGCGGTAGCTTGCGAGCACGTTGAAATAGCTGTCGCCCTTGCTCTCCGTCGCGAGCGATATGCCGAAGCGGATGTAGCTGGGCCCGATTTCCTTCTCGTGCACGCGGATGACGAGGGCGCGGCCGGCAGGGCCTTCCTCGATCCGGTAGTCCACCGAGTCGAAGTCGCCGCGCCCGTAGATGCGCCGCAGGTCGCGCAGGAGCGAAGCCTCCGTGAGTTCGCTGCCGGGCTTGGTGTCCATCAGCTGCGAGAGCACCTGCGAATTGGTGCGCTCGATGCCCTCGAAGCGGATCTCGTCCACCCGGCCGAGCGTCGCGCCGCGCGGAACGGTCTGCTTCTTTCGCAAGGCCTCGTACTGGGCTTTCGGCAGGCTGTAGCGCCGCAGCTCGTCGGCTTGCTTGCGCGCCGCGGCCTCGCCGATGCGGATTGCATCGGACATGCGCTCGAACGATCCCGAGCTGATGTCCCCCAGCTCGGGCTCGATCAGCACGTCGCGCCTGGAAAGGCTCGCGAGCTGCTTGTCCACGCGCTCCTTCCCCAGGAAGTTGATAAGCTGACCGACGATGCTGAGCGCCGAGGTGATCTCCTCGCGCTCCAGGGGCGGCGTGGAGATGTTCACGGCGATGATCACGTCCCCGCAGACCTTGCGCGCGACGTCGATCGGCAGGTTGTTGGCGATGCCGCCGTCCACGAGCAGACGGCCGTCGATCTCCACCGGCGCCACCGCGCCGGGGATGGCCATGCTTGCGCGCATCGCCCTGGCGAGATTGCCGTGATCGAGGACGACCGCCTCGCCGGTCTCGATGTCCGCCGCCACCGCGCGGAACGGCACCGGGAGCTTCCTGAAATCCGCGACGTGCGCGGACTGCTGGGTCAGGTAGCGGAGAAAGCTCTCGATGTTGACACCGGAAACGATTCCCTTCTGGACGACGAGCGAGTAGTCGCGCACGCCGAACTCGGGGGCGAACAGGCCCTTGTAGTCGTCCTGCTTGAGGCGCGGCGAAATTTCCGCGCGCGGCGGACGGTCCGTGAACACCTCGCCCCAGTCTGTCTGCGTGACGATCTTCTCCATCTCGGCCGGAGTCGTTCCCGCGGCAAAGGAGCCGCCGACCACCGAGCCCATGCTGGTTCCGGTGACGCAATCGACCGGAACGCGCAGTTCCTCGAGGACCTTGAGCACGCCGATGTGCGCCGCGCCGCGCGCGCCCCCGCCCGAGAGGGCCAAGCCGATTCTCGGCCGCGCCGCGCCCGGCGCGGCGGGACCGCCCGAAGCGCCCTGCGCAAGGGCTGCGCCGGACGCGAGAGCGAGCGCAACGGCTGCGGCGATATGCGCTGGGCTCGGACTGCGCATGCTGGATCTCCGACGTCGGCTCGAAAAACGGGGCTTTCCCCGAAGCAAGTGAATGTACGTAACCCGCACAGGTCTCCGTTTGATCCATATCAAACCGAGCGCTCCGGAGCTCTCGCATAATGCTCCAGCCTCGACTGTCCAGGGCTCGACGCGTCGCGCATGGCGATTCACGATAGAAGGAGCAATTCATGAAAAGACTCGCTCGACTAGGAGGGCTGTTCCTGCTCCTCGTGGCCGGCCCGTTATCGGCGATTGCCGCGGACGAGCCCCCCGTGGCAGCCGTGCCAAACCACCGGCTGCTGAACGACCGCTTTCGCCTCACAGCCGGCGGGCTCTACGCCGAGTCCACCACCGAAGCCCGCCTGAGCCCCCAGCCTGGCGGAGTCGGCGCCGAGGTCAACTTCGAGGACATGCTCGGGCTCGATACCCGGAAGTGGGTGGGGGAGTTCGGGCTGTACTGGCGGTTCGGCGAGCGCTGGCGCCTCGATCTCAATTACTTCAGCCTCAACCGGAGCGCAAGCCGGACCTTGGCGGTGGACGTGGAGTGGGGCGGCAACACCTACACGGCCGGAACCGTCGTGGACTCCAATTACAAGGTATCGGATCTGCGCGTGGCGGTCGGGTACTCGTTCTTCAAGCGTCCCGACAAGGAACTGGGAGTCGGGCTGGGCCTTCACTCCACCGCCTTCAAGACGTCGCTGGATGCGGCCGGGGTCGGCGCGAAGAGCGAAAGCGTCACGGCGCCGCTGCCGATCCTGGTGCTCTACGGCAATTTCGCGCTCACCGACACCTGGGCGATGAGCCTGCGCTCGGACTGGCTGTCCCTCTCCTACGACAAGTATTCGGGCTCGGTCCGCTCGAATGCGATCGACTTCGTCTATCAGCCGTTTACCCATTGGGCGTTCGGCTTCGGCGTACACAACCTGACCATCAGGCTGGACGTCAACAATCCCAACGCGAAACTGGAAACGCGCGTCGTGTTCCAGGGCCCTGCGGTTTTCGCGAGCTACTCGTACTGACAGCGCCCATCCAGGCGACCTTGGGAATCAACTCGACCTCGACCTTGGCCCTGGCGCGCGCTGTCGCCCTGCTGGCGTTCCTTTCGGCATTCACCGCCGGCTGCGCCCACTGGCCCGCCACGCCGCGGCTCGAGCAGGTCGGCGGGCCCGGCTACCGCCTCGCCGAGGCGAGCCGCCCCGGCCAGTCCGACGAGCTGCTCGTGATCCTCGCCATATCCGGAGGCGGAACGCGCGCCGCGGCGCTCGGCTACGGCATTCTCGAGGAACTGCGCCGAACCGAGGTGACGCTGAACGGAGCCAGGCGCCGCCTGCTCGACGAGGTGGGCGTGATCTCGGCGGTATCGGGAGGCACTTTCCCCGCCGCCTACTACGCCCTGCGCGGCGAGAAGACCTTCGAGGAATTCGAGTCGCGGGTGCTGTCGCGCAATTTCGAGAGCGAGCTGGTGTGGCGCATTCTGACCCCGACCAATTGGTTCCGGCTCCCGTCCGGGACTTTCGGCAAGTCGGATCTCTTCGCCGAGCTCTACGACGAGACGGTGTTCGACCACGCCACCTTCGCCGACCTGAAGAAGGCAGGAGGGCCCTTCGTGATCATCAACGGCACCGACGTCGCCTCCGGGGCCCGTTTCAGCTTCACGCAGGACCAGTTCGACGCCATCTGCGCGGATCTGATGCAGGTGCCGCTGGGGCGCGCCGTCGCCACCTCGACGGCGCTGCCGCCGCTCCTCACGCCCATCAGCTTCGAGAACCGCGGCGGGACCTGCGGCAGGAAGGCGCCGGCCTGGCAGGCCGCCGCCGAGGCCGCCGTGGGCGAGTCCGAAACGCCCGGCCGCGCGCTGCTCCGCGCCCGCGCGCTCCAGGCCTACGCCGACCCGTCCCGCCCCTACGTTCACATCTTCGACGGCGGCCTTTCGGAGAATCTCGGCCTCGCCGAGGTGATCAGGGCTTTCGAGATCATGAAGGTCGACCCGGACGAGACCGTGCTGCCGAGGCTCCGCCGCGCCCGCAGAATCGTGGTGATCGCGGTGAACGCGCTGCGCTTTCCCGAGGTGGACTGGGACC
>Ga0187773_10001118_pt1 | contig 10778 bp, 5 predicted proteins | sample 0216_BV02_MP05_1_FD_133133 | JGI IMG/M metagenome (GOLD analysis project Ga0187773, IMG submission 133133) | Tropical peat soil microbial communities from peatlands in Department of Meta, Colombia - 0216_BV02_MP05_10_MG | ecosystem: Environmental > Terrestrial > Soil > Wetlands > Peat | place...
GGATACATCTCTAGGAAAAAATACAAACCCGGGTCACTTGAGTCGGCTGAAAGACACTTGAAGCTTGCCTTGCGTTATGACCCGGCCTATGCGGACACGTACGTGTTTTATGCAGACTTGTATTTGTTAAAGAACAATGCGGCGGCCGCGCGTCAAGCATTAGAAAAAGCCAAAACCATCGGCACCCAAGACCCGTGGTTCGATCTTGAATGGGCTGATTTGCTTCGACTCGAAGGGAAAAAGGAAGAGGCCGGGGCAGCGCTCAACAAATTGATCGCTGGAGGAACCACGGACAAAACGGTGCTCGCCGCCGCCTATGACAACCTAATTACCTATTATATGGAAAGAAAAGAATTCGCAGAGGTAAAAACCCTCTACGAGAAGATGTTTGAGCTTGATCCCACAAATGCCTGGTCACGGGGAAACTATGCCGACTTTCTCTTGTATGAACTTGGGGATGTTGATGGGGCAATCCGTTACGCGGATATCGCGCTACGCATCATGAATTACGGGATGGGTCGGTTCACCCTCGCGAGCGCGTTGTACGCGAAGTGGGCCGGTCTGTACATGGAGAAAAGACAGCCGGAGGAGGCTAAAAAATATTTCGCGGCAGCCCAGGAAGTCTATCCATACATGGACAGCGTAATGGCCTCTTCCGGGCGATTTGAAAAACCCAACCCGACGGCACCGGCACTAAAAGCCGTCGGGGTTTCCATTGACGCCAGGGACTCGGAAGGATTCACGGCGCTCTATAAAGCGGCCTATTGGCAACGAACGGAAACGGCCAAGCAACTCCTTGACCTGGGCGCAGACCCCAACCTCCCCTGCGGCTGCGGTTGGACACCCTTGCTACGGGCAACCTATGACGGGAACACCGATCTTGTAAAACTGCTCCTGGCGCATGGAGCAGATCCAACAGAGACCGTTGATAACAAGGATGCCTTGGCGGTTGCCCATGAAAGAGGTCATGAGGATCTTGTCAAACTGTTAGAGCGAGGTATGCCTCCCGCCCCTGCCAACGGGCTGGTGGCCTGGTACCGACTTGATGAAACCAACGGGCCCACGGTGGCCGATGCATCAGAACAGCACAATTCGGCAACCAACATCGGCGCGACCGTTGTGGGCGGCAAGCATGGCAACGGCCTTTCGTTCGACGGGAAAAGCTATGTATCGGCAACCAATAGCTCATCACGATTGATGTTGACCCATATGACCTTGATGGCATGGATTAAGCCAACAACATCCTCCACGTTTCGACCGATCCTGCGCAAAGGCGCCAACGGGGCGCTCAACTACCGAATACAATTGGATCCGAACAACTACCTGTGGTTTGACTTCGATTCATCCGGAGGTTTTGGCAGCCTCCGCAGCACGGTGCCGGTACCGGCGGATGGGACCACCTGGACTCATGTGGCCGCAACCTATGACGGGACCGCTTTGGTGATCTATATCAATGGACAAGAACGAGGGCGGGCAACCCTTTCGGGCTCGCCCAAAACCACCAGCAGTCAGGAACTTTACCTTGGTCGGGATGCCGATCAGAATCAGTGGTATCAAGGAGTGCTGGATGAGGTCAAGATTTACAATACGGCTCTTGGCCCGAGAGAAATCCAAGCCGAGGCAAACGCCTCCAGGGTGATTGGCATGACCAGCAAAGGGAGTTCCCCTCCATAAACGAGCCGGATTTTATTATCGCGCCGCCGCAATCATCAAGAAAGAAGCGCCGGTTGACATTTCAGAACCGGTATCGCATACTCCGTGCATGAAGCGGGTTTCATTCGTCATCTTTTTTATGACGATCGCGGCCGTCGTTTACGGACAGGAGCCTGCGCCCGCCATGCTCCCCCTGACCCTCCCCGACGGAAAAACCCTTCAGGTCGAGGTCGCCCGGACGGAGGAGACGCGGGCGCTCGGCTTGATGTTTCGCACCGCCCTGACGGAGGATCGCGGGATGCTGTTCATCTTCGAGCAACCCGGCCTCCATCGCTTCTGGATGAAGAACACCTTGATCCCGTTGGACATGGTATGGATGGACGACCGGAAGCGAATCATCCATATCGAATATCAGGTGCCGCCCTGCAAACTCGATCCCTGCGCGGTCTACGGGCCGTCGGCCGACAGCCTCTATGTGCTGGAGGTGATTTCCGGCGTGGCCTCGCGGGAGCAACTCCGCGTGGGCCAGACCTTAACGTTTTGATTCGCGGGCTCGGCGTCTCTCTCTATCCGGTCCGGACCCGCTTGGCCTGGACGACGCCGTCCACTTTTTCGATGCCCTTCAAAATCTTTTCGAGATGACCGGCGTTTAAGATTTCCACGACAAAGTTCAGGATGGCCCGCCGATCCTCGGTCGTCGTGATATCGGCATGGGTGATGTTCGCCTTGGCCGACGTGATCGCGGACGAGACGGAGGCCAGCATCCCCGGCCGGTCGACCGTCACCACGCCGATCTTCACGGAGTAGGACGCGGCCTCCTTGGTGTCCCAGGCCACCTCGACGATCCGGTCCTTGTCGTAGTCCAGCTCATCGATATTGGGACAGTCCATCGTATGCACCGACAGCCCCCGTCCGCGCGTGACGAACCCGATGATCGGGTCGCCCGGGACCGGATTGCAGCATTTGGAGAGATGGACCAGCAGGTCGCCCATCCCCTTGATCTTGACCCCCGTTGGGCGTCCCCCGATCTTCCGGATGATTTTGTCCGCCAGACCTTCTTTCACCGCCGCCGCGGGCTGCAGACGCCGGATCACCTGCTCGGTCGTGATCCGGCCGTACCCGATCGCGACGAGCAGATCCTCCGGAGTCGCGATCCCGAAGTCCTTGGTCAGCGCCGAAAGATGTTCCGGCTTGAAGGCCTCGGTCGAGCTCAGGTGGTGCCGCAGCAGCGCCCGCTCGAGCAGTTTCTTTCCCACTTCCAGACTCCGGATGCGTTCCTCCGTCTTGATCCAGTGTTTGATCTTGGTCTTGGCGCGGGCCGTCCGGACCCACTTGAGCCAATCCTTGCTGGGGGTCTGGCTCGGGGAGGTCGTCACCTCGACGGAGTCCCCGCTGTGGAGGACGTGTCGAAGCGGAACCAGTTTCCCGTTGACCTTGGCACCCGTGCAGTGGTTTCCGACCTCGGTATGGACGCTGTAGGCGAAATCGAGCGGACAGGCCCCCTTCGCCAGCTCTTTGACATCCCCTTTGGGGGTGAAGACGTAGATCACGTCGGGGAAAAGATCCATCTTGACGGAATCCATGAACTGCCGGTTGTCGGCCAGGTCCTGCTGCCACTCGACCAACTGACGCAACCACCCGAAGACGCGGTCGGTCTTCTGATCGATCTGCCCCTTTTCCTTGTATTTCCAGTGCGCCGCGATGCCTTCCTCCGCCACCTTGTGCATCTCGTCCGTCCGGATCTGGAATTCGACATGAAATCCCTTCGGGCCGACCACTGTGGTATGGAGGGATTGATATCCGTTGGACTTCGGCACGCCGATATAATCCTTGAACCGTCCCGGGACGGGCCGCCAGAGGGAATGGATCATCCCGAGGATGGCATAGCAGTTCATCTTGGTATCGGTGATGATCCGGACCGCGGCCAGGTCGTACACTTCCTCGAACGGAATCCCTTGCCGTTCCATCTTCTGGTAGATCCCGAAGAGATGTTTGGAGCGGCCCAAGACCTGCCCCTTGAAACCGTACTCCGTCAGGCTTTTCTGGACGATCTTGATGATCTCCTGGATATAGGCGTCCCGCACCTCCTGCCGCTGCGCCACTTTTTTGGTCAGGTTGTTGAACACCTCGGGCTTGAGGTAACGAAGGCAGAGATCCTCCAATTCCGTCCGCATCCAACCGATTCCAAGCCGGTTGGCCAGCGGGGCGTAGATGTCCAGCGTTTCCTGCGCAATCCGTTTCTGCTTTTCCTCGGGAAGATAATGAAGCGTTCGCATGTTGTGGAGCCGGTCGGCCAATTTGATCAGGATGACCCGGATGTCCTCCGACATCGACAACAACATTTTGCGGAAGTTCTCGGCCTGCTTCTCTTCATGCGTCTTGAACTGGATCTTACCGATCTTGGTCACCCCGTCAACGAGATAGGCCACTTCTTTTCCAAATCGTTGCTCCAGCTCGGCCTTGGGAATCTCGGTGTCCTCAATGGTGTCGTGGAGCAGTCCGGCCACGATCGAGGGGACGTCCAGTTTGAGATCGACGATGATCCGGGCCGTCTGGAGCGGATGCTGGAGGAACGGTTCGCCCGACTCCCGCTTCTGCCCGGCGTGGGCCTTGGCCGAGAAGTCGTAGGCTTCCTGGATCGGTTGCACGTCGGCCTGCGGGTTGTACTGCCGCAGCGATTGAATCAGCGACTGCACGGAGACGGTTTCCATCTGTCGAAGTCTGAACGCCATGTCAAGCTTCTCCCGCGACCCGGAGGTCTTTAACGCGAAGCTGCAGCCGCTCGCGACCCTGCCAGACGTTTCGTTCCGGGGTAAAGGCCAGGTCCAGCGCGGCGCCGTTTCGGAACAGGCCCATCCGATCGCCCATCCGAAACCCGATCGCGTCGAACGAAGGATTCAGGCCGGCGCCGGACGGTGCATTCTGTCTTTTAACGGAGAATTTCAGGTGGTTGTTTCCGACGATTCGGGGATCGACCGGAACCAGTCGTCGAAGGAGCAGCGTCGGCTCCGGATTGGCCGGACCGAACGGGGCCAGGCTTTCCAGTTCGTTCACCAGTTTCGGCGTCAGATCCTCCCATTCGACCGAGGCATCGATCCGTTGCTTGGGTTGAAGATCGTCCGGCTTCAGCGATTCCCACGCGACGGAGGACAGGCGCTCGCGCAGCGCCGGGATCCGATCCTCCCGGAGGGTCAACCCCGCGGCGGAATAGTGGCCGCCGAACCGGATCAGGAACTCCTCGCAGCGCCGCAGCCCCTCGACCAGATGAAAACCGGCGATGCTCCGGGCCGAGCCCTTGGCCAAACCGTCGGAGTCGATCGCGAGAAGGACGGCCGGACGGTAATACCGTTCCACCAACCGGGCCGCCACAATCCCGACCACGCCCAGATGCCAGTGACGCGAGGCGAGAACGATGCAGCCGTCTTTCCGAAAATCAACCTCCGTCTCCACACGCGCGCAGGCCTCCTCCAGAATCTTCTCCTCGATCTCCTGGCGCTGGCGGTTTTGGAAATTTAGGGATTGAGCGATCCGACGGGCCTCCTCCAGGGACGGCGTCGTCAGGAGACGGACCGCCTCCCCGGCGTCCGTCAATCGGCCGGAGGCGTTGATCCGCGGGGCCAGGGTGAATCCGACCGTGCCGGCCTTGACGGGCGCCTCCGGCAACCCGGCCGCTTCCTTCAATGCACGAATGCCCGGCCTTTGGCCTTCCGTCAGTTGTTTCAAGCCCTCTTTGACCATGAATCGATTCTCGCCCATCAGTGGACAAACATCCGCAACGGTACCCATGGCGACCAGATCCAGCCCGTCGGCCGGAACGGTTCCCGTCAAGGCCTGGATCACCTTAAAGGTCAGCCCGGCGGTGCAAAGGCCCTTTTCGGGATACCCGGCGTCGTCCCGCTTCGGGTTGAGAAGCGCCGTCGCGGGGGGAAGTCCGTCCGGAACTTCATGGTGGTCCGTCACGATCACGTCCATTCCCAAGACTCGGGCCTGACGGATCTCCTCGACCGAGGTGGTGCCGCAATCGGCCGTGATCAACAGCGTCGTCCCCCGCGCCCGGAGGGCTCGGATCGCCGCTTCGTTTAAACCGTAGCCTTCCCGCAGACGATGGGGAATGTAGAAATCCGCCTCCAGCCCTTGTCGTTTAAAATAGTCAAGGTAGAGCGTGGTCGCGGTCACGCCGTCCACGTCATAGTCGCCGTAGATCACGATGCGTTCCGACCGTTGAACGGCCGCGCGGATCCGCGAAACCGCCCGATCCATACCGTTCAAGCGCATTGGATCGATCAAGTCCGACGGCGACGGGTCGAGAAACGCTCGCGCCGCCGCCGGCGTGCGAATGCCCCGGTTGATCAAGACGGAGGCCGTGACGGGTTGAAGCCCAAGCTCCACGACCAGCTTTGGTTGCGCTTCTCCGTCGGGGGGTTGTTGAACCCACTGTTTGGAGTTCACCGTCGCCATACCAGTCCTATCATATGGCCAACGAGCCCTTTTTGTCAAACGGCCCGACGCCACGAAACGGCGCAGAAAAAATACCGATGATGGGATATAATCGGGAAGTGCAAAGGAGATGAACAGCGCGCAAAGCGCGCGAGAGGGGGAGGACCTCGACGAGCTCGGTCGAGTCGCTCCATCCGGCTAAGTCTGTGAAAGCGAGGATCGGGCTTTGCCCGTCCGAGCACGGGGTGGGGGGCATCGGAGGAGCAACGCCCGCACGGGCCCCCACATCGGATTGTTGCGACGTGAGCCCCCTATAAATGGATCAACCCTGAAGATTCCGGAGTTCTTCCTTGGCCGTCTTGTTTTCCGGATCCCAGATCAGGGCTTCTTCAAACTGTCTTTGGGCCCGTTGGACCATGCCGCTTTTTTTGTACAACAGCCCCAACCCGAGATAATGATCGACGCCGGACGGATCGAGTTCGATCGCCTTTTTGTAATGCGTTTCGGCATCGCGATTGCGCCCCGGGACCTGAGTTAAGGTTTTGGCCAGCCAAAGATGATAGACGGCCTGAGTGGGCGCGGCCTTGACCGCGGTCTCAAAAAAATGAGCCGCGGTCTTGAAATCGCCTTTCTTAAACGCCTGCTGCCCGGTCTGCACCTGGACCTCCAGCGAGGGACCCGCGGAGCCTTCCTCCTTGCCCCTGACTTTCTTCATGGCCAATTTCGTATCGTACTCCTGGCGTTTTCGATCCATCAGCAGCGTATCGTAGGCCTCCGTAATGCCGCGGAAAAGCGCCTCGAGTTGGGGGGTGAGTTCCTCCAATCCGGCCTGAAAATGGCGGTCGGGATGATATTCCTTGGCCAGATGAAAATAGGCCCGCTTGATCTGATCCCGCGTCGCCGATTTCTCCAAACCCAAAACTTGATAAAAATCCTGGCGCTGGAGGGATTCGTAGGCCTGCCGGATCTTCTGTTTGGTTATCTGAGATTCCTGGGCGTCCTTATGAACCTCCTCGGCCCTGAAAATCTGTTCGCGACCCTCGACCACCGCGTCCTGTTGCTCCTGCTTGACCTCCTTCATGAGCCGCTCTTCGACCACCGGTTCGGGTTCTCCGTTTTCATGGAGTCCGGCGGAGGGGGAAGGAGCCACCCCGGTCCGAGCTTCTCGCCCGGTCTCGGGGGCCGGCGAGGCCGTCTGAACGGAGGGTTCCTCCGCCGGTTGGCTGACGGGCAACTCGGCTAGTCCGATCGCAAGAAAGAACGAGAGAAGTTTCAGTGTTTCAAACGGCGGCAGATCGGACGCGGCGAAGATCTCGGAAATCGTGTTCTTGCCGTCAATCTTAATCAGCAGCTTACGTTCACTTTCCTTCAGATCGATATCCTGAAACAGAACCAGCGGGTCGGTGGTCATCTGCAGGATTGTGGCCAGGGGCGGAAGCTCGTTGCGGAGACGGACGAAGTCATTGATCCGGCGGATGCCGTCCAGGATGAGGTTCCCCGTGCTCATTTTAAGGGTGATGATTTCCTGGGTCGGCAGCGGGCCTTCTTCGAACCGATACTCCCCGTCCAGCCAGGTGAAAAGGCTCAAGATGATATCTTTCACCTGAGCGGTGACTGCTGAAAAAAGATCCTTTGCGGTGAGCGCGCCCTGTTCGAGCAGGACCGTCCCGAAGCGCTTCTTCGTCGTACGCGTGACCTCGGAAGCCGTCTCGTACTGGTTCAGGGTGATCCGGCCGGCTTTGAGGAGCGCCTCTCCCAACCAGTCGTCCTGGTATTTGGAGGTCGCAAAGATGATGTCGCCGTCTTTGATGAAGATCGATTTGTGTTGATCGTTTCGCCCGATAAGAAGGACGCCGGTTTTCTTATGCCGTTGCAGATGGGTTAGAATTTTTGAAAGTCGTTGATCCCGAAGTCTCCCCGATACAGGAAGATCGCCGTTCGTCATCCGGTCCTCCTCAAGCGCGTCTAAGCAGCCGGCCCCCGCTTCCTTTCCAGACCACCAAGATCGAACTGGCCACAAGAATAGAGGAATAATTTCCGACGATGACGCCCACCAAGAGCGCGAAAGAGAAATCGTGAATCACTTCCCCGCCGAAGCAAAAGAGCGCCACCAGCACGAGGACGACGGTCAAGGACACCACGATCGTCCGGCTGAGCACCTGATTGATGCCGCCGTTGATCACCTGCTCCAACGATTCCCGCCGACGAAACTTCAGGTTTTCACGGATCCGGTCAAAAACCACGACCTTGTCCGTCAAAGAGTAACCGGCCAGCGTCAGCAGAGCCGTCACGATCAGGAGGGTGATTTCCTTATTGGCCAGATACAGCACCCCCAGGACGGCCAGGACGTCGTGAAACGTCGCGATGGCGGCCGCGATCCCGAAGCGGAATTCGAAGCGGACCGCGATGTAAAGGATGATGCCGATCATCGAAAAAACGACGGCGACGATCGCCTTTTTCTGAAGTTCCTGGCCGATCGTGGGACCGATGGCGGTGCTGCTTTCCACCACAAACTTGTTCGTCGAGAACTCTTTCTCGAACAGCTGGACGAGCCGGTTGGCCACATCCTCCTGAATCGTGTTCTGTTGTTTCACGCGGATCAGCAGCCGGTTCCCATTCGTAAATTGCTGAAGCTCGGCGTCCCCAAAACCGTTGGCGGAAAGGACCCTGCGGGCGTCGTCGATGACGATCGGCTGCTCGAATTTGAGCTGGACCGCGGTCCCCCCCGCGAAATCGATGCCGAGGTTCGCCTGTCCCCGGGCGATCTGAACGAGAGTCAGCAGCCCGAGGGCGGCGAGGATGCCGGAGAAGATAAACGCATAATTCCGTTTGCCGATGAAATCGATATTCGTTTTTCCCAAAATTTCGAACATAAGATCTCCTGATGATTCGTAGGGGCGTGATTCATCACGCCCAGAACTTTAATCCTGTTCCATCGGCGGGTCCTGTCCTTCGGCAGCCCCGCCTGCGGCCACCCGCCGGATGTCACTCTAAATTTGTCGTTTGTATTAAATACTCAGCCGTTGCAGCTTCCAGCGGCTGTTGACAAAGTCAAAGACCACCTTGGTTCCCACCAGCGCGGTGAACAGATTGATTGCGATGCCCAGGCTGAGACTGACGGCGAACCCTTTGATCGGACCGGTGCCGAACAGGAAAAGCACCGTCGCCGTGATCAGGGTCGTCACATGGGAATCGACGATCGTGAGAAACGCCTTGTCGTAACCGCCGTCCACGGCCAGGCGGACCGGTTTGCCCTGCCGAAGTTCTTCGCGGATCCGCTCGAAGATCAGGACGTTGGAATCCACGCCCATTCCGATCGTCAGAATAATGCCAGCAATGCCCGGAAGAGTCAAGGTGGCGCCGAGCGCCGCCAGAGCGCCGATCAAAACGATCAGATTCAGGATCAGCGCCATATCGGCCACGACGCCCGCCAGACGGTAATAAATCATCATAAATAATACGACCATCATGCCGGCCAGCAGGGTGGCCTGAATTCCCATCCGGATCGAGTCCTGGCCCAGCGACGGCCCGACCGTGAGGTCTTCGAGCGTGCGGACGGGGGCCAGCAGCGCCCCGGCCCGTAAGACGATGGCCAGGTCGTTCGCTTCCTGGGTGGTAAAACTCCCGGTGATCTGGGCGTTCCCGCCGGAGATTTTGTCCTGAATGACCGGTGCCGAATAGACGTTGTTGTCCAGGATGATCGCAAGACGTTTCTTCACGTTCTCGCCCGTGATCTTCTCAAACTGCTGCGCCCCGATGCCGTTGAAGGTGATCGAGACGTACGGCTCGTTGAACTGCCCGATGTTGACGCGGGCGTCGGTCAGGACGTCCCCGGTCATCAGCGTCCGCTTCTTGATCAGGTAAGGCCGCTTTCGAACCTCGCCGGACTGTTTATCGATCATCCGTTCGAACATCAGCTCGTCGCCTTCCGGAACCTTGCCTCCGTACTCGGCCATAAAGGTCTCTTCGTTCTGCGGCGTGATGGAAAGCGGAAGGGTCCGGCTGAGCGGATTGTCTTCATCCAAAAGCTTGAACTCTAAGAGCGCCGTCTTCCCGATCAGCTCCTTCGCCCGCTTGGAATCCTTCACCCCCGGGAGCTGAATGACGATCTGCTTGGGCCCCTGCCGCTGGATCAACGGCTCGGCCACTCCGAACTGATCGATCCGGTTGCGAATCGTCTCGAGCGCCTGTGTGGTCGCGGTGTCCTTGATCCGCGCCACTTCCCCCTCCCGGAGCGAATAGACCAAATCGTTTCCCGCGGCCTCCTTTGAGACGAAATTCGGGAAGTTAACCTCGATCTTTTTCGCGACGTCCGCCTTCCTATCCGGCCTCGGTAGGGTCACCGTCAGATCCGATGACCCCGTTCGTTTCACCGATTCCACAGGGATTTTCTCCGCGTCGAGAAGATCTTTGATCGACATGGCCGTCCGTTCCACCAGATTTTCGACCGCCTTGTCCTCCTCCACCTCCAGCACCATATGAATCCCCCCCTGAAGGTCGAGACCCAACGTGACCCCGCGGCTGGGCAGGTATTTTTTCCACCAGTCCGGCATATTTTGAAAGACGGGGGTGGACGGCAGGAAATAAACGATCGATATCAACACGGTCAAGCTCAACAACAGCAATCGTCCTCGAATTCCTCGTTTCACGTCGGGCATCCTCTCCTTGTAATTTGATCCAGACCTGCA
>Ga0187773_10001119_pt1 | contig 10777 bp, 12 predicted proteins | sample 0216_BV02_MP05_1_FD_133133 | JGI IMG/M metagenome (GOLD analysis project Ga0187773, IMG submission 133133) | Tropical peat soil microbial communities from peatlands in Department of Meta, Colombia - 0216_BV02_MP05_10_MG | ecosystem: Environmental > Terrestrial > Soil > Wetlands > Peat | place...
CCCTGAGCGTGCGCGCCTCCTCGCGGCTTTTCAGCATTTTGTTGACCCACAGCGAATACACCGACGACATGCCGAGCAGCCGCCGCGCGTTGGCGGTGGGCGCGGTATCGAAGACGTAGACGTCGTACTCGTCCTTGAACATGAGGTCGATCATGTTCTCGAACATCGCGGATTCCTCGAAGGCCGGGTTCATGGTCGCCGACTCGACGAAGTCGTCGGCCTTGGTGGTGATGTCGGCGAACTTGAGGAACCAGCGGATCTTGTCGCGGATCTCGACTTTGCTGCGCTCGATGCTCTGCTTGGTGTCGATCTCGTTGGCCCAGAGGTTGGGAACGCCGTCGATCGCGACGTGCTTGCCGAGCAGGTCGCGGCCGAAGAGGCTGGTCAGGCTGTGCACGGGGTTTGTCGACACGAGCAGCGTCCTCTTCCCCTGCCGCGCCAGGCCGATCGCCGCCGCCGCGGCGAATACGGTCTTGCCCACTCCGCCCTTGCCGCCGAAGAAGAAGAACTTCAGCGTCGGGTGCTCGCGCAGGTGCTGTCCCATCGGCGTCGTGATCTCTGGCATGCGAGGCTCCGCTAGGCGAACATGATGTTGGCGAGCTTCTCGATCATCGGCAGCCCGGTGACGTCGCGCTCCATCTCGGGCACCTCGGCCATCACGTGGTCGTCGAACGCCTGGTGGAGCTCCGCCATGTGCTTGTCCTGCATCGCGATGCGGTTGCGCAGGTAGTCGGGGATGTTCTGCTTGAGCAGCTCGTGCGGGATAACTCTGTTTACGACGTAGCCCGCGACCGGCACGTCGAACTGCGCGAACATCTTGGCCGCCTTCTGCGTGTCGTCGATGATCATGGCCTCCGGCACCACGACGAAGAAGAAGCCGGTCTTCGTCTTGTCGGTGAGGATGCCGGCCGAGGTGTTGATGCGGTTCTTGATGTAGAGGAGCTCGTTCAGGATCTCATCCTGCTCGGTCATCTTCTCGTGCTTGAGCCGGCTCACCATCTCCTCGTATTCGCGCATGTCCTCGCGGAGCTTGGTGATCTTGTTGATCCACTCGTCGTACACCTTGGCCATCGACAGGTAATACAGCGCGTGGCCGAGCGGAACGAGATCGTAGATGTAGTAGTCGTAGTCGCCGGCCATGACGACGTCCACCACGGCGTCGAAGATCGCGCTCTCCTCCATCGCCGGCTCGGCGCTCGCCGCCTGGATGTAGTTCTCTATCTCCTCGGGCACGGCCGGCAGCCCGTATCTGTCGAGGATCTTCTTTCGGATCTCGTCCTGGTAGGCCTTGATGTGGCTGTCCGCGTCGATCTCCTGGGCCCAGAGGTTGTCCATGATCTTCACGGGGCCCTTGCCGAAGATGTCCTTCTTGAAGATGTCGGTGAGCGACGCTTGGGGGTCGACCGAGAACACGAGCACCTTCTTGCCCTGCTTCGCGAGCCAGTACGCCGCGGCGGCCGAGAAGGTGGTCTTGCCCAGGCCCCCCTTGCCGCCGAACATGATGTAGCGGCGCTCGGGGTGCTGGAGGAATATGTCTTTGAGTGCCATTTCCGCTCCCGATCAGGCTACCTGGCTCGCACATACTTCGCTTGCGAGGTTCCGCCGGAGGCTGCCGTGGGATTCGTGCCGTACAGTTCGTCACCCACGATCTTGTAGGTGCGTTTCTCCGTCGTTCCGGCGCGATTGGGATAAGTGCTGGCGGCCCACTTGATGGTGACCGTATCTCCTTCGACCGTGTACGTTCCAAACCCGGCAAGGATGCCCAGCATGATCTCGCGGTATTCCTTATCCGTCCCTTTCAGGCGATTCGGCACCGCCAACTTGGGCAATTCCGGCCTGGAGAGGAACTGGCTCACGTATCCAGAACGATCGAAGATGAACAGTCCCACCGGCTTCTCTCCGTAAGGGTGCGCTTTGACGCCCTTTTCCTCGTTGTAGAGCGAGACAAGCCGCCACGGGCCGACGATCTGCTCCTTGAGCGATTGGCCCAGCGCGATGGCAGGCGCCGACAACAGGCCGGCGAATACCACGCCGGCGAAAAGGCGGACACCGCTTCTGTATACGATCGACAAATTCATAGACTTGCTCCTCGATAGTTAAAACATCGCGTCAGCGACGTCCTTCTCGCGCAGCATGCGCCGCTTCCACGTCGCGATCTGCGGCACGACGTAGGGCAGCAGCCGCAGGCTGTAATAGGGCGGCAGGATCGGGATGCCGAGCAGGTCGCCCATGGTGATGAGGATGAAGAGGTGCTCCATCGAAGCGCGCGTGCGCAGCGCCGCGCGGCTCATGTCGTGCGCCGCCATTCCGTAGACGGTCTCGCGGATCGTCTGCCACAAGCTCTTTTTTTCCTGTTCGGTCATGGTCGTCTCCTTTCAGACTCCGTGCAGGTGATGATCGTGGTCGCTGCCGAGCTCGCGCTCGCGCAGGAGCTGCCGCTTCCATGTCTCGATCCTCGGCACGACGAAGGGCAGCAGGCGCAGCGCGTAGTACGGCGGCAGGACCGGCACTCCGAGCATGTCGCCGAACAGTCCCAGCATGAACAGCCTTTCGAGCGAGGCGCGCATCTCCCGCACCTCCTGCACGATCTCGTGGGCGAACATCCCGTAGAGGAACTCGCGCACCGCTCGCCTCCACGTCGGCGCGACCGGCGTGCTATCGTCCGGTCCACCATGACGGGACTGATCGGTATCGCCGCGGTCGCGGTCGTCGCCTGGTTTGCCGCCGGCACGATCTGGAACGTCCGTCTTGGACGCGAGGCTCTGCGCTGGATGCAGGGCGGCCTGCCGATCCTCGGCAGCCGCACCACCGTGCGGTGGCTTGGCTCGACCGCCGTAGAGCTCGTTATAGATCAGGGCAAAGCCGAGTTCGCACGCGTGGCAGTGGTCGTATTCCTCGAACCACGCGATTTGCCGTGGTGGCCGCTCTCGCGCCTCCGCGGCCGGCGCGACACGCTCATAGTCCGCGGCGCGCTGCGCCGGGCTCCGGGGCTCGAGCTCGAGGCCTTCGATCCCGCCAGCTGGTCCGGCCGCGACGCCCGATCGCGCGTTCCACGGGAGTGGCAGACGAGAAAGAACCTTCTGGAAATTCATTTTGAAAACCCTGCCGGCCTCGAATGCGCCGAAACGCTGCTCGCACGCGCCGAGGCCGCTGGCCTCGCCGTGCGACGGCTCTCCGTGCGCTGCGCCGAACCGAACTTCCAGCTTCACGTCGCGCTCCCAGACCGCAGGACGCCGGCGCACAAATTGTTCGACACGGTGCAGGCCCTGGCCGCGGCTGCGCTCATTTCGCCCGCTCGAAAGTGATGATGGTTCGCACGATGTCCTTGTTGGGCCAGTTGGTCATGACGCGCCACTGCGTCAGGACCTGCAGGCGGTCGGCGTTCACCTTGTAGGAATACACCTGCTCGGTGCCGACCCACGCGGGGCTCCATGCGACATCGACGCTGGTGATCCACTTGCCTTCTTCCAGGCGATAGCGCCCGGTGAAGGCAAGGAGGTTCATCAGCAGCTCGGCGCGCTCCTCGTCGGTTTTCGCCGGCTTGCGCCCTTCCGCTGTCAGCAGGATGAACACCCTCTGCTCGGGTGTGAACACGACGTAGCCAGTCGGCTTTTCGCCGAAGATGGGGTCCTTCTTCCCGGTCGACTGGAACTCGACCTCGTAAGAGACGAGCTTCCAGATGCCGACCACGCCCACGCCGTCGTCGGCAAACGCCAGGCGCAGGACGAGGAGAAGCGACCCGAGAGCGACCAGCCACGCGGGCCTGCCTGGACATGAGCTTCTCACTTACGCGCGTGCCGCAGGCTGCGCACGCGGCATTCCTCCACCGCTCGCGGCGTGGCGTAGGTAGGCCTTGTAGCCGTCCCAGCCGATGAAGAGCGCCGCGATGAAGAGCAGCGCCGACACCGCGATCATGGCCCACGCGCCGCCCACGGGCAGGGCCGACATCTTCGGGTTCGCTGCGATCGTCACGTAGAGGTTGCGCGCCGTGACGATCGTCGCCGCGAGCGTGGTCACGTACATGAAGATCATCGGCACGAGGGCGAAGGTCGGATCGCGCTTCTCGGACTTCAGCCACACCGCCACCACGAGCATCGAAAGGGCGGCCATCAGCTGGTTGGACGCGCCGAACATCTGCCACAGGTAGACCCACGTGCCGGTGAGCACGAGCAGGAGCGTGAGGAACATCGCGATCAGGCTCGATACGTGCATGTTCCGCACGACCGGAATCGCGTCGCCGACCCACTCGGTGAGCGTCACGCGCATCACGCGGAAGACGAGCTGCGTCACCGTGAGCACGATGATCACGAAGGTGGCGAAGCCGAGCGCGGTGCCGAAGGCTTCGGGGATGAGCCCGAAGGTCCCGGCGTAGACGAGCTTGCCGACGCCGATCGCGAACCGGCCGCCGCCGCCGCCCGCGCCCGCAATCGAAACCGCGGTGAGCGACAGGAGCGCGAGCGCATTCTCGCCGAACATCCCGCCGGCGCCGACCGGCAGGCCGTCGGTTTCGTACTCGAGCTGCCGCGCGGTTCCCACCGACCCGACGAGCGCGTGCCAGCCGGAGATCGCGCCGCACGCGATGGTCACGAAGAGCATCGGCCAGAGCGGCTGCCAAGCGGCGCCCTCGACGATCCCGAAGCCGAGGCCCTTGAGCGCGGGCAGCGCGAACACGCCGATCAGGTTGCCCGCTGCGTCCTTGGTGCCGAAGATCGGCGCGACGACCATGCCGATCGCCGAGAGAAGGATCGTGATCGAAGTGATCCAGAAGCCAATGTAGTTCACCGGCTGCGCGAAGCGCCAGATCGGCAGGTTCGCTCCGAGGTAGCTGAAGGCGAACAGGAACACCATCCACAGGAGGTAATTCGGCAGCGTCTTCAGCAAACCTGTGGCCGCGTCGTACGCACTCGTGCTCGGACGCTTCCCGTCCGCGCCGGGCGCCGGAATTCTCGGGTCCGCGGCCGTCGGGTCCTCGACCGAGTACAGAGGCTGGCGGTTGGTGATGCTGTCCACGGCGTTGTTCAGCGACACCACGGCGGCTGCCACCGGGCCGTTCACGAGCTTGCCCGCTTCGTCCCGGTGCTGACCCCAGGGTCCGGCGGCCATCGCGGCGAGCGTGAGCGCGACCACGAGAACCGTGACGCCCATGATGCCCATCTTCCAGCGGTACATCATCTGGCCGGCGAGGAGTCCCATCAGCGCGAGCATCACGATGCCGAGTGGAACGTCCGGGCGCGCGGACAGGATGGCCGCGAGGATTCCGATGAACGCTCCGGCGAGCAGCATCAGGTAGAAGAAGATGAAAACGAACAGGATCGTGCGGGTGCGCGGCGCGATCAGCTTGTGCGAGATCGCGGAGAGGCTGTTGCCGTCGTTCCTCACCGCCACCATGATCGCCGAATAGTCGCTCACCCAGCCGATGAAGCTGACCCCGAGGACGAGCCACGCGAGCGAGGGCGCCCAACCCCAGAGATTCGCGGCGGTGATCGGCCCGACGATGGGGCCGGCCGCGGCGATCGCCTTGAAGTGATAGCCGAAGAGCACGTTGCGGCTGGTCGGCATGAAGTCGACGCCGTCCATGTACATCTTGGCCGGCGTCGCGCGCTTCGCGTCGGATTGAATGATGCTGCGGTCGACTCGCTTGGCGTACAGGTTGTAGGCCAGATAGGCGGTCAGCACACCGATGACGACGATCCAGAGAGTGCTCATGACTATGCCCTTTCGTTCGATCCAACGGCCGCGCCCCGGCCTGCTGCCGGGCCCCGAAATGCTTGATACATTATTGGCCTCGCAAAGAGGCGCGTTTTGATCTTTGTCAAGCCGGTCGGTGGGTCTTTACACCGGCGGGCCGGCTGCACAATCGACCAGGAGGAGCATCGTTGGTGAAACATGCCGGCGGCGAAGCGGCGCGGCAGGGTGCAGAGGCGCAGGCCGCGCCCGCGCTCGCGCTGCGCAAGGTCTCGATGTCCTTCGGCCCGGCTTCGGCCGACCGCGTCGTCCTCTCCGATATCGATTTCCAGGTCGCGCCCGGCGAATTCCTGTGCGTGGTCGGCCCTTCGGGCTGCGGCAAGACGACGCTCTTGCGCCTGCTCGCGGGCCTGATCCGCCCGACCGGCGGCGAGATACTCTTCCACGGCGAGCGGGTGGAGGGTCCGTCGCGCGACCGCGCGATCGTCTTCCAGGATTATTCGAAGGCGCTGCTGCCGTGGCGCACGGTCTCCGGAAACATCGCGCTGAGCCTGGAAGCCTGCGGCGTCGGCGAGCCCGAGCGCGGCCGGCGCATCGGCGCGCTGCTCGCGAAAATGGGCCTCGAGCGCGCCGCCCGCCAGCATCCGAGCCAGCTCTCCGGCGGCATGCAGCAGCGCGTCCAGATCGCGCGCTGCCTCGCGCAGCAGCCGAGGCTGCTGCTCATGGACGAGCCGTTCGGCGCGCTCGACGCCATCACGCGCCAGACGCTGCAGGACGAGGTCGCGCGCCTCGCCGCCGAGCACCGCATGACCGTCGTGTTCATCACGCACGATCTCGAGGAGGCGATCTACCTGGGCGACCGCGTGATCGCGCTCACGGCGAATCCGGGCAGGATCGCCGAGATGATCGACGTGGGCATCCCTCGGCCGCGCAGCCAGCTCGAGACGCGCGAGGACCGCCGGTTCCTTTCGCATCGCCACCGCCTGTTCGGGCTGCTGCAGGGACACTAGCCCGTGCGTCGCTTCCTCCGCGGCATCGCGATTCCGGCGCTCGCCGTCGCGCTCTGGGAAACGGGAAGCCGCGCCGGCGTCCTTCCGATGGACACGTTCTCGCGTCCGTCGGACATCGCGGTCGCCTTCGCGGGGGCCTTCGCCGACGGCTCGATCCTCGTCGCGACCTGGCAGACGGTCGAGGCGGCGCTCGCCGGCTTCGCGGTCGCGGCGGCGCTTGGGATCCTCGTCGGCGCGCTCCTCGGGCTCTCCCCCGCGCTCGAGCGCGTGGTCGGACCGTCGATCGACGCCGTTCGCCCGATCCCTTCGGTCGCGCTCATGCCGCTCACGCTGCTCCTCTTCGGATTCGGCCTGCAGATGGAAGCATGGGTCGTCGCCTTCGCCTGCGTCTGGCCGGTGCTGCTGGTGACCGCGGCCGCCGTGCGCGGAATCGAGCCGCGGCTGCACGACGTTTCGCGGACGCTCGAGCTGCCATTCGCCTCGCAGCTGCGGCGGATCATCCTCCCCGCGGCGCTCGGGAGGATCGTCGTGGGGCTGCGCGTTTCGGTCGGGATCTCGCTCGTGGTCGCCGTCACGGTCGAGATCGTCATCAATCCGCGCGGCCTCGGCTACGGCATGATCATCGCGCAGCAGTCGCTGCATCCGGAGCTGATGTACGCGCAGCTCTTCTGGCTGGGGCTCCTCGGCTGGGGGCTGAACGTCGCGCTCACCAGGGCGGCGGGGCGCTGGCACGCCTTCGCCGGCGCGGACGCCGAGGTATGAGGCGCCTGCCGCAGCTTCAATGGCTCGGCGCCGCGCTGTTCGCGGCGGCTCTGCTCATCGCCTGGCAGCTGCTCGCCGAGCGGCAGATCATCTCGCCGGTGTTCTTCCCGTCGCCTTCGCGCACGCTGGGTGAGCTGTGGCGGCAGGCGGCGCAGGGCGAGCTGTGGAAGCCGCTCGGCGAGACGTCGCTGCGAATGTTCTACGGCTGGGCGCTCGCGTCGCTCCTGGGCGTCGTGCTCGGCGCCGCGATCGGATCCTCGCGCGCCGCGCGCGAGTTTCTCGGGCCGCTGCTCGAGTTCCTGCGCCCGCTGCCCGCATCGGCCATCATTCCGCCCGCGATCCTGTTCCTCGGCCTCTCCAACGAGATGGCGGTCGCGGTGATCGCGTTCGGCGCGGTCTGGCCGGTGCTGCTCGCGAGCGTCCATGGATTCGCGTCCATGGAGCCGCAGCTCCTCGAAGTGTCGGCGGCGCTGCGACTTTCGCGCGCGCAGTCGCTGGCGAAGATCGCGATTCCCGGAGCGCTTCCCGAGATCCTCGCGGGGGCGCGCGTCAGCCTCGCGATCTCGCTCATCCTCGCCGTGGTGACCGAGATGCAGGCCTCGCAGCCGGGCCTCGGCCAGAACATCCTGCTCGCGCAGCGGTCCTTCCGCAGCCCGGAGCTCTACGCCGGCGTCGTCACGCTCGGGCTGATGGGCTTTCTCATCAACCATGCGATACTCGCGCTCGAGCGGCGGCTGCTGCGCTGGCGCGCGGCGCCCGCGTAGTCTCGCCGGTCGCCGAAGGGATCCCGGCCGATCGGACACACCGCAAAATCAGAGGAGGGTTGACATGCACCGCAAAGGTTTCGCCGTACTCGTCTTAACGATGTGGGCCGCGCTCGCCGCGGCCGAGCCGCCCAAGGCCAACATCGGCTACATCGGCGCGGCCGACTTCACGCCGCTCTTCGTCGCGAAGGACAAGGGGTTCTTCGACAAGCACGGACTGGACGCCACGCTCACGCGCATCCAGATCGCGCCCAACGTCGGGCCTGCGGTGATGTCCGGCAACCTGCAGATCGGCATGGGGACCGCTCCGAATCTGCTGCACGCCGCCGAAGGCGGCCTTCCGCTCGTCGCGATCGCCGGCGCCTCGCGCATGAAGAAAGCGAACCCGATCGCGGGCCTCGTCGGCCGCTCGGGGCTCTCGATCAAGAGCCCGCAGGATCTCCGCGGCAAGAAGATCGCGAGCCCGGGCCTGAACACCATGCTCACCGACCTGCTGGAGAAATGGCTCTACGACAACAAGGTGCCGCGCGACCAGGTGACGCTGGTCGAGGTGGTGTTCCCGCAGCAGCACGACATGCTGAAGAGCGGCAACGTGGACGCCGCGATCACCATCGAGCCGTTCCGCTCGAGGATGATCGGCGACGGCACGGGGTTCAAGATCGCGGACTACGTCGGCGAGGTGAACCCCGACGTGATCGCCGTGCTGTGGATGGCGAGGAGCGACTGGGCGGCAGCGAACCCGCAGGCGGTGCGTGCGTTCCGGGCGGGGTACGCCGACGCGATCGACTATTGCGCGAAGCATCCCGACGAGGCGAAGCAGATCCTAGCGAAATACGTCGGCTTCTCTTCTCCCATACTGCCCGACTACGGCGTCGAGGTGAAACTCTCCGACCTCGAGTTCTTCGAGAAGATGGAACGCCAGCTCGGCAAGCTGCGCCAGCCGGTGGACGTGAAGAAACTCGTCTGGCAATAGTCTCCTGAGTTCGACAGCGGGCCCGCCTGCGGGCCCGCCGCCTTTTCCGGAGAGCCCATCTCATCGCAAGACAGACCCACCGCCCGCTCGTCCTCGCCGCCCTCGTCGTCGCCATGTTCATGGCGGCGATCGAGGCGACGATCGTCGCGACGGCGATGCCGAGCATCGTCGCGAGGCTCGGCGGCCTTGCGCTTTACAGCTGGGTGTTCTCGGCGTTCCTGCTGATGCAGGCGGTGACCACGCCCATCTACGGGAAGCTCTCCGACCTCTTCGGGCGCAAGCGCGTCTTCATGACCGGGATCTCCGTCTTCCTGGTCGGGTCGCTGCTGTGCGGGTTCGCCTCCTCGATGGCGGCGCTCGTCGCCTTCCGCGTGGTGCAGGGACTGGGAGCGGGCGCGGTCCAGCCGCTCGCCGTGACGCTGATCGGCGATCTCTACACGATCGAGGAGCGCGGCCGCATCCAAGGCTACATCGCGAGCGTCTGGGGCACTTCCGCGATTCTCGGCCCGCTCGCGGGCGCCCTCATCGTGCAGCACGCGCACTGGGCGTGGATCTTCTGGCTGAACGTTCCCTTCGGGCTCGTCGCGGTGACGCTCGCAGGCCTGTACCTGCACGAGCGGATCGAGCGCAAGAAACCCGCAGTCGATTACGCCGGCGCCGTGCTGCTGCTCGTGTTCCTCTCTGCGCTCATGCTCGTGCTCACCCAGGGCGCGCGCTGGGGACTGGCGGGCGCCTTGCCGCTCCTCATCGTGGGCACGATCGCGCTTCTCCTGTTCGTGCGGCAGGAGCGCGAGGCGCCCGATCCGATCGTGCACCTCGAGCTCTGGAAGCGGCGCATGATCGCGCTCGCGAACATGGCGACGCTCGCCGGCGGGATCGCCATGATGGGCGTGATCGGTTTCCTCCCGGTTTCCATCCAGGGCGTGCTGCACGCCTCGGCGCTCGTCGCCGGGTTCGCGCTCTGCGCGATGTCGCTCGGCTGGCCGCTCGCCGCGGTGATCACGGGGCGCCTGCTTCTCCGCGTCGGCATGCGCACGCTCGCCCGCGTGGGCGGCTCCGCGGTGTTCGCCGGCAGCCTCGTCGTCGCGCTCGCCGCCGGCCGCGACGCGGTCGCCGCCGGAGCCGGATCGTTCGTCATGGGAATGGGCTTCGGCGTGCTCAACACGACCTTCATCGTCTCGATTCAGTCGAGCGTCGACTGGAGCCAGCGCGGCGTGGCGACCTCGTCGAACCTCCTCATGCGCATTCTCGGCAACGCCGTCGGCGCGGCGGTGTTCGGCGGCGTGCTCAATCTCGCGCTCAAGCACGCGCTCGGGCTGGTCGCGGGGTCCGCACCGCTGGGGAGCACGCAGAACCTGCTGGAGAGCGCGATCGCGGGGAGCGGCGAGTCGGCGGCCGCGCTGCATTTCGGCCTCGCCTCGGCGCTGCACTGGGTGTTCGCGATCGTCGCGCTGTTCTCGGCGGCGGCGCTCGCGGCGAGCTGGATGATGCCCGATCACCGGACGCCGCGCGGCGCCGTTCCCGCGCGCCCGGGCTAGTCGGCGGTAGCGCCCGTCTTCCGGATCACGGCGCCCCAGCGCTCG
>Ga0187773_10001120_pt1 | contig 10774 bp, 11 predicted proteins | sample 0216_BV02_MP05_1_FD_133133 | JGI IMG/M metagenome (GOLD analysis project Ga0187773, IMG submission 133133) | Tropical peat soil microbial communities from peatlands in Department of Meta, Colombia - 0216_BV02_MP05_10_MG | ecosystem: Environmental > Terrestrial > Soil > Wetlands > Peat | place...
GGAAGAGAGGATCACCGCCCTGTGAGATATCGATTTGTCCGGAGGAGGGGAGAATTCACCTTTGAATATTCCTGTCCCGCTGATCTCAATTCTGTCCAATACCTTCCCTCAGCGTCCGGGCCTTCAGGAACTCCCTTTCCAGGGAATCCGAATCGGCGGCCTTGAGATACTGGCTTAAAGCGTCCAGATTTTTTCGAAAAACCGAGATCATTTCGATAAGGTTTTCCCTGTTCAGCAGGCAGATGTCGCGCCACAACTCGTGGGAACTGCAGGCGATCCTCGTTGTGTCCTTAAAACCCTGACCGGAGAATTCGAGATACGAGACATCAACTTCGGCCACGGTATTTACAATGGCATAAGCGATCAGGTGCGGGAGATGACTTACAGCCGCATAAATCCTATCATGTCTTTCAGGTTCCATGGTCATGATACACGAACCGAGCGATTCCCATAAATCCCCGACCACCTTCAGCGCACCGGAGTCGGAATTCCTCGTGGGTGTAATGATGCACTGTGCGTCTTCAAAAAGTTCTGCACTCGAGGAATCGATGCCGGATCTGTCACTTCCTGCTATCGGATGCGCCCCGACGTAATGAACGTCTTCAGGCATCAACTTTTCGATCTCGGAGACGAGGTTTCCTTTTACGCTGCCGGCATCCGTTATAACCGCCCCTTTTTTGAAAGCCGTGCGAGATTTCTGAACGATGTCAACAAATGAGCCCACAGGTGTCGACAGCAGTATCAGGTCAGAATCCCTGCAGGCTTCAGCCGGATCCGATTCAAAGGAATCGATAATAGACCTTTCTCTTGCCTTGATCAGGTTCTCCCTATTCCTGCCGGACCCCACGATATACGTGCACAGCCCCCTTTTTTTCATCGCGAGCGCAAACGATGCCCCGATGAGGCCTACGCCGATGATGGTTACCCTGTTGAAATATACTCTCGTCATTCCTTCTTCATTGTGGACAATCCGTGAACCCAGGCTCACATTTCCCTGCCAACCGCAACTGCCACCGGTTTCAACTCCTCCATCAACGTCTCGAAATGCGTCGGCTTAAGAGACTGTTCTCCGTCCGACACCGCTTCCTCAGGATTTGTATGGACCTCTATAATGAGCGCGTCCGCGCCTGCTGCGACCGCCGCCTTTGCCATCGGTGCAACAAGATCGCTCTTCCCGACACCGTGGCTTGGGTCGACAACGACAGGCAGATGGGTTAGCTGCTTCAGCACGGGGACAGCGCTCAGGTCAAGGGTGTTTCTTGTTGCTGTTTCAAAAGTCCTGATGCCCCTTTCGCAGAGCATCACGTTCTGGTTCCCGCGGGACATGATGTACTCTGCGGACATAAGCCACTCCTTTATCGTCGAAGAAAGGCCCCGTTTCAGCAAAACCGGTTTGTGAGATGAACCCACCTCAAGGAGGAGCCTGAAATTCTGCATATTCCGCGTCCCTATCTGAATAATATCCGCATATTTGAGGATCACGTCCATATCCCTGGGATCCATGATCTCCGTAATGATTGGAAGCCCCGTTTTTTCCCTCGCCTCGGCGAGATATTTCAGCCCTTCTTCACCAAGGCCCTGGAAGGAGTATGGAGACGTCCTCGGTTTGTACGCTCCTCCTCTCAGGAATGAAGCACCCGCCGCCTTTACCTTTTCGGCGATGCTCATGAGCGTAGTTTTATTCTCTACAGCACACGGCCCGGCCATAACAGGGATTTTTCTGCCGCCGATGACGCTGCCCCTGACATTGATCTCTGTGTTTTCTTTCTTAAATTCCCTGCTGGCGAGTTTATAAGGCCTTAATATCCTTAGAACATTCTCGACGCCGGAAGCCGCACGGATCGAGTCTTCCTCTTCCTCGGTGATTTTTGATGTGTCGCCGATGACACCAATGATCGTCCTTTCCGTGCCCTGCGAAACGTTCGCCTTAAGGCCGCGGCTTTCCAATTTTTTTATGACATGTCGTATCTCTTCTTCTGTCGCATCAGTCTTTAAAACGATGATATCCATAATTACTCCTTATAGAAAGTACGCAATGGCACTATGCAGTGAGCACTAACTACAGACTACCTATCGCCTATTTCTTACCGCCTGCTCCATACTCGGTGCTGCCCACTATTTATTACTATTTTAAGCGCTTCGATAAAACGCCTGTTTTCCTCTGGCAGCCCGATAGTCACCCGTACCGCCTTAGGCCCCATAGGCCTTATGATAACACCTAGTTTAAGAAGACTTTCATAGAGCGAAAGGGCCCCGTCAATGGGCACATAAATAAAGTTGGCCTCCGAGGGTATAAACTCTATTCCGAGGGAATCGAGTTCGTGGTAAAGATATTTCTTCCCGGCCTCGTTAAGATTCCGTGAATGCGTCACATGTTCGCGGTCTGTAAGGGCCGCGATCGCAGCTTTCTGAGCCGCCGAGTTCGTGTTGAACGGCTCTCTCAGCCTGTTCATGTCGGTTACTATCTCTTTTTTTGAGATTCCATAACCGAGCCGCAGTCCTGCGAGTCCGTAGATTTTCGAAAAAGTCCTCAAGATAATGACATTCTTTTCGGACCTGAGATATTTCATGCTGTCCGCATACTCGCGGTCTGACACATACTCGTGGTATGCCTCGTCGACGACAACAAGGATGGTGTCAGGGACCGTTTCGATCATCCTGTCGAACTCATCCTTCTTGTTTATCGTCCCCGTAGGGTTGTTGGGATTCGCTATGAAAATCATTTTGGTTTTCGGATTGATAGCCTCGGCCATGGCAGCGAGGTCATGGGTGTAATTCTTGAGGGGAATCTGGACCGGCTTCGCTCCTACAGCCTGCACAGCCATCGAATATACGACAAAGGAAGGGGTCGCCATCACAGCCTCATCTCCGTCTATCAAAAAAGTCCTTGCCGCGATATCGAGGAGTTCGTTCGATCCGTTGCCGAGAATCAACTCATCCTCACTCACCGAAAGTGCATCTGAAAGAGCGCCCTTGAGGTAATAACCAGAGCCGTCCGGATACCGGTTCAAATCCGCGATTGAATCCATGACAGCCTGCAACGCCTTGGGAGAAGGACCGACAGGATTTTCGTTCGACGCAAGTTTTATCGAGTTCGTTATGCCGAGTTCTCTCTCGAGTTCTTCAATCGGCTTGCCGGGGATGTACGGTTGTATGCCCAATACATATTCAGGGGGCCTCATCACTGGATATTCCCCTGCGGATAGGAGCCGAGTATTTTGAGGTAAAGACTGCCTTCTTTTAATGACTCTATCGCCTTTTTCACTTTTCTATCCTCAATGTGCCCTTCCATATCAACGAAGAAGATATATTCCCAGGCCTTTCTCTTGGACGGTCTCGATTCTATCTTCGTGAGGTTGATCTTTGCCCTCTTGAAAGGGAGGAGTATCGCGTACAATGACCCCGGCCTGTCCTTGATCGAAAACATTATCGATGTCTTGTCGTTTCCGCTCTTCGGGGGAAAGTCCTTTGAGACCACAAGGAATCTCGTAACATTGTGCCGGCTGTCCTCTATATTCCTTTCGAGTATGGAAAGGTCATGCATCCTTGCGGCAAGCTCGCTCGCAATAGCGGCTGAATCCTTGTCCCTCGCGGCTAATTCTGCAGCCCTTGCGGTGCTCGTCGATTCCTTTGTAATGACTCCGGGCATGTTCGACTCAAGCCATCCCCTGCACTGGGCGAGGGCCTGCGGGTGCGAATAGATCCTCTTTATTTTGGATCTGTCTGTCTGCTTGGAAAGCAAGTTGTGGGAAATTTCGAGTATTATCTCTGCAGTCACTTTCAGGTCGAAGTCCATAAACATGTCGAGGGTATAGCTTATAACACCTTCGTTCGAGTTCTCTATCGGGACCACACCGTACTCCGCCTTTCCCGTCTCGACATTTTCGAATACCTTCTTTATGCTGTCAACAGGGACGAAGGAGGCTGAAGACCCGAAATGCCTCAGGGCGGCGAGATGCGTGAAGGTAGCCAGGGGTCCGAGACAGGAGACCTTCAGAGGTTGTTCAAGGGCGAGAGATGCAGACAGTATTTCTCTGTAAATTGCTTTCAGTGCGTCATTCGGGAAAGGGCCCTCGTTGTTCTTGGTGAGTCTCTCGAGTATCTGGCGTTCGCGGTCGGGCTTATAGAACTTAGCATTCTGCGACCGCTTGATGTTCCCTATTTTCAGGACATACTCGGAACGCTTGTTAAGCAATTCGAGTATCTCATCGTCGATCCCGTCAATGCCCGCTCTCAGTTTATCCAGTTCGCCCATTCTGACCTTTCAGGAAAATACGAAATATCCACTTCTGCCGGTTTGCAGTTGAATGTTAATATTACCAACTTATTCTTATTTTTTCAAGGGTTACAAAATTCCCAAATCCGGCATCACGTAAACGTAAGGATATATTTGAACGGCATCAGCGGCGTATTGACTCACCGGAACGGTGAGTCGCGCCAGTGGCCTCGGAGACGGGCCAAATGCCGTCGAGCAAAAATGCTGTCCTTACGCATGGAGCAATAATTTTGATAGAGGATTCCAGATTTCATCTCATGTGGGAAGCCTATACTGCTCTTATAGCAGGCGGATTAATGCGATATATTGACTCTCTTCTTAAGAAAGCCGAATACGGCATAAAACGCCAAAAAAGCGAATAGGCTCTGAGATGCGATCCAATAGAGGACTTACAGATATTTCTCAAAAACCTTTCGAAAATGGAAACCGTAAATCGAAAAGGTTATCGCAAGTGGAAAAAGCCTCGGACGGCGAAAGACAGTCCAGAAGAGAAGTCTCCAGTATTGAAACCGTTCCCTTCCTATTATCCCAAGGATTACTGCCGATTTAAGGAAAGTCCCGAGATAGCTCATCCGGAATTGCATGGCCTGTTTTTGCGGCGGGGTATAATCCCTCAAAAAGGTCTTTACTCTTTCGTAGTATTGCTTGGGTGAATAGACCGTCTTGAGAATCCGTCTGTAACCGTTGATCAACACTTCATAGTTCATCTTGGGAACGAAATTGATCGAAAAATCCGTATTATCGCCTGATGTATCTTTCAGCAGCCGTTTCTCCCTTTCAAGACGCTCGTAAAGCTGCGTACGCGGCAGGGCGTTGAGGAGACCGACCATCGCCGTTACAATCCCGCTGTTCTGGATAAACTTTATCTGGGTATCAAAAATCGTAAGGGGGTCGTTGTCAAAGCCGACGATAAATCCTGCCTGGACCTGAAGGCCGGATTTCTGGAGCCTCTTGACGCTCGCGAGCAAATCCCGGTTCTTGTTCTGGAACTTGTTGCATTCGGCAAGACTCTGCTCATTCGGCGTTTCGATTCCGACAAAGACGATATCAAAACCCGCTCTCACCATCAACCGCATCAGTTCTTCGTTGTCGGAAAGCTCAATCGAGGCCTGCGTAATGAAGGAGAAAGGATATCTTCTCTTTTCCATCCACTCGGCTATAGCGGGCAGGATCTCATCTTTCAACTTCTTTTTATTCCCGATAAAATTATCATCAACAAAGAATACTCCGCCTCTGAAACCATGGGAATACAGGCTCTCCAGCTCACTTATAACCTGGTCTTTATCTTTTGTCCGGGGCGCTCGCCCGCAGAGGAGGATAATATCACAAAATTCACAGTTGAAAGGGCATCCCCGCGAATATTGAATGTTGATTGTTGCGTACTTTTTCAAGTTGATGAGCCCCCAGTCCGGAAGGGGTGTCTTTCTTAGGTCCGCCCACTGGTCGGAAGTATAGATACGTCGCGCACATCCTTTCTTCATATCTTCAAGAAAAAGGGGCAGTGTTATTTCGGCTTCATTCAAGACGAGGTGGTCCACATCACCGAATTCTTCATAGTTGGTCGTAAAAAGAGGCCCGCCAGCCACCGTCCTGACCCCTATCGACCTGCATTGCGCGATGACTCTTCTTACTGATTCTTTCTGAATCGCCATGGCGCTGATAAAGACAAGGTCTGCCCATCTCAGGTCATCGTCAAGCAGGTCGGTCACGTTCATATCAACGAGTTTTTTCTCCCACTCCGCGGGAAGCATCGCCGCGACGGTCAATAAGCCGAGAGGCGGGCTGCTGGCCTTTTTGAAGATAAATTTTACTGCATGCTTGAAACTCCAGAATGTGTCCGGAAAATCCGGATAAACGAGGACTACTCTCATGAATACTTCCTGGTTCTTATTTCCCTCTGATAGGCGCTCATCCCTATCATTTATTTTTATGCCGAAACAATCCGAGCCCCTTTTCTCCCATTCCTCATACAAAAAAATACGTTTATACTATACTGCATTACGGCACGGAATACCAGAGAAAAGAAGATGGATAACTCAGATGTATTTCTTTTTTTTCTCGAGCATAGTTATCGCTGTCCCCGCATCTCTTTTGAGCCAGAAAAAGCAAAAGACCCTGACGCCAGAATGAGTATCGGAAGCGTCCCCTCACCCCTTTTGATCATCATTATCCCGCCGACGATCAGCAACACCATAAAACCCAAGGGGACTACGATCCTCGAAGCGCCTTGAGAAACCAGCCCCGGTGGAAATCGGGCTGAGCTGCGAACAGATCATCTACGAACTTCTCTGCAGCGCCGTACTCCTTCCTTTCATAATGCATGAGCGTCTTCTCAAGCGCCTTGCCTATAGACTCCATGATTTCATCTCCTTGTTTTCATGCCCCACGATGGACAGAGAAACATCATAATAACAGCCTCATAATTATGACGATATTAATTTATAAAATCCCTCCTATCCTCCCTTTGCCAAAGGGAGGATTTAGACCCCTCTTTGGTAAAGAGGGGTGTGGGGAGATTTTTAGATGTTATCAGATTCAATTTTTTAGATTCTTTATAAGACTCTCTTGCTGAATTCCGAGAGTTCTCTCAACCTTTTCATAAGGTGTGAGAAGTCTTCGATATTCAATGACTGGGGACCATCGCAGAGAGCCTTCAGCGGTTCGGGATGGACCTCGATCATCAGCCCGTCCGCACCGCCTGCCATCGCCGCGTAACACAGCGGAGTGACGTAATTCCTCGACCCCGTCGCATGAGATGGGTCTACGATAATCGGCAAGTGGGATCTTTCATGGACAACCGGCACAGCCGAAATATCGAGCGTGTTCCGCGTAGCAATTTCGAATGTCCTGATGCCCCGTTCACAGAGGATCACATTCCCGCACCCCTCGGAAAGAACGTACTCGGCGGACATGAGGAATTCCTGTATCGTTGTCGCCATTCCCCTTTTCAGGAGAATGGGCTTATTGAACCTTCCTGCCCTTCGCAGAAGAGAGAAATTCTGGACATTTCTCGCCCCTATCTGGAGCACATCCGCATACTCACCGACCAATTCCACATCCTCGGGATTGATTACCTCTGTAACAAAGGGCAGTCCGGATTCTTCCCTCGCCTTCGCAAGGAGCTTAAGCCCCTCGCGTTCGAGTCCCTGAAAGGAATAGGGTGAGGTCCTGGGCTTGAATGCGCCGCCTCTTAACATTCTTGCACCAGCCTTCTTTACCTTTACCGCGGTCTCCACGATCTGCTTTTCATTCTCCACAGCACAGGGGCCTGCTATGACTCCGAAATGCCTTCCGCCGAAGCGCGCGCTGCCTACCTTCACGACCGTCGGCTCTTTTTTGAATTCCCTGCTCGCGAGCTTATACGGCTGTAAAATGGGGACCAATTTTTCCACACAGGGATCGGCCTCCAGCACGCCAAGCACATGCCTTTCCCTGTCATCACCCACGGCGCCGATAACCGTCCTTTCAACTCCAAAGATCGCGTGCGCCTTAAAGCCGAGTTTCTCCACCTTCTTGATGATCGCTTCTATAGCCTTTTTCTTACACCCCTGTCTCAGAACGATTATCATCCGGACCTCCTCTTCCGATTATCAAGCTGAATCATCGATTGATGATGCGATATTCTTTTAATTTTAGTCAATGGAGAGTGCACACACGGTCCCGTCAAAGTCAGCCAAAAAGGAGGAGTTGTGAACTATCAAAACACATTACAGGCAGTCGATACTTTAAAGGCTTTAGCTCTCATTGGGATCGAAGGGTATGTCGGAAGGGTTTTGAAAGAGCATAGGATGAACAGGACAAAGGTTTATTGTTGAGTGGCGTGTGAGCAGTGCTTCCTCTTATGAACAGTCTAAAAATAGAATGCACATTGCTCATGGGCGTCATTCCCGCAGTGTTTTGAGCGGGAATCCATTTTTCTTAATACATGGATGCCCGACTAAAGTCCTCGGGCATGACAGAATGAGAATACTATTATGAGACAGTTAATAAGAGACACAACTTGAAGCTCGATAATCTTTAACGAGTTACATTTTAGTTGCTGAGACCTGACCCAACAAACAGTTCTAAGACGCAGGTCAGCTTCCGCATGAGGCTTTCACCGACAAGCCGAGATTGATGCGATTTTGCCACAGTGACACTTTTCGAAAAAAGTCCTCACAATAGGGATGCTATTGACGGTGTTATATTCATGTCGTTATTCGCAAGAATGTTTTTCAAAAATCCCTAAAACCAAATTCGCCAAGGAAGCCTGATACTCGAAAAATGCTTCACCTGCCATGTCACCTTTCAGGACAGGTTGGACAGGGGGATATTGCAGGCAAAGACGTGAAAAACCATGCTCCTCAGAATTCCTTAAATACCTTCGCAAGTGAGTCGCCTGCAACATGCATCCGGAACTCGTTGAAATAGCCGAAAGGGGTCTGCATAACCGCGTACCCTGTCCCTTCCAGTCTCAGGTGGACCTCTTCGAGCAGTCTGCCTGCAAACTCAGCCGACGATTTGCTCGTGGACAGATGGTTGAAAGAGTGCAGCACCACATTTCTTACGTTGAACTTGCCCGCGAGCCATTTTGTATTCTTAACAAACTTCTGGACGACGCCGCCATATTTTTCCTCGTCCTCCGCTTCGCAGTGGAAAAAGATGACGACCGCATCTCTCACCGATTCCTCTTTCTCGTCATGAGGGACGTCCTCAAGGGTCTTGGATGCGGTTTTATACCACCATTCTTTTGTGTAGAACATCAGAAGCTTCATGCGTCATTTTCGAACAAACGGGTACAACGTGTCAATTGAAGAAAAAGCCTCACCGCCTGTCTGTGTATTCGGGGCCGGGAGCCGTTACGAGGGTCACTCATTGAAAGGCCCTCTGCCTGTCCTGCGGTTGTGGATTTCTCTCTGACTAAATAAAGGAGATCTATCCGTCCCTTATGCCTTCCTGCACACAAGCCGGGCTATGGCTTTCGGCGGGACGCCGATGATCCCTTCAAAGGTGTATATCACCTCCCAGTCGTGAAACCATGAAAGAAGCTCGCCGGCTTTAAGGAGGTGGTCAAGGTTTTTCGGCTTTCCGAATCGGGCCTGTTCCGTTGTGAATGTCTCATACATGAGAATTCCGCCTTGTTTCAGAGACTTCGTGATGCAGGGGATGAGGGGGCGGTGGAGATAGCGGAAGACAAGCACTGCGCTGAAGGTGCGATCCTCAAGAGGATTGACGCCTCCCTGTTCGAGGTTCACCTGCCAGAATTGTACAGATACACCGGCTGCCTGCGCGTTTAGTCTCGCCTGACTGAGGGCCTCTTCCGACCTGTCTGCCAGAACGACTGAAAAGCCCTTTAATGCCAGGGATATCCCGTTATGTCCGTCTCCGCAGGCAAGATCAAGGATCGGATGATCTTTCAGATCAGCAGAGAAGAGATATGAATATTGAGTAAGCAGTTCATCGGGAGCGGACTCTCTTCTGAAGTCAGCCACGGGAACCGTTATCCGAGAGAATGTGTCTCATTCTGCCATGCAGTTGAAAATCTTACCTGCCGCCCATCATTATTAAGGCCATCCTTGATTTCCACGCCCACTTCCTGTCCGTCTTGCGTTTGAAAAAAGGTGATGCCTTGAAGGCCTGTATCGATTTCTTCAGATATTCTATCGCTTCATCTCTGGAACCGAGTTTTAGTTTCACCAATCCCATCCGGTACAATCCCCTTGAGCTTGAAGAATGGATCTTCTCGAACTTTTCAAGCAGGGATAAGGCGCTTTCATACTCTGCGTTATCCATGTAAACCTCTGCCATCATAAGATAAGGCTCTCCATATTTCAATGTGGGTGATGCGTTCACCGCCTTTTCGAAGAACTGCCTCCCCCTGATGATGTTGCCGGTGCGAGCAGTTGATAAGCCGTAATAATAGTTAAACTCAGGATCGTCAGACATCTTCTCTTCAGCCTTTTGAAGAAATCGCATGGCATTTTGATAATCCTTCTTTTCGACCAAATACATGCCCAGTTCCTTTAGCGACCGGCTATCATAGGGATTGATCGAGACAAGTTTCTTGAGTTCTCTAATCCTGGAAGAGTTCTTGAAGACCCTGAAAGGATCAGGCAAAAAGCCGAGATAAGCTCTGTCAACCAGCAGATAAACTGAAAGAATTACGAGGAGCGCTATAATCGGATTCCCGGTAAGCCGGTACAAGATATAAAAAATAAGAAATTTCCCCATCTTCCCTTTTCTTCCTTCAGTCCTTTCTCTTGGCCCAATTTCGTGGGATATCAACCAGCTTTATGGTTCGGCAAACTGTTGTTGTCTTTTTATGATGTCGTAAATTATACACCGGAGAGGAATCCGAAATGGGGGTCAGGCCTTTCCATACTAATGAACTTATTAGCAACTACTGCCCGGTTATGGTTGCTTGTCTCCCTATATCACTGCGTTAGGGTCGTGTAGTCTGATATATTCAGCGATCTGCCGTCCCGTTTCCGAGGCAAACTGGAGGCGAGAATAATCAAC
>Ga0187773_10001122_pt1 | contig 10763 bp, 11 predicted proteins | sample 0216_BV02_MP05_1_FD_133133 | JGI IMG/M metagenome (GOLD analysis project Ga0187773, IMG submission 133133) | Tropical peat soil microbial communities from peatlands in Department of Meta, Colombia - 0216_BV02_MP05_10_MG | ecosystem: Environmental > Terrestrial > Soil > Wetlands > Peat | place...
GAATGGTGTTCGAGTCGTCGATCACCATTACCTTGACGCCAGCCAGTGCCCCCGTGCCCGCCATGTCCTCCCCACCCGAACTTCAGAGTGTAGTTGAACTAGCCTCGCTTGGCCCGTGAATTAGTGCGGGTCTCAAATTTGGACCATCTCGAAGTCTTCCTTGCGCGCTCCGCACTCCGGGCAGGTCCAGTTTATCGGCACGTCTTCCCAACGCGTCCCGGGAGGCAGGCCCTCCTCGGGAAGGCCCGCGGCCTCGTCGTAGACGAAGCCACAGATCAAACACATCCAGCTACGAAAGTTCTGCTCGGTATCGGCCATGCGGGCACTGCGAGGTGCGTTAAAATGGCCCGGCATCTTAGCGTATTCCGCCGCACCCGATTCCTGGGGCGAGCTCCCGCGTGCCTTCCCTGCCCCCCATCGTGCTCACTTTCGCGGCGTCCGACCCCACTGGTGGGGCGGGGCTGCAAGCCGACCTGCTTACCCTGGCGAGCCTGGGCTGCCATCCGCTGTCAGTCGTCACGGCGCTGACGATTCAGGACACGCGCGGCGTCGAGGCGCTGATCCCCGTCGAAGCCGAATGGGTAGCCGACCAGGCGCGGCTCCTGCTCGAGGATATGCCGGTCGACGCATTCAAGCTGGGCGTACTCGGCTCCCGGGAGAACATCGTGGCGGTCGCAGAGGTCGTATCCGACTACCCGGACGTGCCCCTAGTCCTCGATCCGGTTCTCGCCTCGGGACGAGGCGACCCTCTTGCAAACGACGATATGTTGGACGCGCTGCGCGAACTGTTGCTGCCGGTGTCGACCATCGTCACGCCCAACAGCCTGGAGCTACGGCGGCTCGCGGGGGACGGCGACGACCTCGGCGGCGACGCGGCCGGTCTGGACGCATGCGCGCGGCGTCTACTCGCCTCGGGCTGCGAGTATTTGCTCGTTACAGGTACGCATGAAGCGGGCGCCGACGTGGTCAATACGCTCTACGGGCAGGAGGGGGTCGTGCGCTGCGACCGCTGGCAGCGTTTGCCGGATAGCTACCACGGCTCGGGCTGTACGCTCGCCTCGGCGATCGCCGCGGCGCTTGCGAATCGGCTCGCCGTGACCGATGCCGTGCGCGAGGCCCAGGAATACACCTGGCAAGCGCTGGCGAGAGGATTTCGCCCGGGGATGGGCCAGTTCCTCCCTGACCGGTTCTTCTGGGCGCGCGACGTGAAGCACGAGTCGAACGACGAATCGCCATGAAGCTTTCGGGCCTTTACGCCATTACGCCCGACTGCGCAGACGGCGAAATTCTGGTCGCCAAAGTTCGCGCAGCCCTCGAATATGTGCATCTCGGGGGGTGGGCGGCGCTGCAATACCGCAACAAGACCGCGGGGGCTGCGCAGCGGACGGCCGAGGCGAAGGCGCTGCGCGCGCTATGTCGTGCACACGCTGTGCCATTCATCGTGAACGATGACGTGGAACTCGCGCTGGCGGTCGGCGCCGATGGCGCACATCTCGGACGCGATGACGGCGCACTCGTCGGCGCCCGCGCCCGGCTTGGCGACCGTCTCCTGGGCGCCTCGTGCTACGACCGGCTCGATCTCGCGCGAGCGGCGCTCGCCGCGGGCGCCGATTACGTGGCGTTCGGCAGCGTCTATCCTTCGACGATTAAGCCGGGGGCCGTGCGCGCACCGCTCGAACTGTTCGCTGCGGCGCGCGCGCTGGGCGCTCCTGTGGTCGCGATCGGCGGGATCACGTTGGAGCGCGCGCCGGAAGTGTTGCGCGCCGGGGCCGATTGCCTGGCCGTGATCTCGGATCTATTCGATGCGCCCGACATCGCGCAGCGAGCGCGCGCCTATGCCAGCCTTTTTGCCGCCAAAGCGAGCCTTTCAGCATGACGAGCCGTAACGAGGAACTGTTCAGTCGCGCACAGTTGCGCATTCCCGCAGGGGTCAACTCGCCGGTGCGCGCGTTCCGGGCAGTGGGCGGGACGCCGCCCTTCTTCGAGCGCGCGGCCGGCGCCTACCTCTGGGACGCCGAGGGACGCCGCTACATCGATTACGTCGGCTCCTGGGGCCCGATGGTGGCCGGGCACACCCACCCCGCGGTGGTTACCGCGGTGCAGACCGCTGCGGCGCGTGCGCTGTCGTTCGGCGCGCCCACCGAGGCGGAGGTGGATCTCGCGGAGGCGATCTGCCGCCTCGTGCCTTCGGTCGAGATGGTCCGGCTCGTGTCCTCCGGCACCGAAGCCACCATGAGCGCGATTCGACTGGCGCGCGGCTTCACCGGGCGCAACGCCATCGTGAAATTCGAAGGGTGCTATCACGGGCACGCCGATAGCCTGCTGGTGAAGGCGGGATCCGGAGCGCTCACCTTCGGCAATCCGAGCTCCGCCGGCGTGCCGTCCGACACCGCCGCGCACACCGTGGTGCTGCCCTACAACGACCTAGCCGCCGTGCATGCGCTGTTCGCCGCGCGCGGCGCGGAGATTGCCTGCGTGATCGTCGAGCCCGTCGCCGGAAACATGAATCTCGTGCTGCCGGCACGCGGATTTCTCGAAACGCTGCGAGACGAGTGCACGCGTCACGGAGCCCTGCTCCTGTTCGACGAGGTGATGACCGGTTTTCGCGTCGCCACGGGCGGCGCGCAGCAGCGTTTTGGGATCAGGCCAGACCTCACGACTCTGGGCAAGGTCATCGGCGGCGGCCTGCCCGTCGGAGCTTTCGGCGGGCGGCGCGACGTCATGCAGCACATCGCGCCTCTCGGCCCCGTCTACCAGGCGGGGACGCTGTCGGGCAACCCGGTCGCGGTCGCAGCGGGTTTGGCGACGCTGGCGCTCGTCGATGCGCCCGGCTTCCAGGAACGGATCGAGGCAAGTACCCGTGCCCTGACAGAGGGCCTGGCGAGCGAGGCGGCGCGAGCGGGCGTGGCGTTCTCCGCGCAGTCAATCGGCAGCATGTTCGGAATCTACTTCCGCGCGCGGCCGCCAACCAGCTTTGCCGAAGTGATGGAGTGCGACCGCGAACGATTCAATCGATTCTTCCACGAGATGCTCGCGCGCGGCGTTTACCTCGCGCCTTCGGCTTACGAGGCCGGATTCGTCTCGGCGGCGCACGGCGCTACCGAGATCGAAGCGACGCTCGCTGCGGCACGGGCTGCATTTGCCGCGCTCGCCTGAAGCCCGCCGCCCGACCTCGCGGACGGCGCCTTGAAGAGCCGGCGCCGCGCGGTTCAGGGAATCTGGGCTGCCGGCATGCGTGCAAGGATGGTATGCACGCGACCGGCGAGATAGCGCGTCGTATAGCCGCGATCGTAGCGCGTCGGGCTGGGCAGGATGGCCGCCAGCCAGGCCGACTGCTCCGGCGTCAGCGCAGCGGGCGACACGCCGAAGTGGTGCCGCGCCGCGGCTTCGGCGCCGAAGATGCGTTCCCCCCACTGGGCGAAATTCAGATACAGCTCGAGGATGCGGCGCTTGGACAAAGTCTTCTCGAGCATCCACGTGATCAGCGCCTCCTCGCCCTTGCGCGCCCAAGTCCGCTCGCCGGAGAGAAACAGGTTCTTGGCGAGCTGCTGGCTGATGGTCGACGCCCCCGAGACCACCTTGCCCTCGCGCTCGTTCTTCTCGATCGCTTTCTGGATCGCCTCCCAATCGAAGCCCTGGTGATCAAGGAACTTCGCGTCCTCTGCGGCGACGACAGCGCGCTTCAGGTTGGCGGAAATTTGCGCATAGGGTACCCAGCGATGCTGCAGGCGCGCCTTCGGATCTTGCGCGCGCAGCTCCGCGAGCTGCTCCTGCATGAACGCGCTTTGCGCCGGGTCGTGGTTCCTGAGCCATAGCACCTGAGCGTAGAACCACGCCTGCAGCGCCAGGAATATGAATGCCGCCAGTCCGGCGGCGAAGCCAAGCAACTTGAGGGCGATACGGCGCACCAGAGCTGCCGCTCAGCGCGCGCGCAGGGCGGCGAGCACGGCGCGTGTGTCGGGGCGCACGCCTCGCCAGATGAAAAAGGATTCTGCGGCCTGCTCGACCAGCATGCCGGTGCCGTCGCTCGCGCGCGCCCCTGCGCGACGCGCATAGTCTAGGAACGGCGTATCGCGACCGTACACCATGTCGTAGGCGAGTGCGCCCGGCGCGAACGGCCCCGCCTCGCCCGCCGGCGGCAGCGGCGGCAACTCGCCGCGCAGCCCGGCCGATGTCGCGTTGATCACCAGGTCGAACGCGCGTGCAGCGAGCTCGGCGTACCCGCTGCCCTCGACCCCTGGAAAGCGCGCAGCCAGCGTGCGCGCGCGCTCGACAGTGCGGTTGGCGACCACCAGCTCCCGCGCACCGGCCGCCAGCAGCGGTTGCAGCACGCCCTGCGCCGCGCCACCCGCGCCGAGCACCAGCAGCTTCTTGCCGCGCAGCGCCACGCCGATGTTCATCTCGAGGTCGCGCACCAGTCCGATTCCATCCGTGTTGTCGCCCCAGGCCGCGCCGCGATCGAGCACCAGCGTATTGACGCTACGCGCCGCGCGCGCCCGCTCGCTCGTCGAGGCGCAATAAGCGAACGCCTGCTCCTTGAACGGCAGCGTTACGTTCGCCCCGCACCCGCCCGCGGCCCGGAACGCGTCCAGCGTAGGCACGAAACCGTCCAGGGGCGCCTCGATCGCCACGTAGGTCATGTCCTGGCCCGTATCGCGCGCAAAGCATGCGTGGATCCATGGCGATTTCGAGTGCGCGACCGGGTTGCCGATCACGGCGTAGCGCGCAGTCATGCGCTATTCGGTCCAGATCTTGTCGCCCTGCCCGAAAAACCAGGTGCGGGTGATGACGAGCAAGTCGGTGTCCTTGCGAATGTCTGGCGGAAACGGCGCGAAGGGCGAGGCCATGCGCACGATCTTGAAGGCAGCCTGATCCAGCGCCTTCAGTCCCGAGGATCGGTCGAGCTCGACCGAATCGACGCTGCCGTCGGGCCGGATCGTCACCGTGAGGCGGAGATTGCCGTACAGCTTGCCGCGCGCCTCGGCCGGATAATTGAGCGTGCCGATCCGTTCGATCTTCTGACGCCAGTCTTCCTCGTACTGCGCGAACCGGTACTCGGTCGCGCGCGCCCCGATGAAGTGCTTGCGCGGACGCTTCTCGTATTCCTCGATTCGCCGGTCGATCTGCGCCTGCAGCTTCATCGCGGCGAGCGACAAATCGGCGAGATCGCGTCCCGATACCTGGGGCGTCGGATCGTTGGCGGGCGCGCGCCGCTCGGTGGTCGGGGTCTCGACGCGTTGCTTGTGCGCCTCGGCGAGCAAACGCCGCTGCTGGAGCTCGAGCTGACGCTGGCGACGCTGGGCCGCCGCGAGGTCTTTGCCAGGATGCCGCGGCGAGGTCTCTGGGAGCGAGGTCCTCGCGTGCCGATCCTGCTCGGTATTGCCGCCGCGGTCGAGGTTGGCCTGCGCCAGCACGTCGGCCTGAACCGGCTTTTCCCGAGTCTTTGCATTGACCAGCGCCACTTCGAGCGGCTCGTTGGCCGATCGCCAGCTAAGCGATTCCGGGAAGCTGAAGTGCGTCGCGAGCACGATGCCATGCAGCAACACCGAGATCCCGACCGATACGTACAGCACCCGCGTTTGCGGATCGCTCCTCAGCCAGAAATCCGGCGGCCGGAAACCACCTCTCGCGATCGCTGCCTGCAAGTTGCCCTCACGACGTCGACTTGGCGCCATTCTATGGCTACTGGCTCTCTTGCAGCGCAGCCGGGGCGCCCGACCCGCCGTTGCTCGCCAGCGTCTCGCGGTACACGCAGGCGAGGCTGCGCTCGAAGAGATCGATCTCGCCCAGCTCCAGGCGCACGCGCACGCCCGGCTCGAGCGACGGCAGCGAAGGCACGCGTACAGTGAGCGGCAATCCCTCGAGGCGCACCAAGCCTTCGCGCAGCACGACCGCGTCTGCGTACGTCAGCTCTTCCTGAAGGAGCCAGCGCAGACTCCAGTAAGTCTCCATGGCTCGCTGATGCTCGTCGAAGCGCGCGTGCGTGACCTCGAAGGCGCGCATTGCGCTCAGCAGCGTCTCCGAGTTGCGCGCGAACGGAGCACGGCGACCGGCGATCGACGCGCCGAGCTGCCACTGGTTGAGCAGATCGACGTAGCGCCGCAGCGGAGAGCTCATCCACGCATAGCACGATACGCCGAGTCCCTCGTGCGCCTCGGGATAGGTGCTCATGCGGACCTTGCCCGACGACTGCACTCGATAGATCGCGGCCACGTCGCGCTCGGCAAGCAGCTCTCCCCAGGTCGTGTTGGCCACGATCATCAGCTCGGACACCAGCTTGTCGAGAGGCGCGCCGCGCAGGCGCTGCTCGACGCCGACGCGCCCGTCGGCGATGCGGAACACGTAGTCGACCATGCCGGCATTGACGCTCGGTTTGCCGCGCCTGTCTTCGAGTGCACAGGCAAAGCGCCAAAGCGTGTGCAGCTCCTCCTCGAAGGCCTTTCCCGTCCGGGCGCCCGACGGGAGCGTCTCGTTCAGCGACCGATACTCCGCGTGACGCAGGTTGGCGGCGATGCGCACTTGCTCCACGCGCGAGTGATGGCCGCGCAGCGAAAAGTCCCGCGATGACACGTTCAGATACAGGGAGAACGCGGGGCGTACGTGGCCGGCGTCGAGCGAGTAGCCGTCGATCACGTCCTGCGGCAGCATGGTGTACTTCGTGCCCGGCATGTAAGCAGTCGAAAGTCGACCGCGCGCCAGCCCGTCGAGCGGCGATCCCGGCGCGATGCCGAGCGACGGCGCGGCGATGTGAATGCCGACGCGGAATTCATCGTCCGTCACGCGGCTCACCGAGAATGCGTCGTCGATTTCCGTGGTGCCGACGTCGTCCAGGCTGAAGGCCTGCGCCGCGGCGAGCGGCAGGTCCTGCGGCGGGGGCGGAGTGTCGTGCTCGGGGAAGCGCGTGCCCCGCGGGAAGAACTCGAACAGGAAGCGATTCAGGTGGAAGTCATGGCTATCGGACAGGAGGCCGCAGCGCTCGAACAGGCGCGCCGGAGCAAGGCCCGTGTCTTCGCAGGCCTGCTCGAACGCTTTCGTTTCCGGTTTGTTTCGATCGGGCGCGTACAGCAGCTCCTCGCGCAGTGCCTCGATCTCCGGCGGGCACTCGAAGCGCACAAGGCGCATCCGCCAGTCGGCGATGCGTTCCAGGGTGCGCCGCTTCTTTTCCAGCCCTGCGAGGGCGCGCTCCAGCGCCTCGGCGCTGGCGGCCTGATAACGTCCGTGCCCGCGCCGGTGAAAGTACACGGGTGCTGCATGCAGCTTGAACAGCACGCCCGCAGCCTCGACGGGACTGGGCTCGCGACCGACATAGTCGCGCGCAAGCTGCCTGAAGTCGAACTCGGCGCTTCCGCAGCACTGCCACAGAAACTCCGTGTCGAGCCCCTCGGCGAAGTCCCGCCCTTGCGCGACGAGTTCCGCACCCTGGGGACGTTCGAAACTCATCAGGACGTTCGCGGCCTTGATCTTTGCGCGACGCCCGTGAGGGCTTTCGATCTGATAGGACGCCGGCGCCTGGGCAAGTACTGCGCCGACCTTGAACTCGCCGTCCTCTTCGTACAAGACGTGCATGGGACCCGCATCTCAAACGCGGATTATATAAAGCGCGGCCGCACGCTAGCGCGGCGCCAGCCCGGCGAAAGCCAGGACGCGGTCGATATGCTCTGGGAAGCTGCGCAGCGTGTGATCGCCGCCGTCGCGGATCACGCTGCGGGCTCCCTCGTACTTGCGCGCGGCGGCGCGCCAGTCGAGCACTTCGTCGCCTGTTTCGAGCATCAAGAGGTAGCGCTCCGGGTCGACGCGCTCTATGGCCAGCGCGCGCCATCCGCCGAGGTCGGCGCGCGTAAGCTCGTAGCGCTCGCCCGTATACAGGTTTTGCTGCGGGCCGAGGTACGCTTCCAGTCCGACGTACGGGGTGATCGCCGGATTGATCAGCACCGCGCGCAGATCGTTCTTCTCCGCGAAATACGTGGCGTAGTAGCCTCCGAGCGAGCTCCCGACGAGCGTCACGCGGCGCGCGCGGAGGCGGGCGAGTTCGCCTTCGATGACCCGCACCGCAGCCTGTGGCCCGTGCGGCAGCGCCGGACAGACGAGCTCAGCTCCCAACCCGCGCACCTCCATTGCAGCGGCGAGAGCGCGTGCCTTGTGGGAGGCGGGCGAGCTGTTAAAACCGTGCAGGTAGACGATCATCGGGCCACGGGGCCGTGGGCAAGCCGATGAAGCAACTTGCCGTGCAAACCGCCGAACCCGCCGTTGGACATGATGAGCACGTGGTCGCTGTCGCGCGCCTCGGCGGCAATGGCAAGCGAAAGCCGGTCGATATCGTCTATGCAGCGCAAGCGGTCGCCGAGCGCCGCGAGCGCCTCTGGCGCATTCCACCCCAGTTGCGCGTCGTAAACGAACACTCGGTCCGCGCCGGCGAGGCTCGCGGCCAGCGCATCCTTCATTACCCCGCGCTTCATCGTATTGGATCGCGGCTCCAGCACCGCGATGATGCGCGCCGCGCCGACTCGTCTACGCAGCCCTTCCAGGGTGGTGCGAATTGCGGTCGGGTGGTGAGCAAAGTCGTCGTAGACGGTAACGCCGCGCGCCACGCCCAGAAGTTCCATGCGCCGACGCACCCCAGCGAAGGAGTTCAGCGCAGCGATCGCCACCTCGGGCGAAACGCCAGCGTGGCGCGCGGCAGCCAGCGCGGCAAGTGCGTTCGAGCGGTTGTGCTCGCCGAACTGGGTCCAGGCGATGCGGCCAACCGATGCTCCCAGCCAGCCGACTTCGAAGCCTCCGTCCGAGTCCGGCTCGCCTGCGGACCAGCCGGCCTCGCTGCCGAACAGCTCGACCGGTGTCCAGCAGCCCATCGCGAGCACCCGCTGCAGCGCGGAATCCCGCCCGTTTGCGACGATCAGACCGGATCGCGGTACGGTTCGTACGAAATGGTGAAATTGCCGCTCGATATCGGCAATATCGCCGAAGATGTCCGCATGATCGAACTCCAGGTTATTGAGGACGGCGGTCCGCGCGCGGTAGTGGACGAATTTGGATCGCTTGTCGAAGAACGCCGTATCGTATTCGTCGGCTTCGATTATGAAGCGCCGGCCGCCCGTCAGCCTGGCGGAGCAGTTGAAGTCCTTCGGGACACCGCCCACGAGGAACCCTGGGGCTTGGCCGGCGCGCTCCAGGATGCACGTAACCATCGAGGAGACCGTTGTCTTTCCGTGTGTTCCAGCGATAGCAATCACCCACTTATCGCTCAGTACGTGGTCCGCCAGCCACTGGGGCCCCGACGTATACCGTTCGCCGCGGTCCAGAATGACCTCCATCAGGGGATTGCCCCGCGTCACGACGTTTCCGACTACCCAGACGTCAGGCGCGAGCGCGATCTGGTCGGCGTCAAAGCCCTCGATCAACTCGATTCCCAGGCTGGTGAGCTGGTCGCTCATGGGCGGGTACACATTGGCGTCGCAACCAGTCACGCGAAAACCGGCGCTCTTGGCGATCGCGGCCACGCCACCCATGAAGGTGCCGCAAATGCCGAGGATATGAACGTGATGGGCCATCAGACTGCCGCGAAAAGCGGCAGATTCTACGCGATGCCGCCGGGCTGACGTGCGCTATGATGCGGCCGATCGGAAGCGCTCGCGCGCCCCTCCCGCAACCAGACGAGGCGCTGCAATGAGCCGCAAAATATCGCGGCACAATGGTACCCGTGCCCGGATTGCCGCTGTGGCGGCACGCATCATGGCCGAGGATGGCATTGACGACTTTGCGCTCGCCAAGCGCAAGGCCGCCAGGCAGCTTGGCGCGAGCGAGAGCCAGGCCCTTCCCGCCAACGACGAAATTGAAGCCGAGCTGCGCGCCTACCGCGCGTTGTATCAGGCCCAGGAACATCCGGAGCGCATCGCCGAGCTGCGCCGCGTGGCACTCGACGCGATGCGAGCGCTCGAGCGTTTCAATCCGTACCTGACGGGACCCGTGCTGCGCGGCATCGCGGGGCGGTACGCCGAAATCGACCTGCAACTGTTCCCGGAGAGCGCGAAGGAGGTGGAGATCTTCTTGCTCGACCGGGGCATCGCCTACGCGACTTCCGAAGGAAGGCGATACTCGGGCGACCGCGCGCGGGCCGTCACGGTCCTGTCGCTCAGTTGGAGCGGTACGCCCCTTAAACTGACGGTGTTCGATGCGCGCGACGAGCGCCTGGCGCTCAAGACCTCACAGGCCGGGCGCGTGATGGACCGGGCAGGGATCCCGGAGGTTGGGGCCTTGATCGCGCAGGCGACGCAGCAACCCGGTACCAATGACCATCAGACGCCGTGACGCGCTGATCCTGGGAGGGGTGGGGATCGCTGCAGCATTGGCAGGGGCGATCCTCGGGCCCCGCCTGCTACGTTCCGAGGCCCCGCTCGCGGTGCTCGATGGCGCGTCCTTCGTGGACCTGGATGGACGGGCGCGGCACATCGCCGAATGGAAGGGCAGACCGCTCGTCTGCAACTTCTGGGCGACGTGGTGTCCACCTTGCCGGCAGGAGATCCCGCTCCTGGATGCGAGCCACGAGAAAATTGTTTCGAAAGGTGGCGAAATCCTGGGAATCGCCCTCGATTCTGCGACGAACGTCGCCGAATTCACGAAATCCGTTCGGATCAGCTACCCGATCGTCATCAGCGACCCCTCGGCGATCGGGCTGCTGGCACAGCTCGGCAACCCTACGGGCGGACTGCCCTATACTTTGTTTATTGACCGCGCGGGGTCCCTTGTAGGCCACAAGCTCGGGATGC
>Ga0187773_10001123_pt1 | contig 10763 bp, 5 predicted proteins | sample 0216_BV02_MP05_1_FD_133133 | JGI IMG/M metagenome (GOLD analysis project Ga0187773, IMG submission 133133) | Tropical peat soil microbial communities from peatlands in Department of Meta, Colombia - 0216_BV02_MP05_10_MG | ecosystem: Environmental > Terrestrial > Soil > Wetlands > Peat | place...
AGAACGTCACGGTGGAGGTCAGCACCTGCTCGCCGGCGTGCGGCTCGACCACGGTACCGATGGGCTGCTGGTCCGGGGCGAGCGCAGCGGCGACCGGCTCGCTTTCTGCGGCATCGGCTCCGGCGGTGGCCGCGCGCAGCGACTCACTCGACAAACCGCCCGACATCGTGCCGCAGCCCCCGAGCGCGAGCCCGAGGCCCGCCAGGAGCAGGACCACCTGGCGCATCCCCATTCCTAAGCGCACCGTTGCCTTTTCTCCTCTCATGCGCTCGTGATAGGGACTGATGCCACACCGGCACCCTGGAAAAGCCAGCCGGGTGCCAGAGCGCACCGGCGACAGAATAGGGTATCGAGCGCCGAGCTTTCAAGCACTTTCCCTGCGGTCCGCACCCCTGGCGAGCCCTACCTATTGACGATCCCGGTGGGGGGCGCCGCGCGCGTTGACAGGCCGCCGGGGTCGGGATTCAATGCTGGCGCGGTCGCACGATTCCAAGAGCAGCGATGCGAGAAAGGTGGTCCAGGGATGATCGAGCTGACGCTTGAGATGGCTGAGCGCGCCACACGCGCCGCGCGGGAGAAGGCCAAGGCGCTCGGGACTCCGATGACGATCACCGTGGTCGACGAGGCGGGTCGGCTCGTGCTGTGCTCGCGCGGCGACAGCACCGGGTTCTTCACGCCGGAGACCTCGCGCGCCAAGGCGATGGCGGCCGCGAACTTCCGGATGTCCACCGCCGAGCTCGCCGAGCGCGTGGCGAAGGGCTCGCCGTTCTGGACCCATGTGGGCAGCGCGATTCCCGGCCAGATCCTGGCCAGCCACGGGGCGGTCCCGATCGTGGTGAAGGGGCGGGTGATCGGCGCGATCGGCTGCGGCGGAGGCACCGGCGAGCAAGATCAGGAGTGCGCCGCGGCCGGCGCGGCGGCCGTGGCCTGAGGCGTCGGCCCGCGCCTAGCGCCTCACGAGCGCATCGAGGACCGTGACGCCTTCGCCGCGGCGCCCCACCAGCACCGGGTTCAGGTCGATCTCGCTCACCGTGGCGCCGAGGCTGCACGCGGCGTCGCCGAGCCGCTGCAGGAGATCGACGGCCGCGGCGAGGTCGAGCGGGGCGCCGCCGCGCACGCCGTTCCAGAGGGCGCCGATGCGGAGACCGCGCAGGGCTTCCTCGGCGGCGCGGGCGTCGATGGGCGGCAGCAGCAGCCGGAAGTCGCGCAGCACCTCGATGAGGACGCCGCCCGAGCCCACGAGCACCACGGGTCCGAAGGTCGGGTCGGTCTTCACGCCGAGCGCCAGCTCGAGCGTGCCGCGCGCGTGCCGCTGGATCACAAAGCCCTCCACCGGCACGCCCGGCGCCCGCGCCTGGATTTCGGCCTCGATGCGCCGGCAGGCCTCCACCACCGCCGCCCGGCTCGCCAGCCCCAGCGCCACCCCGCCCACGTCGGACTTGTGGGGCAGCGCCGCCGCGCAGACCTTGACGACGACCGGATAGCCGAGCTGGTCGGCCGCGTCCGGCGCCGCCGCCGCGGCAGTCACGAACACGGTATCGACCAGCGGGAGGCCGAACGGGGCCAGCAGCTGCTGGCTCTCCCACTCGTTGAGGGACGTCGCCGGCGCACCCGCGGCGCGGCGCTCGCCGGATCCGATCGACCGGGGCGCAGCGCTGACGCGCTCGAGCCAGCGAGGCCGCGGCTCGGTGGCCCGGGCCAGGCAGGCCAGCGAGCGGAGCGCGACGCTGCCGTCCTCGAAGGCGAGCACGCCGCCGGCGCGGAAGGCGTCCACCACCGGTCGCTGCGGGCAGCTGACCGCGACCACCTTCGGGGTGTGGAGAGCGACCGAGGCCACGTCGGCGACGAGGCGGGCGAGGTCGGTGGCGGCACCCAGCAGCGCGATCTGGAAGACGATCACGTCGACACCGGGATCCGCCTCGAGCGCGGGGAGCACGCGCCGCAGCATGCCCGGGTCGGTGAGCATCTGCGCGGTGAGGTCGACGGGATTGGCCGCTGGCGCGAAATCGGGCAGGGCCGCGCGCAGGGTCGCGGTCGTCTCGGCGGTGAACTCCGCCGGGATCAGCCCGAGATCCGCACAGAGATCGACCGAGAGCACGCCGAGCCCGCCCGAGTTGGACAGCACCGCGACACGCCGGCCGCCGGCCTGGTAGCGGAGAAAGGCCTGCGGCAGGGCCAGCAGCTCGGCGGGATCGGCGCACCGGATCGCGCCCCAGTCCGCGAACACCGCATCGTAGACCGCGTCCTCGCCGGCCAGCGCGCCGGTGTGCGACGAGGCGGCCCGGCGCCCGGCCGCGCTGCGCCCCGACTTGAGCACGAAGACCGGCCCGCCGCGCCGATGGGCGCGCGCCAGCGCCTCGCGGAAGCGCTCGGCGTCCTTGATGTCCTCGAGATACGCGCAGGCGACACGGGTCTCGGGATCGAGGACGACCTCGGCCAGGATCTCCGCGGCCTGCACGTCGCTCTCGTTTCCGGTGCTCACCCAGTAGTTGAGGCCGAGCCCGGCCGCGCGCGCCATCTCGTACAGCATGCCGGCCATGGCCCCACTCTGGCTCACCATCGCGATCGGTCCGCTCGACAGGCCCGGCTCGAGGAAGGGCGAGGCGAAGGTGGCCACCAGCTTCGAGGGCAGGTGGGCGAAGCCCTGGCAGTTCGGTCCGATGATCCGCAGGCCGGTCCGCTCGGCCAGCGCGCGCAGGCGCCCCTGCGCGGCCCTCCCGGCGTCGCCCACCTCGGCGAAGCCGCTGCTGAACACGATCGCCGCGCGGACGCCCTTCGCGGCCGCCGCCTCGAGCGACTCTTCCACTCGATCGGCGGGCACCACCACGATCGCCAGGTCGACCTCCTCCGGAATCGCGGCGATGGTCGGGAACGCGGGCAGGCCCTGCACGGTGGCCCGCGAGGGATTCACCGGATAGACGCGACCGGCGTAGCCGTGCCGGAGGAGGAACGCCAGCGGACGGCCGCCGATCTTGACCGGATCGTCGGAGGCCCCCACGACCGCGATGGCGCGAGGCCTGAACACCGCGCTGAGGTTGCTCACGAGCGTGGAGTATACGCGGGCGGCCGGCGAGCCAATGACGGTATCATCGTGACCGGCACGCATGGCGCGAAGGGACCTCCGGTTCACGCTCCTCGTCGCAGCGAGCCTCGTGCTGCTGCTGGGCTTGCTGCTGGCGCTCGTCGCCGACGCCGGCCGCCCCTACGCCGGCTTCTTCGCCGCGCCCGACTTCCGCATCTTCCCGATCGAGCCCGCGGCCCGCGCGGCGGGCCTGCGCCAGGGCGATCGCCTCGTGGCCGTCGACGGCGGTTCCCCGCTCTCGCTGTCGGAGCGCGTGCGGGCGGCAACCGGACCCGTCCGGTACGAGATCGAGCGGGACGGCCGGCGCTTCACGATCGAGCTGTCCCCCCGCCCGCTCGCCTGGCGCCGCCTCGCGGATCACTTCGGCGTCTACTTCCTCGTGTCGCTCGTGATGCTGGCGGCCGGCGGCGTCGTCTACGGACAGAACCCGGCCGCCGCGCCCAACCGCCGCTTCCTCCTCTACATGTGCCTCTGGGCGGTCTCCAACGTGGCGGTGCCGGAAGCGGTGATGGGGCGGCGCCCCTACGCCGCGACGCTGGTGGGTCTGATCGCGCCCCTTCTCTCCGTCCACGGGTGGGTCTTCTTCCTGACGTACCCCGCCAACCCGAACCGCGAGCGCTGGCTCGACCGCCATCGGGTCGTCCCGTGGCTCTACCGCGCAGGTGTCGTGCTCGGGCTGGTCGGCGCGGGCTCGTTCGACCTGATCTGGTTGCTCGCGCCCGCGCTGCTGATCGACGGCTGGGTCTACCCGGCCTCCGCGGCGTTCCTCTCGCTGCTGAGCGCGCTGTCGTTCCCGATCAAGGTGGGCGCGCTGCTCGACACCAAGCGGCGGGCCGCCTCGCCGCTGATCGACCAGCAGACCACGGTGCTGCTGCTGGGCATCGCGCTCGGGCTCGGGGGCTGGCTCACCCTGATGCTCTGGCCGCTCCAGCAGCTCTACGCCTCGCCGGTGGACCCGCAGGTGGGCTCGGCGCTGGTGCTGCTCTACCCGGCCGCGATCGGCTACGCCACTGTGCGCTACCGCCTGTTCGACGCCACGGTGGTGATGCGGCGCTCGGCGATCTACACGGGGCTGGCCGGCCTGATCACCGGCGCCTACGCGTTGGTCCTGGCCGGGGCCAACGTGCTGCTCGCCCAGGCCGACCTCGCGCGGTCGCCGTGGTTCTCGGCGGGCTTCATGTTCCTGGTCGCGCTGCTGTTCAACCCGCTGCGCGAGCGGGTGCGGCGCATGGTCGACCGCACGTTCTTCCCCGAGCGCTACGACTACGCCCAGACCATGCGGACGCTGGCCCGCTCGATGTCGAGCCTGCTCGACCTTGGCGAGATCACGCGGCGCCTCACCACCACCATCGAATCGTCCATGCACGTGGCCACCGCGCGCCTCCTCGTCGACGACCTGCCTCGCGATGTCCTGGCCGCCCTGGACGTCGCCCCGGGAGCCCTGTCGCGCTACCAGCTGGCCGCCGATCCGCGGTACGCCGCCGAGGGCGCGTCCGCGCTCGCCGCCTACCAGGCCCTGGGCGCCGAGGTGGTGGTGCCGCTGCGCTTCCAGACGCGCCTGCGCGGGCTGCTGGTGCTGGGGGCCAAGCGCTCGGAGGCCGCGTACACCGGCGAGGATCTGGAGATGCTCGAGACGGTGGCCGACCAGGCCGCGGTCGCGGTGGCCAACGCGGAGGCTCACCGGCAGGTGCTCGACTACGCGCAGCAGCTCGAGCGTAGCCTGCTCATCCGCGGCAGCCTCGCGAAGTTCGTCCCGCGCCGGGTCCGCCAGCTCATCGAGGAGTCGCCCGAGGCGCCCTCGCTCGACAAGCGTGAGACCGACGTGAGCGTGCTCTTCGCCGACATCAGCGGCTACACGCGCCTGTCCTCCCGCATCGCCCCCGACGACCTGGGTGCGCTGGTCGAGCGCTACTTCGGCGCCTTCCTCGACGAGATCGTCAAGCACGGCGGCGATGTCAACGAGACCGCGGGCGACGGCCTCATGGTGATCTTCCACGAGGGCGACCACGCTCGTGCGGCGGTGGACGCCGCGCGCGCAATCCATCGCCGCGCCGCCGAGATCGGCGCCGAGCTCGCCCAGCGCTTCCCGCCGCTGGCCATGCACGTGGGCGTCAACACCGGCCCCGCGCTCCTCGGCGCCACCAAGATCGAGGGTAGCGCGGGCACGCGCTGGACCTACACCGCCTCGGGCATGACCACCAACATCGCCGCCCGCCTGGCCGCCCAGGCCGGCGACAGCGAGATCGTCATCAGCGAGAGCACGCGCGGGCGGCTGGGCGGGGAGCTGGCGGCGGAGGATCTCGGCGTGCGGGAGCTGAAGAACGTGGACGCGCCGATGCGGTTGTACCGGCTGCAGTAGATCAGGTTGCGGAGGCCAAACCGCTGGCGGAGAATCACCGCGGTCCTCATCCAGCATCCGACGATGGCGGCATGAGGCGGGGCATGAACGGCGCGAGCGGAGCCACTGGCCCCCTTCATCCAGGGAGGCGTCGATGAGCCCCGACATACAGTGGCAGGTCACAGGCAGTGCATCGGAGAACTACGAAGCCTACCTCGTGCCAGCGATCTTCGGGCCCTGGGGGCGCGAGCTCCTCGATATCGCGTCGTTGAGACCCGGTGAACACGTGCTCGACGTCGCCTGCGGCACAGGGATCGTCGCACGTCTGGCGGCCGAACAGGTCGGCGAGGCCGGTACGGTCGTCGGAGTCGATATCAATCCAGGCATGCTGACGACCGCGCGCAGGATTTCGCCCGCGATCAACTGGCGAGAAGGCAATGCCGCGGCTCTTCCGCTAGCCGATGCGACGTTCGATGTCGCGGTATGCCAGCAAGGTCTTCAGTTCTTCCCGGATCGGCCCGCCGCGCTGCGCGAGATGCGTCGGGCGCTCAAGCCGGGTGGGCGGCTAGTCATCGCATGTTGGAAGGGCATTCGGCATAGCCCCGGGTTCCTCGCGCTCGCCGAGGCGCTCGCGAAGCACCTGGGGCCCGATGCGGCGGCCATCGCCCGCGGGCCCTATTCGTGCGCCACTATGGGGTGAGCTCGCCGCTGGCTGGTGTCTTGACCAAGATGAGCGCAGACGTACTGAGTGGGCTCGTGCGCGATGTGTCCGTGACTCTCGCTACACACCTGCGTGGCAAGAGACTCGAGTTCCCCATCGAGGCACACGTTGCGCTGGCTCGCAGGTGACGAGGATGGTTGCGCCAGGCGCGAACCGTTGCAAACCGCCGAAACTGCCCAAACCGCCGAAACCGGCAAGCCGCCTGCATCGATCAGCCGCTCCGTAACTCCCCGATAACAGGCGCGTCCTGTCTGGCATCCCGCTTGCCATCTGTCTGCCCGTCAGACGGGCTCGGCAGCAACGGACAGCGCCCCATGGACGCAATCAACAGGAGGGGGACATGAACAGCACATACACGTACGCGGACTGCCTGCAGAACTCCTACAAGGTCAACTGGAGGATCGGTGACGTCGTGGACGGCCGCCGCTTCGACCTCACGCGCCCCTGGCTGCCGGCCCGGCTGTCCGGGGTGAGCCGGCTGCCGCGGCTGTCGCCCGCCGAGCGGATCAAGCTCACTCACGTCGAGATGGGCGCCTACGCGCACCTCTTCGGCTTCGTGGAGGAGTACATCGCGCCCAAGATGCTCGAGCTCGCGCGCGACTTCGAGATCGAGCAGCGCGAGGCCTTCGACGCGCTCACCAACTTCGCGGCCGAGGAGGTCAAGCACATGAATCTCTTCCGCGAGGTGCGGGCCAGAGTGGACGAGGCGCTGGGCTTCCGGCTGACGCTGCTCGCCGGCGCGCCCGACGTGGCGCGCGCCGTCCTGGGCAAGCACACCGGGGCGGTGCTGCTGCTGACCACGGCGATCGAGTGGATGACCCAGCTCCACTGGGTAGGCTGCTTCCAGGACGACGGGGCGTTGGATCCGTTCACCAAGCACATCTTCCGCTCGCACTGGCAGGAGGAGTCCCAGCACGCACGCATGGACCACCTGGAGACCCTGCGTGCCTTCGCGCGCATGGGCGCGGGCGAAGGGGACCAGGCCATCGCCGACCTCATCGAGCTGGTGGGTGCGGTGGACGGGCTGCTGCAGACCCAGGCCCGGCTCGACGTCGAGAACTTCCAGCACCATGTCGGCCGGCGGCTCACGGCGGGCGAGGAGGCGGAGATCGGCGCGGCCGTCCTGGCCGCCAAGCGTTACACGTTCATCGAGAGCGGCGTCACCCACCCGAACTTCGTCAAGCTCTTCGGCATGGTGACCACCTCCCCGCAGCAGGCGAAGGTCAACCAGGCCCTCGGGCCGGTGCTGGCGGCGGCCGCCTGATCTCAGCCCTCCGCGCGGCAGCGCTCGACGAGGGGCCGCATGCCCAGCTCCTCGGCGAGGCCCGCGCGCGGCGCACGAGATCGCGGGTGGCGTCACGGTCGCCGCGCCGGGCAGCGGCCTCGGCGAGGACGTGGAGCGCCCACGCCTCGCCGCCGCGCGTGCCGACCCTGCGGGCGAGGCTGAGTGCCTCCTCCGCACGCCCCCGGGCCTCGTCGAGGCGCCCGGCCAGCAGGTGGGCGTGGCCCAGCCAGGCGATCCACTGCGCGTGGCCGAAGAAGTACGGCAGGGCCGCGGCGCGCTCGATGCCCCGCTCGAGCCCGGCCGTGCCCTCGGCCACGCGTCCCGAGAGGGCCAGGGCATAGCCGCGCACCGCCACGCCCCACGGGTGCCACGTCGGCAGCCCGCGGCGCTCCATCACGTCGAGCGCCTCGTCCAGCGCGCGCAGGGCAGCATCGGGCCGGCCCCGCACGATCTCGGCCTGGCCCAGGCACATGCGGGCCAGGGCGTAGCCGAAGGGCAGGTCGCCGGTCGGCGTCAGGGCGGCCGCCTCGGCGGCGAAGCGCTCGGCCTCCGCGAACTCGCCCAGCTCCGCCAGGCTCATCGTGATGATGCAGCGGGCGTAGCCGGCCGGCGGCACCGCCTGGCCGAGCCGCTGCGGGACGGGATCGGAGCCGAGGACCTCGATCGCCTCGCGGCAGAGCGCGACCGCGCGCCGGTAGTCGCCCAGCTCGTGACAGGCGTGGGCCAGCGGCGTGCGCACGGTGGCGCGCAGGCCCGCGTCGCCGATGTCCTCGACCAGCACCAGCGTTCGCTCGCCGAGAGCCAGCGCCTCCCGCGGATTGCCCGCGAACAGATGCGCGATCGACCGGTAGATGCGGACCCACGCGAGGCGAGGGTGGTCGCCCAGCGCGAGGGCCAGCGTCTCGGCCTCGCGCAGGATCTGCTCGATGCGCCGCGTCTCCGCCAGCTGGAGCAGCGCGCTGCGCATCGCGAGGCGGATGTCGATGGCCTCGGCCAGCGTCGCCGGGCTCTCCGGCAGCGCGGCGAGCGCCGCCAGCGCGCCCTCGAACGATGCGACGGCCTCCCGGTTGGCCGAGCGGTCGAAGGCCTTGGTGCCCGCCTGGAGCGCGTAGCGGACGGCCTCGGCCCAGCGCTCCCCGCGCGTGGCGTGATAGGCGAGGCGCTCGACGTGCTCGTCGAGGCGCTCTGGGTAGGTCGCCTCGATCGCGGCCACGATGCGCGCGTGCAGCTCCCGCCGGCGCGCCGCCGCCACGCGGCCGTAGGCCACGTCCTGCGTGAGCGCGTGCTTGAAGGCGTGCTCCACCTCGGGGAACACGCGCGTCTCCGTGAGGAACTCGGCCGCCTGCAGCCGGTGCACGTCGCGGGCGAGCTCGCTCTCGGACAGGCCGGTGACCGCGCGCAGCAGGCCGAACGGTACCTGCGCGCCGATGACCGCGGCCACCTCCAGCACCTCCCGCAGCCCGGCGTCGAGGCGATGGGTGCGGTCGAGGATGACCTCTTCGACGGTGTCGGGCACGGCCACGCGGTCGAGGCCGGCGCTCAGCACGAGGCGGCCGCCGTCGCGCTCGACCACGCTCTGCTCCTGCAGGGAGCGCGTCAGCTCCTCGATGAAGAACGGGTTGCCCTCGGCCTTGGCGAGCACCAGCCGCTGCAGCTCGGCTGGCAGCTCGTCGACGTCGAGCAGGTCGCGCGCGATCCGCAGGCTCTCCTCGCTCGACAGCGTGGGCAGTGACAGCGCGGTGTGGAAGGGTCGGTGGCGGAGGCCGGGGCGGTAGCCCGGGCGGTACGTCATCACGAGGAGGATCCGCCGTGCCGCGATCCGCTCGGACAGGCGCGTGATCCAGTCCTCGGTCGCCGGGTCGCACCAGTGCAGGTCTTCGAGCACCACGACGTGGGGGCGGAGCTCGCTGCCGAGCTCCGCCAGACGGTGAGTGGCCTCCAGGATCGCGGTGTGCCGGTGCTTGGGCTCCATCGCGCGCAGCGCCGGATCGCCCGGGTCGACCGAGAGCAGGTAGCGCACACAGGCGCGGGTACGGTCATCGGTGACGCCGAGGCGGCTCGCGGCGCGGTCGATCTTGTCGACGATGACGGCCTCGGAGTCCGCCTCCTCGATGCGGCACACGCGACGCAGCATGTCGATGACGGGGTGGAACGGGCTCGCCCGCCCGAAGGACAGCGCCTGGCCCTCGACCCAGGTGGCTTCCCGGCCGAGCCGTCGGCGCAGCTCGTGGAGGAGCCGCGACTTGCCGATGCCGGGCTCGCCCGCCACCATCACTACCTGTCCCTGGCCGGTGCGCGCGGCCTCGAAGCACTCGAGCAGCAGGCGCAGCTCGCGCTCGCGCCCGACGAAGGGCGTGCGCCCGGGCTCCGCGTTGCGGATCACCCGCCGCGCGGCCCCGCCTCCGGGCAGGGGGGCCAGCTCGAAGCGCCGCGCGAGGAAGCGGCTCGCCGCCGCGGTGGCCACCACGCCCGCCGCCTCGGCGCCGGCGAGCAACGCGTTGAGGGCGCGGCGCGCCTCGCCCAGCATGGTCGGATCGAGCCGGACCGTCTCGCCCTCGCGCACGAGGGGCAGGAACTCCGTGTGCAGGCCGACCGCTACGCCGGGTGCGCCGCCGGCCCGCGCGAACAGCGTCTGCATCGCGAGGGCGGCGTAGGTCGCGCGCCGCGGTGCCTCCTCGTCCGGCTCCAGCCCGAAGGCGGCCAGCAGCGCATGCGGAGCCATCTCCTCGATGCGGCCCCCGAAGCTCCGAACCTTCTCGGCGCTCTCCTGCAGCGCCCGCATCAGCTCCCAGCGCGTCGTCGCGGGCGCGGTGAGCCGGGCCTGCAGGAGCGTCACGCGATGGCTCTGGTGGACCACCGGCTCCGTCTCGCGGGGCTCGACGCTCGGGGGCGGGTGCGCGCGCGCTACGGGCGGCCGGCCGCCGCGCCGGCGCGCGGGATCGCGGGGCTCGAGGCCCAGGCGCCCGGCCCGGTAGCGGAGCGTGTTGCGCGGCAGGCCGAGGCGCGCCGCCGCGCGCGTGAAGTTCCACGCCGTCGCCTTCAGCACCTCGAGCAGCCGCTGACGCTCGCGGTGGGGCTCCGGCTCGCCGTGGGCCGCCGCCTCCACCGGGGGCGCGGGCGGCGGGGCCGTCGCGGGCAGCCCCAGGTCCGAGGCGGTCAGGCGCGACTCGCGGGAGAGCAGCGCCGCGCGCTCCAGGACGTTGGCCAGCTCGCGCACGTTGCCGGGCCAGGGGTAGGCCAGCAGCGCCGCCATCGCGTCCTCGGTGAGCGCGCGCCGGCCGAGGCCGTAGTCCTCGCACACGCGGCCGAGGAACTCCTCGGCGAGCAGGATGACGTC
>Ga0187773_10001124_pt1 | contig 10760 bp, 8 predicted proteins | sample 0216_BV02_MP05_1_FD_133133 | JGI IMG/M metagenome (GOLD analysis project Ga0187773, IMG submission 133133) | Tropical peat soil microbial communities from peatlands in Department of Meta, Colombia - 0216_BV02_MP05_10_MG | ecosystem: Environmental > Terrestrial > Soil > Wetlands > Peat | place...
AACCGGCGCCGATAAAACCGCCGGCAAGATAGCCGATGAAGCCGACAGTGATCACCACCGGGCCGGGCGTGATCATCGCGACAGCGACGGCGTCGAGAAACTGGCGGTCGTTAAGCCATCCGTATTGCTGAACGACACCACCATAAAGAAACGGCACAATGGCAAGACCGCTGCCAAAAACAAACGCGCCCGCCTTGGTAAAAAAGCCGAGTATGCGTGCCAGGGTTTCATTCGTTGCCGGCGCGCCAAGGCCGGTAGTAAGAAGCAACCAGGGAGTGAGGCCGAAGCAAGAAGTGCCTTGAGTCGCCGAGCGCAGAAACGCCGGCGGTGCTTTGACCACGAGCGCGACCACACCGGAGAGCAGAAAGAGCCAGACGATTTCGGCTTCGAACCATGCGGTGGTGAGTGCCATTACTACGCCGATGCTCCACAGCAGCGGATCTTTTTCCAAAGTGACTCTCGTCAGTTTGTACGCCGAGCGGGCGATGATCGCGATGACGCCCGCACCGATTCCGTAAAACGCGGCTTGCATCCAGGACAGACCACCAAATCGCACATAGAGCGCACCGAGACTACACACCATCAAAACTGATGCCACGACAAAAGCGATGCCAACCGCTGTCGCACCCCCGATACTTTCGCGGACGTAACCCAGGTAAATTGCAAGCTGCGCCGCCAGTGGGCCCGGAGCGAGTTGGGCCAGGGCGAGGCCTTCTTTGTAATCCTGCGGCTCGATCCACTCGCGCTTCTCGACCAGATCTTTTTGCATGTAGCCGACGAGCGCTATGGGGCCGCCGAAACCAAAGGTGCCAAGATAGAGAAAATAGCGGACGAGTTCCGATAGCGTCATGGCCAAGGCTAGTATCACAAGCCCGCTAGACAACGCCAGGGGCGGGTGGAAGAATTGCACGGGATTCGATATAGGAAACTTCGAGGAGTTGGCATATATGCTCAAAGTCATACCCGTTGAGGAAGCCGTGGGCTTACCTTTGGCTCACGACATTACCGAAATTATTCCCGGCAAGCATAAGGGGCCGGCGTTTCGCCGCGGCCATATCGTGCGCCAGGAAGACATCGCTAAACTTTTGGATGTCGGCAAACGCAATTTGTACGTTATGGAGCTAGAGCAAGATGAACTGCACGAAGAAGACGCGGCGCGCCGGTTGGCCAAAGCTGCGGCAGGGGCAAACTTAAAATTAACCGATCCGAGCGAAGGACGTATCAATTTAATCGCGACGATCTCCGGTTTGCTCAAAATCGACGCTGATCTACTGTACCGTTTTAATTCCCTGGGCGATCTCATGTTGGCGACGCTGCCCGGCGACCGCTATGTGAAAGAGGGCACCGTGGTTGCCGGTACGCGGACGATTCCGGTGGTGGTGAAAGAAGAGCTGATTCAAAAAGCCGAAGCCTTGTGCCAGGGCAGTCCCATTGTCAGCGTCTTACCGATGCCGGCCAAAAAAGTTCATCTGGTGGTGACCGGCAGCGAGGTTTTCACCGGTCGCATCAAAGATGGCTTCGGTCCGGTGGTCACGAAAAAAGTTGGCGAGCTGGGGTCCCGTCTCGAATCGGTCAAGCTGGCGCCCGACGACCCCGATGTGATTGCCGGCCATATTAAAGACGCCAAGCAAGCCGGTGCCGACGTCATTCTTGTCAGCGGCGGCATGTCGGTTGATCCCGACGACAAAACGCCCGAAGGAATCCGGCGCAGCGGCGCGAAAGTCGAAACGCACGGCTTTCCGGTATTGCCGGGTTCGATGTTCTTGATGGCCTATCTCGATGGGACGCCCGTGATGGGGTTATCGGGCTGCGTGCTTCATGATCCGTTTACCGCATTCGATGCGCTGCTGCCACGCTTGTTGGCCGGAGAAAAGATCACCCGGGCCGAGATTATGCAGATGGGGCATGGCGGGCTGGCAAGGAAGCATGATCACTGAAGCGGTCATCAGTTGTCAGGTTTCAGTGTTCAGTCCAGAGGGAGGATGTTCGGCATGGATATTCTGAAAAGCTTGAGAGAACGATGTGATCCAAAGAATGCCGCGTTGGTGGTTGTCGATGTGCAAAATGATTTCGTCAGCCCGAATGGCAGTGCGGGTAAACGTGGGGAGGATTGCGGGGCGGCGATGGCGATGGTGCCCAATCTGCTGCGTCTAATTGACGAGGCGAGACGGATCGGGCTGACCATCGTCTACATTCGCACCACGCACAGCGAGTGGACGGACACACCGTCATGGATTTACCGCAGTTCGCAGAAGAGCGGCCTTAGCACCTGCCGCGAGGGTACTTGGGGCGCGGAGTTCTATGAGGGTATTTCGCCTTTGCCTTCCGAGCGGGTGGTGATCAAGCACCGCTATAGCGCATTTATCAATACGGATCTCAACACCGTGCTCAAGGCGCGCAATATCCAGAGCGTCTTGGTGTGCGGCGTGGCGACCAATGTTTGCGTCGAAACCACGGCGCGCGACGCGTACATGTTCGACTATTACGTGACGATGATCGACGATTGCTCAGCGGCCTACGAAGCGAAGCTGCATCTCGGCACGCTGGAGAATATCCGACGCCATTTTGGCTTGGTGGCGTCGTCCAATGAGATTATTGACACCTGGCACAGTCTCCCGGCGAAACAGGCACCGGGACTTTGAAAACCATTTTCACTTCATTGGGCATAAACAAAAAAAGCCGGTAGATTCTCTACCGGCCTTTTTTTGCATTCGTTGAAAGTCGTGTTTACTTCATCATATCCGCGTTGATTTTTTCCAGCGCTTCGAGCGGCGGCTGGAGAACATCCTGGCCAAGCTCGGAAAGTGGGATGTCGCACAGATTCAATTCTTCCGCGAACTCTTTGCGGTTGGGATTATAGTAAATTAGCCCGGTCAAAAATTTACCCTCCGCAATGGCGCCATGGATCGCTTGGATCGCGTTGGCCTTGTTGGTCGGGTCGTAGTTCTTACCGAGCTTATGCAGGATGATGCGCGAGCCGTCGTGCATTTCCACTTCGTGGTCCGTGCCCTCATCGTAATCGGCTTCGATGTTCTCGTAGGGCGGCACGAAGTCGAGATCGTGGATCGGATCGAGATGGCCCTTGACGTATTTCAAGCTTTTGGTCGAACCCTCGTGGTTGTTGAAAGTCACGCAGGGACTGATGACGTCAAGGATCGCGCTACCTTTGTGCGCCAAAGCTCCTTGAACCAGCGGTGTGAGCTGTTTGCGATCGCCGGAAAAGCTACGCGCCACATAGGTCGCGCCCAAGGTGATCGCCAACTCGGCCAAGTCGATGGCCGGAATATCGTTGACCTTGCCGCCTTTCATGACCGAACCGACATCTGCGGTGGCGGAAAACTGCCCTTTGGTCAGGCCGTAAACACCGTTGTTCTCGATGATGTAGGCGATATTTACGTTGCGCCGCATCATGTGGCAAAAATTGCCCAAACCGATGGCCGAGGTGTCGCCGTCACCGGAAACTCCTATGGGCAGTAACGAGTGATTCGCTAAGTTCGCACCGGTGGCCACCGCCGACATTCTGCCGTGCACGGCATTGAATCCAAACGACTGGCTGAGAAAATACGCCGGCGTTTTTGACGAGCAGCCAATGCCGCTGAGCTTAACCACTTTGTGTGGATCGATGCTGCTTTCGAAGTAGGCCCGTTGGACCGAGGCCGAGATCGCGTCATGGCCGCACCCGCGGCACATGGTCGAGGGCGCACCGTCGTAGTCTTTTTCCGATAGATTGAGTCGATTGAGTTTAGCTTCCGCCATTTGTAATTTCCATCCTTATGCAGTTTTTGCCGACTGCGCAGCGGCAAATATTTGGTTGACAACTTCGAGCGGCGTTGCCGGTAAACCGTTGTAGATCAAAACGCTAACAATCTTGGCACCGAGCTCGGGCCATTCGTCCTTGATTATCGCGGCCATTTGACCGTCACGGTTCTGCTCGACCAGATAAATCGTATCGTGCTCGGTGAGAAAATCCCGCACTTCGCTCGTGAGCGGCAGTGCGCGAATGAGCATGTGATTGGTTCTTAGTCCACGAGCTTTCAATCGATCACGGGCTTCCCGCACCGGCTCGAAGCTCGAGCCGTAGCAGATGATGCCGGTCCTGACACCTCGCTCTTTTTCGATGATCGGTTTGGGGACGAATTTACGCGCGGTGTCGTGCTTCTTCTTCAGGCGATCGAGGATGTATTTATAGTCATGTTCGTCTTCGGAATATTTCGCGTCGGCATCATGGCCCGATCCGCGCGTGAAGTAGGAGGCCATCCGGTTCCGATTGCCGGGTACCGTCCGATAGGGAATACCATCGCCATCCTGATCGAAATAGCGGCGGAACTTTTTGCCGGCTTTGGTCCATTCATCGAGATCCTGTGCGCTTAGTCGTTTGCCGTAATCGTAGGGCTCCTGATTCAACTTGAGCGGCTCCGAGGACCACATGTTCATGCCGAGGTCGAGGTCCATGGCCACGAACACCGGCGTTTGGAATCGGTCGGCGTAGTCGAAGCTCCGGCGCGCCAGATCAAAACACGAATTCATGTCATGGGGAATCAATAAGATATGCCGCGTATCGCCATGAGAGGCTCCATACATAAGGGAGATGTCGGCTTGCTGGGTTCGCGTGGGCAGACCGGTCGATGGTCCGCCACGCTGAATGATGAAGAATACACAAGGAATTTCGCCGTAGTACGCCAATCCTATAGATTCGTTCATGAGCGAAACGCCCGGTCCCGAGGTGGAAGTCATTGCCCGTGCGCCGGCCCAACCCGCGCCAACGATCATGCCAACGGAAGCGATTTCATCCTCCGCCTGCACAATCGCATAGGTCTTTTTGCCGTCAATTTGTTTGCGTAGCCGAGGGAGATAATATTCCATCGACTCGGCCAGTGAACTGGACGGGGTGATGGGATACCAACATATAACTGACGCACCGCCGTAAATGGCGCCAAGGGCAGCCGCCGTGTTGCCTTCAGTGATGATCTTCCCCTTGTTGCCATCAGGGATCGGTTCCAGGCGTGCGATACTCTGTTTGTACCCCTGTTCTTTACAAAATTGGTAGCCTGCATCGATACAAATGAGGTTGGATTCGATGACTGCGGGTTTTTTGCCGAACGTGTCTTCAAGGACCGCCTTAATTACCGACATGTCGATGCCAAAAAGATACGCTAACGCACCGACATAGACCATATTGCGCTGCTTGGCGCGCAGCGGCGAGGCAGGAACCAGTTTCGCGACCAATTTATTCGCCGGGAAACCGACGTATTGGACCCCATCCCGTTTCAAATTTGTCTGCAGCGGCGTCGAATTGTCGTAAAGAATCAGCCCGCCGTCCCGAACCCGATAAATGTCTTTTGCCGCGGTCACGTCGTTAAACATAACCATTACGTCGATGACATCTTTACGGCTCATGTAACCGTCCGCGTTGGCTCGAATCTGGTACCAGGTCGGCAATCCCTGAATATTCGATGGAAACATGTTCTTGGAAGAACAGGGAATTCCCATTTTGAATATCGCCTTAAAGAGAATGTTGTTCGAAGATGCGCTACCTGAACCATTCTCAGTGGCGACGCATATGTTTAAGTCATTGATCAGTGGTGTATCCAAAATAAGACCTCCTTGAGCATGTGCCGAAACTTTCTGATTGTATCATGGCTGCCTTGGATTACAATAATTTCTGTTACTTAACCGGGGGTGTATTGATCGTCAGTGTCTAAAAAAGCTGCGACTTCCTTCCAGCTCCTACGAACCTGTTCATCGATGTTAAAGGCGCGGGCATATTGGAGGATTTCCGGCATGGCGATGATTCCTGTGATCGCGCCGTTAGCGTCGTTGACAGGCATGTTGCGAATGTCACGTCGGTACATCTCGGCTAAAACGTCGCCAGCCAGCGCGGTAACGGGCATGGTGATTAGTGGCGTGGTCATCGCCTGACTCACGGGAGTGGTTTTGAGATTGAGTTCCTTAGTCGCGACTCGCTTAAGCACATCACGTTCGGTGAAGATTCCGACCGGAGCACCGCCAGCCGTTACGACCACGGCGCCGACGCGCCGATTGTTCATCAATTCGAGGGTCTCTTGGAGCGAAGACCGGTCGGCGGCCTCGACCACGGATGCCAGAGCGATATCCGCCAAGGTCCTGGTTTCGCTCAGTCCCTGTCCAAGTTCCACCGCTAAGTTGAGAATCCGCCGCATCGAAATGATGCCGATGATCTTGCCGCGTCGCCCCCGTACTAACAGATGGCGGAATTTGCCACGATACATTTTACTAAAGGCATCGATGATGTGGGTCTCTTCGCGCACGGCCCGTATCGGGGATGTCATTACGGTGTTGATACCGGTTTTGCGCGGGTCGAGATTGGCGTTGATAACCCGACGCAAGATGTCTTTTTCAGTGAAGATGCCGACGGGTACATCTTTATCCGTAATCATGATGCGCCCGACATCCTCGGCGACCATCATTTGCATGACTTCGAAGATCGTCGCGCCGCCCGGAGCCTTGGTGAGGTTAGTGGTCATGATCTCGCTAACTTTATTGGACAGCACAGGACACCTCCTAGAGGCTAAGTGACGCTTCTCGACAGCCACAGGCTGTCACCGTCATCAACTCCACTATATTACTTCTCGAACGAACAAGTACAAGTACAATAAGAGGATTGCGACCCGGCGCGCCGGCATGTTAGATTTAATTTCACTGCCGCGAAGGGAAGATCGGTCATGAGTCGCCGGGAAACCGAATCCGAACACGGGCTGGTCACCGAGACCAAAAAAAAGGTAAAACGCCCGCCGCTCTATAAAGTATTGCTGCATAATGATGATTACACTACTAAAGAGTTCGTCGTACAAATCCTGCAATATGTTTTCCATAAAGAGCAGACCGAAGCGGTGCAAATCATGCTACACGTGCATAAAAAGGGAATTGGCGTGGCCGGAGTCTATACTTACGAGATCGCTGAGACTAAAGTGACGCTGGTGGAAAATTTAGCGCGCCAACATGAGTACCCGCTGAAGTGTACGATGGAAGAGGCCTAGAATGATCAGTAAAGATTTGGAAGCCACGTTGAACTTTGCCCTCAAAGAGGCGAAAAGCCGACGCCACGAATACGTCAGCTTGGAGCATCTGCTTTACGCTTTGTTGCGCGATCCGGATGGCAAGAGCGCCATCGTCGCCTGTGGTGGTGACATTGAGCGGCTCAACAAGGCCTTGATCGAGTTTTTCGACGGACAGATGGAAAAACTGCCAGCCGGACTGGACCGTGACCCGCAGCAGACCTTGAGTTTTCACCGCGTGCTGCAACGGGCGGTCATTCATGCTCAGTCGGCCGAGCGCAAAGAAGTCAACGGTGCCAATATGCTCATCGCGATGTTCCGTGAGGCGGATTCCTACGCGGTGTATCTGTTGGAAGAGCAGGGTATCTCGCGCTTCGATCTGGTGAACTACGTCTCCCACGGTGTGTCGAAAGTCGGCGGCGAAGAGGAAGCCGCACAACCTGATGACAGTGACGAGGAGCATGAAGAGGGCGAACGTCCGGGCAAGAGAATCAATCCTTTGGAAGCTTTCACCGTTAACCTGGTCGAAAAGGCGAGCCAAGGCAATATCGACCCGCTGATTGGTCGCGACGATGAGATCGAGCGAACGATTCATGTGCTGTGCCGGCGGCGAAAAAACAATCCGATCTACGTCGGCGACCCAGGCGTGGGGAAAACCGCTATCGCCGAAGGTCTGGCCCTCAAGATTCACCATGGTGAAGTGCCCGATGCGCTCAAGAGCGCGGTGATTTACGCGCTCGACATGGGCGCGCTGCTGGCCGGCACCAAGTTTCGCGGCGATTTCGAGGCGCGCCTAAAGGGTGTGCTGAACCGTCTCAAGAAACAACCCAATTCAATTCTGTTCATCGACGAAATTCACACCATCGTCGGCGCCGGCGCGACCAGCGGGGGTTCCATGGATGCGTCGAATATTCTCAAGCCGATGCTCGCTTCCGGGGAGCTTAAGTGCATCGGCTCGACGACTTATCACGATTACAAAAGTTACTTTGAACGGGATCGCGCATTGGCGCGCCGTTTCCAAAAGATCGAAATCGCGGAACCGAGTCAGGACGAGGCGATCAAGATTCTCGAGGGGTTAAAACCGCATTACGAGAAACACCATGGCGTGCATTATAGCGGCGGGGCGATTCGGGCCGCGGTTAAACTGTCCGCCAAGCATATCAACGATCGACGCTTGCCCGACAAAGCGATCGACGTCATCGACGAAGTCGGCGCCGCGGTGAAAATTCAGCCCGCGGATAAACGGCGCAAATTGATCGGTCCTAAAGACATTGAAAGGATCGTCGCCAAAATCGCTAAGATTCCACCGCGTAGCGTGTCCTCTTCCGACAAAGAGCAACTGCAAAATCTGGAGCGCGACCTCAAGCTCGTAGTCTTCGGCCAGGACCCGGCAATCGAAATGTTGGCGAGCACGATCAAGCTGTCCCGTTCCGGTTTGGGCCTGCCGGAAAAACCGATCGGCTGCTTTCTCTTCGCCGGACCTACGGGCGTGGGCAAAACAGAGCTCGCCAAGCAACTGGCGCGCACCATGGGCATCGAGTTTTTGCGCTTCGACATGAGCGAGTACATGGAGAAGCACACCGTGTCGCGCCTGATCGGCGCGCCTCCTGGCTACGTCGGATTTGACCAAGGCGGCCTGTTGACCGATGCCATCAACCGCAATCCCTACGCGGTATTGTTACTCGATGAAATCGAAAAGGCCCATCCCGATCTGTTCAATATTCTTTTGCAAGTGATGGACCACGCGACCCTGACTGACAATAATGGCAAGAAGGCCGACTTCCGCAATATCGTGCTGATTATGACGACCAACGCCGGGGCGCGGGAAATGAGCGGCGCGCCGCTTGGTTTCGGCGCGCAATCGAATCTGGGCAAGGGCAAGGAAGCCATCGAGAAGATGTTTAGCCCAGAGTTTCGCAATCGGCTCGACGCTATGATTACTTTCAATCCGTTGAGCGAAGAAAACATCGAACGAGTGGTGGACAAATTCATCATCGAGCTCGACCAGCAGCTGAATGAGCGAAAAGTTTTTCTACAGCTCACCGACCAAGCGCGCCGCTGGTTTGCCGCGCGTGGCTACGATCCCACGTTCGGCGCCCGGCCCATGGCGAGGCTGATTCAAAATGAAATCAAGCGGGTGCTCGCCGACGAAATCCTATTCGGCAAGCTGCAAAACGGCGGTAAGGTGGAAGTCGACGAAAAGGACGGCAAGTTGGTGTTCTCGTACAGCACGCCAACCGTGCCGGCGCCGGTTTAGCGGTCAACCCATTCAACGAAATTAACCTCTATTTTTTCTTCTGCCATGCATGGAACAGTTGATTCTGACGATTTTTCTCGTCTTCTTCGCGCTCGAATTTATTGTTGAGTTGCTGCTCAACGAGCTTAACCTGCGTCATGTACGCGCCTGCTGGGCGGCGCAACAAATACCCGACTTTTTTCGCGGTAAGATCAACCCAGCGGATTATCAAAAATCGGTCCAATACACACTTGCCAAAGGGAGTTTTCAACGTTGGGCTGAGGTGTATGACCGATTGGTTACGCTGGTTTTATTATTTGGTTTACTCGGCTACGTCGATCAATTCGCTCGCTACCTGGATCTGCGGATTCCATTCATGCCGTACGGCCAAGGCATCTGGTTTTGCCTCGCCATCGGCTTTGCCGCTTCGCTCGCCGGACTGCCGATCGACGTTTATTCTACTTTTTATCTCGAAGGCAAATTTGGTTTTAATAAAACTACCGCTGGGCTCTACATTACCGATAAGCTAAAAGGGCTCATGCTTGCTCTAGTCATCGGCGTGCCATTTCTTATCGTCATCTTTTGGTTGATGGATTCCATGGGCAAATTTTGGTGGTTATGGGCCTTTGTCTTTGTTTCTCTATTCCAGCTTCTGATGATCGTCATATTTCCGACGTTCATCGCGCCGTGGTTCAATAAATTCGAGCCGCTCAAAGAAGGCGAGTTGCGCGAGCGGATTTTGGCGCTGGCCAAGCAGCTGGGTTTTACCACCAGCGGCATTTACACCATGGATGGTTCGAAACGTTCGGCCCATTCCAATGCCTATTTTACCGGGATCGGCCGGGCCAAAAGAATCGTTTTGTTCGATACCTTGATCGAGCAAATGACCATCGATCAAGGGTTGGCTGTGCTCGCCCATGAGATGGGGCACTACAAAATGAAACATATTCAGCGCATGTTAGCGCTGCAGATGGTTTTGCTGTTCGTCGGACTTTACGTGGTAAACCTGCTATTGCATTGGCCGGCATTCTTTAACGCTTTTGGATTGTCTCCCTCGAACCAAGCGGCGCTGGTGTTGTTCAGTTTTCTTGCTGGTCCGGCAACGTTTTACCTCGGACCGCTGCTGAATTACTTGTCGCGCAAGCATGAGTACGAGGCCGACCGTTTCGCGGCGATGAATTTGCATGACGGCAGGCCAATGACCGAGGCGTTGATCAATTTGACGGTCAAGAACTTATCGAATTTGAACCCGCACCCGTGGTATTCCGCCTACCATTACTCACACCCCACTGCCGCAGAACGAATCGGCGCGATACAGCAGAGGCCGGTCTAACGACTGTCGCTTACCGTATTCTGAGACGATTGCGGCTTGGTTGAATCGATTCACTTGCTTCCGGCGGCGCTTCGGACTTAGGATAAACTCGTTCGATGAATTGGAAAGGTGGAACAAACAAATGACGGAAGGGATATCTCCAGCTGTCTTAGACACA
>Ga0187773_10001125_pt1 | contig 10755 bp, 7 predicted proteins | sample 0216_BV02_MP05_1_FD_133133 | JGI IMG/M metagenome (GOLD analysis project Ga0187773, IMG submission 133133) | Tropical peat soil microbial communities from peatlands in Department of Meta, Colombia - 0216_BV02_MP05_10_MG | ecosystem: Environmental > Terrestrial > Soil > Wetlands > Peat | place...
CGGCGCCGGCAGCGCGACGGACTCCGGATACTGGAGATAGCAGGTGACGATCGGCTGGTAGTCGAGCCTCTCGATGGATTCGCGGAGGGCGGCGAGCTCTGGAAAGCCGGAGAGCAGGGGGGCCGCGTGCTGCGGCGCGCAGGCGAGGATCACCGCTGCGTAGCACTCGGGCCTGTCATCGAGGCGAAATCCGGCGCCTTGTCTTGCGACGGCGCGCACCGGCGCTCCGAGCTTTATCTCGCCGCCGTGCGCCTCCACGTATTTCGCCGCCGGGTCCGGGAACACCCGGCCGAGGTCGGTGAGCGCGATCAGGAGATCGCTCGCATCGCCGGAACCGGCGAGCCCGTCGCGCAGCACGCGGGCGAACACCTGTGCCGAGGCAGAACCGACCGGCGTGTTGAGGGCGGAGACGCATAGGGGTTCCCATACATGGGCGCGCAGCGCGCCCGGCTGTCCGTGCTCGTCGAGCAGCTGCGCGACGGTGCGATCGGGCTCGACGCGGAAGCCTCGTGCACGCAGCGCAGCCATGAAGCGCAGCGCATGCAAGGCTTCCGACCAGGACAGCTGCTTCGCTCCGAGCAGCGCAAAGGCCAGGTTAAGCGGATAGGGTAGCCGCGGGGCGCGCAGGTGAAAGCCGTCGGCGAAACGCAGCTCGAGTGGCCGCCGCAGGAACAGCCGGCGGGGATCGGCGCCGACTTTGCGCAAGATCGCCAGCGTTTCCCGGTAGGCACCGATCAGAACGTGCTGGCCGTTGTCGAGCGCCAAGCCGTTCACGCTCACGCGCCGTGCACGCCCTCCGAGGCTGCGCGAAGCTTCGAACACGGTGACCGGCACGCCGCGCTCGGCGAGGGTCACGGCTGCCGCCATACCAGACCAGCCGGCGCCGATGACGGCCGAGCGGTTCAAGCAGTGACCCAGGTCCGCCACGCGATCCAGAGCTTGCGGATGGGGGTCAGGGCGGTGCGCTGCTCAAGCACCCGGTAACCGTCGCGGGCAATTTCGTCGAGGAGCGCCCGGTAGATCGCAGCCATGACAAGGCCCGGCCGTTGCGCCCTGCGGTCTTCCGGAGGAAGCAGCGAGAGCGCAGCGTCGTACACGCTCCGCGCGCGCTCGGCCTGGAACGCCATGAGCCGGGCGAACCCTTCAGTCTGGCGCGCGTGGAGAATGTCGTCTGCCGTGACGTCGAATTGCTGCAGCTCATCCATCGGCAGGTAGATGCGGTTCTTGCGTGCATCCTCCCCGACGTCGCGAATGATGTTGGTGAGCTGGAACGCGAGGCCGAGCCCTTCCGCATACTCGACGGTTCTCGCGTTGCGGAAGCCGAAGATTCTCGTCGCGAGCGCGCCGACCACTCCGGCGACGAGATGGCAATACTGCCGCAGTGCGGTGAAGTCCGGGTAGCGGGTCTGATTGAGATCCATCTCCATGCCATCCATGATCTCGTCGAAGCCCGCGCGGGGCAGCCCGAAGGATTCAATTGCCGGGGCGAGCGCCCGGGCGACCGGGTGCTGCGGAGTGCCCGCATAGAGCCGAGAAATCTCCTGCCGCCACCAGGCGAGCCTGGCGCCCGCGACCGAGGCATCGCTTGGCTCGTCTACGGCATCGTCGACTTCACGGCAGAACGCGTAGAGCGCGGTCATGGCGCGCCTGCGCTCCGGCGGCAGGAACAAGAAGGAATAGTAAAAGCTCGAGCCGCTCTGCAGCGCCTTCTGCTGGCAATACTCATCGGGTGTCATCGGCCCGACGATACCTCAAGCTCGCGGATGATGGGCGCCGCCTTGAACGGGCCCGGGCTCGCCCCAAGCGGGGTTCATCGCATCGCCAGGGCGCGGCAGAATAGGAGTGGCCAGTCCCAGGCGCGAAGAACAGGCCTGTGCCGGAACACGTCGCCCCGCGCTCGCTCGATCTTCTCCAATATCCTCAAGCCCCCCTGGACGATGGTGCGGATTTCCAGGCCGATCCGTCCCGGCAGCCGTCGGGCGAGCGGCGCGCCGGCCAGCATCATCGATCTCGCCCGCTCGACCTCGCAGCGCATCAGGTCCCACCAGCCACCCGAGACGCCACGCTCCGCGATCTGCGCCTCGGAGACGCCGAACCTCGCCATGTCGTCCCGGGGCAGGTAGATTCGATGCTTGCGAAAATCGATTTCTACGTCCTGCCAGAAATTGACGAGCTGCAGCGCCGAGCAGATTGCATCGGAGCAGCGGAGATTTTCGGGCTCGGCGGCGCCAAAGAGGTGCAGCATCAGCCGACCGATGGGATCGGCAGAGCGCCGGCAGTAGTCGAGCAGCTCGTCGAAATTTGCGTAACGGAGCTTGGTGACGTCCTGCGAGAAGGCATCGAGCAGATCATGGAAGGGCTGCAGCGGGAGACGATAGGCACCGATGGTTTCGCGCAGGTCGAGAAACAGGGGAGAGGCCGGCCTTGCCCCGGCCTCGAGCCGGCGAAGCTCGGCCCGGTACTCTTGCAGAAGCGCGAGGCGCTCGCGCGGCGCGATGTCACCCTCGTCAACAAAGTCGTCCGCCGTGCGCGCGAATCGGTAGATAAGTGACACCGGGCGTCGCAGGGAGGCCGGAAGCAGCACGGAAGCGACTGGGAAATTTTCGTAGTGGCCGGCCGACATGACCCTATTTTGCAAAGGGTTTCAGGCTCTTAGGCTGACAGTATACGGGGCTTTGCGGTAGAATGGCACGGCCGTTGCAAGGGATGAATGGAGATCGACATGCTGCGGTGCCGCGCCGCGAAGGTGGCGGAATTGGTAGACGCACTGGATTTAGGTTCCAGCGCCGCAAGGCATGGGGGTTCGAGTCCCTTCCTTCGCACCAGAATCGGGATTTTCGGGGATGCAGACAAATATTGAAACGCTGAGCGGTCTGGAGCGAAGGTTGAACATGGCGGTTCCGGCCGACCGGATCGAACAGGAGGTCGAGCAGCGACTGCGCAAGCTCTCTCGCACCGTTCGCATGGACGGCTTTCGGCCCGGAAAAGTGCCGCTCAAGATCATCGAGCAGCACTACGGGCCCCAGGTGCGATCCGAAGTCATCGGCGATGCGGTGCAGAGGGCGTTTGCGGAGGCGGTGCAGGGCCAAAACCTGCGCGTCGCCGGCTATCCGCGCATCGAGCGCAAGACAGACGGAGACGAAAAGGAACTCGCATTCAGCGCCACCTTCGAGATCTATCCCGAGGTCAAGTTGGGCGACCTGTCGGCCGCGAAGATCGAACGTCCGGCTCATGAGGTCGATGCATCGGATGTCGATCGTACGATCGAGATCTTGCGCAGGCAGCGGGTCAGTTGGGAGCCCATCGCACGCGCGTCTCAGGCGGGGGACCGGGTCACTGTGGACTTCGTCGGCCGCATCGACGGGAACGAATTTCCCGGGGGGAAGGGAAACGGGATGGCGATCGTAATCGGCGAAGGACGCGTGCTTCCGGAATTCGAGGCAGCCGTGACCGGCTCCCGCGCTGGGGAGCAGAAGGTGTTTCCGGTCACCTTTCCTTCCGACTACGCGGGGAAGGAAGTGGCGGGCAAGACCGCGAGTTTCGAGGTCAGCGTGACGGCGGTCGAAGAGCCCAAACTTCCGGTTGTCGATGCCGAATTCGCCAAGTCGCTCGGTGTCGCGGACGGCGATACCGCGAAGATGCGCGAGGAAGTGAAGGCAAACGTAGAGCGCGAGGTGAAGAAGCGGATCGAGAGCGAAGTCAAGGAGAGGGTGATGCAGGCGCTCATCGGTTCGACGGTGCTCGAGTTACCGAAGTCGCTCATCGAAATCGAGGTGCAGCGCATGCTGCAGCAGGCGCGCGCCGATCTCCAGAGCCGGGGCGTGAGGCTCGACAAGCTTCCGGTGAACCCGGCTGCGCTTGAAGACCAGGCGCGGCGCCGGGTCGCGCTCGGCCTGATACTCGGGGAACTCGTAAAGACCCGTGATCTGGCCGCCAAGCCCGAGCAGGTGCGCGCCCTGGTCACGGAGCACGCGCAGACCTTCGAGCAGCCTTTCGAGGTGGTAAGATGGGTGTACTCTGAGCCTCAGCGTTTGGGCGAATTCGAGGGTTTGGCGGTAGAGGCCAACGTCGTAAGCTGGGTGCTCGAGCACGCCAAGGTGGAGGAGAAGGCGATCAGCTTCGATGAACTGATGGGGAAAACGGCATGAACGGCGTACTCTGGCAGGCGGGGGCGCCGCAGCCTCAGGCGTCCCGTCAGGAACCGCAGGACCTCGGGCTGATCCCGATGGTAATCGAGCAGAGCGGGCGCGGCGAGCGCGCCTACGACATCTACTCTCGCCTGCTCAAGGAGCGCGTAGTCTTTCTGGTCGGGCCGGTCAACGAGGTCTCGGCGAATCTCATCGTCGCGCAGTTGCTGTTCCTCGAGTCGGAAAATCCCGACAAGGACATCTTCTTCTACATAAACTCGCCGGGTGGGTCGGTGTCGGCGGGGCTCGCAATCTACGACACCATGCAGTTCATCAAGCCCGATGTTTCCACTCTGTGCATCGGGCAGGCCGCGAGCATGGGTGCGCTGTTGCTCGCTGCGGGCGACCAGGACAAGCGCTATTGCCTGCCGAACTCGCGCGTGATGATCCATCAGCCCATGGGAGGGTTCCAGGGCCAGGCTTCAGACGTGGAGATTCACGCCAAGGAAATTCTCTACCTTCGCCAGCGGTTGAACGAGATCATGGCCAAGCACACCGGCCAGAGCGTAGAGCGCATTTCGCGGGACACCGATCGGGACAACTTCCTTTCCGCAGGCGAAGCGGTGAGCTACGGTATCGTGGACAAGGTATTGACCTCGCGAAACGAGGCGGCTGCGACGGCCTGAACGCGGAGAAGACGATGACCGAGAAGACCGGCGGCGAAAAACTCCTGTATTGCTCCTTTTGCGGCAAGAGCCAACATGAGGTGAGGAAGCTGATCGCCGGCCCGTCTGTGTTCATCTGCGACGAGTGCATCGAACTGTGCAACGACATCATCCGCGAGGAGAGCACGGCAGACAAGGGTGGCAGACCCGCCAAGTCCGATCTGCCCACCCCACGCGAAATCTGCGGAATACTGGACGAATACGTGATCGGCCAGGAGCTCGCGAAGAAGATTCTTTCGGTGGCCGTATATAACCACTACAAGCGGCTCAAGCACCTCTCCAAGAACGACGAGGTCGAGCTGGCCAAGTCGAATATCCTGCTGGTCGGGCCGACCGGGTCGGGTAAGACCCTGCTTGCGCAGACTCTCGCGCGCCTCCTGAACGTCCCCTTCGTGATCGCGGACGCGACTACGCTCACCGAGGCGGGCTATGTCGGCGAGGACGTGGAAAACATCATCCAGAAGCTGCTGCAGAACTGCGATTACGACGTCGATAAGGCCAAGCGCGGGATCGTCTACATTGATGAGATCGACAAGATCTCGCGCAAATCCGATAACCCTTCAATCACCCGGGACGTTTCCGGGGAGGGCGTGCAGCAGGCGTTGCTGAAACTGATCGAAGGAACGATCGCCTCGGTTCCGCCTCAGGGCGGGCGCAAGCATCCCAATCAGGATTTCGTCCAGGTGGACACGACGAACATCCTGTTCATCTGTGGTGGTGCATTCGACGGTCTCGAGAAGATCATCCGGAGTCGGTCGGAAAAGAGCGGCATCGGCTTCGGGGCCGACGTGAGAAGCCTGAAGAACGCGAAGGATATCAGCGAGGTGCTGCGTACCGTCGAGCCGGAAGACCTGATCAAGTACGGGCTGATCCCGGAGTTCGTGGGGCGCCTGCCCGTCGTGGCAACCCTCGAGGAACTCGACGAGCACGCCCTGATCCAAATCTTGACCGAGCCGAAGAACGCCTTAATCAAGCAATATCAGAGACTTTTCGGCATGGAGGGCGTGGATCTCGAAGTGCGGCCTCAAGCGCTTCAGGCAATCGCCAAGAAGGCCCTAGCGCGGAAGACAGGTGCGCGAGGTCTGCGCTCGATTCTCGAGCAGGTTCTGCTGGACATCATGTTCGATTTGCCGACACTGGAGAACGTGAGCAAGGTGGTGGTGGACGAGAGCACCATTGTCGGGGAGGGCAAGCCTCTCCTCATCTACACCGAGCCGCCGAAAGTGGCGGGCACCGCTTGAGCTGCTGGCTCCCCGGCGGGGCTGGAGAGCTTGAAGCGCGTGGAAGCAGCCCCAATTTAGCTTCTTGATTCCTTTTTCGGAAAGACCATGGCAAACGAACTCGCAACAATTCCCAACGAGTATCCCCTGCTGCCGTTGCGGGACGTTGTGGTGTTTCCCCACATGGTCATCCCGCTCTTTGTCGGCCGTCCCAAGTCGATCAAGGCGATGGAAGTTGCCATGGAATCCGGCAAGAGCATCCTGCTTGTCGCTCAGAGGTCGGCTGCCAAGGACGAGCCGAGTGCCGAGGATCTTTACAAGATCGGCTGCATTTCCAATATTCTGCAGATGCTGAAGCTGCCCGACGGCACCGTGAAGGTGCTGGTCGAGGGCAGCCAGCGCGCGCGTATCCAGAGCATCGAGGACATGCGCAGTCACTACGCGGCGGTCGCGATTGCCGTGCCGGCCGACGCAGGCGACGTCACCGAGGTCGAGGCGATGCGCCGGGCGCTCATCACGCAGTTCGATCAGTACGTGAAGCTGAACAAGAAGATTCCACCGGAGATATTGACGTCGCTTGCCGGCATCGAAGAAGCCGGTCGTCTCGCGGACACGATCGCCGCGCACCTGCCCCTGAAGCTCGAGCAGAAGCAGCAGGTGCTGGAGATGTTCGAAGTCAAGGCTCGACTCGAGCACCTGCTCTCGCAGCTTGAGGCCGAGATCGACATTCTCCAGGTCGAAAAGAGAATCCGCGGGCGGGTCAAGCGGCAAATGGAGAAGAGCCAGCGCGAGTACTACCTCAACGAGCAGGTGAAAGCCATCCAGAAGGAGCTCGGCGAGGGCGAAGACGGCGCGGATCTCGAAGAGATGGAGAAGCGCATCAAGGCTGCTCACTTGCCCAAGGAGGCGCGCAAGAAGGCCGATGCCGAGATCAAGAAGCTGCGCCTGATGTCGCCCATGTCGGCTGAGGCCACCGTTGTTCGCAACTACATCGAAACGCTGGTCAACCTGCCGTGGAGAAAACGCAGCAAGATCTCGCGCGACATCGCCGCGGCCGAGAAGATCCTCGACACCGACCACTATGGCCTCGAGAAAGTGAAGGAGCGGATTGTGGAGTACCTTGCCGTGCAGAGCCGCGTGGACAAGGTGAAGGCGCCGATTCTGTGCCTGGTTGGCGCGCCGGGGGTCGGGAAGACTTCGCTGGGCCAATCGATCGCTCGGGCGACAAACCGCAAGTTCGTGCGCATGTCGCTCGGTGGAGTGCGTGACGAAGCGGAAATCCGTGGCCATCGCCGCACCTACATAGGCTCGATGCCGGGGAAGATTCTGCAGAACATGGCCAAAGTCGGCGTAAGGAACCCCTTGTTCCTCCTGGACGAAGTGGACAAGATGGGTATGGACTTCCGTGGCGACCCGTCGTCAGCCCTCCTCGAGGTGCTCGACCCGGAGCAGAACCATACCTTCACGGACCACTACATCGAGGTCGAATACGATCTGTCGGAAGTGATGTTCGTGGCGACTGCCAACACGCTCAACATTCCTCCGGCTCTGCTCGACCGCATGGAGGTCATCCGGATTTCCGGGTACACGGAGGACGAGAAGGTCAACATCGCCACCCGGTACCTGTTGCCCAAGCAGCTCAAGAATAACGGGCTGAAGAAGGACGAGGTTTCGGTCTCCGAAAGCGCGATCCGCGACATCATCCGCTACTACACCCGCGAGGCAGGGGTGCGCAATCTCGAACGCGACATTTCCAAGATCTGCCGCAAGGTCGTGAAGATGCTGGTGACCAAGAAGAAGCAGGGACGGATCGTGGTTACACCGAAGAACCTGGACAAGTTCGTCGGCGTGCGGCGATTTACCTACGGAATCGCGGAGAAGAAGAACCAGATCGGCCAGGTCACGGGCCTCGCCTGGACGGAGGTTGGCGGAGAGCTCCTGACGATCGAGGCGGTCGCCATGCCGGGCAAGGGCAAGACGATCACCACAGGGAAGCTCGGGGAAGTGATGCAGGAATCGATCCAGGCGGCCCTAAGCGTGGTGCGGAACCGCTCGTCCAAGCTGGGCGTCCCGGAGGATTTCTACCAGAAGAACGACATCCACGTTCACTTGCCCGAAGGCGCGACGCCCAAAGATGGGCCCAGCGCAGGGATCGGAATCGTGACGGCGATGATATCGGTCCTCACTGGAATCCCGGTGCGCGCCGATGTTGCGATGACCGGCGAAATCACCCTGCGGGGCGAAGTGCTCGTGATCGGTGGGCTCAAGGAAAAGCTGCTCGCCGCCCACCGCGGGGGCATCAAGACAGTCCTGATCCCGGAGGAGAACGTCAAGGATCTCGCGGAAATCCCGGACAACATCAAGAATCGATTGGAGATTGTCCCGGTGAAATGGGTCGATCAAGTACTCCAGCTGGCGCTCGAGCGGCAGCCTGAGCCACGCCAGCCGTCGTCGGAGGTGCCTCCGATCGCTCCGGCCTCAGACGACAAGACTTCTTCCGTAGTGACTCACTAGGAAGCGCCGACTCAGCCAATCCGCCGCGGGTTCGTCAGGGCCCGAGAAGGCTTTGCAAGTCATTGATTGCGCTTTCGCTCGCGCATCCGGATGCAGCTGCGCCGCATCGCGGTATGCTCGATGCACTTCGGCGGCTTCCTGTCCCGGGCATGCGCGGTCGCGAGATGGACGGCATTTGCGCCGTTCAGTGCACTGTGCGCGCTTGCTGTAAAATCCAGACAGAAGAAGTCTTGCATCATCCGCAAATATCCCATTTCACAATTGTCGTTTTCAATCGATCTCCTGGGGGTTGAATGAACAAGCTGGAAATCATCGATCACATCGCGAAATCCGCCGATATCTCGAAGGCCGCTGCCGGGCGATCTCTGGAGGCTGCGGTCTCGGCGATCAAGACCGCAATGAAGAAAGGCGGAATGGTCACCCTGGTCGGCTTCGGCACGTTCTACGTCGGAAAGCGCGCTGCGCGTACGGGGCGCAACCCACGCACGGGTGCGGCGATCAAGATCAGCGCCGCGAAAGTGCCGAAGTTTCGTGCTGGAAAAGCACTGAGGGATGCAGTAAACTGACACCCCTTCCGAGATCGGCCGTCGCGTTCGCCCGTGGAGCGCAGGGAACGGTTTGTGCGAAGGGTGCTTAGCTCAGCTGGTAGAGCGTCGCCCTTACAAGGCGAATGTCGGCGGTTCGAGCCCGTCAGCACCCACCAGACGGCAGATCCCGGCGCCTTCCGCGCGGGCTGACCTCCGCCCGTTGGAACAGAGACGCGGAGCGCCGTTCATGGCGTGGGGCAATGCATGGAACCTGGAGCGGTAGTTCAGTTGGTTAGAATACCGGCCTGTCACGCCGGGGGTCGCGGGTTCGAGTCCCGTCCGCTCCGCCAGACTCAAGTCAAGGCGAAGAATTTCGCCTTCAATTTTTGATCGGGACGCTCCTTGTTCGACTTCGTCGCCAGGCACAAGCGGCTGCTGCAACTCGTTCTTGCCCTGATCATCGTTCCGCCCTTTGCATTTTGGGGTATTCAGTGGACCCAGCGCGAAGGGACAGGGGTTGGCAACGTGGCCAGCGTGGCCGGCCAGAAGATCTCCCAGGAGGAATTCACCGATGCTCTGCGCCGTCGGCAGGATCGACTGCGCGACACGCTGGGGCGCAATTACGATCCGTCGTTGTTCGACTCTCCAGCGATGCGAGCGGAACTTCTGGAGGGCTTGATCTCGCAGCGTCTGGTGGCGGAGTTTGCGTCGCGAAGCCATCTTACGGCGAGCGACGAGCGGCTTCGCGAGGCCATCACGGCAAACCCGGTCTTTCAGGAAGAGGGGCGGTTTTCGGCGGCGCGCTATGAAGCACTTCTGCGCGCCGAGGGTTACTCGCCGCCGGTTTTTGAGGCCATGCAGCGGCGGGACCTGGTCGCACAACAGGTCGTGAGCGCGCTGTCAGACTCCGGTATCGCATCGTCGACTGTAGCGCGCCGTGTCGCGCAGCTACGCTCCCAGCAGCGCGAGGTCGCAGAGTACTTGGTGCGGGCCGAACCGCAGCAGGTGAAAATCAGCGCTGACTCGGTGCAGGCTTTCTATGCTGCCAATCCCGCGCGCTTTCAGGTTCCGGAAGAGCTGAAGGTCGAGTACCTGGTCCTGAATATCGATGCGCTGATCGCCGCCGAGTCCGTGAGCGCTGAAGAGCTCAAATCGAGCTACGAAGCAAACATCGCCCGATACGGCGAGCCGGAGCAGCGCCGCGCCAGTCACATTCTGATCGGATTCAAGAGTGGGACTGGAGATGCGGAAAAGGCCAAGGCGCGCGATCGGGCCTCGGCGATCCTGTCGCAGCTTCGAAAGGCGCCCGGCACGTTTGCGGAACTGGCTAAGAAGGACTCCGATGACCCAGGCTCGGCCTCCAAAGGCGGCGATCTGGGGTATTTCTCGCGTGGAATGATGGTGGGGCCATTCGAGGATGCCGCGTTCCGGTTGAAACTTAATGAGATCAGCGGCCTCGTCGAGTCGGATTTCGGTTTCCACATCATCAAGCTGACGGGAATCAAACCGGGGAAAATGAAGAGCCTCGACCAGGTGCGGCCGGAAATCGAGAGCGAGCTGAAGAAGCAGAAGGCTGCTCGACGCTTCGCCGAGACGGCCGAGACGTTCAGCAATCTCGTTTACGAGCAGGCTGATTCGCTGA
>Ga0187773_10001126_pt1 | contig 10751 bp, 9 predicted proteins | sample 0216_BV02_MP05_1_FD_133133 | JGI IMG/M metagenome (GOLD analysis project Ga0187773, IMG submission 133133) | Tropical peat soil microbial communities from peatlands in Department of Meta, Colombia - 0216_BV02_MP05_10_MG | ecosystem: Environmental > Terrestrial > Soil > Wetlands > Peat | place...
CTTATGAGAAAATCTTTAGAGGAATACCAGAAATCGTCCTCATGCTCATGTTTTTCTTTGGACTAGGTCTCTATTTTCCTTTTCCTTTCAATAACGCCTTCTTTGTCGCAGCATTTGTTCTCGGGTTAAGAAGCGGAGCTAATCAGTCACAGATTTACAGAGGAGCCATTCGTGGAGTAGGGGACGAGCAAATGGTTGCAGGGCAATCTGTTGGTTTTTCAAAATGGAGGGCAATATGGCACATCATGTTTCCTCAGGTCTTGACTTTCTCGACTCCTGGCTTAGGAAGCGAATATGCGCTCTTAATCAAGGACTCTTCTTATGTCTGGGTTATTGGCGGGTTAGCTGAGATTATGACCAGGTCTGTTTGGCTGAAAAACGTTCCACCTTATGACGTTATAACACCCTATGTCTTTGCAGCCATTTTGTATATCGCACTTACGTTCCCACTTGCCTTTTGGCTTGATAAATGGGGAAACAGGAGAAAGAAAAAAATAGGACTGTAAAAACAATGACCGATGTAGTGATGGAAGCCAGAAACGTTTACAAAACTTATGGCAAACTCGAAGCTGTAAAAGGTGTCTCACTGCAAATTAGGAAGGGAGACATAAAACTAATCTTTGGACCCAGCGGTTCCGGAAAGAGCACGTTTCTGCGTTGCCTGGCAATGTTAACCATGCCAGATAAGGGCGAAGTTTACCTTGGGGAACAATGTTTGACTAAACCAGGTGTAGACCTCAACAAAGCCAGGGCTAGAATAGGGTTTGTTTTTCAACATATTTACCTCTTTAGGCATCTTACAGCTTTGGGGAATGTAGAATTGGCGCTAAGGGAAGTGCTTAAGTTGTCTAAACAAGAAGCGAGGGAGCGAGCTTTAGCGGCGCTAAAGGAAGTTAAAGTCGCTGACTGTATCAATCGTTATCCTGCTCAGATGTCTGGAGGGCAAGCGCAGAGAGTAGGCATAGCTCGCGCTATAGCGCGCAACCCTGACATTATATTGCTAGATGAACCGACGTCAGCTTTGGATCCTGAGCTAACTGGAGAAGTTATCGATTCTTTGCGTGACCTTGCTAAAGAAGGAACAACAATGCTAATTGTAAGCCATGAAATGCCATTTGCTCGTGAAGTCGCTGAAGAGATGATATTCTACGATGAAGGCGCAATCGTTGAAACTGGAATACCATCTCACTTCTTCAACAGTCCTAACAGCGATCGTGCTAAGAAATTTATGAACAGAATTATTAACAGAACAACAAGGGAATAAACGAATGTTCGAGTTCGTCTCGGAATTTCTTCCTTGGATTATTCAAGGATTCACATTAACCGTCGAGATTACACTTTTCGGAATCTTTCTAGGATTAGGCATAGGAATTCTGCTGGCGATTGGAGATCTATATGGCGGAAAACTTGTAAAAGGCTTCATCGCAATTTATGTTGAGTTTTTTAGGGGAAGCCCACTGTTCATTCAGCTCTTTCTGGCTTACTATACAGTACCTGCCTTGCTGCATATTCCTCTGGACCCTTATATAACAGCTTTTTTGGTTTTTGGGTTAAACAGCGCTGGCTACCAGAAGGGTTACATTAAAGGTGCCATGGAAACTATATACGAAGATCAAATGGCTGCTGGTCTGTCGACAGGGATGTCGAGAGCCCAAACGCTTAGGCACGTTATAATCCCTCAGGCTTTAAGAATACTCATTCCGTCTTGGACCAACGAATTCTGTTCACTTACCAAGAGTTCGTCTGTTGTAGCTTACGTAGGTTTATTTGATTTAGTTGGTGCAGGGAGGGAAATCATCGGAATAACCTATGATGTGCTTGCCGTCTGGCTCGTGATTGGAGCAATTTATCTTGCTTGGATAACAGGTTTCGCTAAAATAATGGACATTATTTATGAGAAAAAGAAGATTCCAGGCGTTGAGCTTCTTATGCAATAAACGTTAATGGTTTATTTTCTTGAGTAGCCAAGCCATGTTTATGCCTAGGTAATCCATGGTTTCGATTCCTTCTTCGTCTTTTTCGACGTCGCCCTTGTTTAGTCCTATGCCGATATTCCAGTAGGATGAGCCTGGTACAATCATTTGGTTGATAAGGAAGAAGTGATTTATTGCGTCAAATGTTGGTATGCCGCCTGCTCTTCGCACTGCCACCACTGCTGCGCCGACTTTTCTTTTGAACATTTCAAAATTTGCCCTTGCAACAAATCCTGCACGATCAATGAGAGCTTTCATTTCTGGAGTCATCATGGAAAAGTATGTTGGGGAACCCAGAATTATTCCATCTGACTGAGCCATCTTCTCAATATATAAGTTGACGTTGTCATCAACTATTTTACATTGTCTGTTCTTTACTTTGCCGCAAACTCCACACGCCGAACAGCCACGAATTTGTTGACCGGCCAGCTGAATAAGCTCCGTCTCGATGCCTTCTTGTTCTAGTGTTCGCAACACCCTCTGAATTAGTATCGCTGTATTACCGTCTTTTCGTGCACTCCCATTAAAAGCAACAACTTTCATTCTTTAATAACCTTCAAATTTAATTTAAGGCTAAGTTAAGAGTGTACTGCAAACTAAAAAATTAAAGTTTCTTTCTCCTTCTACTCAGGAAAACAAGTGCAAGAACAGCCACAATAATGGTTAAAGCTATAACTAGAATCATAGGACAAACCGATAACGAAGCTTTTGCGGTAGGTGGAAAGGCAACGCTTTGCATTAATGGGTAGCGATCCTGGTTCAAGGCATCAATTACGTATGGCGTGTCGCCTAAGCCATCATGATCGACATCAGTCCCGTTATAATTGCTCCAGTAATTGCCTTTCTTGCCGTCATCCCAGGAATGTTTTGTTTCGCTAAAATTGTACACTTTGCAGACACATCCGCTAAACTGTATACTGTTGTTGATAAAGCTATTTTCGCTGATTTTTATGTCAGAGGGGATATTATCCGCATTATGGTTTTTTTGTTCGAAACCGAAAAAGAGGCCTTCTTTGTTATTAGCGATATAGCTTTTGCTAATTGTGTTAGCGGACCCTGAAAGCAACACGCCTACTACATTATCTTCCACTCCATTGCTCAGCAGTATATTTTGTGTCGTGCGAATGTAAACGCCGATGCTGAAGTTGCCAATGTTTAGGTTCTTGATCGTTACGCCGCTCACATTTTTGTCGAAATCTACTCCAATTATGTATTGAACCTGAATTGTTGTGTTTGGTCCAAAACCCAATACTTGCTCTGCTTTTATGTCCTTTGCAGTAAGCGGTCCTATAAGAGAGTAGCCAGCGCCATTAAGTGTAACATTGCTTTTCTGAATGAGAATCGGATCGTAAACGTTATCGCTAAAAGTGTATACACTACCATCACGCTGGATAGGAACGTTTTGAGGACTAACTGAACCATCTGATTGAATAAAAATAGTCGTTCTTTGAACTTGTGAAGTTGAACTGGGTATAATTACTAACGATGAAATGCTAAGAAAAAATAGAATCGTAAAAACAACCATTTTTTGGGACAACTTTCTTCACGTTAATCCTATGTGTTAGCACTATTTGAATTGTTAAGCCAGTTTCTAGACTTGAAAACTACTTTTCCCGCAAATTTGAATTGCAAGCAATCTTCATTGGGACACATCTCAGCACATCGCAAACACCAAATGCACTGCGAACTAGCCACGTCTCCACTCTTTTCCTCGTAAATTTCCTTCACTTGCGTTGGACAAACACGCTTGCAGATTCCACATTTATTGCATTTTTCCTCAACCTTATTCAGTCGTACTCCTGAAATCCACTTGAACGGTGGAAAGCGATTGAAAAAACCTATTAAAGCACCTAATGGGCAAATTCGGCACCAAGAACGCCTGAAAAAGAATGCCGCGATCGAAACAATAGCAAGAATCGCCAGGTTTAGGGAAGTTATGTAGAACCCTAGCTGATAGAACTGTCCGGTAGTTGTTTGGACTATCCAATTAGGCTTCATCAAGGTGATCCCAGTTTGTGACAGGATACAAAATGGCTTCATAGGGCATATCTGGCAAAAAGGTGCAGAAAAATAGTTGTAAACAAATCCTCCTTTTTGGGTTCCCGGAACAAGTTGGGCACCTGCTATTGCTTGTGAACCAAAAATTATGGAGATTATTATGATAAGCGCCAAGATAACGTAGCCTAACTGGTGGAATCGGTCGTTAAACTTATCTGAGAAGTTCCTACGCTTAATGTTCAACGCCTTTCGTAGGCGCGTCATTAAATCCAAATACAACCCGAAGGGGCAAACCCACCCGCAGAAAATCCTTCCAACAAGGACAGCCGCAAAAATAACAACGCCAAAGACAACGGCTAATCTTGCAATTCCGGTGGAGTCATAGTGTACTCCCCAGCCGCCACCAACATTAAAGAATGGATAAAGATATGTTTGAATCTGCCAAAGGGCACAGGTTACCGTTCTTCCGCAAGGATAAAAACATGCGAAGAAAGGTGCTGGGAGCCCATCAGGCATTGATATTCCAAAGGCGTTAGTTGCTACTAAGTCTTCATGGGGTGAGAGTTGCTCCAAAGGCAGACCTAAATATTGGTGATCTATGAATATTCCGAAGAAAATAAGAAATAATAAGCCGACTTGAATGAGAAAGCGAAAGGAACTAATTTTTATGGTTTTATTTCTTGCGCCTACTATTGCTGTAGCGACACCTAAGCTTATCAAAGCAGCGGATGATCCTAAGACTAAATAATTAGGTTTGTAGGTTAGAGGTATAGCAGGCGGTGGCTGCGTAGCATTGGGATGCGAGGGATCGGTTACCTGAGCGAATAATCTGTCAGCAATGACCCCATTTATGGCAAATATGTTCCAATAGCCAGCAGTATCGAGTTTTTGGGTTACGGTGAAATTGCCGGACTTGGGATCTGCTAAAACGTATTGTTCTACGTAGGAAAAGTCTGGTCTGGTGAAAGCTACTCTTACTGTTTTATTTTCTCCTGCTGGGCAAATTTGCCCTGATACTGTTACGGTATCGTTAACCTTAACTTGAGTTCTATCTATGTTTGCGGTTATGCATGGGCCATAGCAAGAATTGGCTGGCTGAATATACTGTGTGCTGAGAAGGTAAACAGTGATTATTGCTGCTATTGTTACGCAGAGAATAGTTCGCTGTTTAATGTTGCCCTCACCCTGCATCCAGCTTATCGCTTTTTTGTGCTCATATATTTTTGCAAAACGCCCGCTTTGATCAGTAAAAAATCCGCTAAGGAGATAGCCTCTTGCATGTTTTTATCGATATGTCGTTTGGATTCAAGATAATAAAAGGCTTCTTGTAAGCATTTGTTGACTTAGCGTTAGTGTTTTAGTACAGATTTCTTGACAAACATAACCATGCATAAAAATGGCTTTTGAGCAAAACTTTTTTAAGGTATTTTTCATCTGGCTACCGCAAGTCATTTACAGGGCCGACAAACTATGCAGTGCCAGTTGTGTTATGTTGCGATTCATCATCCCTAATTGCACCACAGTTTGGGCACCTACTGAGTGTTTCATCGTATAGAGTTCCACAGTAAGAGCAACGTATTTGGGGGCGCTCTTTTTCAATCATCATTTCCATAGAGTCTTTTTTGAAAACAATATCCACTTTTTCAGCTTTAGCCAGTTCTTGAAGTTGTTCAGGCATTTTCCATCTAGTATTTCCATTTTCATCTGTATACTTTGTGAAACCTCTGGTTTCAAGCATTTTTTCGCGTTCTTCCGGTGTTGCTCCTGCAAGTTTGCTTAACGTCTCTTGGCTGTTTTCTGAGCTGGTTGCTCCCGTTTTGGCATGTTTTGCTTTGCGAGAATTGTAAACTATGTAAATTGCGAATCCGCCAACCACAATTCCTCCTATCACGAAAGGTCCAAAGCCATAGATGACCCACACTATGTAAAGTCCAACACCAAGAACAAGTAAGAGAAATCCGACGCAAGTGTAGATTTCATTTTTTGCGCTCATTTCACATTCACCAACAATGACATTAAACCAAACGCAAAAAACAAGCCTGTCATAAATCGCAGTGCATTATTGCTTTCTCGCATGTTAAAAAGCTGAGAGCCCCCATCAATTAGCATTGGAACCATCAAAGCTAATCCTGCTGACAAGGGAATCTGCAAACTAAGCAGTGCTAGAACGATGAATCCTAAAACACCTATTGTCAAGCCAGTGCATCTTGAACATAGAGGGCTTTCACGTCCGAGAATTGTGAAACTTCTTTCCGGTCTTCTGTGGCAGAGCAAAGCGAAGCCAAGTTTCTTTTTTCCGAAGTTAATAATCAAGACGGGTCCGGCTCTCGAATCCCATTTGAACTCAAAAATCTTTTCCTCAGTCGAGGGTGATCTGGCATACGTCGTTCTGCGGTCACCTTCAAGGCTAGTGAACTCTTCTTCTCTTAACGTTTAACTCTATCGGAGCAGGCTGCCCATGCGCTATCTTGTCACCCGCGCAAAGAAGGATACTTACTCCTGCCTTTCTTTGATGAATGCTAATCTAGATGGTAGGCTTCTTCTCCGTGCTGACTAAGATCTAAGCCATCCTCTTCTTCTTTGGCTGACACTCGCAAAGGTGAAAAGACATCTACCAATCGTAAGAGCAAGTAAGACCCACCAAAGGCAAACGCAGAGACAACTACTACAGCTAATCCTTGAACACCAAGCTGAGCAATGTTACCATATAATAATCCTTGAACGCTTGGGTTAACCAAAGTAGTTGCAAACAAGCCCACAGATATCGCGCCGATCATTCCGCCGATTCCATGGCAAGCGAAAACGTCCAGGGTATCGTCAATTCTTGATCTCCCAGCCCGCCAGTTAGCAACCAAATTAGAAATTATTCCAGCAGCTAATCCAATAATTACTGCTGCAAAGAAATTAACATAGCCTGACGCAGCTGTTATTGCAGCCAGGCCACAAACTGCACCAACGGCGATGCCAATAGCTGAAGGTTTACCCTTAAGTACCCAATCCATTAGCATCCAGCTTACCGCTGCTGCGGCGGCCGCTAAGTTGGTAACTACAACAGCTGAGACCGCAAGGTTGTCTGCCGCTAATGCGCTACCACCGTTGAAGCCAAACCAGCCGAACCAAAGTATGCCTGCACCTAAAATTACGTAAGGTATGTTTGTTGGTTTAAACTCAGTTCCCATAGGCACAGGTTTCCCTTGTCCTTTTTGATCTAACGCCTTAAGCTGATCTTTCCAGTAAATACAACCCTTTCTTCTACCAACAACAAGCGCTGCAGCGAGCGCTGATAGTCCTGCAGCAATGTGAACTACTATTCCTCCTGCAAAATCCACCGCGCCCAAAACGTGAAGCCAACCGTTGGCGTTCCACACCCAATGGGCGATGGGGCAGTAAATAAAAGTCGACCACAAAACTACAAAGATTAGGAGAGATTTGAATCGTATTCTCTCTGCGCATGCACCTATGATTAAGGCTGGCGTGATGGCAGCGAACTTTAGCTGGAATGCGAAGAAGAGTGCTTCGGGAATTGCTGGCGCGTAAGTGCTAACGTTGCTTATGGTTACATTGTTTAACCCAAAAAGTGACAAGTTGCCTACGACTCCGCCAATGCTTGGTCCATAAACGAGGCTATAACCCCAAAAGAACCAAACGAGGCTAACTACAGCAAAGATGATTATGCACTGAACAAGTGTGGAAACAAGGTTTTTTCTTCGAACCAAGCCACCGTAAAAAAAAGCCAAAGCTGGAGTCATTAGCATCACAAGCGCCGTTGAAGTCAGAACCCACGCAATGTCAGCCCCTCCCACATTTGTCCCCTCGAAAGCACTGTTACAGCTTGTTTGTTTTTCAATCTTGGCAAAACTAATATTTAAACTATGCATTCGCATTGATTCTCAAGCTAAATATTAATAAATGTCCAGTAAGCCCCTTGTAAGCTTAATGTTCATTCAACAATTAGTCGAAAAAAAGCCTGATAGCCGCAAACTTGTCCAAAATAGAGGATAATAAACGATGGCTTGTTAAGCAAAATAAAGAGTCAATATTAATTAAAGAAAAGAAAAGGGCGTTGATTTGCTCTAATCGAGTTGATAGGCTTCTTCGCCGTGTTCACTCAGGTCTAGACCTGCGTCTTCCGCTTCCTCGCTAACTCTTAACGGTGAGAATACATTCACCAATTTAAGTAGCAAGAATGACCCAAAAAAAGCAAATGGCACGACCACGCCTATTGCTACCAGCTGAGCAACTAGTTGACTTGGGTTTCCGAAGAATGCGCCATTTATACCAAGTTGGATGGCTCCGGAGGCAAATAATCCTGTTGCAATTGAACCCCACAATCCTCCTACACCATGGCATGCGAAAACGTCGAGAGTATCGTCGATTCGCGATCGCCCTGCCCGCCAGTTAGCAACTAAGTTTGAGATAACTCCTGCAGCTAATCCAATAATCATTGCGGACGATGCCGTTACGTATCCTGATGCTGGTGTGATCGCGACTAATCCAACAACTCCTCCAACGGCGATGCCTACCGCGGATGGTTTTCCTTTAATTACCCAATCTGCAAGCATCCAGCTAATTGCAGCTGCGGCTGCGGCTAAGTTTGTAGTAACGAGCGCTGAGACTGCTAAGTCGTTTGCGGCCACTGCACTGCCTGCATTGAAACCGAACCATCCAAACCACAGTAATGCAGCTCCCAGTAATACGTAAGGAATGTTGGTTGGTTTAAACTCAATCGCATGGTTCTTCTTATCCAGCGCTTTCATTGCGTTCTGCCAAGGAACAGCGCATCCCTTTCTTCTGCCAACTACTAGTGCTGCTGCTAATGCCGAAAGACCAGCTGAAATGTGGACGACTATGCCGCCTGCGAAGTCGATAGCTCCAAAGTTGTGAAGCCATCCGTTTGGGTTCCATACCCAGTGCGCTATTGGAGCATAGATCAGTGTGGACCAGAGCACCATGAAAATCAACAAAGACTTAAACCTAATTCTTTCCGCGCAGGCGCCGATGATTAGCGCTGGTGTTATGGCAGCAAATTTCAACTGGAAAGCGAAGTAGAGTAGTTCAGGAACTTGTGGCGCAAGTGCCGTGTTAACATAATGAATATCTAAGTTATTGATACCCAATAACCCTGAATTGAAACCTATTATTCCATTGATGCTGTTACCGAATACGAGGGCATAGCCCCATAATGCCCAGACAATACTTATGACGGCAAATATCACAAAGCACTGGACTATTGTTGATACTAGGTTTTTCCTTCTCACTAGGCCTCCGTAAAAGAATCCTAATGCTGGGGTCATTAACATTACCAACGCAGTTGCAGTTAACACCCACGCTATGTCTCCTGCTGCCAATCAAACTCTCTCCTTACTTTGACATTTGTTTATTTGTTTATTTTTTACCTGTACAGCTATTACACGCTTGTATTTAAAATATACGCATATGACAGGTATATTTGATAAGCTGTACACATCTGTTTATTGAATTATAAGTTAATTTAATTTCTATCCAATTTTTCTTTCAAATTGATGACAAGAATAAAAAACTGTTCAAAAAGAAGCCTGCGTTAGACGAGTTTTAAGCATGTTAAAAATGTCTTTCTTTCAGCTTTGTCTATATTTACAGATTTCAGTTAAATCAACGGAAAGAAATAATAATGAAATCGGTAGCGCTAAACATCTGGTCAGAACCATAAGTAAGGCTTCAAAATTGAACAGGAATTCAAAGATTTGAAGCTAATGTGTCTAAAAATTTGAAGCCAATAGTTTTTGTTAAAACACAAAAACCTTATTACGCTACAACCGCTTCTTTGCCGCTGAACTGAGGTATTCAAAGTGAAGTTTGGCACATTCACCTTCCAACCAGAGAAGGCGCGAGGCTTTGACTTTAGTGTCTTTCGTGTCAAACCTGAAACTGGAATGAGGCTTACTCCAGTGCAAGATATGTTCAGCAACATTGCTGTTTTTGCAGATAACGTAGCTGTTCGCAATCACCCCGATTGGGTGTCTCAGTCAGCGCTTGGACCTGCCAAAATTGGCAACAACAATTATAACATATATTGGGATGTTGTGTGTGCCACACAGCCAGAGCATCGAGCTGAACAATTAGAATACATAGCGGAAATCGATCGGCGCTCCCAAGGTGTTTGGCTAAACAGCCAATACTTTGCAGACCAGGGACACTGCACCTGCCCGCGATGCGTTGAGCTTTGGAGAAAAAGCGGCTTAAGTTGGCTTCAATGGCGCAGAAAAGAAGTTGCAGACTATGTTGCACAAGTTCGCGAACATGTTAATAAAGAACTAATCTTAGCGATTCAGCCTGATCCTGTAAGCTCATATGAACGTTATGGCGTAGACTTTGACGACTTTGCAAATTACGCTGATGCCTTCAACGTTGTGATGTTTAGCAAAAACTATGCCACGCCATGGTATTGGGAAATGCTTGCAAGAGGCTTCAAGAAACTGCTGAAAAAACCTTTCTACATTAGCTTTTATGTTTTCGGCCCAGGTGATAACCCTAAAGACGTACCATCCGTCGCAGAACTGCTTACCGTAAGTGTTCGTTGTGCAAGAGCAGGCGCCGACGGGTTCCTATACCTTACTGATAACGCCACCCAAATTCTCCGGTTCCAAAAAGCAGCGGTTGAGCAGGCTGAACTTAGGAAAAAATTGAAAACCTTTGGCGGTCAACAAGTGCAAGAATATCTTGATTTCGTTGCAGACTGGGAAAAAATATAGTCATCTTCTGAGCATATTTGACATGCCGTTACATTTTTATCGCAACGGC
>Ga0187773_10001127_pt1 | contig 10751 bp, 10 predicted proteins | sample 0216_BV02_MP05_1_FD_133133 | JGI IMG/M metagenome (GOLD analysis project Ga0187773, IMG submission 133133) | Tropical peat soil microbial communities from peatlands in Department of Meta, Colombia - 0216_BV02_MP05_10_MG | ecosystem: Environmental > Terrestrial > Soil > Wetlands > Peat | place...
AATTCTTCGACGTCGCCTCCGGCGCCTTCACCCCGCCACCGCAAGTCGATTCCTCTGTCGTGCGCCTCGTACCGCATGCTGCGCCGCCGGTCGCGGTGCACGATCCGGATAAATTTGCGCACTTGGTGCAGACGGCCTTCGCCAGCCGACGCAAGGTGCTGCGCAACACGCTGAAAAATTTCCTGCGCGCCGAGCAGATACTGGCGCTCGGCATCGATCCGACCCGGCGCGCCGAAACACTCTCGCTGGCCGAGTTTGCTGTCCTGAGCAACGCTGCAACGTTCAGCTCATAAGACGAGCGGCAATCCGTCCGCAAACTTTCAGGCGCTGCCTTCGCTCACCGCTCAGTGCGGCGTCAGGTTCGAACATTGCCCGGTTTCGTTGCTGGGATTCCGGTCTGTCTCCCTTCCAGTTCGGCCATCGTGCCTTCGATCCACGCCTCCGTCCGCCGGATGATCTCCTCGGCTTTCTTGCCGTGAGGATTGATAGCAGGACCGATGACGACGCGGATGGTGCCGGGGCGCTTGAGAAAGCCGCGTCGCGGCCAGAAGGAACCGGCGTTGTGCGCCACCGGCACCACCGGGTAGCCGGTTTCGGCCGCCAGCACCGCGCCGCCGATGCCGTAACGCCGGCGCGCGCCGGGAGCGACGCGCGTGCCCTCCGGAAACACCACCACCCAGATGCCGGACTGCAGGCGCTGGCGCCCCTGCGCGATCACCTGTTCGATCGCCTTGCGACCCGCGCCGCGGTCGATGGCGATCGGCCGCAGCAGCGCCAGCGCCCAACCGAACAGCGGAATCCACATCAGCTCGCGCTTCAGCACCCAGGTCTGGGCCGGAAAGATTTCCTGGAATACGATGGTCTCCCAGGCCGACTGGTGCTTGGACATGATGATCGCCGCGCCCGCGGGCAGGTGCTCGTGTCCTTCGACGCGGTAATCGAGGCCGCACATGACCTTCAGCAGGAACACCTGGAATCGCGCCCACTGGCGGATGATGCGGTAGCGCGCCGGGAACGGCAGCAGCGCGGTCGGCAGCATCAGCGGGGCATAGATCACCACCGACAGCCACATCACCAGGTTGAACAGAACTGAGCGAAACAGGGCCAAGTTCAGCTCGCCGGAAGCTTGCCGGTCAGGAGACTGTCGGTGAATGCCGCGAGATCGTCGAACACCGGCACGTCCGCGAGCAGCTTGCTCTTCTTGAGCGCGCGCTTGCCCTTGCCGGTGCGCAGCAGCACCGGCCGTGCCGCGACCGCGCGCGCCGCCTGCACGTCGCGCTCGCTGTCGCCCACGGCGTAGACGCCGGCAAGGTTCGCCTTCAGCCGCTCGGCGATTTCCATGAGCAGGCCGGGCCGCGGCTTGCGGCAGTCGCACTCGTCCTCGGGCTTGTGCGGGCAGAAGAAGATTGCGTCGATCTCGCCGCCCTTGGCGCGCACCGCCTCGAGCATGCGCGCGTGAATTCGCCCGAGCATGTCCATGTCGTACAGCCCGCGCCCGACGCCCGACTGGTTGGTGGCGACGATGATCTTGTAACCTGCGCGGTGCAGGCGCGCGATTGCCTCAAGGCTGCCGGCGATCGGGACCCATTCCTCGGGCGACTTGATGTACTCGTCCGAGTCGTGGTTGATGACGCCGTCGCGATCGAGGATGACTAATTTCATCCCGTGGCGTCCCTGCGGTCCTGGCGGTTCAAAATCATATTCAATCCTTGAACTCCGACACGCGGATGCGGCCGTTGATAATTCGCGATTCGCGGCTCTGCACCTTTTCCAGCTTGTCCCAGAAGGCTTGCTTGAGGTCGAAGTGCGCGGCGATCGCGGTGCCGATCAGCAGAATGAAAAGATCGGCGCACTCCTCGGCAAGCCTTTCCCTGCTCTTGCCCTTGGTCACGCACTCGGCGATCTCGCCCAGCTCCTCGGTCATGAGCGCCACGCGGTAGGTCAGGTCCTCGCCGCCAGTTTCGCGGAAACGGTGCTTGTCGTGAAACGCCTGCACCGCGGCGGTCATGTGCTGATAGGAATCTGGATTCATGAAAACCTCCCTCAGCCTTGCAGCCGGGAAATATCCGCCACGTTCAGAAACAGGTTGCCGAGGCGGTTGAGCAGCAGCAGGCGATTGTTGCGCACGGCGCCATCGTCCACCATCACCATCACCTTGTCGAAGAATTCATCCACCGCCGGGCGCAGGCCGGCGAGGCGCTTGAGCGCCGCCGTATAGTCACCCGATTGCAGGAGCGGCGTCACTTGCCCGTCGAGGGCACGCACTTCCTCAAACAGCTTGCGCTCGGGTGCGTCCGTCAGTCGCGCGCTATCGACCTCACCGGCCGGGGCGCCGCCGGCCTGGCGCAGGATATTGCGGATGCGCTTGTTCGCGGCCGCCAGGGCCTGCGCCTCCGGGAGCCGGCGGAACTCCTTGAGCGCTGTCATGCGCGGCAACGCCTGGTCGATGCGGGTCGGATTGAGCGAGACCACGGCATCAATCTCGTCCGGCTCGAAGCCTTTTTCGCGCAGGTATGGTTTCAGGCGCTCGAGCATGAAGCCGTGCACGTCCTGAACCACGCCGTCGGCCACGATACCGGCCGGGAAATAGCCGCGGGCGCGCGACAGCAGCTCGACCACGTCGAGCGGCAGGGATTTCTCCGCGAGGATGCGCACCACGCCGAGCGCCGCGCGGCGCAGGCCGAACGGATCCTTCTCGCCGGTCGGCACCAGGCCAATGCCGTAGATGCCAACCAGGGCATCGAGCCGGTCCGCCAGGGCCACGCACGCCGCCACCGGATGTTTCGGCAGGTCGCCGCCGGCGGTGCGTGGCCAGTAGTGCTGTTCGATCGCGTCCGCGACCTCGGGCGACTCGTGGTCATGGCGCGCGTAGTAGCGCCCCATGATGCCCTGCAGCTCCGGAAACTCGCCCACCATCTCGGTCAACAGGTCGGCCTTGCACAGTTGCGCTGCGCGCTCGGCGAGTGCCATGTCGGCCTTGAGCAGCTGGGCGATGCGACCGGCGAGTTTTTCCAGGCGCTGCACGCGCTCGAGCTGGCTGCCGAGCTTATTGTGATACACCACGTTCGCCAGCCGCGGCAGGCGCTCGGCCAGTCGGTGCTTCCGGTCTTGGTCGTAGAAGAACTTGGCGTCCGACAGCCGCGCGCGCAGCACGCGCTCGTTGCCGTGGATGATCTCCCTGGCGTCGGTCGTCTTCATGTTGCTCACGAACAGGAACCGGGGCAGCAGCTTTCCCTGTTTGTCGGCCAGCGGGAAATATTTCTGGTGCTGCTGCATGCTGATGATCAGACATTCCTTCGGCACTTCGAGAAACGTCTCGTCGAAACCGCCCGCCAGCGCCACCGGATATTCGACCAGACTGGTGACCTCGTCGATGAGTTCCTCGGCCTTGCCGAGACGCCAGTCGGCACCGCCGGGCTGCTTTTTCGCCCCGGCTTCCAGCGCCCGAATGATGGCGTCGCGGCGCGACTGGAACGCGGCGTGGACGTTCCCCTTCTGTTTCAGAATTTTTTCATATTCCTTGGCGTGTGCGATCGCGATGACGCCCTTGCTCAGAAATCGATGACCGCGGGTCTTGTTGCCGCTCCGGAGGCCGAGCACCGCTCCCGGAACGACCTTCTTTCCGTGCAGCAGGATCACGCTGTGCACCGGCCGCACGAACTGCGCCTCGCTGCTGCCCCAGCGCATGAATTTGGGAATCGGCAATTTCTTCAGCGCCGCCTCGACGATCGCCGCGAGGTGCTGTTTGAGCGGTTCACCCTTTTGTTTGGTGCAGTAGACAAAATATTCGCCTTTGTCGCCGCTGCGCTTCTCGAGCTTGGCGACGTCAACCCCGCAGGATTTGGCGAAACCCAGCAGCGCCGCGGTGGGATCGCCGGAAGCATCGAGCGCGCTCGCCACCGCCGGTCCCTTGCGCTCGATCCGGCGATCCGGCTGCTGGTCGAGGACGTTCGAGATCAGCACCGCCAGGCGCCGCGGCGTGGCGAAGGACTTGGCTTCGGCGCCGGCGGCCAGGAAAAATTTTTCCTTCAGCCCGTCATGAACGCCGCGGCTGAAGGCCTCCATCAGGCGCCCCAGCGCCTTCGGCGGCAGCTCCTCGGTAAGCAATTCGACCAGCAGCGGCGCGGTCATGCCTGCTTCGCCGACCTGGGCTTGCGTTTAAGCAGCGGGAAACCGAGGCGCTCGCGCGACTCATTATAACTCTGCGCCACCAGGCGCGCGAGGTTGCGCACGCGGGCGATGTAGGCGGCGCGCTCGGTGGTCGAGATCGCCCCGCGCGCGTCGAGCAGATTGAACGTGTGCGAGCACTTCATCACCATCTCGAAGCCGGGCAGCGGCAGATTCAGTTCCATCAGGCGCTTGGCTTCGGACTCGTAGTCGTTGAACTGCTGGAACAGCCACTGCACGTTCGAGTGCTCGAAGTTGTATTTCGACTGCTCGACTTCGTTCTGGTGGTAAACGTCGCCGTAATTCACGCCCCGGGTCCACACCAGATCGAAAACGTTCTCCACGCCCTGCAGGTACATGGCGAGGCGTTCGAGACCGTAGGTGATCTCGCCCAGAACTGGCTTGCAGGGGAGTGAGCCGACTTCCTGGAAATAGGTGAACTGCGTCACCTCCATGCCGTCGAGCCACACCTCCCAACCCAGGCCCCAGGCACCGAGCGTGGGCGACTCCCAGTCGTCCTCGACAAACCGTACGTCATGCCGAGAGGTATTGATTCCGATCGCGCGCAGCGAGTCGAGATAAAGATCCTGGATCTCGTCGGGCGAGGGCTTGAGCACGACCTGAAACTGGTAGTAATGCTGCAGCCGGTTCGGGTTCTCACCGTAACGCCCGTCTTTGGGACGGCGCGACGGTTGCACGTAGGCCGCTTTCCACGGTTCCGGACCGAGCGCGCGCAGGAAGGTCGCGGTGTGGAACGTGCCCGCGCCCATCTCCATGTCATAGGGCTGCAGGATCACGCAGCCCTGGCGGGCCCAGTACTGGGACAACGTGAGTATCAGTTCCTGGAAGGTCACGGTCGGTGTGTGCGGGACAACCGGCTTGCTTGGCCCGATTATACCCCGCCCCGGTGCCGGGTATACACGGATCGCTCAGAGCGTGTTGCTTCGAATCGAACGCTCTTCCACCGGCGGCAGGGGCTTTTCCTGTTGGTTCGCCGGCGGAGGTTGGTCAGCCTCCGATGCCGGCGGCGAGGGATTGTTGTCCGGGGTCGCGGCCGGCGGCTCTTCAGGAGGCGGTTCGGCGGTGTTTTCCGGCGGCGGCGCGTACAGCTCGATCGGACGTTCACGCACCGCCTCGGCCGCCTCGCCCGGATAGCGTTCCAGCAGGCTAAGGATTTTGTTGGCCCGCTTCTCGAAATAACGCGTCTGCGTGGCCGGATTGTTCTTCACCGGCGAGGGCAGGGTGGCGGCCAGATCCGCTGCCTGCGCCGCCGACAGCTGGTCGGCGGGGATGCCCCAGTACACCTGCGCCGCCGCTTGCACGCCGTAGATGCCCTGTCCGAACTGGGCGATGTTCAGATACAGATCGAGGATGCGCCGCTTGGTCAGGTGATGTTCCATGCCCCAGGTCAGGATCAGCTCGTGCCACTTGCGCAATGGATTGCGCGCCGGGCTCAGAAACAGGTTCTTCACCGTCTGCTGCGAGATCGTGCTCGCGCCGAGCACCAGGCGACCCTCGTTCCAGTTGTAATCCATCGCTTCCCGGAAGGCGATCAGGTCGAAGCCGCTGTGTTCGTAAAACCGGCTGTCTTCGGCCAGAATCACCGCGCGGAGGATCGGCTTGGGGATGGACGCGAACGGCACCGGCTGCCAGCGCAGCGGCGGCAGTTTTTTGTCGGCCGCACGTTGCTTTTCGTACTCTTGCATGAACGCCGACTTTGGCACCGGTCCGGCGGCAAGCTTTTTCCAATCCGGCCACGTCACCGCCAGGTAAAACAGGTCGACAATGAGAAGCAACAGAAAAATCCGCACGCCCCAGCGCAGCCAGCGTCCGAACCGCCGCAGAAAACCCCTAAAGCCGCGCTGACCGCGGCGCCGCTTACCGAACATACTCAACCGTGAATTCCGTTCTTGACCGGCGTCGCCGCCGGCCCAACAATCGCGCTCGCATGGCCATCTCCTCTCCGCATGAAAAAACATTACTCGCGGCCGCGATGTGTTGCGCGGCGCTTTTCTGGGTGGGGTTGGCGCTCTGGTTGTTCACGTTTATGTCACGTCAATTTTCCGAACTGACGCCGGCATATTACCTCGGGTGGATCGTCGCCGCCTTAATTGTAACTCAGGCGGTGTTGTGGCTGCGCCACGCCGGACAGGTGGCCTGGCTCCGCGGTCAGGCGGTGGAGATCGGCACGCGGCAGTTTCCGGAAATGCACGCGCGTCTCAAGACCGCCTGCCAGCGGCTCGGCCTAGAACCGCACACAGCTTATGTTTTTCATCGCTCCCGGTTCGGCGATGTCTTCGGTCTACGGCGCGGCCGCGCACGTGTGATCGCGCTCAGTACCGAGATTTTCGACGCGGCGTCAGATCATCCCGCAACGTTCGAATTCTTCGTCGGTCACGCCGTCGGTCTTGGAATCAAATCGCGCTGGGCCGTGTTTCTGTTTCCAGTCATGCCCCTGCCACTGCTCGGTCCGGCCTGCGAACGCCTGCACGTCTATGGCGCCGACGGCTACGGATTGGCAGCCTGCAAGAATCCGGGCGACGCCGTGATGGCGCTCACGCTGTTGACGCACCGCGGGCGACGCTGGAAGTCGGTGCACGCCGGATCGCTGTTAGCCCAGGACGCCGTGGCGCGCGGTTTCACCGCGTCGCTGTTCGAGCTAGTGTCCGCGACGCCATGGCTCACAACGCGTCTGGCGCGACTGCGCGCCCAAGTCACACAGGAACAGCTGTTGTCGTCGCGGCGCCATCCGCTGGCCTACGTGGCGGCGGCGTTCGTGCCCTACCTCGCGCCACGCGCGCGCGGTGGAGTCATGCGCGTCCTGTTTGTGCTTCTCTGGGTGCTGATGCTCGCTTACCTGGGCAATACGGCGTACCAATGGATGGCGCGCCACGGCGTGCTGGAGGCGCTCGGGAGCAAGCTCGAAAACAAGGTCATGAATTTTTCACGCGCCCCGGCGGTCACCGCCGCGCCGGCGGCAAACGAGGCGCCCGCGCACACCGAGGGAAACGCCTACGCCCGCCTCGACCAGGACCTGCGGCAATTAGGCGAACTCGCCCTGGCGCGCCAGATCGAAATCGGCGGCAACCCCTGTGAAGTCGGCAACATTGCCGCGCTCCGGCTCAATTTCCGCGCTGAACGTTATGCCTTCAGCTGCGATGAACCGCTGGTCTACACGGTGATCGATGCGGGCGAATTCGTCCCCGGCGAGCCATCGCATCTGCGCGCCTACAACTGGAAAGAAAAGCGCCTGGTGCCGGTGCCGGCACCCGCACGACCTCCGGCTCAGGATCCGGCCGCCAAGCAAGGAAAACATATGGACAGGCATGGCCGTATTGGTTAATGTCACGGCCGTGTTTCGGGTCTCGCCTGAATCACCCTGGAGGAGAGAACCGGCCCATTCAAAGCCGGCAACAACAACGGGCCGCAAGGCCCGTTGTTGTTTGGAAGGAAGGTAAGCCCTTCGCCCCCGAAACGTGCCGCCAATCCGCGTTTCGGCTAGTATCTTCATCCCCAAATTCCGACGGTACCCCCATGTCGATCCTTAGGTCCGTAACCGCGCCTGCTCAAACGACAGAACGAGCGAGCGATGCGAACAAGCTTTCCGTCTCGGCGCACTCCTCATCGCGACCGCCGCCTCGGACATCGCCATCCGTTGCGCCACGCGCGGCCGCGGTTTCCGGCGCGCCGCGGTCGCTCACGACGTCCTGTCTTTCGCGGCACTCGCGTGTCCCTGGGCAGCGCAAAGCTGTCGCCCTGATTTCGGGCGGACTCGATTCCATGCTCGCGGCCAGACTGATTCTCGAGCAGGGCATTCATGTCGAAGGCATCAATTTCTACACTGGCTTCTGCGTCGAGGGGCACACGCACGCCATCCGCAACCACGAGCGCGCCAAGCCGAAGCGCAACAACGCGCTGTGGACCGCGGAACAACTCGGCATCAAGCTGCACATCATCGACGTCATCGAGGAATACAAGGACGTCGTCATCAATCCCAAGCACGGGTACGGCGCCAATCTCAACCCCTGCCTCGACTGCAAGGGCTTCATGGTGCGCAAGGCGCGCGAGTGGATGGAAAAAAACGGCTTTGATTTCATCATCACCGGCGAGGTGCTAGGGCAGCGGCCGATGTCCCAACGCCGCGACACCATGCCGGTGGTGGCGCGCGAGTCCGGTGCCTACGACCGGCTGCTGCGACCGTTGTGCGCCAAGCTGCTGCCGCCCACATTGCCCGAACTCGAGGGTTGGGTCGACCGCGGAAAGCTGCTCGATTTCAACGGCCGCAACCGCAAGCCGCAGATCCGGCTGGCGGCGCAATTCGGCTTCAAGGATTACGCTCAACCCGCTGGCGGCTGTTGTTTCCTGACCAACGAGCAGTATTCGCACAAGCTCGCGGACCTGTGGACCACGCGCGGCACCAAGCAGTACGAGCTCGACGACATCATGCTGCTCAAAGTCGGTCGCCACCTGCGTCCGCGCGCGCACTTCAAGCTCATCGTCGGGCGCGACGAAGGCGAGAACAACTTTCTCAACGGCTACCGCAAGCGTTTCGTCCACCTCTGGCCCGTCAGCCATCCCGGTCCGCTGGTGCTGCTGGACGGCGATGCCCGCGAGGAGGATATCGAGCTCGCCGCACGCCTGACGGCGCGCTTCAGCAAGGGGCGCGATGCACACAGCGTCCGCGTGGAAATCTCCGGCCGTGACGGTGACAGCCGCACCGTGGACGTTGCGCCCATGCCGGCGGACGCTATTCCTTCGGAATGGTATTTATAATGACAGGACGAACGGAGCGAAGCGGGGTCGGGTTGAAATCTTATGACGAGGCGAACGCAGTAGGGCTACCTTGATGAGTCATTCCGTTTTGGATGCGCGTTACTTGCTATGTCCCATGCCGGTGATCCGTACCCAAGACCGCATCACCGAACTTACCCCCGGCGACACGCTCGAGGTGCACGCTACCGATCCGGGCGCACTGCACGACATTCCCGCCTGGTGCCGCGTGCATGGACATGTCGTCATCTCCAGTTCGCTCAAGGACGGCGAAGTGACAATCACCCTGCGGGTGGAGGCGACATGACCAGCGCCGCCGGTCAGCACGACCTCGACATTTCGGATGATTTGCGTTACCGGGCCAGCCGTCGCGTAACGCTGGTGAGCGTGGTCTGGAACCTGCTGCTTACAGTCGCGCAAATAGTCTTCGGCGTGATCGGCCATTCCCAGGCACTGGTGGCCGACGGCTTGCACACACTTTCCGATTTCATCACCGATTTCATGGTGCTGTTCGCCCTGAAACACGCCCGCAAGGGCGCTGACGAGGATCACCCTTACGGCCATGCGCGCTTCGAAACCGCCGTAACCATGATTCTCGGCATCATGTTGCTGGCCGTCGGTATCGGCATCGCCGCCAGCGCCGGCATGCGCCTTTATTCCGCGCAAACCTTCGTTATCCCGTCGGCCACAACCTTAGGGATCGCGGTCATCACACTCTTCGCCAAGGAGGGACTGTATCGCTACACCATGGTCATCGCCAATCGCTATGACTCGAATATGTTGCGGGCCAATGCCTGGCATCACCGCTCCGATGCCCTCTCATCGGTCATCGTGGCCGCCGGCATCGGCGGCAGCCTGCTCGGGCTCGGCAACTTCGACGCGATCGCGGCCTTGATCGTGGCGCTCATGGTCGTCAAGGTCGGCGTTGACCTCGCCTGGCAGTCATTGCGCGAACTGGTGGATACGGGCCTGGCCCAGGAGGACCTCGATTCCATCCGCAGCACCATTCTCGCCGTCAGCGGCGTCAAGGCGATGCATCTGCTGCGTACCCGACGCATCGGCGGGCAGGCGCTCGCCGACGTGCACATAATTGTGAACGATCACCTGAGTGTCTCCGAGGGACACCAGATCAGCGAAGTGGTGCGTCAGAAACTTATCCGCGAGATTGCACCGGTGGCGGACGTGATGGTGCACATCGACACCGAGGAGGACGTGGACCATCCCAGCTGCATCGGCTTGCCATTGCGAGATGAAGTCGAAATGCGTCTCGCCCGTTATTTTCAGGGCATTCACGAGGCGGATCAGATCCGGCACATGACCTTGCATTACCTCATGGGGCGGATTGATATCGAGCTGCGGCTCCCGCTGGCCACGGTCACCAATGCCACGGAGGCACAGCAGTTGGCGCGGCGGTTTGCAGACGCCGTGAAAAAGGATCAAGATATCGCTCGCCTCGAAGTGCTTTTCACTTGATGCACTAAAAAGGTGCTCACGTTAAATAATGTGCACTATTTTAGTGCAAATTAATCCATTTATATGAATAGATTAATCATAAGATATTGATTTAATATTATTTTTTTACTGGCATGGTTCGTGCTAATTAACTGGCTTATTTTCCGCTGCGGCCGCAGCAATCAAACGTATCTGAGGAGGAACTCCGATGTCGTCCGGTACCGATGTTCTCAAGATGATCAAAGATCAGAAGGTCAAATTCGTTGACTTTCGTTTTACCGACACCAAGGGCAAGGAACAACACGCCTCTGTCCCGGCCAGCACGATTGAGGCCGATTCCTTTGAACACGGCAAGATGTTCG
>Ga0187773_10001128_pt1 | contig 10750 bp, 8 predicted proteins | sample 0216_BV02_MP05_1_FD_133133 | JGI IMG/M metagenome (GOLD analysis project Ga0187773, IMG submission 133133) | Tropical peat soil microbial communities from peatlands in Department of Meta, Colombia - 0216_BV02_MP05_10_MG | ecosystem: Environmental > Terrestrial > Soil > Wetlands > Peat | place...
GGAAAACTCCGGATTGAATGGTCCCGTGATGAACGACCACATCGGGCAGGGGTCTGCTTGAACGGGAAACCTCCATCCGGGCCCCGTTGCGGGACAGAATCCCTTGGTCTCCCTGCTGGCCTCCAGATTCTCCGTAGAAGGGGCTACGGTCGGTGATCACTTCCACCTCTTCTCCTTCCTTCCCGCTCTCCACTTCCGCATCGCCCCTGAAAATTTTCAGGATCTTCCCTTCCGCCTCCAAGCGGTCATAGCCCACGAACTCGGTTTTTAACTTCAGGGCGGCCAGGGACTTGTAGACTTCCCGCAGGGCCTCTTCGCCCGAACCCTTCCAGGACTCACGGGCCCGTTCGCGCTGGGTCTCCATGGCATCTTCAAATCCCTTTTTGTCCAGGCTGAATCCTTCGTCCCGGGCGATCTCCTCGGTCAAGTCTAAGGGGAACCCGTACGTGTCGTAGAGCTTGAAGACCAATTCCCCGGGGATGACCTTCGACTCTCGGTCCTTCAGATTTTGGATTTCATCGGCCCAGAGGCGAAGACCGGTATTCAGGGTCTCCGAGAAGCGATCCTCTTCGTTGGAGATCATGTTCTTGACCATTTCGCGATGGCTGGCGAGTTCGGGATAGGCGTCCTCCATCAGGGCAATCACGTCATCCGTGAGACGGAAAAGGAAAGGCTCGTTGATCCCCAGTTTCCTGCCGTGCCGTAGCGCCCGTCGCATGATCCTGCGAAGGACGTATCCCCGGCCTTCATTGGAAGGGAGGACTCCGTCGCTGATCAAGAAAGTTGCCGCCCGGGCATGGTCGCCGATGACCCGGAAGGAAACTCCCTCGGGGGACGAGGGGTCATATTTTTTCCCGCTTAATCCCCCAATGGCCTTCAAGATCCGGCCAAAGAGGTCCGTGTCGTAGTTGCTTCTTACCCCTTGAACGACGGCGGTGATCCGCTCCAGTCCCATGCCGGTGTCGATACTTGGCTTGGGAAGGGGCTTGATGGTCCCGTCGGCAAAGCGTTCGAACTGCATGAAGACCAGGTTCCACAATTCCAGATAGCGGTCGCATTCGCACCCCAAGGCGCACTCCCTGCGACCGCACCCCACTCCAGGACCTTGGTCGATGACGATCTCGGAGCAAGGGCCGCAGGGGCCCGTATCCCCCATTTGCCAGAAGTTGTCCTTGCTGGGGAAGGTCCGGATGCGCTCCTCCGGGAGGTATTTTTTCCAGATCTGCCTGGCTTCTTGGTCGGGTCCGATCCCCAGGCTCTTCTCCCCTTCGTGAATGGTGGCCCAGAGCTTGTCGGGGGGCAGGCCGAGGAGGTCCACGAGGAACTCCCAGGCCATGGCGATGGCTCCTTCCTTGAAGTAATCGCCGAAAGAGAAGTTTCCCAGCATCTCGAAGAAGGTGTGATGCCGGGCGGTAAATCCCACATTCTCCAGGTCGTTATGCTTTCCTCCGGCGCGTACACATTTTTGGGAAGTCGTGGCCCGGGGGAAGGGGGCCTTTTCCTCTCCGGTAAAAAAATTTTTAAACTGGACCATACCCGCGTTGGTGAAGAGAAGGGTGGGGTCTTTCTGGGGAACCAACGGGGAACTGCTCACGATGGTGTGCCCTTGGCTCTTGAAGTAATTCAGAAATTTCTGGCGAATGGCGCTGCCCTTCATCATTCTTCTAGCAAACCTCCTATTTCCTGCAAGGCCTCCCAGATATCGTCCCAGGCATACCCCCTCTGCCGGAGGTAGTTGGCCAGCCTTTGCTTGTCCTGGACCGACAAAGAAAGGGAGTCTTGTCCTTTCAATTTATGCCGCAAAATGGCCCGCAGCCGCTCCGAGGTTCTTCCGCTTTCCTCTTCCTGGTCCATGACCTCCCGGGCCATCTCGACCGGAATCCCTCTCTGGACCAGTTTTTGCAGCAGCCTCTGAGGACCCCAAAGCTTTTCCCGAGAGTAGTAACCGGCCAGCCGCTGGGCCAATTTCCGATCATTTAAAAGGCCGCGGGTGTCGAACTGGGTGAGGACCCCGTCCACCTCTCCCGCTGAAAATCCCTTCCCGATAAGCTTTCGTCGCAGCTCCGAACGGCTGTAATCTCGCTTGCCCAGAAGACGGATGGCGGACGCCTCGGCGCTCTCCGCGGGCTTCAGTTGCTTGCTTGGCATGGAAGGGGAGGGGGCTTTCTAAATGCGAAATGCCGAGGATAAAAAATCTTATCGGAGAATTCCGCCTTCGGCATTCCGCAACTCTATTGGGTTTCCTTCGGTTTCTTCACCAGGCCGAAGCGATCCTTGATTTTTTCTTCAATGGCCGTAGCCACCTCCGGATGCTCTTTTAAAAAGGCCTTGGAGTTCTCCCGGCCTTGGCCGATCCGCTCCTCATCGAACGAAAACCAGGCGCCGCTCTTCTGAATGATCTCCTTTTCCACGGCCAGGTCGATAAGGTCTCCTTCCCGGGAGATCCCTTCCCCGTACATGATATCGAATTCCACTTCTTTGAAGGGGGGGGCCATTTTGTTCTTGACCACTTTGACTCGGGTCCGGTTGCCGATTACGTCCTGCCCGTCCTTGATCGCCCCCACCCTCCGAATATCCAAACGGACAGAGGCGTAAAATTTCAAGGCATTCCCCCCCGTCGTAGTTTCTGGGTTTCCCATGAAAATGCCGATCTTCATGCGGATCTGGTTGATGAAGATGACGCAGGTATTGGATTTGCTGATCGTGGAGGTGAGCTTCCTCAGCGCCTGGGACATGAGACGGGCCTGGAGCCCCATGTGGGCGTCCCCCATCTCTCCCTCCAACTCCGCTTTAGGAACTAAAGCAGCCACCGAATCGATGACCACCACGTCGATGGCTCCGCTCCGCACCAGCATATCGGTAATCTCCAGCGCCTGTTCTCCGGTATCAGGCTGGGAGATCAGAAGGTCATCGGTCCTCACCCCTAGCTTCTGAGCGTAGGCCACATCCAGAGCATGCTCGGCGTCGATGAAACCGGCAATTCCTCCTCTTTTCTGGGCTTCGGAAACAATGTGAAGGGCCAGCGTGGTCTTCCCGGAAGCTTCCGGACCGTAGATCTCTACCACTCGCCCGCGGGGAATTCCCCCCACCCCGAGGGCAATATCCAGAGCCAGAGAGCCTGTGGAAATGACCGGTATCTCTGGGAGTACGGCATCGGTCCCCAGGCGCATGATGGCTCCCTTGCCGAATTGGCGTTCGATCTGGCTTACGGCCAGGTCAATGGCTTTTTCCTTTTGGCTCTCTGCAGGCATGGAACCTCCTTTTTTACTCTTTTCCCATAGGGAATTCTTTTAATTTCGTGTAAACAGCCCCCGAGCGCTTGAGTTCACTCCGGAAAAGGATAACCTCCCGGGCCTGAAAAATCCCTACTTCCACTGCTTTGCGGCTTTCTACGGCCTGGGACAAATCTGCTTTCCCCCGGAGGGATCGGACTCTTCCGAGGGTCAGATGTGGAGAAAAGGGGCGATCTTCCGGGGGGAAGGATAGCTCGGTCATCCTTTTTTCGACCTGCTGCTTCAAAGATGAGAGGCTTTCTTTCCCTCGATCGACTCCCACCCAAACCACCCGAGGATTTCGAAGGTTGGGAAAACATCCCATCCCCTGGAGGCAAACTTCAAAGGGCTGCCAAAGGCCGATGACCGGCCCAACCGCCTGGGATATTCTCTCCACATCCTCTCGCCGTATGGAACCCAGGAATTTTAGAGTCAAATGGATTGCATCCGGTCGCACCCATTTGACATCGGCATCCGTCCTCCGGAGTTCCCGCTGGACCTCCTCCATCCTGGATTTCAGCTCCTGAGGAACTTCAATGGCGATGAAGGATCGAATATCGTCCATAAAGACAACGATCAGCTGTCAGCATTCCGCTTTCAGCAGAGACGAACCTTAATTACGGGTTTGTCCTGGCTGAAGGTTGAGAGCTGAAACCTGACAGCAGATTCAAGAAATACCTTCGCACCCAATCGATGGCAAGGTAAGCCGATAGGGTTTGAATCTGGTTTCGATCCCCTGGCAGCTGATAACGTTTGGATACGGTTCCATTTGCGCAGGCCAAGGCGATAAAGACCGTTCCCACGGGTTTTTCTTCCGATCCTCCGGTGGGCCCGGCGATCCCGGTGATGCCCAATCCCAGAGTCGTTCCGCTGACCTGCCGGACCCCTTCGGCCATCCTTTCCGCCACTTCTGCGCTCACCGCACCCAGGGACGAAATCAACGATTCGGGGACTCCCAGCATCTGAATCTTGGCTTTATTGCTGTATACGACTACCGACCTCTCAAAATAATCCGAGCTGCCGGGAACTTGGGTCAGGCGATGAGCCACAAGGCCCCCGGTGCAGGATTCGGCAACAGCCAGCGTCGCCTGATGTTCCCGGAGGAGACGGCCCACCATAGCCTCCAGGGTATCCTCGTCAGCCGCGATCACCCGGCCCTGCAACCGGTCCCGAATGATCTTCTCCAGCCTTTCAAGGTTTCCTTCAACCTCCTCGATGCTGTTTCCCCGGAGAGTGATCTTCACATGGTTCTCGGGAAACCGTGGGAGGTAAGCCAGGCTAGCAGAAAAATATTCGGGGCTTACCTCTTTCAGCAAATCGGCAATGGCGGACTCGGTGAATCCAAATACCTTCAGGGTTCGGGATCGGACCCTGAATTTTTCTTTTCTTTCCTTTTGCAGCAGGGGAATCACGTTTTCTTTCATCAAAAAATTCAACTCCCGAGGAACTCCGGGAAGGAAGAAAAAGATTTTGCCCGGGCGCCGGACTAAAAACCCGCAGGCCGTGCCGAGCGGGTTGGGAATAATCTCCGCTTGCTGGGGGAAGAAGGCCTGCTTTTCATTGGAAGCGGGCATCTGCATCCTTCGTTCAGCGAAGCGTTTCTTCAGGTCCTGAAGGATTTCTTCGCGGAGAACCAGGTGGAGTCCTAAGGCTTTGGCCGCTGAACTTGCAGTGATATCATCCTGGGTCGGTCCGAGACCCCCGCTCACAATAATAACCTCGGCCCGTTCCTGGGCCTTGTGTAAAGCGTCTTGGATGGATAAAGGGAAGTCTCCTGTGGTGGTGATAAAAGCGACCTCCAGGCCGACTTCAGACAGCGCGGCGGCCATAAAGGCGGCGTTGGTATCCACCACTTCGCCGGAAGTGAGTTCGTTGCCGATGGTAATGAGTTCGACCCGCAAAAAAGCCCCCCGGACCGATAATCAATCGCTCCCAAAAAGGACAAAATCGGGAAAATAGACTAAAATAAGCCGGAGCAGTAGATTGGTATACACTCCTGCAACGGCATCATCCAGGACAACGGCCAGGCCTCCGGTCATCTTGGCGTGAACCCATCCCGAAGGAGGCGGCTTTATTATATCCAAAACCCGGAAAAAAAGAAATCCGCTAGCCAGGCAAGCAGGACTGACGGGGAGCCAAGTCATGGCAATAAGGTATCCGGTCACCTCATCGATCACGATCTTCGGACTGTCCCTCTTACCTAGAATCTCCTCAGCCTTCCCGGCAACCCAGCAGGCCAGAAAAAAAAAGGCTCCCGTCGCGAGCAAATAGATTGAGGGAGAAAGGAACGAAAACAGAAAATAGATCAACACCCCCACCAGGGTGCCGAGGGTCCCCGGGACCCAAGGGAAAAACCCGGCATACCCTGCGGAAGCCAGAGCGATGATGAGACGGCTCAATTTCCTTCACCTTGAATTGGGCCCGTTGGCCCACTCTTCCATACTCCTCATTCGGGCGGGGTTTGATTTTCACACCGGGAACGGGGGTTTAAAAATTTCTCTTCCCGATTGGCCCAAATCGTTCGCCTGCCTTGGTTTTTTCCGGGCTCTTCGGTGAAGGGAAAAGTACCCTCTTTCTGAAGAGTTGTCAATAGGAAGGGACTCTGCCCGTCCTTCCCATGGGCTTTTCAAGACTTGAGAAAGACTTAAGATTTTTCCCCTCTTTGACGATAAAGCTTTAGAATCAATTGGAAATCCCTTGACAAGACCCGGATAGCCTTCTATATTTTTAAAAAACATTATAATTGTGGAGATATAGCATATGAGTGGCCGGTTGGGTGACCTTCTGGTCAGCAATGGCTTAATCACCCCCCCACAGCTGGAAAAAGCCCTCCAGGAACAGAAAATCTCTGGAAACAAACTGGGTTCCGCTCTGGTGAAACTGGGTTACATTAGCGAAAGGAACCTGGTTTCCTTCCTCAGCAGGCATTATGGCGTGCCGGCCATCGACCTGAATGAAGTCCAAATCGATCCTGAAGCCACCAAAATGATCCCGGCCGACGTCATCTTCAAATATCAGGCGATCCCCATCAAGCGAGTCGGTTCAACCCTGCGGGTGGCCATGTGCGATCCCTCCAATATCCTGGCTATCGATGACATTAAATTCCTGGCCGGTTGCCACGTGGAAGTTTTTGTCTCTACCGAAAGCGCCATCAAGGGCTCCATTGACCGTTTCTACGATGCTTCCGATACGCTCAACGAAATCATGGGAAATATCGAAGAAGGCGAGAAAATGGAGCTTCTGGAAGATTCGGAAGAGATCAATGTGAACGAGCTGCAGCAGGCGGTCGAAGATGCGCCGGTGGTGAAGCTGGTCAACCTGATTTTGAACGAAGCGATCAAGAGGTCCGCCAGCGATATCCATATCGAGCCTTACGAGAAAGTTTTCCGGGTTCGGCTGCGGGTAGACGGGGTTCTTTATGAGTTTATGAAACCCCCGCTGAAACTGAAAAATGCCATCACCTCTCGGATCAAGATCATGTCCAAGCTGGACATCGCCGAACGCCGGCTTCCCCAAGATGGTCGAATTAAGGTAAAATACGGGAAAGACAAGGAAATGGATTTTCGCGTCTCCGTCTTGCCTACCCTCTTTGGGGAAAAGGTGGTCATGCGGTTGCTGGACAAATCCAGCCTCCAGCTGGACATGACCAAGCTGGGTTTCGAGGAGAATCCCTTAAAAGATTTCCAGTCCGCCATCCATAAGCCCTTTGGCATGGTCCTGGTTACCGGGCCCACGGGAAGCGGAAAGACTACCACCTTGTACTCCGCCCTGACCGAGCTGAACCAAATTTCGGAAAACATCTCCACGGCCGAGGACCCGGTGGAATACAACCTTATGGGCATCAATCAGGTGCAAATCCATGAGGAAATCGGCCTTAGCTTCGCCAATTGCCTCCGTTCCTTCCTGCGCCAAGACCCGGATATCGTCATGGTGGGGGAAATTCGGGATTTCGAGACCGCAGAGATCGCCATTAAAGCAGCCCTCACCGGACATATGGTTTTGAGCACCCTCCACACCAATGACGCCCCCAGTACTATCAGCCGCCTTTTGAACATGGGCATCGAACCCTTTTTAGTCGCTTCCGCGGTCAATCTGATCGTTGCCCAGCGTCTGGCGCGGAGGATCTGCGAAGGCTGCAAGGCCGTAGTACAAACTTCTCCCCAGATGCTTTTGAACCTGGGCCTTTCCGAGGAAGAGCTCCAAGGTTTCACCTGCTACAAAGGAGCTGGATGCGCCCGCTGCAATAACACGGGTTATAAGGGCCGCGTGGCCCTGTATGAAGTCCTCCCGGTCCGGGAGGAGATCCGCGAACTTATCCTCCAGGGAGCCTCGGCGGGGGAGATCAAAAAGGGGGCGATTCAGCTGGGGATGAAGACCTTGCGGCAGGCGGCGCTACAGAAATTGAAGGATAAAGTAACAACCGTGGAGGAAGTATTGAAAACCACAGTGGAAGACTAGCCGAGAACCAAGCCCGAAACGGGGAGGATGGTAATGGACGTATTTGTTTGGGAAGGGCGATCCCGGAAAGGGACGATCGAGAAGGGCGAAATGGAAGCAGCGAGTGAGTCGGCTGTTCGGATGGCTCTCCGCCGTCAGCAAATCCAGGCCACCAAGATCCAAACCAAACCCAAGGACATCCTGAAAGGGATCAAGCTGCCTTGGAAGGGCCGGGCCCGGGAAAAAGAAATCGTCGTCTTTACCCGCCAGTTCGCCACCATGATCGATGCCGGTTTGCCCCTCGTCCAATGCATGGAGATCCTTTCCAGCCAGCAGACTAACCCTTTCTTCAAGGAGACCCTTTTAAAAGTGAAAGGGGATGTGGAAGCGGGCTCCACCTTTGCCGATGCCCTGCGCAAGCACCCCTCGGTTTTCAACGATCTCTACTGCAACCTCGTGGCTGCTGGAGAAGCGGGGGGAATTCTGGACACTATCCTGAACCGGCTGGCCGCCTATATTGAAAAATCGATGAATCTGAAAAAAAAGGTCAAAGGAGCCATGGTGTATCCCACCGCCGTTATGGTGGTGGCTCTGGTGGTCGTTGGAGCCCTCCTCTTATTCGTGATTCCCGTCTTCCAGAAGATGTTTGCCGACATGGGAGGAACCCTCCCCGCATTCACCCAACTGGTTATCAACATCAGCCACGCCCTACGTACTTTCTGGTGGGCCTTCCTGGCCCTTTTCATCGGCCTTTTTCTGGGGTTCCGAACCTATTATAAGACCGAAAAGGGGCGGGAGAAAGTTGATAATTATCTGCTCCAGCTCCCGGTTTTCGGGACCTTGATCAAAAAGGTGGCCATTGCCAAGTTCACCCGCACCTTGAGCACCATGCTCTCCAGCGGAGTACCCATTCTGGAGGGACTGGACATCGTAGCCCGCACTTCAGGAAACAAAACCATAGAAAAGGCCATCCTAAAAACCCGCGTCAGTATCGGAGAAGGAAAGACCGTTGCCGAGCCCCTGGGAACCAGCGGAATCTTCCCGCCCATGGTGGTCCAGATGATCTCGGTCGGCGAATCCACGGGCGCCCTGGATTCCATGCTGGCGAAGATTGCCGACTTCTACGATGATGAGGTAGACGCGGCAGTGGCTGCCCTCACCTCCCTGCTGGAGCCGATCCTCATGGTCTTCCTGGGCACCACCATCGGCGCTCTGGTTATCGCCATGTACCTTCCCATTTTCCAGATGGCTTCCGTGCTGGGGAACTAGCTGGGTCCTCCCCCGCCGCTCGGAATCAGAACTCCGGGTTCCAGGCGCTTGACCGAGGGGAGAATTTTCAAGCGGGTCTTGCCTCTCGAGTTAAGCTCCGGATATGCAGGGCCGGAGGGCTTCCCTCACGGTCCGTATTATGATATTGTTAGACAAACCAGTCTCCCCTCCATATCGGCGCATCCGAAAAAGGGAGCCCACTTTCCGGGTATTGGGGTCGGGTTTCGGGGCCTGAGCCTCCCGAAAGGTCCGGGAGCTTTGGGCCAGGCCCAAAAAACATTGCCGCTCGATAAGTTGATCCACAGATGAAGATATTGGGGATTGAATCTTCCTGTGACGAGACTGCCGCTGCAGTTGTCCAGGAGGGCCAGAAGGTCTTATCCAACATTGTTGCCTCTCAGGTTTCCGTACACCGGAAATAGGGGGGGGTCGTGCCGGAGCTAGCCTCTCGCCACCACCTCGAGGCAATTCTGCCAGTCATCCATGAAGCCCTTTTTCAGGCAGAAATGGAGTTGAAAGATATCGACGGGATCGCCGTCACCCAGGGGCCGGGGCTGGTAGGCTCCCTTTTGGTGGGAATTGCCACGGCGAAATCCCTGTCTTATGTCTGCAACCTTCCCTTCACCGGGGTGAACCACATTCTCGCCCACGTGGCGGCGATTTTTCTCTCTATTCCTCATTTGAAATTTCCTTTTCTCGCCCTGGTGGTTTCAGGGGGACATACGAGCCTTTTTCGAACGGAGAGCAGGACTCGGATGACCCTGCTCGGCCGAACGCGCGACGATGCTGCGGGCGAGGCTTTCGATAAAGTGGCCAAACTTCTGGAATTGGGTTACCCCGGGGGGGGAATCATCGACCGCCTAAGCAAAGAAGGAAATAGGAATGCAATTCTTTTCCCCCGAACTCTTCTGGAAACGGAGTCCCTGGATTTCAGCTTCAGCGGGATAAAGACAGCCGTTCTCAACAGGGTGAAGGGAATGGGGCAAAAACCTTCCCCAGAGCAAATCCGGAATATTGTTGCCTCGTTCCAGGAGGCGGTCGTGGATACGTTGGTCTCCAAAGTCCTCCGGGCGGCTCGTCGGGAGGGAATCCAGGAAGTGGTTGTTGCCGGCGGGGTGGCCTGCAATTCCCGACTTCGGGAAAAATTTTATCAAGAAGGGGAGACCTGGGGGATTTCGGTTTTCTTTCCTCCCCCCGTCCTCTGTACGGACAATGCGGCCATGGTGGGTGCCGCTGGTTTCTATCTCCTCCAGGAAGGCACTTGTGCTGACTTGACTATGAATGCCTACTCCCGCATGGGAGGGGAATCGTCATCGGGATGGAAGACGGGGAGCTGAAAAGGGACGGGAACGGGAAAAACCTGAGGGCGCGATGGAGGCGTGGCCTGCGTCTCTTTTACCTCCGCATCCTGCGCCTTCGGGGGAAGCCTGAGGAAGTGGCCGGCGGAATAGCCATCGGGGTTGCCGTCGGCCTCACTCCGACAGTGCCGTTCCATCTGGTTCTGGCTGTCTTGATCGCTTTCCTTCTGGGCAAAAGCAAGCTAGCCGCTGCTCTGGGGAGCCAGGTGGGGAACCCCTTTTTCCTTCCCTTCATCTATTTTCTGGATTACAAAGTGGGGCAAGCGATCACTGGCACCAGCGGTCCTTCTCTCGAATTTCCCGACGTCTCCGCCTCCCACATCCTAAACCTGGGCTGGAATGTTTATTATCCCCTGCTAGTGGGAGGGGTGGGGGTAGGCCTGGCTTCCGTCCTGCCCGCCTATTTCCTTACTA
>Ga0187773_10001129_pt1 | contig 10748 bp, 8 predicted proteins | sample 0216_BV02_MP05_1_FD_133133 | JGI IMG/M metagenome (GOLD analysis project Ga0187773, IMG submission 133133) | Tropical peat soil microbial communities from peatlands in Department of Meta, Colombia - 0216_BV02_MP05_10_MG | ecosystem: Environmental > Terrestrial > Soil > Wetlands > Peat | place...
CAACGGATCAGATGAACTTATTCAAGCAATAATCCTTGCATTCGGCGGACCAGTGCTCATCCCCGTACCCACCTTTGCGATGTACGAGATCACTTCCCGGGCGCTATCACAGAACGTTGCAACCGTACCTCTGGGAAAGGACTTTTCCCTCGATGCCGACAAGATGCTCAAGAAGGCAAAAGAAGTAAAAGCAAAGACGATCTTCCTTGCCTGCCCGAACAACCCTACAGGCAACCGTTTCTCCGATGCCGCTGTAAGAAAAATCCTGCATAAGGCCGCTGCCGCCGTGGTGATCGATGAAGCATATTTTGATTTCTCCCGGAAGACCTACCTTTCCGAGCTCAAGAAGTTCCCGAACATGATTATCCTCCGCACTCTGTCGAAGATAGGTTTTGCAGGCCTTCGCATAGGAGTTTTGGCAGCCTCACCAATGTTTATTGAGGAACTGAACAAGATCAGACTGCCGTACAACATCAACACCCTGTCACAGGCCGCGGCTGTTGCGGCACTCAAGCACAAAGACATCATCGAACGACAGATTTCCCTGTTGATTTCAGAGCGGGAAAACCTATATAATGTTTTGTCGCAGATGAAAGGCATTACGGCCTACCCGTCTGAAACCAATTTCATTATGTTCAAAACATCGACTGATGCAACGCGTATCTATACGAAGCTTAAACAGACGGGGATCCTTATCAAGAATCTAAACAGGCCCGGACCGCTCAAGAACTGTCTGCGCGTGACCGTGGGAAAACCGGAAGAGAACAGTGAGTTTATCGCGGAACTGAGTAACGTTCTGAAAGTTTAAGAGTCTTTGAGTTGCGGGGTTAATTCATAGACTCCTCAACTTCTGTAAGGAGAAAGGACATGCCCCGCAAAGCGACGATCGAACGTAAAACCAAAGAGACGGACATCAAGATATCCTTGAATCTCGACGGTACGGGCGCGTATAACATCAAGACATCCGTTCCGTTCATGGACCACATGTTCTCACACATTGCCAAGCACGGCTTCTTCGACCTCTCGATCAAGGCGAAGGGCGATACGGAGATCGATGACCATCACACAGTAGAGGACCTCGGCATCGCATTCGGCCAGGTGATCAAAAAATCTCTTGGTGACAGCAAGGGCATCCGCAGATACGGAGACGTGACCGTGCCCATGGACGAGACCCTTGCGCAGGTGGTTATGGACCTGTCCGGCAGGCCCTACCTGGCGTACCAGGTCGAATTACCGAAAAAGTACAAGCTCAAGGACTTCGACCCCGGACTTGCGGAAGACTTCTTTCAGTCCGTTGTGAACCATGCCGGGATGAACCTGCATATCCGTCTCCTTTACGGCCGCGACGTTCACCATATGCTCGAAGCCATCTTCAAGGCCTTTGGCCGCGCCCTAGCCCAGGCCACGACCATCGATCCCAGGATCAAGGGCGTGCTTTCGACGAAGGGAAAGATCTAAAATATCATGGGGCGCTCGTGAACGGAGAGCGATGCGGAAAAACCAAAATTCCATTTGGACACGGATGAAATCTGAAAGATCTGATATGACTCAAAGTTTTTAATCTACTTATTCCGTACCAATGTGGAACCCTCAGGAATTTGATTTTCATCCACGTTCAACTGCGAAAATCTGTGTCCCGAATTTTTTAATAATCATATGATTGCTATTATCGACTATGGAATGGGAAATCTACGCAGCGTTCAGAAAGGTTTCGAGCGCATGGGTCACGAAGCCGTGGTCACGAACGACGCAAAGACAATCATGGACGCATCGAAGGTTGTCCTGCCCGGCGTAGGAGCCTTCCCTGACTGTATGCGAAATCTCCGGGAGTACGGCCTCATCGACGCAGTGCACAGGACTATCAGGTCCGGCAAACCCTTTCTCGGCATCTGTCTCGGCCTTCAGCTTCTCTTCACGGAAAGCGAGGAGTTCGGGATTTCGAAGGGGCTGGATATCATCAAAGGCCGCGTGATCAGGTTCAAGGGACCGGAATTCGCGGATCTCAAGATCCCACACATGGGCTGGAATTCGATATCAATCAAGCAGCAGGTCTGGGCGCTCCAGGATGTTCCTGACAATAGCCACGTGTATTTCGTCCACTCGTTCCATGTGGTGCCTGAAGACAAGAGCGTGATCGCAACGACAACGCCCTATGGTATCGAGTTCGTATCGAGCATATGGAAGGACAACATTTTCGCCGTTCAGTTTCATCCAGAGAAGAGCCAAAGCTTGGGTCTGTCGATCCTGAAGCGGTTCGGAGAGCAAAAGGCTTGATTTCACCGCAGCGGACGAGGAGGAAGACAAACGAATCGTCAATGAACTAAAGCAAAAGAATATTTGACGATGTTAAGCTAGGCGCGCAGCTTTTTTTTACCAAAGCCTTTTGGGATTTCGTCTGCGTCCTCTGCGGCAAATATGTTTTGAGGTTCCTATGTTAATCATCCCTGCAATTGATTTAAAAGAAGGCAAGTGCGTGCGCCTCGAACAAGGGCTTATGGAAAGGGCCACGGTCTACTCCGACGATCCGCCGACCGCGGCAAAGCACTGGGAGTCCCAGGGTGCAGAGCTTCTACATGTGGTTGACTTGAACGGCGCCTTTGCCGGCGTTCCGAAGAACCTTGATGCTATCAAGGCTATTCGTGCCGCCATCAAGATCCCGATCGAGGTCGGCGGCGGTATAAGGGATATAGCCACGATCAACACGTTGGTCTCCGTTGGGATTGACAAGATCATTCTCGGTACAGCAGCCATCGAGAACCCTGCATTTGTACGGGAAGCCTGCGAGAGATTCCCAGGAAAGATCATTGTAGGCATCGATGCCAAGGACGGCATGGTCGCGATCAAAGGCTGGGCTGAAGTCACCACAGTAAAAGCCATTGACCTGGCAAAGCAGATGCAGGACTATGGCGTCATTGCAATCATCTACACCGATATCAGGCGCGACGGCATGCTGTCGGGCCCGAATATCGAGGCTACCAAAGCGCTCGCCGAGGAGCTCCACATCCCCGTCATAGCTTCCGGCGGCGTTCACACAATGAAGGACATTGAAAACCTTCTTACGGTGCGATACTCCGGTGTGAGCGGGGTGATCACCGGGAAGGCGATTTACAGCGGCTCCCTCGATTTGAGGGAAGCCATATTGTTCGTCAAACTGAACGACAACCGGTGCTCTCGGTAGCAGGCATTATAGTTTCTTGCAAAGCATGCATAATTCGCAAGGAGAAGCATTCAAGATAAGAGCGTCTTACTCTGGGTCATTTGCTTCTTTCCGGGGGCAAGACCCTTTTGCTGTATTTTTGATATTTATTTTTTCGCCGAACATGAGAGAAATGATGAGATGCTGACAAAAAGAATAATACCCTGCCTCGATGTGAAGGGCGGCCGTGTTGTGAAGGGCGTTAGTTTCGTGAACCTGATCGATGCAGGAGACCCCGTCGAGAATGCCAAGTTCTATGACGAGCAAGGGGCGGACGAACTCACGTTCCTGGACATCACCGCCTCCCACGAAGAGCGCGGCATCATCCTCGACGTGGTGCGCAGGACTGCGGAGCAGGTCTTTATGCCTCTCACCGTCGGCGGAGGGATCAAGAATCTGGATGATATCCGGAATCTCCTCCTGGCTGGAGCAGACAAGGTCTCGATCAACACAACTGCGGTGCACGATCCTGAGTTCATCAAGGCGGCATCCATGCGCTTCGGCAGCCAATGCATTGTCGTTGCCATCGACGCCAAGCGCGTTATCCAGCATGACAAGGATTTCAAGCCTCCGCTTAAATGGGCTGATGATCCAAAATACAGGTCGCTCTTCCTCAGTGATTCCGCAATCCACAGTCCGACTTCCGCATTGCAGTGGGAAGTCTACACTCATGGCGGAAGGAAGCCCATGGGTATTGATGCTGTCAAGTGGGCGCGGAAAATGGAGGAGTACGGAGCTGGAGAGATATTACTCACAAGCATGAACCAGGACGGCCAGAAAACGGGTTATGATCTAGAGCTGACCCGCGCTGTAGCCGAGGCTGTCACGCTTCCGGTTATCGCCTCCGGCGGCGTCGGGAACCTCGAACATATCTATGCTGGATTCACGAAGGGCAAGGCCGATGCCGCTCTCGCAGCTTCTATCTTCCACTTCCGGGAATACACCATCAGGCAGGCGAAGGAATATTTGAAGGAACGAGGAGTGCCGGTCAGATTATAGCGTTGCACGCAAATACCATATATAGATTCAAGGCACTGAACAGCGCTGGTTCACTCAAACAGCGATTTGTCATTTTTTTGTTTTCCCTCTCTGAATCTGCAATTGACTAGTTTTATAAAAATATATAGATTATTTTTTATAATCTGCAGTCAGCGGTGTATCTGATAGGTTTATACATGACCACGATAAGACCATTAACCGGCGAAGATCGCCAAGCTTTGATAGCCAAGGCGAAGAATCCAGTCACTCTGGCCAGTGCTTTGCTTATGGCGGCATTGTGCTCAGCCATCAGTATCGGCATCCTTTATATAGTTGAGCACGTTCTAGGTTCCTTAAGTCTATATCTCCCCGTTCTTTTTTCAATTATCATTGTTGCCTGGCTTGTCTACAGCATTCGCTCTCATCTGAAATTGCGTCGCAGTTTTTCACTCACCTCCTATCAGGATGATCTCGCTGGCGGTGTCGCCGAGGTGACTCGATTCCATGCCACCAAGGCGATCAGAGTTGAGGAATTGGAGGACGAAGGCAGCGGTTATTTTCTTCATCTGGGAGATGATCGCACCCTTTTTCTGCGGGGTCAGCATTTGTTTGATCTAGAAGAGAACAAGAGGTTTCCCTGTTCAGAGTTTGAAGTGATCCGCGGCCCTAAGTCTGGTGCAATTCTCCGTCTTGTTTGTTGTGGTTCATATTTCCCTTCGCAGAAGATAATCGCCCCCTTCAGACAACCCGATTTGAAAGCGGTTCCCATGGATGGAGATATTGTTGCGGTCCCCTGGGAAAAGATCGATCGGATGCCTACCTAGTGTATCGTATCATCAATCTCTTTTATGTCATTATCAATCTGAGTAAAGCAAAGAATCCTGCTTTTCAAATATATGAGAACCTTCACTACGTTCGAGGTGATATATAATAAGTTTTTTCCGCATTTCTGATGCAAAGAACCGTTGAAGGCACTACACAAGGTGGTTCTCGCTCAAGGAGCCAAACAAATCAGTGAACAGTTGCGACCGGGAAACTCGATAAAACTTAATATAGGTTATGAGGAAAAGAGATACCCAGCGGTAGGAGTGGCACATTTAAACCCTGTATCGCCCATGATTTAAATTCAAAGTGTTAACAAGCTGCTGCCAATTTAAAAGAGTAGGTAAGCAGGCGTTATCGCCAGTTTACCATTGTTGTAAATGTGACAAAAGCAAAGGCGGGATGAAATCATCCCGCCTTTGCTTTTTCTCCCATCTAAGGACTACTTTTTCGCTGCAATCCCTTTCTGAATCGCCTTCACCACACCATCGCTGCTCGTTTCGTGGATGGCAATGAGCATACCTTTCTTCTCATAGTAGCCGATAAGAGGTGCCGTTTTTTCATTATAGACATCCAACCGTTTGGAAATCGCCTCCACGGTCTCGTCGGCACGCTGAATCACCGGGCTGCCGCACTTCTTGCACTTGTTACCGGGGGCTGGCGGGTTGCTCTTCACGTTGTAGATCTCCTGGCATGAAGGATTCGAGCACGTCCGGCGTGTGGTCAGGCGGTCGAGGATCACGTCCCGCGGGACGTCAATGTTCGCCACCAGGTCGAGTTTGATCTTGAGTTTCTTGAGCAAAGCATCAAGAGCGTCGGCCTGCGGGATGGTTCGCGGAAACCCATCAAGCAGGAATCCCTTTTTCATATCTGGTTCCTGAAGCCGCTGCTCCATAATGCCCATGATCAATGAATCGGGGACCAGGTCGCCCCGATCCATATATCCCTGGGCCTCTTTGCCGAGCGGCGTGCCCGCTTTCACCGCACCCCGGAGAATATCTCCCGTCGATATCTGCACCGAGCCGTCAAGTGCCGTCAAAAGCTTCGCCACCGTGCCTTTACCCGCGCCCGGTGCACCCAACAAGATGATACGCATGTGACCAACCTCCTCGAGAATGTTGTAATTGATTCAAGACGGCCATTATCATACGAACCGACAAAAAAATCAAGAAGAATTGTTTTTCGTGACTTGCGTTCTCCAGCGTTCGATTTTCCCCCTCAGATTGTTCGTTGCTGTATCCGCCGCTGAAAGACACAACCGACCCCAGACACGACCGGCAACAAGAGGAACGGCAGAGACATCAGGACTTCTTAATTATCATTCCATAAAAAAACCGGGGCCCCTGCTCATGAGAGGTCCCGGTCTGGATGATCCATGTCTTGAATCGCGGAAATATTAGAGATCGTAATACAGGAAGAATTCGTAGGGATGGGGTCGAAGACGGAGGGCATCCACTTCCTTGGATCTCTTGTAACTAATCCAGGTCTCGATGGCATCCTTGGTGAACACATCGCCCTTCAGAAGGAAGTTGTGGTCTGCCTCGAGATTATTAAGGGCCTCGTCGAGCGAGCCCGGCATAGTCGGCACGCTCGCCAGTTCTTCGGGCGCCATATCGTAGATGTCCTTGTCGAGCGGTTGTCCTGGATCGATCTTGTTCTCGATGCCATCAAGGCCGGCCATAAGCATGGCCGCGAACGCTAGGTAAGGGTTACAGGATGGGTCGGGGAACCTTACCTCGATTCGCTTTGCCTTAGGGTTTGCGCTGTACATGGGGATGCGGACGGAGGCCGACCGGTTACGGCTGGAGTAGGCCAGATTTACCGGTGCCTCAAACCCGGGAGTCAGGCGCTTATAGGAGTTCGTCGTAGGGTTCGTGAATGCTGCAAGCACTTTGGCGTGCTTCAGGATGCCGCCGATATAGTTCAGCGCAAGCTGGGACATGCCCGCATAGCCATCGCCCGCGAAAAGGGGCTTGCCGTTCTTCCAGATGGACTGATGCGTGTGCATGCCCGAGCCGTTGTCGCCGAAGAGCGGCTTGGGCATAAATGTCACGGTCTTGTTATGGCGCTTCGCCACGTTCTTGATGATGTACTTGTAGTACATGAGCTGATCAGCTATTTTGACCAACGGGTTAAACCGCATGTCGATCTCGGCCTGGCCGGCAGTGGCCACCTCATGATGCTGTTTTTCAACGTAGATACCAACCTTCTGCATCTCCTCCACCATCTCGGTGCGGATGTCCTCCTGGCTGTCAATGGGGGGCACCGGGAAGTAGCCTTCCTTGTGGCGCGGCTTGTATCCCAAATTCGGCTTCTCATCCCTGCCGCTGTTCCAAATGCCTTCAACGCTGTCTAGGAAGTAGTAACCAGAGTGGGAATCCTGGTCGAAGCGGATGTCGTCGAAGATGAAGAACTCAGGCTCGGGGCCCATGTAGCAGGTGTCGCCGATACCGGTGGACTTGAGGTACGCCTCTGATTTCTGCGCTATGTAGCGTGGGTCGCGGCTGTAGCGCTCCTTCGTGATCGGGTCAACGATATTGCATATAAGCGAGAGCGTCGGATACTTGGTGAAAGGGTCCATCACCGCTGTTTCCGCGTCAGGAACCACGAGCATGTCGCTCGTGTGGATCGCCTGCCATCCACGAATGCTGGATCCATCGAACCCGAGGCCTTCTTCGAATACGCCTTCGGTCAATTCGTCCACCGGGACGGAGAAGTGCTGCCACAGTCCGGGGTAGTCCATGAATTTCATGTCTACCATCATTGCCTTGCTCTCTTTTGCTAACTTGAGTACATCTTTTGGTGTCATTTTATCCTCCTGTTCTGAAATTCGTACAGAGACCGCCTTGGTCTTCTGTCTACTTGCATCTCCCGCCTGTCGAGCAATCGCTGATACTTCTTTTGCCGATTTTTTCTCGAGTGATTTCTTGACAGTTGCTTTCTGGACAGCTTTTCGAGTACTGCTCCTTTTGCCCGTTTTCTTCTTTTTACTTTTCATATCGCCGCTTCTCCCCGCTCGCCGGTGCGGATGCGAATCACTTCGTCAACAGAAGTAACGAAAATTTTCCCATCCCCGATTCGTCCCGTCTTGGCCGTAGTCTCGATGGTCTCAATGATCTTGGATACAAGATTGTCGGCGGCGATCGTCTCGATCTTCACTTTTGGGAGGAAATCCACCACATACTCCGCTCCCCGGTAAAGCTCAGTATGACCCTTCTGCCTGCCGAACCCCTTCACCTCGGTCACGGTAATGCCTTGGACCCCTATGGCATTTAAGGCATCCTTTACCTCATCGAGCTTAAACGGCTTGATAACCGCCTCAATTTTCTTCATTGCGGCAACCTCCTGTCTATTTAAAAAGCAATTTTAATGCTAAAACAAAAAATTAGGGATTTCATAAGGTTAGCAACAAAGAAAGGGTAGGTTTTTGCCTTATATTTAATCAGCAGCCTAAATAATAGGCATGTTAGCTTCTGACTTTTTCGTTTTTTCTGGTTTTCTCTTCGAGTTGGATTCTCTCGCCTTCCTCAAGAAATTTGGCGGAAATCTCCTTTTCGATATCATCTTTCAGCTGCTCGAGAGAAATAAAGGATCCCTTTTTAAGCTCTGCGAGCTTGGCGTCCGCATCCCTATAGCCCGGATTCGCATCATGAACCCACTGGAATTGAGCAAGCGCGCCATCCCTGTTCGCCGCTCCTTGATACGCGAGTCCAAGGTCGTAATGCATTCCAATGCGCTCCTGGTGTTTTCCGCCCGAACCCTCTGAGTAATTGAGGGCTTTCTGGATCTCGGTAATGGCATTATGATATTCTCCCTTTTCCATGTAACACAGCCCGAGCATATACCGACTTTGGACGAACTTCGGCTCTCCTTCGGGCGTTAGAGTAAACTCTCCGATGGCATCATCCAGGAGCCCCATCTCTTTATACGCCACGCCAAGATTATAGTGAGTATCCGCGTTCTCCTTGGCCACTTGCTGTTCCACGCCTTTCTTGAATTCCTCGAAAATATCGTCGAGGCTCTGGTCATCGGCAGATACGGCAGGTTGCGCGGGAACAGTGATGCTGCTCAACTCATCCCTGAGCTCAGATGCAAGATCGAAGAAATCCTCTGATTTTCCCTGTTGAGTCAGGGAGGGATCGGTCCTCCGTTCTTGCCGAAGTTCCCGTCCCAGGTCAAAAAAGTCGTCGTCCCCGGCCTGCTCTCCCGGTTCTTCTTGCTCCCAGCCGTCGAACTGCTTGTCTTCGCCTTCATCGCGAATGCCGGCTTCCTTCTGCGTCGACTCGGACAAAGCTGGGGCCGCGACTTGCTCATCAGCGGTGGGAAAAGGCGCAGGCTTCTGTTCCTGCTTGAGCTTTACTATCTCAGACATCAGCGAACGGACCGCTTCTTCATCCGAAGCGGTCAAGGCCATCTCACCCTCGGACACGCCACCCGATACCATGCTCTCCAACCCCTCAACAGCTTCAGCAAGCTTGGAAAATTCCTGCGTTTCCTCCTCTTCGCGCGAGATCTCAGAAAGTCTTTCGATTGCCCGCCGGTCGCTGGGAGCCCGTTCGATGACCTGTGCGTAGTATTTCTTTGCTTCATCGAACAGTCCCTGTTGATAGTAGAATTCCGCTTCCGCCCAGATCTCGCCAATATCAGATTCCGTTGCAGGCGATCCCTGGAAAGAAGCTTGCTGCGCCGGTTCTACGTCGGAGTGCTCTCCGTGACTTGCCTGCTCCGGTTCGGCTTCGGTTATTAGCTCCGGCTGCTCAGGCTCAGGTTCTGATATCGGAGATTCTTCAACAGGCAAAGGCGGCTCTCCCGCTGGCACCTCAAGAGCGGCGGGTGCCTGCTCGGTTGCATCACGTTCTTCTCTGGCATGTCCAGCGGATTGAGGCTCTTCGAAAACAATATCATCCAGGGTGGGTGCAGCCGCTAACGGCGCAATCTCGGGCTCGAATGGTGCCATCTCTAGATCACCAAAGGTAATCTCGGCGGGATGGGCTTCCGGAGGCATGGTCTCTTCCGCAGATTGCACCTCTTCGGCGAGCGTTTCGAATGCCGGTTCTTGTGTTTTTACCGCGTCTGAGGGAGCCAACGGCTCCTCTATCTCAGCGGCCGGAGCCACTCCTAGCCTTGCTGCAATCCCCACATTGGCCGGGTCCATCTCCAAGGCCGCCCGGAGCAACGGCTCGACCTGGTCCTGCATGCCTCTCTTTGCATAAATATCAGCGAGGACGAGAATGTGATCCGCGGCCTTCCGTACATTCCCCTGCTCCTGGTACAGGTCCTTCAACTTGATGCGTATCTGTAAATCTTCGTGGAACTTTTCGGCCATCCTCTCAAGCATTTCTATGGCCTTGACAGCAAGTCCGTACTTTATGAGAACTTCAACTTCCGTGAGCGCCTCTGCAATGGCGGGATCTTCGTTTGGAAAAGGCGATGACTCAGGCGCATGCTGTGGCATAATGGGGACAACAGACGGTGATTCTACTGCTACTGGCGCAGCTTGCGGCGGTGTCGGCTCTGAGATTACGGACACCTGTGCAGCCGGTGGCGCTTGCAGGCTTTCGAGCCGCTGTTGTGCCTCCGCCATATCAGGCGCCATTTCGATTGCACGGACAAGAATGTCCTTTGCCCCCTCCTTATCTCCAACCTCGATCAGGATCTCCGCCGCCTGCATGAGTTCCTTTGCCGCGTCGTTCCCTCTGGCAATGCTTTTGTAATATTCGCTCAGTCTACAATGCCCGTCGACGCTCCGTGG
>Ga0187773_10001130_pt1 | contig 10736 bp, 10 predicted proteins | sample 0216_BV02_MP05_1_FD_133133 | JGI IMG/M metagenome (GOLD analysis project Ga0187773, IMG submission 133133) | Tropical peat soil microbial communities from peatlands in Department of Meta, Colombia - 0216_BV02_MP05_10_MG | ecosystem: Environmental > Terrestrial > Soil > Wetlands > Peat | place...
ACGCCAGGCGCGCTTTTTCTCCCGGGCGACTTTTTCGCGGTAGGCGACCAGGCGCGGACACTTACTGCAGGCCACCACTTCGAAGTTGAGCTGAGCGAGCCAGGAGGGCAGTCGTGACTCGCTAGTCGTTGGTCGTTGGCCTTTTGCCATCTTCCCAGCAGTATCCCATGACCCAGAGCAGTCGTCCTTGGTGAATCCTCCAGTCTAATGGGTCCTTTGGCCGGCCCCTGGTTCACTCGGCCATGGGAACCGGAACCGATACCCAAACTGCTGTCTTGGCCCGTTTGACGGTCCCCTCCCTAGTCTTTACACTGAGCAATTGCAGTGCGGGAGTGCGCCCCTGCTGCCTTCCCGGGGATCCCGCCCGACGTCGAGGTTGCGAAAGGTCCAACGTGAGCCCCACCGACACCAGAGAAAGCACGAAGCGGGAAATTGCGGTCGAGATTCCGGCCGAGCGGGTTGCGCGCGAGATCGAAACCCTGGTCGAGAAGTACCAGAAGCTGGCGCGCCTGCCGGGATTCCGCAAGGGACATGTGCCGGCCTCGGTCATTCGCCAGCGTTTTGCTGAGGAGATCAAGAGCGACGTGGTAGAAGCGCTGGTGCCCCGCTATTTCCGCCAGGCGGCCGAAAGGCAGGGGCTGGTTCCGGTATCGCAGCCGCGGGTCACCGACCTTCATGTTCATGAGGGCGAGCCGCTCAAGTTCAAGGCCAGTTTCGACATCCTGCCGGAGATCCGGGTGGAGGGCTACCAGGAACTGCGCGCCGACAGGCCGGTGATTGTGGTCAGTGACGAGGAAGTGGAACAGGCCCTGAATCAGTTACGCGAGCAACACGCCACGTTTACGGCGATCGAGGGCCGGGGGCTGGCGGATGGCGATTTTGCCCAGGTTTCGCTCAATGGCCAACCGAAAGAGGGCGAAGGGCAGCCCGTCCACATGGATGACGTGCTGGTCGAGATCGCGGGCCAGAACACCATGCCGGAGTTCACGCAAAACCTACGCGGCGTCGGAGCGGGCGAGGAGAGGACTTTCGATGTCCGCTACCCGGCAGATTCGTCCGACCAGCGCTTGGCCGGCAAGAGCTTCGCTTACACGGTCAAGGTGCAGGGGTTGAAGCAGAAGACCCTGCCCGAACGAAATGACGAATTTGCCAAGGAATTGGGTGAGTTTGCCAGCATCGAGCAAGTGAAGACCAAAATTCGCGAGAACATAGAGGCGGAGAAGCGGCGCAGCGCGGAGCGCGAAGCCAAAGACAAGCTGGTAGCGGAATTGATCAAGCGCAATGACTTCGAGGTACCAGAGGCGCTGGTAGACCACCAGATCGACGTGCGCCTGGAGCGTGGCCTGCGGGCGCTGGCGGCGCAAGGGATGCGTACCGAGGACATGAAGAAAATGGACCTGAACCGCCTGCGCATGGGGCAGCGGGAGCAGGCGGTGCAGGAAGTGAAGGCTTCCCTGCTGCTGGAGAAGATCGCCGATCGGGAGAAAATCGAGGTCAGCGACGAGGAGATCGACCAGGAGATCCAGGCGCTGGCACGGCATACGGGACAGACCTCGGAGGCGGTCCGGGCTCGTTTGACACGTGATGGGGCGCTCGATAGGATAAGAAATCGAATCCGCAACGAGAAGACCCTCGATTTTTTGTATCGCCAGTCCGCCTAGACGGAACACTTTCGATCCTCCCCGCAGACGCAACCCGTGGTTGGGGCAGGAGTGTGGCAGGTGAGCGTGAACGATCCAAGAATGATGCTGGTGCCGATGGTCATCGAGCAGACCGGGCGGGGCGAGCGCGCCTATGACATTTACTCCCGTCTGCTGCGCGACAACATCATCTTCATCGGGACCCCGATTGACGACAACATCGCCAACCTGGTGATCGCGCAGATGCTGTTCCTGGCCCAGGAAGACCCGGAAAAGGACATTCAGCTGTACATCAACTCGCCGGGCGGGTCGATTACGGCGGGCATGGCCATTTACGACACTATGCAGTACGTGAAAAACGACGTAACCACGATCTGCATCGGCCAGGCTGCCTCGATGGCCGCTCTGCTGCTGGCGGCGGGCGAACCCAAGAAACGTCTGGCCCTGCCCAACTCCCGCATCCTGATCCACCAGCCTTCCATGGGCGGACTTTCGGGGCAGGCGACCGACATCGATATCCATGCCCGCGAGATCCTGCGCATGCGGGAAATCACCAACCAGTTACTTTCGAAACATAGCGGTCAGAAGCTAGATAAGGTAGAGAAGGATGTGGAGCGCGATTTCATCATGAATTCGCAGCAGGCGAAGGAGTACGGAATCATAGACGATATCATTTACAAGACGAAGTAGAGGTATGATCAGCCTCTCGCCGGTCGGTTTGCCGGAAGGCCCGGCGAGCGACGGGCGAAAGCGGCATGAGAGCGGGCAAGCCAGGGGTGAAGAAGGAGTAAAGCCGAGTGAAAAACCGGTCGGGCACTGACGAAATCTTGCGCTGTTCGTTTTGCCACAAGTCGCAGGACGCGGTGGCCAAGTTGATTTCCTCGCCCAGCGATTACCCCCGGGCTTACATCTGCGACGAGTGTGTCGCGGTCTGCAACTCGATCCTCGAGGACGACCGCACGGCCACACCCCCCTCCTCGACTCCCAACCAGTTACCCAAGCCGCAAGAGGTCAAGGTCTTCCTCGACGAGTACGTCATCGGGCAGGAAACCACCAAGAAGAAGCTGGCGGTGGCGGTCTACAACCACTACAAGCGGATCTTCATGAACCGCCAGAAGACCAACGATGGGGTGGAGCTGACCAAGTCGAACATCATGCTGATCGGCCCGACCGGGACGGGCAAGACGTTGCTGGCGCAGACCCTGGCGCGCATGCTGGATGTTCCCTTCGCCATCGTGGATGCGACCACCCTGACCGAAGCCGGTTACGTCGGCGAAGACGTGGAAAACATCATCCTGAAGCTGCTGCAGGCGGCGGAAGGAGACGTGGCGCGCACCCAGACAGGCATTATCTATATCGACGAGGTCGACAAGATCGGGCGCAAGGACGAGAACCCGTCGATTACCCGTGACGTTTCGGGCGAGGGTGTGCAGCAAGCCTTGCTGAAAATTCTGGAAGGCACGATTGCCAACGTGCCTCCCCAAGGCGGACGCAAGCATCCGCATCAGGAGTTTACGCCAGTCGATACCACGAATATCCTGTTTATCTGCGGCGGAGCTTTCGTGGGCTTGGAGAAAATCATCGGGCGGCGGGTGGGGCGGAAGTCACTCGGTTTCCGTACGGGAGAGGACCTCGAGAAGGAAGAGGCGGCCAACGTCAGCAAGCGCAATTACCAGCTTCTCAGTGACGTGCAACCCGAAGACCTGATCAAGTTCGGCCTTATTCCGGAGTTTGTCGGGCGTTTGCCTGTGGTGGGAGTTCTCGAAGACCTCGACGAAGATGCCCTCATCGAAATCCTGACCCGGCCCAAGAACGCGATCATCAAGCAGTACCAGCGCCTGTTCGAGTTCGAGAACGTGCGCCTGAAGTTCAGCGACGACGCGCTGCGCGCCATCTCCCGCCAAGCCATGGCCCGCAAGGTCGGGGCACGCGGGCTGCGGATGATCCTGGAAGAGTTGATGCTCGACTTGATGTACCATCTACCCAGCCAGAAGAGGGTCAAGGAGTTCGAGGTAACGCGGGAAATGGTGGAGAAGCGCGACGTATCGCTCGCCATGATGGAGAAGGCGGGGTAGCGAATCTCCCGGTGGTCGGGCCCCGGGCGGTGGCGACCGCAGCAGGGGGTCGGCGCTACAATATAAGGTTTGGAGCCTAAGTGACCCAGTCCAAGGAAAAGTTCGAGACCCGTAAGCTTCCCATGATGCCCATCCGGGACGTGGTGATCTTCCCCTACATGATGACTCCGTTTGTGGTGGGCCGCGAGTCCAGCGTACGCGCCCTGGAAGAGGCGCTGGCGGCAGACAAGAAGATCTTTCTGGCGACCCAGCATGACGCCTCGATCGACGAACCCAAACCCAACGAGATCTACCAGGTAGGCACCATCGTCAACATCGTGCAGAGCCTGAAGCTGCCCGACGGCAACATCAAAGTTCTGGTCGAGGGCATCGAGCGCGGGAAGATCCTGCAGATCACCGACACGGGGGGCTTCCTCGAGGCTTCGGTGCGGGTGGCACGCTACGCCACCGAGACCAACCCGCAGATCGAAGCGGGGATGCAGCGGGTCACGTCGCTATTTGAGCAGTACGTCAAACTGTGCCAGTCGCTCAACTACGAGACCATGATCGCGGCCGTACGCATGGAAGATCCGGCCAAGCTCACGGACACCATCGCCGCCAACCTGCAGCTTTCCATCGAGGAAAAACAGGAACTGCTCGAGATCTTCGATCCCGCGGAACGGCTAAGCCGCATCGCCGATGTGCTGGACATCGAGATCGAGAAGCTGAATATGGACCGCACCATCCAGTCGCGGGTGAAGCGGCAGATGGAACGGGCGCAGAAAGAGTACTACCTCAACGAGAAGATCAAGGCGATCCAGAAGGAACTGGGGCGGGGCGAGAAGAGCGAGTTCGACGAACTCAAGAAGAAGATCGAAGCCGCCGGGATGCCCAAGGAAGTCAAGGACAAGGCGGTACAGGAGCTGAAGAAGCTCGAAGCCATGCCGCCCATGTCGGCCGAATCCACGGTCTCCCGCAACTACCTGGACTGGCTGCTGGCCGTGCCCTGGAAGAAGCGCTCGAAAGAAATCCGGAACATCGGACGGGCCGAGAAAGTTCTCAACGAAGATCATTACGGCCTGGAGAAGATCAAGGAGCGCATTCTCGAATTCCTGGCGGTGCGCCAACTGGTGAAGAATCCCAAGGGCTCCATCCTGTGCTTTGTGGGCCCTCCGGGAGTGGGCAAGACTTCTCTGGGCATGTCCATCGCCAAGGCCACCGGGCGCAAGTTCGTCCGCATGTCGCTCGGAGGAGTCCGGGACGAGGCGGAGATTCGCGGTCACCGGCGCACCTACATCGGTGCGCTCCCGGGGCAAATTATCCAGATGATGAAGAAGGCGGGCACGAAGAACCCGGTCTTCATGCTGGATGAAGTGGACAAGATGTCGATGGACTTCCGCGGCGACCCCTCCGCGGCTCTCCTGGAGGTGCTCGATCCGGAACAGAACTTCATGTTCGTGGATCACTACCTGGACGTCGAGTACGACCTGTCCCAGGTTTTCTTCATCGCCACGGCCAACGTCATGCACACCATCCCCCCTGCCTTGCAGGATCGCATGGAAGTGCTGCGGCTGCATGGCTACACCGAACCCGAGAAGGTGGAGATTGCCAAGCAGTTCCTGGTGAAGAAGCAGTTGGCGCAGGCCGGACTCACCGATAAGAACCTCAAGTTCACGGACGAAGCGATCACGGCGGTCATTCGCTCCTATACGCGAGAGGCGGGGGTTCGCAACTTGGAGCGTGAGATCGGAAACGTGTGCCGCAAAGTTGCACGCAAGGTGGTCAAGGAAGGCCCCAACTATAACATCGCGGTCACGCCGGAGAACGTGGGAGACCTGTTGGGCGTCATCAAGTTCCGCGACACGTTGGCCAACGAGCGTAGCGAAGTCGGGCTGGTGACCGGCCTGGCCTGGACGGAAGTGGGCGGCTCGATTCTGCTGACCGAAGTTACGGTGGTGGATGGCAAGGGCAAGTTGACCCTGACCGGCAAACTGGGCGACGTGATGCAGGAGTCGGCGCAGGCGGCAATGTCGTATGTGCGCTCGCGCGCCAACCGGCTGGGCCTGCCGCGCGATTTTTACCGCAACCTCGATATCCATGTCCATGTGCCCGAAGGCGCCATTCCGAAGGACGGGCCTTCGGCGGGAATTACGATCGCGACGGCGATTGCCAGCGCCCTGAGCCGGATTCCGGTGCGGCGGGACCTGGCCATGACTGGCGAAATTACGCTTCGCGGCAAGGTATTGCCGATCGGCGGACTGAAGGAAAAGCTGCTGGCCTCGCACCGGGCGGGCTTGTTCGAAGTGATCCTGCCTAAGGATAACGAGAAGGACTTGTCCGAGGTGCCGGAAAACCTGCGCAACCAGATGAAGCTTCACTTCGTGGAGACCATGGACCAGGTACTGGAGTGGGCGCTGGAGGGGCCGTTGCCTCAGCTCTTGGAAGAAACGGCGCGGCCGATTGCGCCCATCACCCCACCTCCCGGGGAGGGTCCGGCGGCGCACCAATAGACGGGGATTTCGATCCAGTGTTCACAGTTTTATGAGAGGCTCGCGCCAGCGGGCCTTTGTTTTTGCGAGTTAGAATGTGTTGGGAGGCCTTGTCATGGCGCCCGAAACGGACCCCTCCCGCGGCCGGTTCTCTTTCCGAGGGAAAACCGGGCTGGTTGCAGCGGCGGCAATTGTCGTGGTCCTGCTGGTGGGGCTGCCAGCCTACCGCTGGTTCTTCGCTATCAGTGTTCTGATTGCCCTGGTCGTCGCAGCTGTGCTTCACTTCTGGTACAAGTACAAACCCATTAAGGAAGCAGATATCAAGCACAAGAAACCCCTGGGTCTGGAGTAGCGGGCGCTGGCCGCGCGGGGGGCTTGCGGTTTCCGGGGCGAACCCTGACACTTATGTGTGCGCGTCTTTGCCCGATTCCTGCTGTCCGCGAGTGATGTCTCCCAGTTCCCTGCCCCGGGACTGCCCGAGGTCGCGTTCCTGGGACGCTCGAATGTCGGGAAATCGAGCGTCATCAACTCCCTGGTGGGCTCGAAACTAGCCAAGACCAGTTCCACCCCAGGGCGCACGCGGGCGATCAATTTCTTCGAGATCCGGTGGGCGGGCAGGCCACGGGCGGAGCTGATCTTCACGGACCTGCCCGGCTACGGCTATGCCAAGGTTTCGCGGGAGGTTTCGGCGCAATGGCCGGCTTTCATCCATCCCTACCTGCGCGAGCGCCCTTCCCTGGTGTTATGCCTGGCGCTGGTGGACGTAAGCATTCCACGGCAAGAGAGCGATCGGCAGTTGCTGGAATTTCTCAGCGCGAGCGGACGTGCGTTCGTGATGGTCGCCACTAAGAGTGACCGGATTTCAAGTAACGAACTGCGCAACGCGCTGCACCGACTCGAAGAAGAACATCCCGGGTCTGCCGTGGTGACCTTCTCCGCCAAGAGCGGGCTGGGGCGCCAGGAGCTGTGGCGAGTGATTCGCAACGCTACCGAAGCGGCGCGGGTTTCCCAAATCTGAAGGGTTCCCTGCGCTGGAATATCGGATCCCTGGCTCGCCGATCAGTCGTTACGAATCTTTTGGCGGCGCAGGAAGCGATTCTTCCAGACTTGCAACCGCATGACCCGCGACCCAGACGAGTGGAGGCGTAACCCGCCGTAGGGAGGCTCGGGCTCAGCCTCTAGCCCTCGTTTCAGCGATCGCAGGCCTCCACTCCTCCCGGAAGAGGTGTAGACTTTGTTTATTCGAGGTCTCCCCGCGGAGGTGACCTGTGGTACGCCTCCTCACTGCGCTTTTCCTAACCTGCCTCCTGTTCTTGTCTTGGGGTTGTAGCGGTGTCTTCTTCGTCGGAGGTGCGATCAATCCGGGCATGCAGACGGTCAGCGGCATGGTGACTGTGGTGCACCTGAGCATCACTGGCGGCGGCTCCTCCATCACAGTGGTCACTTTGGCTGCGGGTGGCGCGGCCAATACCATCAACTTCTGTGGCGACCAGCGTTCCCAGTTCCCCATGAGCCAGTTCGTCGAAGCCAGCTTCAACCCGGGCAGTCCCTGCGCCACCCTGCTTGCAATTGTTGTCGAGCAAGCGGGCCTCACCCCTCCACTCCGCGCTCGCAAATCGATCCGCTTTGGCTATCATGCTTTCCTATGGCCCTTCACCTAGTCACGGGCATTGCCGGTTTCATTGGTTCTTCCCTGGCGCGAGGCCTGCTGGAGCAGGGCGAGCAAGTTCGTGGTATCGATAATTTTGCCACCGGAAAAAAGGAAAACATCGAGGAGATCCTTCCCCGCATTGAGTTCCACCAAGCGGACCTGGTGGATCTGAACGCGATGCGGAAGGCCTGCGCCGGGGTGGCATGGGTCTTTCACCAGGCTGCCCTCCCTTCCGTGCCCAGGGCGGTGAAGGATCCGCTGGGCAACAACCGGGCCAATGTGGACGGTACGGTGAACCTGCTCGTGGCCGCGCGTGACGCCGGGGTGCATCGCGTGATGTACGCGGCGTCTTCCTCAGTCTACGGCGACACTCCGACCCTGCCGAAGCACGAGAGAATGGCGCCGAATCCTATTTCGCCGTACGCCGTCGCCAAGCTGGCGAGTGAGCACTACATGATTTCCTTCTATCGCTGCTACGGGTTGGAAACGGTGTGCCTGCGCTATTTCAACATCTTCGGGCCCCGCCAGGATCCATCTTCATCCTACTCAGGAGTTCTCGCCAAGTTCATCACCCAGATGCTCAGAGGCGAACCGCCGGTCATCTTCGGAGATGGCAGCCAGAGCCGGGATTTCACCTACATCGACAACGCTGTCGAGGCAAACCTGCTGGCGGCTCGGGCACCTGCCGCGAATGTCGCCGGTCGGGTTTTCAACGTGGCTACCGGAACCCGTTTTGACCTGAACCAGACTTCCTCCCTGCTCGAAAAGCTGACTGGTTACTCCGGCAAGGTAAACTACGCTGCCGAGCGCGCAGGCGACATCAAGCACTCGCTCGCCGACGTGACCCGCGCCCAAGAGGCATTCGGTTATCGGCCCAGCGTGAACTTCGAGGAGGGCTTACGCAGGACGGTCGAATGGTACCGGGAGCAGGCTTCCGGAGCTGGAGTCCGGAATAGGCGGGTCTAGCGATCTCCTTTTCGACTTCTCCGGTTCGCTTCGTCCCCCGGCTTAATCGTGTCCTGGATCCCGACTCTTGGCGTCATTACCTTGGTGATCTAGGGGTCACTTACTTCGCGGTCTACAGTGGCTGCATGACACTTTCCTCGATGGTGGTCTCGCGCGATTGGCAGGAGGTCAGCGTTCTGGAATGCATTCTTGGCGGCCTGCATATCGACGTCGAGGTCGAAACCTATCCTGAGCGCGCCCAAGCGAAGCTGGAACGGACGAAGGTTGACGCGCTCATCGTGGATTACGACCTCAATGGATCTGATCGCTTCTTGCGCAACCTGCAACGCGACCGTCGATCAGGGGGAGCGATGCCCCTGGTAGTCATGAGCGGCGCGCGGGGGCGCCCTCAACTGGAGGCCACTGGCGCGCTGTTCGCTTTTGAAAAGCCGATTTCCGTGGAGCAAGCGGTAAGAACCTTGTCGGCCGCGCGCAACCTCATATTGGATGGGCGACTCCGCTATCACCGCCAGAACATTGACATCCCGGTTTCTTTGCAATGTGGACGTAAGCAACATCTGGAAGCCGCCCTTTTGAATCTCAGTCAGGGTGGAATCGGCATCCACCTGGATCGGCCCCTCCAGCAACGCAAACCGGTCGACGTCTCATTTCGCCTGCCGGGCATTCGCAGTTCTGTGCGCGCGCGGGGTGAGGTAGCCTGGTCGGACGAGCGCGGCCGTGCCGGAATTCGTTTCGTCGAGATGCATCCCCGCTTGCAGCGCAATCTTCAACTCTGGCTCGCGCAGCAATATTTTACGCATTAACACTCCCACGGGAAGGTCGGGTAAGAAGATCCGGGTTTCGATCTTGGTCTTATTCGAATTAACGAAAGCGTGATTCCGGTTCCCGAGGACCGGTCTGGGCTGCCGGGTCCTCGATTCCAATTTTCGCCAGTCGGGCTCCTGCTGTACCACCTCCGAACCGCGCAAAAACACCCCAGTACAACAAAGCGCAGAAAGCCGCGGCGCCCGCCACAATTGCCAGGGCGACTGGCCATGAGGGCAAACTCTGGTTCACCGACAGGAAGACTACAACAAACAAAAGAACCGCACAGCACAAAACCAGGCCATCCATCAGATCTGCCAACCGGGAGGAGATCCAATTCCTGGCCTCGGGCGGTGCTGGAGGCGTGGGAACAACGCGCGATTGCACCCCTGCGCCTACGGCGCTGTCCAACATGATTGCGGAACGAGCCGTCGGCGACAGAACGAGATCCGGCGAGACTTCCCCGGAAACCTGCCATACCGGCCCGTCCTGAATGACGCTGGCGAGCAGATCACGAAAGATCCAGTCTTTCAACCCACGCTGGAGGTGGGGTCCGACGTCCACAAAGCGCAGCCCCGCCTGCCCAAGTGCGTTGGACCAGCGAACCTGTGCCTGCACCTCCACGGAGAGCTTTGGATTGAGGAGGCTGAAGCGCAGGCGCACAGTGTGGCCCTCGTCCAGGACGCTGGCGGCATGGATTCCCGCACCTTGTGCGCTGAGATCGCAGACGATTCCCCCATTGCCTTCGTCGATGGTTGTGTAGGCCAGGGGAAGAATCTTATGCCGATACTGGCGGCGTTTAAGTCCACCCTGAAGGGCGGCCTGGCGGGCTTCCGCGGCCTGACCGAGAGAATACTGCACGAGGTAATCTTAGCCTCGGGACGCGCTTTATGGAGTGCCGGGGATGGTTCTGGCGTGGACGTAGTTAGGAGGCAGTGCGCTCTTCCGCCGGGCGCTCCACCGGACGTTCCTTCACCCGCTGGGCGCGGTCCCACGCCAGCAGTCGTTGCAGGTCGTAACTGTAAGGTCCGTAGCCGCGGAAGGCTTCCTCATCGAACAGGCGCTTGATGCCGCAGCCGGTGCAAACTTGATAGGAACATCCTTGCGAGCGGATCGGCCAGCTCATCTTCCC
>Ga0187773_10001132_pt1 | contig 10728 bp, 10 predicted proteins | sample 0216_BV02_MP05_1_FD_133133 | JGI IMG/M metagenome (GOLD analysis project Ga0187773, IMG submission 133133) | Tropical peat soil microbial communities from peatlands in Department of Meta, Colombia - 0216_BV02_MP05_10_MG | ecosystem: Environmental > Terrestrial > Soil > Wetlands > Peat | place...
CGCATCGTCAACATCGCCTCGCGGGCGGTGGTCCCACCCCAGCCCGGCTTCATCGCCTACACGGTGTCGAAGGCCGCGGTGATCACCGTCACCCAGGCCCTGGCCCAGGAGGTGAAACCGCACGGGATCACGGTGAACGCGGTGCTGCCGAGCACCATGGACACGCCGGCCAACCGTCGGGCGATGCCCGACGCGGATCGATCGGGGTGGGTCAGGACGGAGGACGTGGCGAGCGTGGTGGCCTTCCTGCTCTCGGACCGCGCCGTTGCGGTCTCCGGCGCGGCGGTCCCCGTGTGAGCGGACGGCGTCCCGTGGAGCGGTTCGATCTGGTGGTCATCGGGGCCGGCGCCGCCGGCCTCACCGCCGCGAAGACGGCGGCCGACATGGGGGCCCGCGTCGCCCTCGCCGACCGCGGACCTCTCGGCGGGCTGTGCATCAACCGGGGGTGCCTTCCCAAGAAGGCGCTGGTGACCGCGGGCCGCGTGCACCGGCTGGTCCGCGAATCGGCCGGCTTCCTCACCGCCCCGGGCGCGGCGCAGCTCGACTGGGACGCGGTCATCCGGCGGCAGAACGAGGTCGTCGACTTGCTTCGCCCGTCGGCCGCCGATCTGGAGAAGCGCGGGATCCGGGTGATGATCGGGGTGGCGCGATTCACCGACCCACACATCGTCGAGGTCGATGGCACCCCGCTCGCAGCCGAGCGGTTCGTGATCGCAGCGGGCTCGGAGGCCAGGATCCCGGAGGTGCCGGGCCGAGAACTGTTGATCACCTCCGATCACCTGCTCTTCCTCCCCGTCTTCCCGCCGTCGCTCACGTTCCTCGGAGCCGGGCCGGTGGCGCTGGAGCTCGCGGGCGCCTTCGCGGACTTCGGCTCACGGGTCACCGTGCTCGCTCGCGACGCCGAGATCCTGCCCGGGGTGGACCCCGACGTGGCTCGGTACCTGCGCAAGAGCATGGAGACGCGGGGGATCACCTTTCGCCTGCACACCACCGTGACCCGGCTGACCGCAAGCGGAGACGAGGTACGCGTCGAGTTCGACAGCGCGGGAATGGCCAACACGATGACGAGCACCCGAGTGTGCGCGGCCGTAGGCCGTCGCTTCCACCCGCGCTCGATCGGGGCGGCCCGGATCGGGCTCGAGATCGGGCGGCTCGGCCTTCGCACCACCCCGTACCTGGCCACCTCCGTCCCGCACATCTACGCCGCCGGTGACGCCGCCGGCAACCGCCAGCTGACCACGGTGGCCGCCTACGAGGGTCGCATCGCCGCGGTCAACGCCCTGCGGGGCGACACGGAGCGGGCCGACGAGACCGTGATCCCGCAGGTGCTCCACACCACACCGGAGGTTGGTGTCGTGGGCATGCCCTACGGGAACGCGCCCGCGCACGGAGTCCATCCCGCGGTGGCCCGCCACGATGCGCGCGGGAGCAGCAACAGCGTCGCCACCGGTGAAGATAGCGGCTATTTCAAGCTGGTCTTCGATCAGGACACCGAACGGCTCGTGGGCGCTCAGATGGTCTCGCCCGCCGCCGCGGAGCTGATCCAGCTCTGCGCCCTCGCGATCCGCTCGCGAGTGCCCGCCTCGCTGGTCGCGCGCCAGCTCTCGGTGCATCCGAGCCACGTCGAGCGATTGATCCGGGCCTTCGGCCCCGAGCCACACTCCTCCGCACGACCTCTCGAAGGCGTCGGCATCGTCGAACCCCGTCCGTGACGCGGTCGGTCGCGGCGGCGCTCGCGGTGATCCTGCTGCTCGCCGGCTGCGCGGGCTCGCGCCCAGGCTCCGGGCCGGGGCCCGTCGATGCCGACCTGCCCGCGCCGGTCCGCCAGACGCTCCGCAACGGGATGCGGCTGATCGTGCAGGAGCATCGCGCCGCCGACATCGTGGCCCTCTATCTCTTCGTCGGCACCGGCTCTCGTTACGAGACGCCCGACCAGCTCGGCTACGCCCACTTCCAGGAGCACATGCTGTTCAAGGGAACCGACCGGTTCGGGCCCGGGCACGTCGACAGGGTCGTGGAGGGCCTCGGCGGCCGATCCAACGCGGTGACCTCGTTCGACTACACCGCGTTCCACTTCATCCTGCCCAGGGAGGGCACCGCGACAGGCATCGAGCTGCTCGCCGACATGGCCTTCCGCTCCGCCTTCGCCCCCGACGAGGTGAACCGCGAGCGCGAGGTCATCTTCGAAGAGGCCCGCATCGAGCAGGACAACCCGCGCACCGCAATCGTGCGGCAGCTCTACGCGCTGGTCTTCGCGGGCCACCCCTACGGCCGGCCGGTGCTGGGGACCCGCCAGACCATGGCCGCGGCCACCCAGGAGCGGCTCCGGGCGTTCAACCGGCGCTGGTACGTCCCCGACAACATGACGCTGGTGGTCGCGGGCCCGGTGGAGCTGGAGGCGGTGCGGCTGATCGTCGACCGCGCCTTCGGCCGCATGCCGGCCACCGGCTACAAGAGCCCGCCCTTGGTGGCCCCGAAGCCAATCGGGGGCCCGATCCGTCGGACGGTCGAGCGCGACGAGCAGCAGGCTCACCTCGCGCTCGGCTGGCAGGCTCCGCGATCCGACTCGACGGCGGGCGACGCGGTCGACCTGCTCACCACCATCCTGGCCGGCACCGAGAGCTCGCGGCTGGCCCAGCGCCTGAGGGACAGGGAACACCTCGTCTCGAGCGTGAGCATGAGCTACGCGGCGCTGATGGAGGGCGGCATCGTGACCTTGCGGGCCGACCTCGAGGCCCGGGACCTCCAGCGGGCCGAGGCCATCATCATGGAGGAGATCGCGCGGATCCAGGAGACCGGACCCACCGAGGAGGAGCGGCGGCTCGCGCTCACCAAGTTCGAGGCCCAGCACGCCTTCGACACCGAGACCTCCGAGGGGCTCGCCTACGCCTACGGGCTCGCCGAGACGACGTGGAACCTGGAGGCCGAGCTGCGCTACGTGGAGCGTCTGCGCCGCGTCAGCCGCGAGCAGATCCGCGACGCAGCCCGTCGCTACCTCTCCCGCACCGACTACGCGCAGCTGGCCTTCGTGCCCAAGGCCGCCCGGTGATGGGTCGTCGCGCCGCCGGACTCGCCGGGCTCCTGATCGGGCTGCTGGTCGGGCTGCACGCCGCTCCCGCGCCGGCCCAGAGCCCCACGATCACCCGCACCCGGCTCAGCAACGGGCTCACGGTCCTGGTTCGCGAGAACCCCACCGCGCCGGTGGTGGGGATCTCCCTGATGGTGAAGATGGGCACACGGTGGGAGACGACGGACAACGCGGGGATCTCGAACTTCGTCCAGCTCATGATGGTGCGTGGGACCGCGACGCGCACCGGCGGTCAGATCGTGGAGGCGGCCGACGCCATGGGCGGCGGCATCGAGGCCGTCGGCGACGTGGATCACTCGGAGATCGCGGCCACCGCGCTCTCTCGCCACTGGATCGAGATGCTGGACCTCGTCGCCGACGTCGCCCTGAGGCCGACGATGCCCCAGGGCGTGATCGGGGCGGTGCGCGACTTCCTCCTCCGCCAGGTGCGGAACCGGAGCGAGAAGCCCTACGACGTCGCGCTCGACACGCTCACCGCGCGGACCTTCGGACGCAACCCATACGCCTGGGACCCGATCGGGCTCAAGGAACCGCTGAAGAAGTTCGACCGCGACGCGCTGCTGGCCCACTACAAGCGCCACTACGTGCCGGGCGGCACGGTCCTCGCCGTGAGCGGTCGCGTCAAGGCGAGCGAGGTGCTCGCCCAGGCCAACCGCCTCTTCGGTCAGATGCCTTCCGCGCCGGTGCCGGTCGCCTTGCCCCCGGCGCCCCCGGCACCCGCCCCGTGGCGGGAGGTTCGCGTCGTCCCCGGGGCCCAGGCCCACATCCTGATGGGCGCGCTGGCTCCCGCCCTGACCGACCCGGACCATGCGGCGGTGAAGGTCCTCGCCACCGTGCTCGGCGGGGGCATGGCGGGCCGCTTCTTCTCGGAGCTGCGCGACAGGCGGGGCCTGGCCTATACGACCGGCGCCCAGTATCCGACCCGCGCGGACACGAGCTACTTCGTCCTGCAGCTCGGCACCGCCCCGGAGAACCTGGCGCGCGCCGAGGCCGCCCTGCGGGAGCAGCTCGAGCGGGTGGGTCGGGAGCGAGTGAGCGAGGCCGAGCTACGGGTCGCCAAGGCGTATCTTCTCGGCAATCTCGGGATGGACCGCCGAACCAACGCCCGGCAGGCGTGGTATCTGGCGGCCTACGAGGAGGATGCGGTGGGGTACGAGTTCCTGGATCGCTACGTCGCCGCGGTGCGGGCGGTCACCGCGACTGATGTGCAACGGGTGGCCCGGCGCTATCTCGGCGTGCTGAGGACTGTCGTCGTCCAGCCCACCGCGCCCTGAGCCGGCTCCGCACTCAGCGCTGCCGCGTCAGCTCGATGCGCACGGGCGAGCCCATGTTGATGAACCTGCCGACGAGGCGATCGCCCTCGAGCGCGAAGATGGCCGCGAAGGGACGCTGGGGCTGCGCATTGTTGATCCACACCTCGGTCTCGGACACCGAGACCTCGACCGGAACCCCGAACGAGGAGCCCTCCCGCAAGGCCAGCGGCACACCCTCGGCCACCTGAGAGTCGCCGAGCACGAGCTGACCCTCACCGGTGGCTCCCTTCAGGTTGAAGGTCGCGGTGGCGATCCCGCTCCGCAGGCTCCGCTGAAGACCATACCCCGTCCACGTGCCCTGCCAGGTTCCGCCGACATCGGCGAGCTGCACATTGGACGGAACGTTGCGGCCCCACCAGCCCTCCGCCTTGGCCCGCTGCACCATCTCCGGCGTGACCAGGGGCGCCCCCGCCGCGGAGTTGGTCATCGAGAAGACCATGTGGTTGTCGTTGGCGTAGTGCGTCGAGTGCGCCCGCCAGGTCGCCCACTCCCGCTCGGTTGCACAGCCGGTCGTCGCGAGCGCGAGCGCGATGCCCATCGCCAGCCAGTTCCGCTTTCCCATGATCGCTCCCTCCAAAAAGAGCCGTGGAATCACAGTCTTGCACATGGGAATTTATCGGCCAAGCAATTCGAGCCGCCCGCCCGAGCAGCTGCGGAAACCTGCGGATAACCGCGAGTCTACTTCTTGAAGACCTGGGCGAAGAACTTTGCCGCCTCGGCCTTCGCTTCCTCGTTCGCCTTCGCGTCGTAGCGCAGCGGCAGGTTGAACTTCTCCCCGAGCGCCGTCGCCTCCGGGTTCGTGAAGGCGTGCACCGCACCGGGATACTCGACCACCTTGTAGTCAGCCTTTGCCGCGTCCAGGTCGCCCTTGAACGTCACGTACTGCTCCTTCTTCACGAAGGGGTCGTCGGCGCCGTTGAGCACGAGGATCTTCGCCTTCACCGTCCCGGGCGCCGGCGCCGGCGTGTTGAGGCCCAAGGAGGCGTGGAAGCCGGCGACGCCGGCAAGGTCGGCACCGGCGCGCGCCATGTTGAGCACCACCGCCCCGCCGAAGCAGTAACCGACCGCGCCGATGCGCATCGGGTCGACGCTCGGGAGCTTGGCGAGCTGCTCGCGCGCGGCGTTGAAGCGAGATTCCATGATCTGCGGGTTCTTCATGACCGAGCTCGAGAGGGCGCCGGCGTCCTTCGGGTTGTCAGCGGTCTTGGCATCGCCGTACATGTCGGCGATGAACACCGTATAGCCCTGGCTGGCGAATCCGCGCGCCTCGTTGTGCATGTGCTTCGTGATGCCCCACCATTCGTGGACCATGACGATGCCGGGGCGCTTGCCCGCCTTGGCGGTGTCGTACACGACGAAACCCTTCATGGTCGTCTCGCCGTCCTTGTAGGTGACCGGCTCTTCTTTGATGGCGGCCAGCGCCGGGGTCGTGATCGAGAGCGCGAGCAGCGCCCCCAGAAGTTGCATCTTCATGGCGTCTCCTTTCGTGCCGGAGTGTGGCGCGGGTGAATGCCCCCTCGATACAGCACGGACAACTCGCGCGTCAAGATGATTGCACGCCGCTCGTGCTTCGCTGACGCGTCTTCTGTCCTCTTACCGCCGGCGTCACTCCCTCTGGTCGGATGCCGCCGCGGCTCCGTTCGTAGCCTCCGGGCCGAGGTCCAGGATCTCTGCAAACGCCCGGACGATATGATGCGGACGCGTCGACGCACCGGCCGGCAGGCCCTGGCCGGGTCCGTCCACCCAGACCCCGCGGAGCCCCAGCCGCTGGGGAGCGGCCACATCCCATTCGAGGTTGTCGCCGACCATCCACGCATCCTCGGCCCGGACCCGGAGTCGCGAGAGCGCATAGCGGTAGACGACCTCCTCGGGCTTGCCGACGCCCATCTCGCCCTCGATCACGATCACGTCGAAGAAGCGCTCGAGATCGTGCTGGGCGATCTTGCGACGCTGATGGGTGGTGTCGCCGTTGGTGACCAGGGCCAGTGGCACCCCGCGCCCGCGCAGGGTTTCGAGCGCTGCGGTGACGCCGGGGAAGAGCGTCATCCGGTCCCAGCGCCGGTCCGCGAAGTCACCCGCGATGGCGGTGGCGAGGGCCTCGTCGGCACGGCCAAGCGAGCCGAGGGCGTGGGAGGTGATGCGGGTCCACGCCCGCAGCATGTCGGTGCGCTCGGCGCGGTGCCGGCCCGGATCGCTCCAGAACCAGCGGCGGGTCTCCGCGATGGCGCGAACGAGCACGCCCGGGTCGATGCCGACCGGACCGGCGTGCGCCTCGCACGCGTGGTGCCAGCACTCGTCGACGCCGCCGGTGTAGTCGAGCAGCGTGTCGTCGAGGTCGACGAGGAGCGCCTTCACGCTATGCCCCGGCTCCGTCGCCCGCTCTGGCGCCGACCTTCTCCCCGTCGGCGGGAGCGGGAGAGAACGGGGCCAGGTCAGGGCGGCAGACCGCCCGGAAATTGCACCAGCGGCAGATCCGGAGCTCCTCGGTCTTCTCGAAGCCCGACTCCTCGGCCAGGTTGCGATCCGGATCCTTGAGATAGGCCTTCATCGAGCGTACCGACAGGCGGATGTGCTCCCGGACTCGATCGAGGCTCGCCTCGTCCCAGGGATGGGCGGTCACCTTGCCCTCCCGCAGGTTGACCTCCAGCAGATCCACGCGGCCGAGGTCGACCCCGAGCACCTCGAGCGCGTAGAGGGCATAGCCCCCGAGCTGCAGCGAGGCGCCCTCTCCGCCGCCCCCGGTCTTCCAGTCGAGGAGCTGCAGGCGATCGTCGTGGCTCCAGTAGCCGAAGTCGGGCGCGGTGAAGACGCGGGTCCCCTCGAAGGAGAACGAGCCGATGTCCTCGATGAAGATCCAGCGCTCGGTCGGCGTGCGCTTGATCTCGGCCACTGCCGGCAGTCGGTGGAAATTGCGGAGGCACCGAACGACGTGGTCGCGCAGGGCCTGCCACTCGCTGTCGCGGACCGCGACGCCGTACTCGTGCTCGAAGAGCGAGGGACGCTTCGGGCTCTCGCGGTAGACCCCGTCGCGCGAGCCCTTCCACTCCTCGCGCATCTGGCGGACCGTGTCCTCTATGAGGGACGTCTCGCTGAGCCCGTGGCCATCGCGCAGCGCGAGCAGCCAGCGCTCGACGGCCTCGTGGACGAGACGCCCCGCCCACATCTGGCGAGTCGCGAGCTGCTTCAGGATGTAGAGACGGCGGACGAGCGGGTCGCTGTCGGCGGCCCACCCGCCCCAGGCGCCGTAGTACTGGTAGTAGTAGCGCCGGCGGCACTCCTGGAAGACGTTGTCGCGCGTGCGCGACCAGGAGAACTCGTTGGCGAGATCGGCCACGCCCCCAGCATAGCACCCCGGGCCGATCCTGGATGGCGACGACCCCGGGTGCGCGGCGCGCGACTGACGCGTCGCGCTCTTGCCCCCTCGCGGCCCGGCGTGCTAGTCTCCCGGCACTTCCGGGGCATGGCAGCGCCCCTCACCACGCTGGGGCCAAGGGGAGACTCCGATGCCATTCGTGAACATCCGCATCTACGAGGGTTGGGGCAAGGATCGCCTAAACGAGATCGCCAAGCGGGTGACGGCCGCGATCACCGACGTCACCCAGCTTCCCAAGGAAGCCGTATGGGTGGTCTTCGAGGAGGTGGATCCGCCGGACTGGTACGTGGGCGGCAAGCCCGGGGAGCGCATGGCCAAGAAGTGACCCCGCCCTCCGTCTCCGTCCGCGATCCCCGGTTCACGCAGGTCGTCGGCTCCACGGTCGAATTCGAGCGCATCGCCTCGGGCTGCCTCTTCACCGAGGGGCCGCTCTGGCATCCCACCGGCCAGTACCTGCTGTGGAGCGACATGCCGGGTGATCATCTGCGCCGCTGGTCGGCAAAGGACGGGGTCACCACGTTCCGGAAGCCTTGCAACAAGTCCAACGGGCTCACCTGGGACCGCCAGGGTCGGCTGCTCGCGTGCGAGCACGCGTCGAGCCAGGTCTCGCGCACCGAGCCGGACGGCCGCATCGTGCCGCTGGCCACCCACTACCAGGACAAGCAGCTGAACAGCCCCAACGACATCGTCTGCTCCGCCGACGGGTCGATCTACTTCAGCGATCCCCCCTACGGCCGAGTCGAGTTCTACGGGGTTCCGCGCCCTCAGGAGCTTCCGTTCCAGGGCGTGTTCCGCGTCGGGCCCGATCCGAGGAGCCCGGTGCTGCTAGTCGACGACTTCGACCGGCCCAACGGCCTGTGCTTCTCGCGCGACGGCCGCCGCCTCTTCGTCAACGACACGGCCCGGCAGCACATCCGGGTCTTCGACGTGACCCGCGAAGGCTCGCTCTCCGGCGGGAAAGTGTGGGCGGAGACCGCGGGCGAGGGCAAGGGTGCGCCCGACGGCATGAAGATCGACTCGCAGGGCAACGTCTACTGCTGCGGCCCCGGCGGCATCCACGTCTTCACCCCGGACGCGGCGTGCCTCGGCGTGATCCACGTGCCGGAGCACGTGGCGAACTTCGCGTGGGGTGACGCCGACTTTCGGAGCCTCTACATCACCGCCTCGACCTCGGTCTTCCGGATCCGCACCGCCATCGCCGGCCTGCCCGCGCTGTGAGGACCCGGCTCGGCGCCGAGGCGAAGGGCCGCTCCGTCGTCACCTGCAATCGTCCGTAGTCAAAGGAGGCTTCCATGATGCTGCGCGTGCTCACGATGCTGCTGGCGGTGGCCCTGGCGGTTCCGATCGCCGCCGAGGCCCAGAAGCCGATCAAGGTCGGGGTGCCCCTTCCCCTGTCGGGCCCCCCGGCGCTGTTCGGCGACCCGGCCTCCAAGGGCGCGATGATGTACGTCGACGAGGTGAACGCCAAGGGCGGCGTGCTCGGCCGCAAGATCGAGCTGGTCGTGCGCGACTCCAAGGCGGACGCCAACGAGGCGGTGCGGGTCGCCCGCGAGATGATCCTGAAGGACAACGTCGACTTCCTCATGGGCACGCTGACCTCCGCGGAGGGTCCCGCGGTCTCGGTGGTGGCCAAGGAGAACAAGGTCGTCTTCATCGCCCCGATCCCTAAGACCGATCAGCTCACGGCCGCCGACAAGCTGCACCCGTACGTGTTCCGCGTGGCGGCCAACACCACCATGGAGGGTCGGAGCGCGGCCGAGATCGTGGCCAAGTGGCCGGTCACGAAGGTCGCCACCATCGCCTTCGACTACGCCTACGGCCAGGACGTGACCAAGGCCTTCGTCGATCAGATCAAGAAGATCAAGCCGAGCGTCCAGATCGTGGACCAGCAGTGGCCCAAGCTCGGCGAGCAGGACTACAACCCGTTCATCAACGCCCAGATGGCCAAGAAGCCCGAGGCCATCGTCTCGTCGATCTGGGGCGGCTTCTTCGTGACCTACTCCAAGCAGGCCAAGGCCCTCGGCATGTTCGACGCGGTGAAGTACAACTTCATCGGCCTGGGTGAGGCCGGCTCCCCCGAGACCACCAAGTCCATGGGCGCCGACTACCCGGTCGGCATCTGGGGCAATTCCTACGACGCCTTCTACTGGGGCGAGACGCCGGCGCACCGCGAGTACACGGAGAAGCTCTCCAAGTACCTGAAGGACGAGTACCCCTCGTCGTGGGCGATCCAGGGTTACATCGGCATGCAGTTCCTGGTCGAAGGGATCAAGAAGGCCGGCAGCACCGACTCCGACAAGGTGTCGAAGGCCCTGCTCGGGCTGACGATCGACACCCCGATCGGCAAGCAGACCATTCGAGAGAAGGATCACCAGGCGAATCGTGGCCAGCTCTACGGCAAGACCGTGAAGGACGCCAAGTACCCGTTCCCGATCATGAAGCCGGTCGAGTACGTCGACCCGACCAAGTTCATGGACTAGGCGTGGGGGTGGACCGGGCCGCGGCGGCCCGGCCCGCCGCCCGGCCCGACCGTGACCTCGCCACCACCCGGACCGTCCAGAGTCAGCCTCTAGCGCCGCCGCGCCGATGCCGGATCTCTCGTTCGTCTTCGCGCAGAGCCTGAGCGGCCTCACCGCCGCGATGTTCCTCTTTCTCATCGCGGCGGGACTCTCGCTCATCTTCGGCGTGCTGCGGGTGCTCAACTTCGCGCACGGAACCTTCTACATGCTGGGCGCATACAGCGCCTACCAGTTCGTGCTGTGGCTCGGACCGGGCCCCGGCCGCTTCTGGCTCGCCGCCCTCGGCGCGGCGGTCGTCATCGCGATTCTCGGCGGCGTGGTGGAGCGGTTCCTGTTTCGCCACCTCTACGGCAAGGACGAGCTCTACCAGCTGCTCTTCACCTACGCCCTCGTTCTGATCCTGAGCGACGTGGCCAAGATCATCTGGGGCACCCA